>ERZ1066121.996-NODE-996-length-23051-cov-9.528092_pt1 | contig 23051 bp, 19 predicted proteins | sample MGYA00382768_ERZ1066121 | MGnify/ENA primary metagenome ERZ1066121 (study PRJEB33369, sample SAMEA5778351) | biofilm metagenome | biome: Industrial cooling water; feature: Water cooling tower basin; material: Biofilm | place: United Arab Emirates | collected...
GGCAGCGAACCGCAGCAGCCCCGCAAGCCGAAGTGTCGCGGCGGGTTCGCGGGCGCGATGGCGGGGCCGCGCTCGAGCAGCGGGGTCCCCCGAAGACGCCAGAGGACCACGAGCGGCAGGACGAGCCACGGGGCCGCGATCAGGGCGGCCAGCAGATGGGGCGACATGTGGGGGTGAACGATTGCTCGCGGGAAAGAGGTCCGGCTAGCTTCCGGGCATGTCACACCGTATCGCTCCGGCGCTCGTGTGTCCTCCGGCGCTCGCTCCGGGCGCCCGCGTCGCGCTCGTGGCGCCCGCGGGCCCACTCTCGGGTCCCGACGATGTGGCGCGTGCCGAGGCGACGGCGCGACGCCTGGGCTGGGAGCCGGTGATCGGTCGCCATGTGCTCGACGGGTCTGGCTACTTCGCCGCGACCGATGCGGACCGATTGGCCGACCTCGAAGCCGCGCTCGCCGATCGCACCATCGATGCGATCTGGTGCCTGCGCGGTGGCTACGGCACGATGCGACTGCTCCCCGCGCTCGATCTGTCGCTGCGGCGCGCACGTCCGCGGGCGCTCATCGGCTTTTCCGACATTACCGCGCTCCACGCCGCGTGGCAGTCGGCAGGATTCACGTCCTTTCACGGACCCGTCGCGCGCTCGGAGCTGTCGGCGTTCAGCGCAGCATCGCTGCAACGCGCGGTGGCGGAGCACGCCGATTCGGCGGGGCACGCCGCCGGCGCGGTACCATTGCGCGGTGGCCGGGCCGAGGGGCGGCTGGCGGGTGGCAATCTGGCGCTCGTGGCCGCGCTCGCCGGTACCCCGTGGGCCATCTCGTTTCGCGGCGCGATCGCGGTGTTCGAGGACATCGGGGAAGCGACGTATCGCATCGATCGTCTCTTCATGCAGCTGCGCCTCGCCGGTGCGTTCGACGGATGCGAGGGACTCGTGTTCGGGGATTTCACCGACTGCCCCGACACTTCGCCTGACGGCACACGCTCGGTCCAGCGCATCGCGCAGGAGCTCTCCGACGCGATCGGTGTGCCGGCGCTGTTTGGTGTGCCGATCGGCCATATTGCGGACCAATGGACCGTGCCGCTCGGGGCCATGGCCACGCTCGATGCCGAGGCGTGTGCACTGCATGTTCACTTCGACCCGCGTTGACGACATGACGTACAAGACCGCGCAGCAGCTCATCGCCGAGGCGAAGCAGCAGGTGCCCGAGATCACCGTGCACGAACTGCGCGAGTTGCAGACGGGTGGGACGCCGTTCACGCTCGTCGATGTGCGTGAACAGAACGAGTGGAACCTCGGCCACATTCCCGGCGCCGTCTACATCGGGCGTGGCGTGCTCGAGAGCTCGGTGGAGCAACGCATTCCGCGCGAGGCGCGCGTGGTGGTGTACTGTCAGTCGGGGAATCGATCGGCCCTCGCAGGTCGGACCTTGCAGGAGATGGGATACGGCAACGTGTCATCGGTCGCGGGTGGATGGCGCGACTGGGTCGGGACGGGTGGCGAGGTGGCCGACTGATCGCGGGCACATCAGCTCGTGGGGATGACGCCCGCATGACCACGCCGACGGGTGATGCGGCGGCGTCGCCGCAGTGGCGCGAGACACTCGTGCATCCGGTCGTGTCGCGTCTCGCGCGGGAGCTCAACGCCCGCGTGCCGCACGATGCCGACGATCCGCAGGCACGACTCGCGGCCGTCGCCGCCGTGTTGCGTGTGCGCGACGAGCCGGAGTTGCTGTTCATCAAGCGCGCCGTGGTGGCGGGCGATCCGTGGAGCGGACACATCGCGTTTCCCGGCGGACGTCACGATGCCACCGATGTGTCGCTCGTGCACACGGCCATTCGCGAAACGCGCGAGGAGACGGCCGTCGATCTCGACGCGGCGGGTCACGTGCTCGGGCGACTTGACGATCTCGCGCCACGCAGCCCGACGTTGCCACGCATCATCATTCGTCCGTTCGTGGCGCTGGTGCGCCCGGACACGGTCGTGATCGCGAATCACGAAGTGTCGGCGCATTTCTGGGTACCGCTCGACGCGCTCCGTCGCCCCGAGGCACAAGCCGAACACGTGCTCGTGCACGAGGGGCAGCGCCTGCGCTTTCCCGGGGTGTTGGTGGGCGGGCACGTGACGTGGGGGCTGACCGAGCGCATCCTGCGACAGCTGCTTGATCTTTCGGTGCTCCGGTGACGCACGCCGTTCGGTTGCTCACGCGGCGTCCGGACCACACCGTTGGGGCGGACGCGATTCCGTCGCGACGCCTTCCTCCTTCCTCCCGACCTGCGATGCGCCGTTCGATTGCCATCGGTGTTGCCACCCCGCTCCTCCTGTTCTCGGCGTGCAGCGCGCCATCGTCCGGTGTCTCGGGAGCGGTCGCTCCCATGGCGGGCAAGCGCGCCGAAGGGCGAACGGGCATGGTGTCGGCGTCGCAGCAGGATGCGGCGCAGGCCGGCGCGTCGATCCTGCGGCAAGGCGGCAACGCCGTGGACGCCGCGGTGGCCACGGCGTTTGCGCTCAGCGTCGTGGACCCCTCGCAGACGGGGCTTGGCGGCGGCGGCGCCGCGACGGTGTGGATGGTGAAGGAGCAGCGCGCCGATCACCTGTCGTTCTATGGTCGATCGGGCGAACGACCGGAGTGGGCGCAGCCGGAACCTGCGGCGACCGGTGAGGATCAGGCGGGCCGCGGTACCGCCGTGCCCGGCATGGTGAGCGGCTTGCTCACCTTGCACGCGAAGTACGGCGCGCTTCCGCTGCCGCAGGTGATGGCGCCGGCCACGCGCCTCGCGCGCGAGGGCTTCATCGTGTCGCCGCTGTTGTCTCGTACGATTGCGTCGGCGGCGTCGCGCGTGAAGCTTGAACCACGCGCGGCGGCCCTTTTCATGCCCGATGGCCAGCCGCTGCGACCGGGCGAGCGCCTCGTGCAGCCGGAGCTGGCTGCCCTGCTCGATCTGATCGCGATGGCGGGTGCCGACGCGTTCTATCGGAGCGCCTTCGCGGAGCGACTCGCGTATCACGTGCAGTCACGCGGTGGCTTGATCACGTTGGCCGACATGGATGCTTACCGCAGCACGTGGATGCGACCGCTGTGCACGACGTGGCGCGGCTACACCGTGCTGGGTGCACCGCCGCCGATGGGGGGCGCGGTCGTGCTCGAGATGTTGCATCTGGCCGAACAATCCGGGCTGACTCGCAATGCGTCGTACACGGATCAGCCGGCCACGGCCGCGTCGTTCGCGCAGCTGATTCGTCTCGCGCAAGCCGATGGGCAACGGTGGCGCGGTGATCCGGCGGTGCGTCCGGTCCCGTCGAACGGCATGGTGCACGGAACGTTTGCGGCGTCGCGTGCGGCGTTGCTCACCGCGCCGCTCACCGACACGGTGCGCGCTGGTGATGCGTGGAGCGCCGCGAATGCTCCGGTGGATGGTGCGTGTGCCGCGATCGAACCGTATCGTGCGCCGCCACGTGCCGACGATGGTGCCGAATCCCGTCGTGACGACGTGATGACGTCGGGCGACACACCGCGACCCGACAGCAGCTTCACGTCACACCTGAGTGTGGTGGATGCGGCGGGCAATGCGGTCGCCATGACGACGACCGTGGGGGTGCTGTTCGGTTCGGGGGTGTGGACCGACGGAGTGTGGTTGAACTCGGTGGGACGCAACTTCGACGCGGCCACGCGCGGCACCAATCGGTACAGCAACAGCACCATGTCGCCCACGATGCTGCTCGAGAACGGCCGCGTGCGACTCGTGGTGGGTGCGGCCGGCTCGCAGTACATCCAACCGGCGACCGCGCAGGTGACGGTGCGCATGCTCGCGTTTGGCGAAGACCCGGCGATGGCGCTCGCCGCACCCCGACTGCATCCCACGTGGTCGTCACGCGATGTGGAAGTCGAGCCGGGCTTCACCGCCTCGGTCTATCAGGGGCTCGTCGCGCGTGGCTTTCGCCCGGTGTCGCGTGTCGCGGATATCCAGTTCGGCGGCGTCCACGCTGTACTCGTCACACCGGATGGCCGTCGCATCGGCGCGGCCGACCCGCGGCGGGACGGCTTCGCGGTGGCGCAGTAGCAGGCATCGTTGCCGTATGGCGGGCCGTGCGCGGAACGAAATCGCCGCCCGTCTCGTTGCGCCGGTGTCATGAGGGAACGAGTGTCGGGCTTCCGCGGGCGCGTGCTGGCGACCGGTCTACTGCTGTGCGTCACCGTGTTGGGCGGAGCGCCGCGTGCCGAGGCGCAGGACGCCGACATCATCGGGGTGCCCCGTCGTCCGCTCGTACCGGGACGTCGCGCACCCGCGATTCGCGGGATCGCCGTCGACGAGCGCCTTGCCATCGACGCGGGCGTCCGCGTGGGTGACACGCTGCGGCTCTCGGCGGAAGCCGGTCGGCCCGGCGAGCCGGTGGTCATCGACGCACTCGTGCGCCGCTCGGCCGACCCGGCCGAAGTCGCGCGCAGCGAGTACCGCGTTCGACTGCACCTCGATCATCTGCAGCGCCTGATCGGCGCGACCGATCGGGTCGACCGTTTCGCGGTCGCCGTTCGAGAGGATGCGGGGCCCACCGGGGTCGATTCGCTGCTCGCCGGCATCAACCATGTCGCGTTCGGCTTTCGCGCGCATGCGTCGCGTGAGGTCGCGGTGGAGAGTTCGCGCACGTTTCAGGTGGTCGATCGCTTTCATCGCGCCATCGGTGGCATCACGATCGTGGCGAGCACGGTGTTTCTCCTGTGCATCCTGCTACTCAAGGTGGAGGAGAGGCGACGCGCGGTGGCGGCGCTGCGCCTGGCTGGACTTTCGCGGCGCACCGTGGCGCTGTCGGTGATGGCGGAGGCTGCTCTGATCGCGGTCCTCGGCAGCGTGGTCGGCGCGGGCATCGGTTGGATGGCGACGCTCCTGGTGAACGCGCACTACCAGCGCGTCTTCCGCACGCCCCTCACGTTTGCGCTGCTCACGCCGCAGATCGCACTGTTCGCCGTGTCGCTGTCGTTGGTGCTGGGCGTACTGGCGGGTGCCCTCGCCGCGTGGCGCCTTGTGCGGACGCCGCCGCTTACACTGCTCGGTCGATGAACGGTCACGTCAGGAGCACGCGCTGATGCGTGGTACGCTCGCGTGGGCCGCGTTGCGGCGGCATCCGTTGCGGACGCTGCTGGCGGTCTTCGGACTCGCCATCGCGGCCGCCTTGCTCATTGACATGGTCATGCTCGCCACGGGAATGCGCGCGTCGTTTCGCTCGCTGCTCACGTCGCGCGGCTACCAGCTGCGCATCACACCGAAAGGCACGCTGCCGTTCGATACCGAGGCCACGGTGGGTGGGGCGGCGGCGCTGGTCGCGTCAGTGCGCGCGCATCCCGATGTGGAGCGGGTGAGCCCGTCGTTGGGCACCACGCTGCAGGTGGCGCGCGGGGAGTACAGCGGCAGTGCCTTCACACTCGGTACCGAAGACAGTGTGCAAGGTGAGTATAGCGTGCTCTCGGGGCGCGGCCCCAGCGCCGACTCCGTGCTGCAGGAGGCCGTGGCAAACGCCGCGCTGCTCGCGCGGGCCGCTGCACAGATCGGAGACACGATCTCTCTCTCGACGGAACGCAGTGCGCAGCTGCGTCAGGCCGGTCGGCGCGCACGCGTCGTGATCGTGGGCGAAGCGCGGTTCCTCTACGTGCCACCGGGGTTGCCGGCGCTGGCCACGTCGCTGCCTGCGCTGCAGACGTTTCTCGGCGACGCTGGACGCGATCGCATTTCGCTTGCCATGGCGCGTGTTCCCGTCGACGGTCGCGATGCCGACGCGCAACTCACGCGCATCGAAGGGGTGCGTCAGTGGATCGAGCAGACACATTCGCGCGTCACGTCCATCAGCACCGAAACGGCGATCGTGCAGGTGGAGGAGCGACTCGCCTATTTTCGGCAGCTCGCGTTCATTCTCGGCGCGCTCAGTCTCGTGATCGGTGTCCTGCTCGTCACGACGCTCGTGTCGTTGTCCGTGAACGAACGATTGGGTGAACTGGCGGTGATGCGCGCCATTGGCGTCTCGCAGGGTGGGGTGCTGCTGCAGGTGATGCTCGAAGGCCTCATGCTCGGCGTTGCCGGCCTGACGCTGGGACTCGGCCTTGGCCTCGTCACCGCGCGCTGGTTGAACACCATTCTGCGCGACTTCCCCGGACTCCCAGCCGATCTCGATTTCTTCGTGTGGAGCGGCGAAGCCGCGTGGAAGGCCCTGGGGCTGCTGCTCGTGGCGTCCACCGTGGCCGGAGCGATTCCCGCGTGGCGCGCGTCGCGCGTTCGGGTGGCGCAGGCGCTGCGCGAGGAGGCGGTGGCCTGATGTCCACGACGGCGATGTTCTCGGAGACCTTGGCATGACGCACCCCACGCACGCCAGCGATGTCCTGCTCGACGCGCAGCAGGTGGAACGACGCTATCGCGCCGGCGAAACCATGGTGCATGCGCTGCGCGGGGTGAGCGTGCAGATCGCGCGCGGCGACTTCACGGCCATCGTGGGGGCGAGCGGTTCGGGCAAGTCCACGCTGCTGCATCTGCTCGGCGCGGTCGATGCCCCCGATGCAGGGCGCGTGCTGTTCGAGGGGCGCGAAATCTCTCGCCTCAACGACGCCGAGGCGACGGCGCTCCGCTTGCGACGGGTTGGTCTTGTCTTTCAGCGGTTCTATCTCATGCCCACGCTGACCGCGCTGGAGAATGTCATGCTGCCCATGGCGGAAGCCGGCATGGCGAAGGCAGCGCGACGCGCACGCGCGATGCAGCTGCTCGACTATGTCGGGCTCGCCGCTCGGCAGGAGCACCGACCCTCGCAACTCTCCGGCGGTGAACAGCAGCGGGTGGCCGTGGCGCGCGCGCTGGCCAACGATCCGGCCCTGCTGCTTGCCGATGAACCCACGGGCGAGCTCGATGCGGCCACCGGGGCGGCGCTCATCGGTCTGCTGCAACGGCTGAACGCCGACGGTCTCACCTGCGTCCTGGTCACGCACGATGCCGCACTTGCCCAATCGGCGCGGCGCGTGGTGCGCATGGCAGACGGCCGGATCGTTGCCGATGACGTGCTCACGCCGAACGGGCACAGCGCGTGATCTGGCAACTGGCGTGGCGGAACATTGCCCATCGCCCATGGCGCGCGGCGCTCCTGCTCGTCGGGTACGGGCTAGGTGTCGCGGTGATGATCACGTTGTTGGCTGTGGGTGAAGCAATGCTCACGCAGGCGCGTGAGGAGAAGCTCGTGGGGGGCGGTGACCTCACGGTGCTGCCCGATGGCATCGATCTCGAAGTGCTCAAGACGGGCGGACTCGGTGGGCTCTTCTTTTCGGTGCCGAACGCGCGATTCGTGTACCATCAAGTGCTCGCGTCGCCCCGTCACGCCGATCTCGTGCGGGCCGTGGCGCCGCAGCTCGACAACAAGCTGTTGTATCTCACGACGCGCGACGGACGTGAACTGCCGGTGCGCGGTCTCGGCGAACTGCCGGACGCGACGGTCGCGGTGGGCGCCGGTCCCACGCTTGTGGCGGGCACGTGGCGCAACGATGCGAACGACGATCGATGGGCCACCCCCACGCTCGCCGAGCGGCGCCACGACACCGACCACTTTCATCTCCCGCCAACGGATGCCACGGCGCGTGGCTCGTGGGGCGAGTGGCACTATTTCAATGTCCTCTCGGACGACGCGTCGCGCTGGGCGTTCATCTCGTTCATCGTGGGCGGCGATATCACGAGCACCGAGTGGGGCGCACAGGTGCTCGTCACGCTGCATGAGCGGGGCGCTCCTTCGCGTCGATTCACCGCCACGGTCCCGCGCGATTCGGTGCGCCTGAGTACTCGTGACGCCGATCTGCACATTGGCGATGCGCGGGTTGAGGTGCGCGAGGATGGTGCGTACACCGTGCGGGCGCGCGCGGCAGAAGTCGGGCGTGGTACACCGCTGACACTTGATCTGGTCGTGACGCCGGCCCCCAACGCGGAGTTTCCCGGCGCGACGCTGCAGAGCGGTGATTTCGCATCGGGATACACCGTGCCCGGATTGCGTGCGACCGCGAGCGGCGTGTTGTGTGTGGGGAGTACGCCGTGTACGCGCTATGCGGAGGCACGGGCGTATCACGACCACAACTGGGGGATCTGGCGCGGTGTGACATGGGAGTGGGGCGCGGCCCGGGCGGGCGATATCGGATTGTTGTTCGGGCGTGTGCAGCCGCCCGATTCGCTCGAGACTACGGCTCCACTCTTCGTCTACGTCACCGACTCGCTCGGCTTCGTCTCGCTCTTCCGGCCGGCGCAGATTCGCTACGAGGATGGGCGTCGGATCACGGTGGGAGGGCGGACGATCGCGGTCCCCTCCGTCGGTGTGCTCGAAGATGTCCGCGGCACCGATACCCTGCGGCTCGAACTTCTCGTGGATGATGCCGTGGCGACGGATACGCGTGCCGGCCTGGTCGAACGGGGGGAGACCGCGTTGGCCCGTCAGCTCGCGCGCCCGTACTTCGTGCAGATGCAGGGGCGCATTCGCCTCACGCTGACGGCACGTGGACGCCGCCTCGAGCGCGAGGGCACCGGGTTCTTCGAAACGTACCGGTGACGGTGGTCGCCCACGCGGCCCTAGATTTCCCGCATGGCTCGCTCTCCCCGCTCCGACCTGCCGTCCGCCGAGCTCCCGACGGACGATGAACAACGCCTGCTCGCCGGCACGCACCGACGCCCGCACGATCTGCTCGGTGCGCATCCGGCGCGCGATGGTGAGGCGCGCGGCGTCGTCATTCGTGCGCTGCCGATCGCCGGCGCCGAGCTCGAGGCGGTGCTCGCCAACGGAACGGTGCTGCCGCTGACGCGCTCGCCGGGCGGCGTGTGCCAGGGATTCCTGCCGCGTCGCAAGAAGGTTCCCGGCTATTCGCTGCGCGCGCGCTTCGCCGATGGCACGACGGTGGAGGCCGAGGACCCGTATCGCTTCGAACCGACACTCGGGCCGGTGGACCTCCACCTGTTCGCCGAGGGCTCGCATCTGCGGCTGTGGGAGGTGCTGGGCGCACACGTCCGCACGCGCGATGGCGTGGCGGGCGTGAGCTTTGCCGTCTGGGCGCCAAACGCACGCGGCGTGAGCGTGATCGGCGACTTCAACGGATGGAATCCCGCCGTGCATCTCATGCGCCGTCTGAATGCGGGCGGCGTGTGGGAGCTCTTCATTCCCGGGGTGAAGCCCGGGGCGCTGTACAAGTTCGAGATTCGCTCGGCCGCGGGTCCGGTGCGCGTGAAGACCGATCCGTATGGTCGCTTCATGGAGCAGTTTCCGGGACACGCGTCGATCGTGGAAGCACCGTCCACGTACGCGTGGGGCGACAACGCGTGGCTGACCGCGCGTGCGAAGCAGGATCCCGCGCGCCAGCCCATGCTCGTGTACGAAGTCCATCTCGGCTCGTGGCGCCGCGTGCCGGAAGAAGACAATCGGCCGCTCACGTATCGCGAGATCGCGCCGCTGCTCGCCGAACACTGCACGCGCCTCGGCTTCACGCACATCGAACTGATGCCGGTGCTCGAGCACCCGTACGGCGGGTCGTGGGGCTATCAGGTGAGCGGGTACTTCGCGCCGACCTCGCGCTATGGTACGCCCGACGACTTCCGCTACCTCGTGGACACGATGCACCGCGCCGGCATCGGCGTGCTGCTCGATTGGGTGCCTGCGCACTTCCCCAAGGACGATTTTGCGCTGCGCCGGTTCGACGGGACGGCGTGTTATGAACACGAGGATCCGCGGCTCGCCGAACATCCCGAGTGGGGCACGCTGATCTTCAACTACGGGCGACCGGAGGTCCGCAACTTCCTGCTGGCGAACGCGCTCTACTGGATCGAAGCGTTCCACCTCGACGGGCTGCGCGTGGACGCCGTGGCGTCCATGCTCTATCTCGACTACGGACGCGAGGCCGGGCAGTGGATGCGCAACCGCCTCGGTGGTCGCGAAAACCTCGACGCGGTGTCGTTCCTGCGACAGCTCAATCACACCGTGCGTACGCTGCACCCCGGCGTGGTCACGATCGCGGAGGAGAGCACCACGTGGCCGCGGGTGACCCACCCGATCGCGGAGGGTGGGCTCGGCTTCACCTTCAAGTGGAACATGGGGTGGATGCACGACACGCTCGATTACTTCCGCGTTGACCCGTTGTTCCGCGGCGGAAATCACGATCGCCTGACGTTCGCGATGATGTACGAATACAGCGAACGATTCATGAATCCGCTGTCGCACGACGAAGTCGTGCACCTCAAGCGGTCGTTGCGCGCCAAGATGCCGGGCGATGAATGGCGACAGTTCGCCAATCTGCGCACGATGCTCACGTACGCCATCACGCGTCCCGGCAAGACGCTGCTCTTCATGGGTACCGAACTTGGCTCGGCGCACGAGTGGAATCACGAAGCGAGTCTCGAGTGGCATCTGCTCGAGCAGCCACGATCGGCCGGGCTGACGGCCTTCTTCGAGGCCCTGGGTGCGCTCTATCGCGCCCACTCGTGCTTCTGGCGACGTGATCACGAGCCAGCCGGCTTTGCCTGGATCGATTGTTCCGATCGGGAGCAGAGCGTCGTGTCGTTCGTGCGCCGCGATGGATCGGATCACGCCGTCGTGGTGCTCAACCTCACGCCCGTGCCGCGCGACGCGTATCGCATCGGCGCGCCAGCTGACGGTGCGTATCGGGTGGCCCTCTCGAGCGACGCGATCGCCTTCGGCGGCAGTGGCTTCGCCACCGGTGACGTCATCGCGACCGAGGCCGTGCCGTACCACGGCTTCACGCAGAGCATCACGTTGGCGCTGCCTCCGCTCTCCGCGATCATCCTGCTGCCGGAGCCGGGCACCGTCGAGGCGCGCGAAACGATCGCCGCGACCAACGAAGTGCCGCGTGGGAGCAGTGTGGCGGTGCCTGCGGCCGATCTCGAGGTCGCGCGTGTGCCGCGAAAGCGACGCAAGCCGAAGCGGCACGGCGCGGCCTTCTCCAAGCCCGACCCCGACGCATGACCATCCGGGCGGGTCGTGCACTCGGCACTATCGTGTTCGGGGTGCTCGTGGTCGTGGCGGCAGCGGTGTGTGTGCGCCTCGGGATCTGGCAACTCGATCGGCTCGCGCAGCGCCGGGCCTACAACGCGTCCGTGGCCGCTCGCTTCACCTCGGGAGCGGAACCACTCGCGGCGGCGCTGGGGCGCGATACCGCCGACGCCCGATGGCGTCGCGTCAGCGCGCGTGTGGTGCCCGACTACACGCGTGAAGTCGTGGTGTCGTCACGCTCGCGCAACGGCTCGCCCGGCGTGTGGATTGTCACGCCGGCGCGCCAGCTCACGAGCGACACACTCGTCGCGTTCGTGCGCGGCTGGGTGTACTCGGCGAATGGACGCACCGTCGATCTCGCACCGTGGCGCGAAGCCGATACGGTCACGGTGGACGGGCTGCTCGACGCGTTCCATCGCCCGGCGAGCGGTGCGGTCCGCTTGCCGAGCGACGCACGCGCATTCCGTTGGTTGGAGCGCGACACGCTGGCTGCAGAGTGGCGCGCCCCGGTCGCTGCGATGCTCGTCTACCAGTTGGGCGACACGATCGGAGGGCACAGCGCAACCGGCGGGACGGTACCGGCACGCTTCCCGGTACCATCGATGGATGAGGGCCCGCATCGCAGCTACGCGATCCAGTGGTTCTCCTTCGCGACCGTGTTTGTGGTGGGATACGCGGCGGTGATCGTGACGGGTCGCCGGCGCGCGCGCGCCGCCGCGTAACGCGCCTCGGTCGAGTCGTCGTGGCGTCTTCGTGCGATCACACTCCGCCGTCGGCGGACACGCCGGTGCAGGTCGTGTGGTTCAAGCGCGACCTGCGCATTCGCGATCATCGGCCACTGCGTCTGGCGGCCGACGCGGGTCCGGTGCTGGCGCTCTACGTCTACGAACCCGCGTTGCTCACGGCGCCGGATTTCGATGGCTCACACCTGCGGCAGATCAACGCGGCGCTCGCCGAACTGGCCGACGCGCTGGCCGCGCGCGGTGGCACGCTCGTGACACGGGTCGGCGACATGCCGGCGGTGCTCGAGCAACTGAGTCACGACGTGACGATTGCCGCACTGTACTCGCACGAAGAGACCACACAGGCCGTTGCTTACGCTCGCGACCGCGCAGTACGGCGATGGGTGCGAGCCCGCGGCATCCCGTGGCACGAGACGCCGCAGACAGGCGTGGTGCGCCGATTGCCGTCGCGTGATGCGTGGGCCGCACGCTACGATGAGCGCATGGCGGAACCGCCGGTGCCGGCGCCCGAGCGGATGCACGCGGTGTCCCTGACGAGCGAGGGCCTGCTCACCGCCGACGCGCTGCGCGCCCGTGGTGTGAACGTGCCGAGTGATTCGCATCCGCTGTTCACACCGGGCGGCGAACGCGTCGCACGACGCACGCTCGCGGCGTTTCTGCGCGACCGCGGCGTAGACTACCGCCGCGCCATGAGCAGTCCGCTCACCGCGCCGTCATCGTGCAGCCGCATCAGTGAGCATCTGGCGATCGGGACGCTCAGCATACGGCAGGCACTGCACGCGGCGGCCGCTCAGCGCGTCGCACTGCACGCACAGCGCCGCGCGGGTGAACCCGTGGATGCACGGTGGTTTCAGTCGCTGCAGTCGTTCGAAGCACGGCTGCACTGGCACTGTCACTTCATGCAGAAGCTCGAGGATGAGCCGGCCCTCGAGTTCCGTTGTGCCTGTGCACCGTTCGAAGCGCTGCGCGAGCGCGGAGCGCATCCGGAACGGCTGGCGGCCTGGCAGGCGGGACGCACCGGTGTCCCGTTCGTGGACGCCTGCATGCGGCAACTGCGGGCGACCGGATGGCTGCCGTTTCGCATGCGCGCGATGCTCGTGTCGTATGCCGCGTGGGACCTCTGGCTCGACTGGCGCGACTTCGCCCACTGGCTCGCGCGGCAGTTCGTGGATTACGAACCTGGCATCCACTACATGCAGCTGCAGATGCAGTCGGGGGTGACCGGCATCAACACGCTGCGCATCTACAACCCGTGGCAGCAAGGGGAGCGCTTCGATCCCGACGGTACGTACATTCGCACGTGGGTCCCGGAGCTGGCGCATCTTCCGGCCGATGTGATTCATCGGCCGCACGCGCTCCCGCCGCTGCTGGCGGCGATGTACGAGTTCGTGCCCGGCGCGGCGTATCCGTTCCCCCTCGTGGATCACGCGACCGCCGTGCGTACGGCCAAGGCGCGGGTGAGTGCCGTGCAGCAGGCACCGGAAACACGACGCGCGGCCCGCCGCGTCTTCGAACGACACGGGAGCCGCGCGCAGTCAGCCCGGGCACGTGGGCTGAGTGATTCGCCCGACGCGGCGGACGAATCGGTGCCTCAGTCGCCGATGTTGTAGTACGAACGATACCAGTGCACGAACTCGCGGACGCCGTGGGTGATGGGTGTCCTGGGCGCGAAGCCCACATCCTGCACGAGCGCTTCGACGTCGGCGTAGGTGGCGGGCACATCGCCCGGCTGCATGGGCAGCATGCGCTTCTCCGCCTCGCGCCCGAGGGCTTCCTCGAGCGTGCGGATGAGCGTCATGAGTTCGACCGGATTGTTGTTGCCGATGTTGTAGATGCGATACGGCGCGCGGCTCGTCGCCGGATCGGGGGCGTTCGAGTCCCACGCCGCATTCGGCTCGGCCGTGTGGTCGGACGTGCGGATCACCCCTTCAACGATATCGTCGATGTAGGTGAAGTCGCGCTGCATCTGCCCGTGATTGTAGACGTCGATGGGCTTGCCTTCGAGGATCGCCTTCGTGAACAGGAAGAGCGCCATGTCGGGGCGTCCCCACGGGCCGTACACCGTGAAGAAGCGCAAGCCGGTGGTTGGCAGGCCGTACAGATGGCTGTACGTGTGCGCCATCAGTTCGTTGGCCTTCTTCGTGGCCGCGTACAACGAGACGGGATGGTCGACGTTCTGGTGCACCGAGAACGGCATGGCCGTGTTGGCGCCGTACACGCTCGACGACGACGCATACGTCAGGTGCTGCACCCCGTGGTGGCGGCACCCTTCGAGGATATGCAGGAAGCCGACGAGGTTGCTGTCGATGTAGGCGTGCGGATTCGTGAGCGAGTACCGTACGCCCGCTTGCGCGGCCAGATGAATCACGCGCTCGAACGCGCCCTCGCGAAAGACACGCTCGACGGCCGTCCGGTCCTCGAGGCGCACCCGTTCGAGTCGGAAGTTGGGATGACCGGTGAGCTGCGCCAGGCGCGACTCCTTGAGCGAGACGTCGTAGTAGTCGTTCACGCAGTCGAGGCCCACGACCTCGTCGCCGCGGTCGAGCAGTCGCTTGCTGGTATGAAAGCCGATGAAGCCGGCCGCGCCGGTCACCAGATGTCGCGCCATGTCAGGTCTCACTGAAGAAAAGAGCGTGGCGCGCAGCGCGCCGCACGCAAGACGAATCTAGAACACACGCCGTCACCCGGCCGCCGGTGCCGCTGGCGAGCGGCGCTCGGGGAGCGAGAGCAGCACGACGGCCGCCAGGACACCGGCACCACCAAGCAGCGTGCCAGCGCCGAGGGGCTGCTGCAGGAGCACGAGGCCGAGCAGGACCGTCCACAGCGGTTCAACCGTGCTGGTGATGGCCGTCCTGACCGCGCCAAGGCCGGCGAGCCCCTCCATGAACCCGAAGAAGGCGCCGGCCGCCAGCACGCCCATGAGCGCGGCGATCGTGTACTCGCGCGGCGACAGGAGGGGCCAGAGCGCACCGGTCAGCAGGCACCACCCGAGAAACCACACGGTGCCGCCGAGCACCACGGCGAAGGCCACATCGAGCGGCGCCAGGCCGCGCTGCCGTGCACCCATGATGGGGATGTACAGGGCGTAGACCGCCGCCGCTGCGAGCGCGAGGGCAACGCCCGTCGGTGACAGCGAGGCGGTTCCCGGTGCTCCCACCATGGCCACGATGCCGCCGAGTGCACACACGAGCGCCACGACGCGTCGCGCGGTCAGCCGTTCGAGGCCACGCACGGCACTGCCGATCGTGACCCACGCGGGAAATGTGTAGAACAGGAAGCCGATCGCGGCCGCCGGCAGGTAGCGCAACGCCGAGAGACTCAGCGAGGCGATGGCAAACTGCGCGCCGCCCCCGAGCACGGTGATGTCCAGTGCGCGCCACGGCGGCGTGGACCGGTCGCCACGTGCTCGACGCGCCTGCGTCGCCAGGAGGCCAAGAACCACGGCGGACGTGACGTATCGCCAGAACAGCACGGCCGGCAACGGCGCGTTGTCCGCCGTGGCCAGCGCCGTGAGCGGAGACATCGAACCGAAGCAGCAGGCGCTCAGGGCGACCCATCCGGTCGCCTTCCACGGGGTACTCAGCGGAGGAGACCACCCAGGAAGATCGTCGCCGCCGTGAAATAGATCACGATGCCGCTCACATCCACGAGTGTGGCCACGAACGGCGCCGATGCACTCGCGGGGTCGAAGCCAAGGCGGCGCATGGCGAACGGCAGCATGGAGCCCACGAGCGAGCCGAAGGTCACGACGCCAACCAGTGCGAGCGATACGGTGAGCGCGATGGGGAGCGCGAGGCCCTCGTAATCATGGCCGAACGAGATGCCGCCGATGGACGCGCCGCCGTTGGCCATCGCCTGCCACGCCATGATGCGGACGAAGCCGAGCGCGCCGAGCAGCGCACCGAGCAGAAACCCGGTGGGCAGTTCACGACGCGCGACCCGCCACCAATCGCGCAGCGTCACTTCACCGAGGGCCATGGCACGAATGATTAGCGACGTCGCCTGTGATCCGCTGTTGCCACCGGACGCAATGATGAGCGGAATGAACGTGCTCAGAATGAGCAGCTTGTCGAGCGCGTCTTCGTAGTAGTGAATCGCCGACGCGGTGAACAGTTCGCCCACGAAGAGCACCGCCAGCCAGCCGCCACGCTTTCGCAGCATGTCGAGAATGCCGATCTGCATGTACGGGTCGTCGAGCGCCTCCATGCCGCCGAACTTCTGCGCGTCTTCGGTCTGCTCCTCCTGGATGACGTCGATGACGTCGTCGACGGTGACAACACCGAGCAGGCGTCGCTCCTCGTCCACCACGGGCAGGGCCACGAGGTCGTAGTTGGACGTGATCTGGGACACCTCTTCCTGCGGCACGTCGGGTCCGACGCTCACCACTTCGGTCCACGCCAGATCGACCAACCGCGCACCTTCGGGTGCCGCCAGCAGTTCACGGAGCGACAGGACACCGCGCAGCCGGCCACCGTCGTCCGTTGTGTAGACCGTGTACATCGCCTCCTTGCGTCCCGTGCGCGCCATCGCGCGCACCGAGCGCAGCGCTTCCTCCACCGTGAGCGATTCCGCGACCGAGACGAACTCGGTCGTCATCAGACCACCGGCGCTGTACGGATCGTACTGCAGCAGGCGTTCCGTCTCGGCCGCAGCTTCCGGAGTCAGCTCGGAGAGAATCTCGTCGGCCGTTTCCTCATCGAGTTCCTCGAGGACGTCGGCGCGATCGTCCGGCGTCATCTCCTCGACGATGCTCGCGGCGGCGCGCGCGGAGATTGTTTCGAGCACTTCGGAGCGGAGCTCCTCGTCGAGGTACTCGAGGACGTCGGCCGCGCGTTCGCGTGGGAGTGCGGCAAGCAGCGCCCCCACCCGATCGACCGGCAGGAGCTCGGCGATGTCGGCGAGGTCGGCCGGGTGCAGCTCCTCCGTCTGCGGCGCGATGCTCGACGGCGCCTCCTCGAGCAACTCGAGCAGGTCGGGCGCAAGCAACGCCGCGAGCGGACGTTCCGGATTGTTCGGGGGTGGCGTCATGCGGAGCCCCTCCCCCCGCGGCCTCTCGACGCTCGGCGTGGACCATGGCCCACCGAGAGCGCCGACAGCCGCCGCGCGGCGAGCGTCGAGTGTTCGGAGAAGCGCATCGCCGGGAGGCCGGCGCTGGCGGGCGCAAGATAGCCGCGGCGGCGCAGGCGGCAAAGCACCGCCAGCCACGTCGCCGACGGCACGCGAACCGAACGGCTGCCCCCGCTCGCCCGCCACCGAAGAATCGGCGATACTTCACGCATGCTGCCCACCGCTTTTCTCGGACTCGGCGCCATCGGGACTCCCATGGCGCGACATCTCGCGGCCGGCCCGTTCGATCTGGTCGTGTGGAATCGCACGGCAGCGCGGGCCGATGGCTTCGTCAGCGCCCACGGCGGACGCGTCGCGCTCACGCCGGCCGATGCCGCACGTGGGCGGGCCGTTGTCGTCACGTGCCTGCCAACGTCGGCCGATGTGGCGTCGTTGCTGGATGGTCCCGATGGACTGCTCGCCGGCTTCGAACCTGGCGCGACCCTGCTCGATTGCACCTCGGGTGATCCGGCGACGTCACGCCAGATTGCCGCACGCCTCGCCGAGCGTGGGGTCCGTTTCGTGGACGCGCCGGTGTCGGGTGGTGTGAGCGGGGCTGAAGCGGCCGCGCTCACCGTCATGTGCGGCGGCGAGGCCGACGACCTTGCCCGTGTGCGCCCCGTGCTCGAGGCGTTCGGTCGTCGCATCGTACACGCCGGGCCGCTCGGCGCCGGTCACGCACTCAAGGCGGTGAACAACGCGCTGCTTGCGCTGCACATCTGGGGAGCCGCGGAAGGACTCGCCGCGTTGGCCAGGAGTGGCGTCGCTCCGGAACTCGCCCTCGAGGTCATCAACGCCTCGAGCGGTCGGGCGAACGCGACCGAGAATCTCTTTCCGCAGCGCGTGCTCACCGGGGCCTTCCCGCGTACGTTTCGCGCGGCCCTGCTCGACAAGGATGTCGGCATTGCGGCCGATCTGGCGCGGGCCGCGCGCGTGCCGTCGCCGCTGCTGCAGCTGACGGCCGAACTCTGGCGCATGGCGCATCAGGAACTTGGCGAGGAGGCCGATCATGTGGAGGCGGTGCGCGTGGTGGAGCGCCTGGCTGGCGTGACCCTGCGCAGCGCGAGCGTGTCTTCAACGACAGACGCCTCATGATCGATCATCCCACGGCTCGCGTGGCCGACACGGCCACCATTCGCTCGCACTTCCCCGCGCTCGACCGTCGTCACCACGGTCATGCGGTCGCCTACTTCGACGGACCTGGCGGGACGCAGGTGCCGCGGAGTGTGGTCGACGCCGTGGCGGCGTATCTGTTCCACCACAACGCGAATACCCACTGGGCATACCCCACGAGCGCAGAGACCGACGCGCTGCTCGAGCAGGCGAGACGCACGTTCGCCGACTTCCTCGGGTGCGACGCCGACGAGGTGTCGTTTGGCGCGAACATGAGCACGCTGCTGTTTCATGTGTCGCGCGCCATCGGTCGGTCGCTGCAACCGGGTGACGAGATCATCGTCACCGAGCTCGATCACCACGCCAACATCGCGCCGTGGCAAGCGCTCGCGCGCGAGCGCGGCATCGTGCTCAAGTGGGTGCCGCTTGATGTGCGGACGTCGCACCTCGACTTCGACGCGTTCGTCCGGGCGCTGTCGCCGCGGACGCGCGTCGTGGCACTCGGTGCCGCCTCGAACGCGCTCGGCACCATCAGCGATGTGCGATCGCTCATCGCGATGGCGAAGCAGACCGAGGCGCTGACGGTGGTGGATGCCGTGCACTACGCACCACATCATCTGGTGGACGTGCGCGCGCTCGACTGCGATGTGCTGGCCTGTTCGGCCTACAAGTTCTACGGGCCGCACGTGGGCGTGCTGTATACGCGGCGCCGCGTGCTCGAGGCGCTCGATGTGCCGAAGTTGGAGCCTGCCCCGAACACCGGTGGTGAGCGGCTCGAGACCGGCACGCAGAACCACGAGGGGATCGTGGGAGCGGCGGCGGCGGTGGACTTCCTCGCGTCGTTGGCGCCCGCTGATGTCGGCACACGTCGAGAGCGCCTGGCGGTCACCTTCGACGCGCTGCATCACCGAGGTGACGCCCTCGTCTCGCGGCTGTGGGATGGGGTGGGCGGCATGCCGTGGCTGCGTGCCGTCGGACCCGTTCCCGGGACATCCCGCACCTCGACGGTGAGCATGCGCGTCGAGGGCGGTGCCGAACGCGCCGCGATCGCGCTGGCCGAACGTGGCCTCTTCGCGTCGCACGGCGACTTCTACGCGAGCACGGTGGCGCAACGACTCGGTACCGAGCAGGAAGGGCTGCTGCGTATCGGTTGCATGGCCTACACGACCGCCGAAGAGATCGATCGTCTCCTCGCGGCCCTTCACGAGCTGCGCCGCTGATGCCTGACGTCTCGCTGCATTCGGCGCTCGGTGCGCTCCTCCCCGGCATTCGCGAGGTCGCGGGGCCGAGTGTGGAGGTGCGCGTGGAGTTCGCGCTCGTGGATGGTCGCGTGACCGTCTCCGCGAGCGAGTTGCGCGCGGCCGTGGACGCACTCGTTCGCAACGCGGTGCACTCGATGTCCGGCGGTGGTGTGCTGACGATCCGCACCGAACACGTGGAAGCGGCAGGCGCCGAACTCGGTCCGGTGCCGCCGCTCACGCCCGGGCGCTACATCCGCCTCACCGTGCAGGACACGGGTCGTGGCATGGATGAACAGCAGCGTGTGCGCGCGATCGCACCGCACGATGACGAGACACGTGGCCTGGCGCGCGTGCTCGACACGGTGCGCCGCGTGCGAGGCGCGCTCTGGCTCGACAGTGCGACCGATCTCGGGACGCGAGCCTTCCTCTACTTCCCCATCCTGCCGAGCGCCGAGGTTGCGCGTCGCACGGTGTTGCTCGTGGAAGACGAATCGGCCGTGCGGTCGGTCGTGCGACGCATGCTGCTCGGTCAGGGATTCGCGGTGCGGGAAGCGCGCGACGGCGAGACGGCGTTGCGCATCTGGCAGGGTGAGCGGGATCAGATCGCCGGCGTGGTGACGGACATCGTCATGCCGGTGCTTGGCGGGCGTGATCTGGCGCTCGCGCTGCGCCGCGAAGATGCAACGCTGCCGCTGCTCTTCATCTCCGCGTACGCCGGTGATCTGCCCGAGCTCCTCGAAGGCGTCGAGGCGCCACGACAACTGCTCGTGAAGCCGTTCACGAACGACGCGATGCTCTCGGCACTCCGCGGACTGCTGGCCGCCGCGTGAGCGCTGTCGCGCCGAGGTGGGTGTGAGGCGTTGGCGGCGAGCACTGACGGTCGCGGCGATCAGTGTGGCGTTCCTCGCCGGCTGCGCACGCGGGGGCGACGACACGCGCGCGCAGACCGATGGTGACGCGAGCGCGCGCGTTCCGTTGCCCGACGCCGAGTTCCTGATCGCCGCCGGCGATTCGACGTACTGGGTGCGGGCCGATTCCTCGGGGCTGCGCGTGCGCAGTGCGCCGCTGCTGCTGGCCATGCACGACGGACAGTTGCACGAGATCCGCTTGTCGGACGAGATCGTGGACTACGAGGACGCGGAGTTCATTCGGGAGCGGCTGCACGCGTTCCCGATGTCGCCCGATCGTGTCGTGGATTCGACCCTGCTCTTCGAAGATGGTGCCGTCGCCGAGACGGAGCGTCGCTGGCGCATGCAGTACCCGGATGCGCTGCCGATCGATCCGGACGTGGATGACGCGCCGGAGCCGACGTCCTCGGCAAGCGACTACGTCGAAGTGCTCGACGTGCACGGGCAGTGGGTCAGCTGGGCGCATGCGCTCGATATCGACGTGAATGTGCTCGGACCGCACGTGCACCAACGCCAGCGTGGTGTCGTCTCGCTCATCACCGGCGCGCGCGCGACGCTGGACTCGCTGGTATCGCCACCGGAAGCGACGCGATTGCGCGCGGCAGGGCGCGCCGCGTTCGATACGGTGCGCGCCGCGATCGCGCGTGCCGGTGACGAACGTGCATTGGAAGCGCGCGCGACGCTGCACACCTTCACCTTCGTCGACAGCAGCTTCACGTTGGCCGACTCCGCCGGCGTGCCTGCCATCGTGTTCCACGTGGCGGGCACGGACAGTGCAGGGCACGCGCTCGAACTGACGTTGCCGCCGCTCACGATCAGCGTGGCCGAGCGGAGGTCCGACGCGTTGGGCTGGTCTGCCGTGCAGCCGACGCTCCCGGTCTGGGAACGCGATTCAACCGCCGTTTCGTGGCGCAGCGAGGCCGTGGTCGTGCACGGTCGCCTTGACGCCACGGGCACGTCGATCGCGCTCAGCATGAGCGCATCGGTGAACGCCGCCGACTCGGTCGCGGCGAACGTGCCGATTGCCGTCGTGCCGCGCCCCGTCTATCAGTTCATCGATCTGCGGGCGGCGAGGGTGAATGATGCGACCCGCGCCGCGCTGCGTGCGGCCTTCGATCGGGCGCGTGGCGATGATCCGTTCGCGACGCGCGCGATGGCTCCCGAGTTGTCCGTCCCATCGGTCCCCACACTTCCCAGCGCCACCATGTCCGCGTCCCGCCCGTCCCGTACCGTCGCCGAGAGCATGCACGTCTCGAGCGAGCTCATCATGCCACAGGACGCGAATATCCTCGGTCACGTGTTTGGTGGCGCCATCATGGCCATGGTCGACAAGGCCGCCGCTGTCGCCGCGTTTCGCCACGCGCGAACCAACTGCGTGACTGCCTCCATCGATCGCGTCGATTTCCGAGAGCCGATTCACGTCGGCGAGCTCGTCTCCTGTCACGCGTCGGTGAACTTCGTGGGCAACACGAGCATGGAAGTCGGTGTGCGCGTCGAAGCCGAAGATCTGATCTCGGGCATTCGTCGTCACACGAACACGTGTTACCTCACGTTCGTCGCGATCGATCGGAACGGTCGACCGGTGCCGATCCCGCAGGTCGTCCCGGAGACGCCGGAGCAGCAGCGACGCTTCGCGGCGGCCCAGGAGCGTCGTCGTCGGCGTCTGGAAGAGCGACAGGCGGAAGCGCGCACCAGCTGATGTGCGTCAGCTCGCGTCGTCGTCCGGCAGTTGATCGGCGATCGCGGGCTCGTCGGTGAGCGGCAGGACAATCTCCATGCCATCACGCGCGATACTCGTGCCGGGGAAGACGGCGCGCGCTTCGGCCTCGAGCGGCCCCCAGTCGCGGGAGTAACGCGCCGAGAGATGCGTGAGGACGAGTCGTCTCGCACCCGACGCCTTGGCGACCGCCGCGGCCTCCGCGGCGGTGGAGTGACCGGTTTCGCGCGCGCGGTCGGCCTCGTCGCTGGTGAAGGTGGCCTCGTGAATGAGCAGATCCGCGTCGAACGCCGCGGCGACGGTCGCTTCGCAGGGGCGCGTGTCGCCGGTCAACACGATCTTGCGGCCGCGCCGCGCCCCACCCACGAAGGCGTCCGGGCCCACGCTGCGACCATCGGGGAGCGTCACCGTCTCCCCGCGATGCAGGCGTCCCCACAGCGGTCCCTCCGGAATCCCCATCTCGCGCGCGAGCTCAGGATTGAACCTCCCGAGGCGATCATGCTCGGCGATCCGGTAGCCGAGGGCGCGAATGCGATGATCGACCGGGAAGGTGGCGATCTCGTAATCCTTCCGCTGCAACACCGCACCTGCTTCGATCTCGGTCACATTGACCGGGAAGGCGATGCGTTCACTCCCCAGACTGATGCACTGACGCAGCACTTTTGCGGAGCCACGTGGACCCCAAAGACGGAGCGGTTCCGTACGCCCTTGGAGCGACAGCGTGCTCAGCAGCCCCGTCAGCCCGAGGATGTGGTCGCCGTGCGTGTGCGTGATGAAGATGTCGTCGAGGCCAAAGGAGATGCCGTAGCGCATCATCTGACGCTGGGTGCCTTCGCCACAATCGAAGAGCAGCGTCTCCCCTTCGCGGACGACCGCAACCGCGCTGACGGCGCGCTCGACGGTGGGGCGTGCAGCGGAGGTGCCGAGGAAACGAATCGAGAAGGACACGGACCGTCAGGAGTGTGAGGAGAGATGGCCTGCGACTTGCATGGCATGCCGCCGACGTGACGCCGCCTGTTGCGTTCGGTCGGCACCCCGCGATGCCTGCGGCACTGCGCCGTGCGGCGACAACGAACTCTCCGTATCCGTGCCCGAGAGGTCAGACATGAGTGAGAAGGAAAAGGCGTACCGAGGTTTTGCCACGCTCGACCCGGCGGTCCGCCGCGAGATTGCGGCCCGTGGAGGACGCGCCGCGCACGCCGGTGGCAAGGGGCGCGTCTGGACGTC
>ERZ1066121.1001-NODE-1001-length-22993-cov-6.254425_pt1 | contig 22993 bp, 18 predicted proteins | sample MGYA00382768_ERZ1066121 | MGnify/ENA primary metagenome ERZ1066121 (study PRJEB33369, sample SAMEA5778351) | biofilm metagenome | biome: Industrial cooling water; feature: Water cooling tower basin; material: Biofilm | place: United Arab Emirates | collected...
TCAACAACATCACCTCGGACACGCTGTCGTACGACAACTTCGTGCGCAACGCCGTGGGCGTGCCGGTCGCGACCACCGACCGCACGCTGAAGCGCGGCGTTTTCTCGATCGAAGGCAGCCTGGGCGGCAGCTGGTCCTACAACGCCTATGGGCAATATGGCCGCGTGCGGGTGTATCAGACCACCCAGTCCAACGCGATCATCGCGAACTTCAACCGCGCGATCGATGCGGTGCGCAACCCTGCCGGCCAGATCGTGTGCCGCGTCAATGCCGACGCCAATGCGGCCAATGACGATCCGGCCTGCCGTCCGCTCAACATCTTCGGCACCGGCGTCGCCTCGCAGGAGGCGATCCGGTACATCAATGTGCGCCCGGGGCAGAACTTCCAGGTCCAGAAGCTCCAGCAGACGGTGGTCGCGGCTTCCGCGCAGGGCACGGTCAATCTCGGCCTGCCCGCGGGCGCGATCGCGGTCGCCCTCGGCGTAGAATACCGCGAGGAAGACGGCCGCATCCGCAACGATCCGGGCGCGCAGGCCCGCATCTACTCGGTCGCGAACTTCCCCGCCTTTTCAGGCGAGTACGACGTGAAGGAGGCCTTTCTCGAGGTCGACGTGCCGCTCCTCAAGGATTCGTTCGTCGACTCGCTCAACTTCAACGCCGCCGGTCGCGTGACGGACTATAGCACGAGCGGGCGGGTCGAGACCTGGAAGCTCGGCCTCATCAGCGACATCACCGAGGGTGTGCGCGTTCGCGGCACCATCTCGCGCGACATCCGCGCGCCCAACCTGAACGAGCTGTTCTCGACCGGCCTGTCGACGCTGAGCTCGGCCGTGTCGCCGGGCACCAACACCCAGGTCTCGATCTTCACCTTCGCCTCGGGCAATCCCAACCTGAAGCCCGAGATCGCCGAGACGTTCACGGCGGGCCTGGTGCTGCAGCCGCAGATTTTCGGGCGGCGTTTCAACCTGTCGGTCGACTATTACAAGATCGACGTGAGCGGCGCGATCGTGAGCATCGGGGCCAACGAGGTGCTCAACCGCTGCAATGCGGGCGACCAGAACTTCTGCAACCAGCTCGTGTTCGGCGGCGCAATCGGGCCGAACGGCCGGCCGCTCCTCAGCCAGATCAACACCTTCCCGCAGAACCTGGCGAACCTGACGACGTCGGGCATCGACTATCAGATGGATTACAGCCTGCCCTTGTTCACGGGCACGCTGCAGTTCCGCCTGCTCGGCAACTACACGATCCGGTTCCGGCAGGACCAGCTCGGCCAGATCGTCAACTCGGCAGGCGCGATCGGGCCGGACAATCCGTTCACCGGCTTCCCCAAGGCACGCTTCAACGTGAGCGGGACCTATGTCGACGGGCCGCTCTCGCTCACCGCGCAGACCCGCTTCATCGGGGCGGCCAAGCTCGTCGACACCTGGACGCGCAAGGACGTCGACGACAACAGCGTCCCCGCGGTCGCCTATCTCGACTTCCGCGGGTCCTACCAGATCAACGACCGGCTGCAGGTCTTCGCCAACGTCGACAACCTGCTCAACCAGGACCCGCCCAACGTGGCCGCCAGCCAGAACCAGGGGCAGACAGCCTATTATTTCACGGCAACGTCCGGGATCATCTACGACGTGATCGGGCGCCAGTACCGGGCCGGGTTCCGCATCAACTTCTGATTTGGAATGAAGGCGTTAGTTCCGCTATTCGGGACGGAGAGGATGGGGTGAGATGAACGACGTGAACCGACGGGATGCGCTCACCATGCTGGGCGGAGCCGCGGCCGCCGCGACGGCCGGCGTCACCCAGGCCGCCCACGCGGCGCAAGGGCGCGGACCGGGGCCGCGGCTCGGCAGCCCCTCCAAGACGATGTACTGGGTGGCGACGGTGACGCCGTGCAACGCGAACGGGCAATTCGATCCCGGCGCAATGCGGGCGATCATGCAGTGGCACCGGTCGCAAGGGGCGGACGGCGTGGTGGTGCTCGGCACCTCGGGCGAGTTCACCTCTTTCTCGGTGGCCGAGCGCAAGCAGATCGCGGAGGTCGCACTCAAGAACAAGAACGGGCTGAACGTCATCGTCGGGCCGGGCACGTCCAACATTCCCGAGACGATCGAGCTGTCGCGCCACGCGCAGGCGAACGGCGCGGACGGGCTGCTCGTGATCCCGCCCTTCTACTTCAACCAGCCGCCGATCGGCGGCCTGACCGCCTATTACCGGCAGCTGTTCGACGCGGTGTCGATCCCGATCAACCTGTACCACATCCCGGGCACGAGCGAGGTTGCGATCACGCTCGAGCTGATGAACAATCTGCGCGACTATCCGCATCTGGCGGGCATCAAGGATTCGAGCGGCAGCACCGAGGGCTATGCGCAGTTCGTGTCGGCCTTTCCGGCGCTCAACATGCGCTGCGGCACCAGCAACAATCTGGAGCCTGCGCTCACCGCCGGCATGGGCACGATCCTGGCGGACGGCAACATGTGGTCCAGCCGCTGCGCCGACATCTTCAAGGCCTACCGCGCCAATGCCGACTGGAAGGCGCAGCTACAGCGGCTGCGGGCGACGCAGGCGATCATGCGGCCGGCGGCGCAGGGTGCGAACACCTATGCGGCCATGAAATATGTGCTGGGCCTGCAGATGGGCGGCCCGCGCATGTATGCGCGCGTGCCGTACGATCAGCTGACGGACGCGCAGATGGCATCGATGAAGGCGGCCTATGACCGGGTGCGGGCGGAGGTCGCGTGAACAAGGGCAGAGCAGGACGAGGGGAATGCGGATGATCGCGCGAGGTGCGTTGCTGGCGGGCGTGATGGCGATGGCGGGGACGGCGGTGGCGCAAGGTCCCGCGCCTGCGCCGGACACGGACTGGCCGACCTACAATGCCGACCTGGCGGGCAGCCGCTACCGGCCGCTCGAACAGATCAACGCGTCGAACTTCAACGACTCGATCGGCACCCGCCCCGAATACAAGCTCGAAGGCACGCCGCTGGCCGTCAACGGCAAGATCTACGCCACGGCGGGTACCCGGCGCGGCGTCGTCGCGCTCGACGGGCAGACGGGCGAGCTGCTCTGGGTGCACAGCATGGCGGAGGGCAAGCGCGGCGCGGCGTCCCCGCGCGCGCTGTCAGGGCGCGGCCTCTCCTACTGGACGGACGGCACGCAGGAGCGCATCCTGTACGTCACGATCGGCTACCAGCTGGTCTCGATCGACGCCAAGACCGGGCAGCGTGACCCGAACTTCGGCAATGGCGGGGTCGTCGATCTCAAGGCCAATTTCGACCAGGAGCTCGACCCCGTGACGGGCGAGGCGGGGGTTCATTCGGCACCTGCGGTTCATGGCGACACGATCATCGTGGGGGCGGCGTTCCGCGAGGGGTTCACCCCACGCACGCACAACAACACCAAGGGCCATATCCGCGGCTTCGACGTGCGCACGGGCAAGCGGAAGTGGATCTTCCATACCGTGCCCCAGAAGGGCGAGTTCGGCTACGACAGCTGGCTCAACAACTCGGCGGACGTGAACGGCAACGCGGGCGTCTGGACCCAGATCTCGATCGATCCGGAGCTCAACCTCGCCTATCTCAACGTGGAGTCGCCGACGAGCGACTTTTACGGCGGGCACCGGCCGGGCAACAACCTGTTCGGCAACTCGCTGGTCGCGGTCGACGTCGATACCGGCCAGCGCAAATGGCATTACCAGCTGATCCACCACGAGATTTGGGATCTTGATGCTTCGTCCGCGCCGCTGCTGATGAACGTGACGGTCGCCGGACGCCCACGCAAGGTGGTGGGCGTGCCGTCGAAGCAGGGCTTCTTCTACGTCTTCGACCGCGCGACCGGGAAGCCTATCTGGCCGATCAAGGAGACCAAGGTCGAGATCGGGAACGTGCCCGGCGAGTGGTATTCGCCGACGCAGCCGATCCCATCCAAGCCCCCCGCCTATTCGCGCAACGGCTTTACCGAGAAGGATCTGATCGACTTCACGCCCGAGCTCAAGGCCAAGGCGCTGGAGGTGACCAAAAACTATAAGCTCGGCCCCGTTTATACGACGCCGATCGTCAGCACGCCCGAGAAGCTGGGCGTGATCAACAACTGGGCGCAGGGCGGGACGAACTGGCCGGGCGGTTCGTTCGATCCGGAAACGGGCATCGCCTATGTTTATGCGTGCCAGGCGTGCATCTCCTCGACGGGGTTGCAGAAGCCCCCGCGCGAGCTGTCGGACATCGACTATGTGGTGGGCGTCGCCGGGCAGCCGGTGACCATGATCAAGGGGCCGGGCGAGGATGCCGGGGCCGACACGCCGGCGCCGCCGCCGCAACAGGCACCCGCCGGTCCGCCGCCGCAGGTGCGCCGCCTGAACGTGGACGGGCTGCCGCTCGTGAAGCCACCCTACGGCACGATCAGCGCGATCGACGTGAACAACGGCACGATTAAATGGCAGATCGCGCATGGCGAGACGCCCGACTTCATCCGCAACGCGCCCGCGCTCAAGGGCATGGACATTCCGCGTACGGGCCAGGCAACCTACCAGATCGGCACGCTGGTAACGAAAAGCCTGGTGGTTGCGGGCGAGAACCAGGTGACCGCGCCTCCGGGGCGGCCGCGCGGGGCCATGCTGCGCGCCTATGACAAGCAGACCGGCAAGGAAGTGGGTGCGGTCTGGATGCCCGGGCCGCAGAGCGGATCGCCGATGACCTATGCCGCAGGTGGCCGCCAGTTTATCATCGTTGCGGTCAGCGGCGGGACCTATTCGGGCGAATATATTGCCTATGCGTTGCCGCGGCAGCGTTGAGTGGATGGAGGGAGTGTGCACGTGCGTAACCGAGTGATCCTGGGCGGCGCGGCCGCCCTGTTCGCCGCGGCGGCGGTGGGTGGGCATCTGCAGGCGCAGAGCCCGATGCCGACGACATGGAGCGGCATCTATACCGAGGCGCAGGCCGCACGCGGTGCCGGGGCCTATGCCGCCAACTGCTCCACCTGCCACGGCGTGACGCTGGGCGGCACGGGCGAAGCGCCCGCGATCAGCGGCCCCGAGTTCGTCTACAACTGGAACGGCCAGACGGTCGGCGACCTGTTCGAGCGCATCTCGAAGACGATGCCGTTCCACGCGCCGGGCTCGCTCAGCTCGCAGACCAATGCCGACGTGCTCGCGCATGTGCTGAAGGTGAACGGCTTCCCGGCCGGGGCCGCCGAGCTCGACCGGCGCACGGAGGCGCTCGCGGCGATCAAGTTCGTCGCGGAGAAGCCGGCGGGCGTTCAGCCGGCTGCCTTCCAGGTCGCGCCCGCGCCCGCCGCCCCGCCGCGCGCGGGCGGCGGCGACTTCGCCGCCAAGCCTGCCGCGCTGCTGCCGGCACCCACGGGCGTAAACGCCCCCAACAGCCAGCCCAATCCGTACCGGAGGGATGCCGATTTTTTTAGGTTGCCCGCTGGCCGGACCATGGGTTCGACCAGCGGGGTCGCCGTCGACAGCAAGGGCAATGTCTGGGTCGCCGACCGTTGCGGCGCGAACAGCTGCGCGGACAGCCAGCTCGACCCGATCATGATGTTCGACGCCCAGGGCAGGTTCGTCCGGGCGTTCGGACGGGGCATGTTCCTGTTTCCGCACGGCATCTACATCGACGCGCAGGACAATGTCTGGGTCACGGACGCGCGCGCCGCGAACGGGAAGGGCGGTCAGGTCGTCAAATTCTCGCCCGACGGTCGCGTGCTGCTGACGCTCGGCAAGGCGGGCATGTCGGCGGAAGCGACGGACAGCTTTCTCGAGCCGTGCGCGGTGGCCGTCGCGCGGGACGGCACGATCTTCGTGGCCGACGGCCACTCCCCTGCCAAGCCGTCACGGATCATGCTCTTTTCGCCGGCCGGCAAGTTCCTGCGCCAATGGGGCAAGACGGGTGCGGCACCCGGCGACATCGAAGTGCCGCACGCGATCGCGCTCGACAGCCGCGAGCGGCTGTTCGTCGGCGACCGCTGGAACAATCGGGTCCAGATCTTCGACCGCAACGGCAAGTCGCTCGCCACCTGGCTGCAGTTCGGCCGGCCGAGCGGCGTGTATATCGACAAGAACGACATGTTGTACGTGGCGGACTCGGAGAGCCGATCGCCGGTCGGCTATGGCTACAACCCGTCCTTCAGGCGGGGCATCCGCGTCGGTTCGGCGCGCGACGGGGTGGTGCGCGCCTTCATCCCCGACCTGGAGCCCAATCCGGACGGCGGTGCCACGAGCGGGCCCGAAGGCATCTGGGCCGACCGCAACGGGGTGATCTACGGCGCGCAGGTCAAGGAACGCACGGTCGCTCGCTACACCAGGTAGGCGGCTTCATCACAGACGAACAAGGGGCACGCGAATGGCTGGTGCGGTCGCGAAGCATGGAGCATGGGCGGCGACCGCGGCAGTCGGCGCGGTGGCGCTGGGTGCAATCGCGACCGCCCGCGGCGAGCCGATCAGCGCACTGTGGCTGCTTGCCGCCTCCGTCTCCGTTTACCTGATCGCCTACCGCTACTATTCGTTGTTCATCTCCAACCGCGTGCTCGGCCTCGATCCCGCGCGGCGAACGCCCGCCCATGCGCGGAACGACGGTCTCGATTACGTGCCGACCAACCGGTACGTGCTGTTCGGCCACCATTTCGCGGCGATCGCGGGCGCGGGGCCGCTGGTCGGGCCGGTGCTTGCCGCGCAGATGGGCTGGCTGCCCGGCATGCTCTGGATCCTGTTCGGCGTCGTGCTGGCGGGAGCGGTGCAGGACTTCATCGTGCTGTTCGTCTCCATGCGCCGCGACGGCCGCTCGCTCGGCGAGCTCGTCCGGATGGAGATGGGCACCGTCGCGGGCACGGTGGCGCTGTTCGGCGCCTTCATGATCATGCTGATCATCCTGGCCGTGCTCGCGCTCATCGTGGTGCGCGCGCTGGCGGAAAGCCCCTGGGGCCTGTTCACCGTCGTGGCGACGATACCGCTCGCCATGCTGATGGGGCTTTATCTGCGCTTCGTCCGGCCCGGCAAGGTCGGCGAGGTGTCGGCGATCGGCTTTGTGGGCCTGATCCTCGCCATCCTGTTCGGGCAGAACGTCGCCGAATCCGCAAGCTGGGCGCCCGTCTTCACGCTCAGCCCCACCACGCTCGCCTGGTGCCTGATCGGCTATGGTGCCGTCGCCGCCGCCCTGCCAGTGTGGCTGCTGCTCGCGCCCCGCGACTATCTGTCGACCTTCCTCAAGATCGGTGCGATCGTGGCGCTCGCGATCGGAATCGTGATCGTGGCGCCCGAGCTTCGCATGCCCGCCGTCTCGCGCTTCGCCGACGGCACGGGGCCGGTCTGGGCGGGCTCGCTCTTTCCTTTCCTGTTCATCACCATCGCGTGCGGCGCGGTCTCGGGCTTCCACTCGCTCATCTCCTCAGGCACCACGCCCAAGCTGATCGACAGCGAAGGCGATGCGCGCTTCATCGGCTATGGCGCGATGCTGATGGAAAGCGCGGTCGCGATGATGGCGCTGATCAGCGCCTCCATCCTCGACCCCGGCATCTATTTCACGATGAACAGCCCCGCCGCGGTGCTCGGGACGACGCCCGACAGTGCCGCGGCGGCGGTGACGGCGATGGGCTTTCCGGTGGAGGCTGCCACCATCCAGCGGACGGCGGCGGAAGTCGGCGAGACGTCGATCATCTCGCGCACCGGTGGCGCGCCGACGCTTGCGGTGGCCATGGCCGAGATCTTCTCGGCAGTGCTCGGCGGGCCCGCGATGAAGGCCTTCTGGTACCATTTCGCCATTCTCTTCGAGGCGCTCTTTATCCTGACCGCGGTGGACGCGGGCACGCGGGCGGGTCGCTTCATGCTGCAGGACCTGCTCGGGCTGGTAAGCCCGCGCTTTCGCGATACCTCCGCGCTGCTGCCCGGCCTCGTCGCCACCGGCCTGACGGTCGCCGCCTGGGGTTACTTCCTTTATCAGGGCGTGACCGATCCGCTTGGCGGCGTGAACACGCTATGGCCGCTGTTCGGCATTTCAAACCAGATGCTCGCGGCGGTGGCGTTGATGCTGTGCACGGCCGTGTTGTTCCGCATGAAACGGCATCGCTTCGCCTGGGTGACGGCGGTGCCCGCCGCCTGGCTCGTCGTCTGCACGCTCACGGCCGGGTGGCTCAAGCTCTTCTCACCCGACCCGAAGGTCGGCTTCCTGGCGCATGCCGCGCGCTTCTCGGACGCGGTCGCGCGCGGCGAGCTGCTCGCCCCGGCCAAGTCGATGACGCAGATGCAGGCGATCGTGCTCAACGACCGCGTCGACGCGGCGCTCTGCGGACTGTTCATGGCGGTCGTGCTCGCGATCCTGTTCTTTGCGATCCGGGCCTGCCGCGACGCGCTGGGCACCGCCCAGCCGACCGCGCAAGAGGTGTTTGCGTGAGCTGGTCGCGCTTCTGGACGCTGGCGCGCGACACGGCGCGGCTCGCGGTGGGGCAGGGGAGTTATGCTGCCTATGCCGCGCACATGCGCGCGCGCCATCCCGACCGGCGGCCGATGAACGAAGCCGAATTCTTCCGCGCGCGCCAGGATGCGCGCTATGCGGGCGGCAGCGGACGCTGCTGTTGAAGGGCGGCCTTTCCGGCGCGGGGATCGCGCTTGCGCTTGGCGGCGCGGCGGCGGCGCAGACCGTGCCGCTCGGCGCGCATCTCGAGCGGTTCGATTATCCCTTTCCCGTGCGCTGGTTCGAGACAAGCTCGCAGGGCGCCTCCGTCCGCATGGCCTATCAGGACGTGGCCCCAACCGGCACGCCGAACGGACGCACGGTCGTGCTGCTGCACGGCAAGAACTTCTGCGCCGCCACGTGGGAGGCGACGCTGCGCGCGCTGAGCGCGGCCGGAACCCGCGTGATCGCGCCGGACCAGATCGGCTTCTGCAAATCGTCCAAGCCCGCCGGCTATCAGTACAGCTTCCACGCGATGGCGACGCTCACGCGCAATCTGCTCGCCGCGGCGGGCGTGGCGGGGCCGGTGGACCTGGTCGGCCATTCGACTGGCGGCATCCTTGCTGTCCGCTACGCGCTGCTCTTCCCCGATCGCGTCCGGTCGGTGGTGCTCGTGAACCCGCTCGGGCTCAACGACACGATCGCCGAAGGCGTGCCCTATGCCGATCTGGGCGAACTGCGCGCGGGCGAGGAGCGGACCGATGCCGCCTCGATCAGGGCCTATCAGCAGCGCGTCTATTATGGCGGGCGCTGGACGCCCGCTTACGATCGCTGGACCCAGATGCTCGCCGGGCAATATGCCGGACCGGACGGCCATGTGGTGCGCGACGCGCAGGCGCGGCTGTCCGACATGATCCAGACACAGCCCGTCGCGCACGAGCTGGGCCGGGTTGCCGTGCCCGTGACGCTGATCATCGGCGACCGGGACCTGACCGCCTTTCGTGGCACGAGTGCGCCGCCCGCCTTGCGCGACCGCATCAAGGCCGTGCCCGCAGCCGCCGCCGCGGCAGTCGGACGCTTCCGTGACGGCCGGCTCGTCACCCTGCGCGGCCTTGGCCACTCGCCCCAGGTCGAGGCGCCCGACATCTTCCACGCAGCGCTGCTCAGGACGCTGGGCAACCGCAGATTACGGAAATGACGGTCAGATTTCATTCACTTGGCGCGGCTTAGGGCCTGCGTGCACGATCAAGGGGTTGGTGATGCGGACACTGATGATGTTGGGCATGGTCTTGGCAGGCGGGGCGGCGCATGCGCAGGTCGATCCGAGCTTCGCGCCCTGTTCGGCCTGTCACGCGGTCAAGCCCGGCCAGAACAAGATCGGGCCGAGCCTGCACCGGGCCGTGGGTGCGAAGAAGGCGTCGGTGCCCGGTTATGCCTATTCGCCTGCCATGAAGGCGCAGACGGGGGTCTGGTCCGAGAAGGAGCTGGACGCCTATCTGCTCAATCCCCGGGCCAAGGTGCCCGGCACCAAGATGTATTATGCGGGCATGCCCGACGCGGCAAAGCGTGCGACGCTGATCGCCTATCTCAAGACGCTGAAATAAGGTCCGCGCGCGCCACGGTCCCTCTGTCCAGCCCCCCGGCGCACAGCCAATCGAGCGCGTCGGCGCGCGTGGCGTGGATCGCCACCTCGCTGCGCCCGCCGATCAGGCGCGCGACCTGGAGCTGCGCGAGCGAGCTGCTGACGACGAAGGCGAGCAGGCGGCTGCGGCGGGGCGGAGCTGCGAGCATCGCCGCGAACAGGTCGGCGCTGCCCCGCGGCTGGATCGGGCAGCCCGTCACGTCGATGAGCGTGAAATGCGAATGCGGCGGGCACGTCATCGCGAGCAGCGCGGCGTCGCGGTCGCGGCGGAACGCCTCCGCGCTCGCCGGATCGAACATCCCGCGGAGCACGACCAGCAGGAAGTCCGACCCAGGCGCGTTCTCGATCCGGTAATGGGGTGCCATCCGGCGAAGCTGCACCCGTGCGCTTAAGATGTCGTGAAAGCCGGCGCACAGCTCAGTTCCGTGGAGATGGGACTGGCGAAGCTAGCGTTCAGGCCACCTTGGCAAGCTGCGGCATGAGCATGGCTCCAGGGCCGCTTGTCTGCTGGTCGAAGGTGGATGGATCATGGTGCCCAAGAAAGCGCTTGAGATCCTGGAGCGGCATCGGCCTGGCCACCAGATAGCCTTGCAGAAGGTCGCAACCCATCACGCGCAACAGGGCCACGGCGTCCCTGTCTTCCACGCCCTCGGCCGTCACCTTGAGGCCCAGTCCATGGGCCAGATCGATCGTCGAGCGCACGATCATCGGGTCGCGGTGGCTGGTCGCTAGGTTGGCGATGAACATCATGTCCAGCTTCAATTCGGTCGCGGGAAGCTGCCTCAGATAGGACAGTGACGAGAGGCCCGCTCCATAGTCGTCGATCGCGATCTTGATGCCCTGCTCTGCCATCTCGCGGAGGTGCAGCAGCGCGCGCTCGGGGTTGGACAGAACCGCCGTCTCGGTGATCTCGATACCGATGCCGCCCTGTTTGCCCCGCAGGCGATCCATCAGATACTGCGCAAAGGCGGCATCTCCGACGAGCTCCGCCGAGAGATTCACATAGATGGGATAATCGAATCCGAGCGCCACAAGCTCCGCATGATCGCGCAGGGCACGATCGAGCACGAAATCGGTAAGCTGACGGATGTTGCCGGTCTTTTCCGCGATCGGCACGAAGCGACCGGGCGGAACCTGGCCGAGCAGCGGATGCGACCAGCGAACCAGCGCCTCCATCCCCTCGATCTTGCCTGTCGGGGCGTGCACCTTGGGCTGGTAGAAGACCTCCATGGCTCCGGCCGAGAGCGCTGTCCGCATGTCGGTCATGAGGCCGATATTGCCGGAGGCCGCGAGCTGTTCGTCCTCATCGAAGATCGCCGTCGCAGCGCCGTTGCTCCACGCCTGCTCCAGAGCCGCCTGCGCCTCCTCGGTCAGCTCACGCATACGGCTTGATCGTGCAGGGCCGGCCAAGCCCATGGTGAGCCGGACCTCCATGCTGGTCCCCGCAAGCACCAGCGGACCTTCCAGGCTCGAGCGGATCCGTTCCAGCATCGCGTAGGCGTCGTCGCGACCGCCAGCACGGAAAGCGACGCCCAGCACGTTGGACGACAGCCGCTCGAAGCCGAGATCGTCTTCCAGGAGCCCGAGGCGGTGCGTGAGTTCCCGCACGAGCTTGCTCCCGAGCTCGTAACCGAAGGCGCGCCGGATGTCGTTGAGCCGGTCGATGCCGATCGCGGCGGCATAGACGTTGCCGTCGATGGGTGTGGTATCGAGCTGCTGTTCGAGCTTGCCGCGCGCCGGATCGCCAGGCGCACGAGCGTTCTTGCACGCCACGCGGATCGGCAGTCCCGTCCGCTTCGCTTCGTACATCGCGTCGTCGGCCATCTCGAGCAGCGTGTCGATGTTCCGTTCCTCGTCGGCGACCGCTACGCCGATGGAGACGCCAAGCGGGATCACCTGCTCGCCGAACATCACCGGATCCGCGTTTGCGCGCAGCACCTCGCGCGCGATCGCCTTGTGATCAAATGCGGGATCGTCCGTCGACACGAGAATGACGAACTCATCGCCACCGAGCCGGATCGGGTCGATCCGATGACCCGGGATGGACAGCTGCCCGATGCGAGCAGCGAAGTGCTGCAGGACGATATCGCCGGCGAGGTGCCCGTGGCTGTCGTTGATCTGCTTGAAGCCGTTCAGGTCGCACAGCAGCAGCGCGAGGTGGCGTGGTCCGACCAGATGGTGCGCGACCACCCCGTCCATGCCCCGACGGTTCAACAGGCCGGTGAGCGGGTCGTGCAACGCCAGCTCACGCGCGTCGCTTTGCTCTGCCAGACGGTCCCGGATCTCGGCCGCGAGCCGACGGCGGTCCCGCAAATGGTGCACAAGAAGGCCAGCCAGGACCAGCACGAGCGCCGTCAGGATTTCATCGAAGTGGACGCCCGTCCACGCGGGAAGCTGCGATCGGATGGGCGCGACCAGCCCTTGCGATACGAGCACGCCGGAAAGCGCGAAGCTGAGCGAAAACAGCAGCACCGCCCTCAGCCAGGTGGCCGAGGACGGAGCCGCTTGCGCGCGGGCCGGTTTGGGTTCGGCCATCGCCTCAGCCTCAGAACGCAAATCGGGCCTGGCCACCCACCATGAACGCAGGCACCGGCGCGTCGGGTCGTTTCATCTCGCCGCGACCGAACAGCGCGACCATGCCGTTCCCTTCGAGGATCGGGAGGGAGTAGAGCCCCTCCAGGACCAGCCTGCGTTGTTGCGTCTGGCCGATATTGGCGCGCTGGACGATGACGCCCTTCTCGCCCGTTTCCCGGTCGATGACGCCGATCGAGCTGAACTCGAGCGCGCCTTGTTCGAGATGGATGGGCTGGGCGACGCTCAGGCGGAGACTGTCCGCCCTGCCGAGGACGCCAAGCTTCGCCGCGCCAAGCTGGTATGCGGTCGAAAGGGCACCGCTGCCGCCGATCCGCAGGCTTGCCGTGTCCGATGCCGAACGGCTGCGCGCGACGGTGGCGCTGCCGGATAGCGAGAAGCCGCTGCCGATGCGGGCGTCGAGGCCGAGCGAAAGGCCATCGGTGGTCGTGCCGCCCGCCAGGTCGCTCCGCTCGAGCGAACGCGTGCCGAGGAAGGCGTTCGCCTCGTCGAGGCGGGTGAGCGAGGCGTGGACGCCGAGCCAGCTGCGCGCGGCATAGTCCATGCGCATGTTGAGCGCGCTCGACCGATAGCCCCCGACCTGATGGGCCAGATCGAAGGTCCGGCCCTGCAGGGCGTCGCGAAGATCGTCCTGCACGTTGCGCCGCTGCTGAGTGGCCCCGACCGACAGGGTCAGCCCGGATGCGACGGGCGTGCGGGCACCCACGTGCGCCCCGCCATTCGCAAAGCCGAGCAGCGGGTTGACGCCGCCACTGACCGGGTCGAAGTCCGAGTTCATCGCGAACCCGTTCGCGCCGCCGATGGTCACCGCGCCGTCGCCGTCGCCGAAGGACAGGCTGAACGCGTTGTTGGGCGCGGTCACCTCGACCGTCGAGCGCAGCCGGAACGGCCGGAAGCCGTCGCGTGTGGCATAGCCGCCCGCCAGTCGCCCGCTGACGGACATCTGCCAGCCCGACGAGTCGCCCAGCGACAGGCCGCGGCGCACGTCCGAGAAGCCGGCCACCGCTCCCTGGCCCGCGAACCCGTTGGTGCCGCTGGTCGCCCAGGTGAGCATGCGGTTGAAGATGAAGTCCTGGAAGTACTCGCCGTTGCGGGTGGTGCCGATCAATCGCGTGGACAGCGGGATCAGGAAGTCGCGGTCCGTCGTCTCGAGCCTCTCGAATGCCGAGAAGAACATCCCCTGCGCTTCCCAGGCCTGCCGGAAGGTCGGGTTCGCGAACGAAACAGCCGATACTTCCGTCCGTTGCTGGCTGGTCGAGGTGCCGTTCATCAGGAAGATCCTGAGGTCGCCGAAGTTCAGAGGCGCTTGCGCCGCTTCGACGTCGAGCAGGCCCACGCCATAGACGGGGTCGACTCCCGGTGCGCCGAGGTCCTTGGCCGAGTCGAGGATCGCCTTGGCGACGTCCCGCGGCTTGTCCTTCAGCCACGGCCAACGATCCTGGATGAGCGCGATGGCACCGGCGACGAGCGGCGCGGCCAGCGACGTGCCCGACTGCCGGGTCACTCCGCCTGCATCGTCCGACACCAGGATCAGCTCGCCCGGGGCCACGATGAAGCGGTTCATCAGCAGACCGCTTTCCTTGAGCAGCTCGCCCGGACGATCGCGGGTGGGTGACGAAATCTTGCACTCGGTCCCCTTGGTCAGGCAGGCCGTGCCGGGGCGATTGGAGAAGGACGAGATCACCCCGTTCGGATCGACCGAGCCGACGACGATGAAGGTGCTGTCCAGCGCCCCGTCCATGTCGACATTTCGCGGCTGGACGATGCCGTCATTGCCGGCCGCGATGACGTAGATGGTGCGGTCCTTCTGCGAGTCGACCGCCGACGTCCTGAAGACGTTGCGCCATTCGGGCGGCAAGGTCCAGCCGCTGACGCCCAGCGAAAGGTTGACGACCGAGGCGCGGTTCTTGGCCGTGCCGCGCTCCCGCGTCACCTCGATGATGCCCCGGGTCACATCCGACCAGCCGGCCTCGCCCCTGAGATCGAAGGGATTGTAGGCGGCGATCAGGGCGTTGGGGGCGATGCCCATCACGCCCTTGCCGTCGTGCGATGCCGCGATCAGGCTGAGCACGCCCGCGCCATGTCCGGACGAGAAGGTCGAAACCCCGCCGGCGTAGATCATCTTGCTGCGAAGGTCGGTGTCGCCTGCGACGAAGAAGTCGACCAAGCCGATCGTCGCCTTGGAGCCGCCGCCCTGCGTCTGGGTCAGCCGCGGCGTCCAGTTGACCGTGCTCATCCAGTGATCGACATGGTCGTTGCCACTGAAGCCCATCAGCCCGTCATACCATTCGACGTAGAGGCGCGACTGGTCGATCGCATCGAGCCGCGCCAGCGACGCCGGATCGTTGGGATTGATGCCGAAGCGGGCAAAGAACGGGTCGGCGAAACCGGCCTCGAAGCTTCTGCCGGTCTGCCGGGTGACGGCGTCGCCCCAGTGCGCCTTGCTCGCGCTTACCAGATCGCGGAGCCCGGAGGCGATCGTCGCGTAGGCGGCCGCATTGTTGTCGAAGCTGCCTGCGCCTTCCCTGAGCGGAGCGTTGTCCTGCCACCGGGTGTCGAGTGCATCCCAGAAGGGTGCAAGGCTGGTATAAGAAGGCGCGCCGGCTGCGGCGCTGCGTGCGACCGGATCAACCTTGCCCCAGAAGCGGGCAATGTCTCCGCGAAACGGATCGGTCGCGATCACGGCCTCCGTGACGGCACCGTCCCAGGGGCGCAAGTTGCGGTACCAGGGCCGCAGGTTCCGGTACCAGGGCCGGAGGTTGCGGTACCAGGGCCGGAGGTTGCGATAGAGTGGATCGATCGGCTTGGCGCTGACCGTCGTGCCGGTCTGCGCAAAGGCGACCTGAGGCGTGGCACCCCCGAGCGTCGCGACGGCGACCCCGGTATAGAGCAAGCTGCGAAAGGTCATGGCACGGTCCACCTGTTTTCTTCGGTGGTCGTCGCTGGGCTAAAATCTTTAACCGCAGAAGTTTTTAGGCGGTTAAAATGCCGTTCACTTCAGTTTTGTCGACCCGCTGGCGCTTTACCGCTTGTTAGAGGCCGAACGGTAAGCGTGCGGTATGTCGACCAGCCGCAAAGCCGCTCTCGCCCTGATTGCCACGGTCGTCGCGTTCGCGATGCCGATCGGATCGCCGGCGCAGTCCGCTTCCGCACCGCCGGTTGCGGCAGAGGTCCTGAAGCAGGCCGAAGATGCGATGATGGTCGATCCGAAGCAGGTGCTCGGCCTGACCGGACAAGCCCTCAAGCAGATCGATCGCGCGCCGCCGAGCCTCGAGCGCGAGCAGGCCCGCGCCCGCGCCCTGTGGCTCTCAGGCGAGGCAAGCGGGCGCCTGACCGACATCCCATCCGCCGAGCGCGCCATCGACCAGGCGCTCGCGCTCATCGTAAAAGTACAGCCGCAAAGCGTTCTTCACGCACGCATCCTGATGTCGCGCGGCGCGACCGCGCTCGACAAGGGAGAGGTGCAGCGGGCCTTCACCAGCTTTCGGGATGCATTCGACCTGTTCCGCAAGCTCGGGGACACGCGCGGGCAGGCCCTCGCGCTGCAGAGCATCGGCACCATCTACAGCGACGCCGGCGATCACGAGCGTGTGCTGCGTTACTATTCGCAGTCTGCCGAGGTCCATCCGAACGACGCCAGCCTGTCGATGTCCGCGCTCAACAACCAGGGTCTCGCCTACAAAGAGCTGAAGCAGCTCGATCGCGCGCAGGCGGACTTCCGCAAGGCGCTCGCCATCGCGCGCAAGCTCAAGAGCCCGATGCTCGAGGCGCGCATCCTAACCAACATCGCAGGCGTCGAGCTGGCGCAGGGGCGGCTTCAGGACGCGCAGCGCACCGCCGATCGCGGTCTAGGCATCGCCTCGGGCGAGGCTGCCGAATGGGCGCCGTTTCTTTGGGGCGTCAAAGCGCAGATCGCGATAAAGCGCGGCGATGCCGCCGGCGCCGTGCGTCTGCTCTCGCGCACGTTCGCTGGCGTGACGCCCGAGCAGACCAACTACTTCTTTCGCGATTTCCACCAGGCGGCGAGTGACGCCTTCCTCGCGACGGGCGACTCTGCCACCGCGCTGCGCCACCTTCGCGCGGTCAACCGTCTCGATGCGGAAGTCCGGGAGATCCGGTCGTCGGCGAACGCCGCCCTGGCAGCCGCTCAGTTCGACTATTCGAGCCAGGAGCTGCGCATCAGCCGCCTCAAGGCAGGGCAGCTCGAGCGTGACGTGGCCCTGGCGAGAAGCCGCGCGCGAACGCAGCTGATCCTGCTCTGCGCGGCCTTGCTGCTGCTGGGCGGGACCACCATCGCATTCTTCAAGATCCGCCGCAGCCGCAACGAGACGCGCTTCGCCAACGTCCAGCTCGGCAAGGCGCTCGCCGCCAAGTCCGAGTTCCTGGCGACCACGAGCCATGAGATCCGTACGCCGCTCAACGGCATCATGGGGATGACGCAGGTCCTGTTGCGGACACCGGGCATGCAGGCCGATGTGCAGGAGCGGGTCGAGCTGATCGACGGTGCCAGCAAGGCGATGAAGGCGATCATCGACGACCTGCTCGACATGGCGAAGATCGAAGCCGGTGAGTCGCAGGCTGAACGGTCGGACGTGCAGCTGCCCGCGCTTCTCGACGAGACCGTGCGGTTGTGGAGGGCCGAAGCCGACACCAAAGGCGTCCGTGTCCTTGCAGACCTGTCTGCCACTCCGCCCCGGATCGTCGAGGACGAGCGCAAGCTGCGGCAGATCGTCTTCAACCTGATGTCGAACGCGGTGAAGTTCACGGAAGCCGGCGAGGTGAAACTGAGTGCCAGGGCCGAAGGCGAAGATCTGATCGTCGAGGTCGAGGACACCGGCATCGGCATTCCGGCCGACGAGATGGAATCCATCTTCGAGCCCTTCCACCAAGTGAATGGCGCAACCACGCGCCAGCACTCCGGCACCGGTCTGGGGCTTGCCATCTCGCGCAAGCTCGCCACGGTTCTCGGCGGCCGGATCACGGCGGAGAGTGAGCTGGGCCGTGGCTCCCGCTTTACCCTGATCCTGCCGCTCGCATTGCCGGCTGCTGCCACCAAGCACGAGGCGGGAGCCGACGACAGGCCACGGGAGCTCGCCGACGCGCGAGTGTTGGTGGTCGATGCCAATCCCCTTTTCCAAAGCTTGGCGGCGGCCTGTCTCGAGAGTGCAGTCCGCACCGTGCAAACGGTCGACAGCCTTGCCGAGGCGGAGCCGCTCATGGCGAAGGCCGACCTCTTTGTGCTGGACGTGGGAACGATCGGAGAAGCCGGTGCGGCGGCGCTCGGCGCTGACGCCGCCAGCTGCCTCTACCTGCTGCCGCCGGGATCGGACCCTGCCGCTTATGCCGCCCCGAGGGGGGCCAGGGTTATCGCCAAGACGATGCCGCCCCTCAACATCAAGGCTTCGCTCGAGGACATGCTTGCGACCGAGCGCGCCGACAGCCGGAAAGCTGCCTGATCATGCGCGTCCTGTTCATCGAAGACGATGGCATGAACCGCCGCGTCGTGCGCGACATGCTGCAACTCGCCGGCGCCGTCATGGCCGAGGCCGTCGACGCGCCATCCGGGCTGGAGATGGTGGAGTCGGGCGAATACGACATCATCCTCATGGACCTGCGCATGCCGGGCATGGACGGCATGACGGCGGTGGGCCACATCCGCTCGCGCAAGGACGCCAAGGCCATGATCCCGATCATCGTCGTCACGGCGGATACCGCGCTCGACATCAAGGAGCGCTGCCTCTCCGCGGGTGCGGACGGCGTGATCCTGAAGCCGGTCGCCATGCGCGAGCTGTTCGACGCGATGAGCCGCACGATGGTCGCCGCGGGATCGCGACCGCACTGAACCCGTGCATCGCGGCCAGCAACGCGACAGGCAACCACCTGATCGGGCTCGGCCGTTCGCGCTGTCGAGGCCCGAAGCTGACGAATATCAGGATCGATGGCGGAGAGGGTGGGATTCGAACCCACGGTACCCTTGCGGGCACGCCGCATTTCGAGTGCGGTGCTTTCGACCACTCAGCCACCTCTCCGGAGATGATCGCGCCGCCTGGGGCAGGCGGCTGGTCGATGCGAAGGTGGGCCCGTAGCGGAACGGGTGGGGGTGTACAAGCGTCTGCTTGTCAGGCCCGGGCGGCCGCCTAAATAGGTGCATCATGACCGATCAACCCAGCCGTTCCGAGCGTGCCGTGGCAGCGCCGCCGGTCGTGCATGCGCGCTTTGCGGTGGGCGAGGTGGTGCGCCACCGCATGTTCGATTTCCGCGGGGTGGTGTTCGACGTCGATCCCGTCTTCGCCAACTCCGACGAATGGTATGAGGCGATCCCGGAAGAGGTGCGCCCGCGCAAGGACCAGCCCTTCTACCACCTGCTCGCCGAGAACTCGGAGAACAGCTACATCGCTTATGTGAGCCAGCAGAACCTGCTGTCGGACGAAGAGGCGGGCCCGGTCAGCCATCCGGCGATCGACGGGTTGTTCGAGGGGTTCCGCGACGGCCGCTACCTGCTCCGCCGCGAGCACAGGCACTGATCCTTTACGTCGCGGTCTGCGCGTCGACGACCTTCTGCGGACGGGTTTCGGGCAGCACGGCGCGGAAATGCGCCTGGACGTCGCGGTAGCACTCGCAGGCACTCGCCTCGATGCCTGCGCGGTCGAGCACGACAAGTCGACCGCGGCTGTAGCTGATCAACCCGCGCTCCTGCAGCAGCTTGGCGACCCCGCTCACCGTAGTGCGCTGCACGCCCAGCATTTCGGCCAGCGACTCCTGGGTCAACGCGAGCTCGTCCGAATCGACGCGGTCGTGCGTGGTGAGGAGCCATCGGCAGAGCCGCGCGTCGATCGGGTGCAGCGCGTTGCACGCCACCGATTGCATGGTTTGGGCGAGCAGCGTGTCCGCATAGCGTGCGAACAGGTCGCGGATCACGCCCGAACGCTCCTTAATCGCCTCGAGCGCGGCCGTGTCCATCCGAAGCGCCGCGCCGCCGATCTGGATCACGGCGCGCGCGAAGGCTGGCTTGGACCCCGCGCTGATGATGCCGCCGATCGCTCCTTCGCGCCCGATGGTGGCGGCCTCCACCGCACGCCCATCGGCCATGGTGATGACGAGCGAGGCGACCACGCCGGTGCAGGGGAAGTGCGTCTGATGCACGTCCTCCCCCGGTTCGAACAGCACCTCGCCGCGCGACAGCACCACGACCGACATCAGCGGCTCGATCATCGCCCGCTCGGGCGGCTTCAGCGATGCAAGCAGCCGGTTGCCGGCGAAGTGCCGTGCGGCGTTGAGAGTGGCAATCTCGGCGGGCCCGCCTTTGGCATCGGTCGTCACTGTCGCCCCCCGGCGCGACCGCACCCCCCTTGGGAGCGGTCCTGAATGCCACAGGCCTATCGCGCTCGGGGCAGAGCGTCTGTCCAACAGTCGACATAAGCAAGCAAATCGTTCCGCTTAGCCAACGGACTTAATGCGCGTTAGTGCTTTCAGGCACTGTCTCGCTGCGAGGTCGGGCAAAAGTTGTCCGCGCCCTCGACCGCTCCGCTCTCGACGGGAGCGCTCGGCGGGATGTGCATAACATGTCCGCATCCCCGTCAAAAGTTGTCCGGCTCCAGCCAGCGCTCCATGCCAAAAGTTGTCCGTGAGGGCTCGCTGCGCCGGTAGAGGATGCCCGCGCGCACGGCCTCGTTGGCCGCGGCCTGGATGATCTCGTTCTCGACCCTGCGCTGAAGGTCGCCGGTGTCGATGGAAAGGACCGACGGCGGAATGGCGCCTGGTCGGAGGTGGGCCAGACGGTCGATGCTGATGGTGTTGGTCTCATTGCCGCGGGAGCCCTTACCGTTGGCGCGGCTCACGTCCCCGATCGCGGCGAAGGCGTCGACCTCGAGGTTCAGTCTTGGCGGCATGCCCTTGCGGCCCTGCATCCACAGCTCGTCCAGGAACTCCCTGTTCTCCCGGACGAACCTGACGGCGGCGGTCGGGGGCACGTAGGAGCGCTGCAGCTGCAGGCAGAGCGAGATCTCGAGCACGTCGACCAGGTTGTAGGTGCGCCGACCCCGTCCGTCCTCGCGTCGGTCGTCGACGAGATCCTGGTCGAGGATGTGCTTCAGCCGGGCGTTGAACGCCTTGGTGCCACTCGGCTTCACGCCGTGCAGGCTCATCAGCACGTCGCGTAGCTCGCGGTGCTGGAGCGCGACCTCCCTGCCCTTGCGGAGGTCATCGTAGCTGTCGCTCACGCTGAGACGCGCCCTGACCGCGGCCTGAAAGGCGATCTCCCGCTCATCCTCGCTGGGCTGGAGCGTGTGCCGGTCGAGCGCCTGCTCGGCGTCGATCAGGACGTCCTTGATGTGTCCCATGTCTGCTCTCCTGGGCGCGAACGCGCGCGTCCTGGCGACCGTCACGATGACGATCGCCCCTTTGCGGGCGGCCTGCAAGTGAGGACGCCCGTTTTTCCCGTCAGCCTGTTTGCTCGTCGTCTGACGATCTTCGATGTGACCGGCGGATCAGCCGCCCAAGCCGTAACCCATGGGCGGCATGCCGCCGGGACCCGGTGGAGGCGGCCCGCCCAGATGGCGTGAGATCACGGGCACCTCCGCCGCCCGGTTCACGTCCTGGACTGACCGGATGAGCAGGTTGCGATCGTCGGGGCCGATCCTGGCTAGGTCGCCGCCCTCGAAATAGGTGAGCGCGCGGAGCGCCTCGGCCGGTGGGAAGTTGCCGAACATTGCCTGGGCGGCGCCAAGCCCGTGTTCCAACGAGTGTCCGGCCCTGAGCATGGCTGCGATGTCGAGATAGTCCTTGGCTTCGACCCGCTGCAGCAGCACCTTGAGTTTATGTCCCATCAGGTCGTCGAGCGAAGCGAGCGCCAGCTCTCCGCGTGCGGTCGTCGACAGGTGTCCCACGCGCCCGAAGCCGAGCCCGCCGAAAAAGGACACCTTCACGACCGTGCCGTCGCCTGAGGGCCGGACGTTCATGGTCCAGGTCTCGGGCTCGCGCTGCGTCGTCTCGGCCGACTGGAGCGACGGGATGGCGCGCTTCAACGCGTCCTCGTCGAGTGGCCGGTCCGTGAAGAAGTCGAAGTCGACCGACTCCCGGTGTCCCAGCTGCAGCGCGATCGCCGTGCCGCCGTAGAGGGTGTAGCCTAGACGCCGCGTCGGGCTGAGTTGAGGCAATAGGGCCTTCTGCTCAGGGGGCAGGATGTCGTAGTGCGTCATGGCATGCGCCTCGTCGGCATCGGCGGGCACGGGGCGTCGGGATCGGTCTGGCCCAGCCTGTAATGCCAGAAGGTCCAGGACTTCGGCCGCAGCGAGCCGATCTCGGCCGTATCGAGCGCCCGTTTCAGTTCCTCTCGGCCGATGTGCCGTTCCATCAGGACGATGTCGTCCAGCGTGCCCACGTCCATGACGCGCCGCAGCAGCCTGTGGGGCCAGCGGCGTGCCTCGTCCGGCTTCATGTCCCAGGAATAGATGCGGGCGAGACGGTCGAGCTCGCGGTCACGCTCCGCTTTCCTCGGAAGCGATGCGGCGCGTTCATCGAGAAGCTCGCCCGTCGCGTTGGTCACACTCATCTCCGCCTCCTGGAAGGAAGATAGTCGCTCTGGCTGAAGTTGCGAAGCGCGGCCGTCTTGTTCTGATCCGGGCGGGGACGGCAGCGGCTCGCCTCCATCGTTCAACTCTCCTGCACGGCCGCGGGTCGGTTCTCGGGCGGGTTGGCGAGGACGATGCCGGATGTTCCTTCGAGAGCCCGCTGGGCGGCTTCCGGGTAGGCCGCGTGGAGGATCGCGGGCTCCCTCGGATCGGCCGGGACGGTCATGACGCCGCGCAACGAGAACCTTGGCCGCGGCTGCTTCCTTCTGGGCATCGCTTTTCCTTTCTTGGAGATGGATCGCCGATCTGTTTTTTAGGAAGGGTGGGCTCAGGAGCTCACATCCGCTTCGCGTCTCGGACCTGCTGATCCACATCCTTCGAAACCGACGGTCCGTGCAGCCGGAGCGCGCGTGCCATGTGGTCGACGACCGAATAGAAGTAGAGCGGCCGTGATCGGCCCTCGGTCGTGTTCAGCTTGGTCTGGAAGCGTATGGCCTGTGCCGCGCGGAATTCGCGGTTCAGGTCGATCGTCAGCTTCTCGGTCCGTCCAGGCCACAGCGTCGACAGGATGTGCTCGCACCAGGATGTGCCGGCGAACTGATCCTTCGCGATGATCTTAGCCACTCGCCGTTCGATGGCCCTGCGGCGGGCGGAGGCGGTATGGACGTGAAGGTCCGTGAGTCGGGGCAGCGGTCCGGTCCTGACACAGGGCACTTCGCCCGAGAGCAGGTCCAGCAGCAGGTCCGTGCCTGTGTAGATGTCGATGAAGAACTTATGCAGCCCGTAGTCGAGGTCGGCCGGTGTGCAGA
>ERZ1066121.1006-NODE-1006-length-22927-cov-9.072709_pt1 | contig 22927 bp, 24 predicted proteins | sample MGYA00382768_ERZ1066121 | MGnify/ENA primary metagenome ERZ1066121 (study PRJEB33369, sample SAMEA5778351) | biofilm metagenome | biome: Industrial cooling water; feature: Water cooling tower basin; material: Biofilm | place: United Arab Emirates | collected...
GAACACGGATTGGAAAACTGGACCGGCTGCGGTCATGATGGTGCGGGTCACGGGCGTCCTTGCGATCAGGGAATAGGCCCGGGCAAGCATCCGAAAGACGGCGGAGCGATTCTGAAGCTGCCCCGTTCCCGGCACGAACGGTTCCGTCGCCAGATGGAGTAAGTTGCAATCTTGAGCCATCCGCCGGACCGATGCCGGGCTGACGAAGCTCACCGCTCTCAGGATGTCGACCGAGTGCCTCCGCCTCAGCAACTTCGAGCGAACGCGATCGTGAAGTAGTCCTGCCGCCCAGACCCGGGTCGCAGCGTGCGGTCCTATCCACCTGCGATTGCTCGCGGAAATGTAGATCCGACCACCTGCCCCCATGGCAGAAGCGGCGGAACATAGTGCATCTTTGGGCGACCGCGTGTTCTCGAGGAGGTCGCTCCCAAGGACGTGGCTGAACGAGCGGTCCGCAAAGGGAAGCGCTTCAGCATCCGCACAGACAAGCTGCGCATCGACACCAGTCTCGGCAAGCCGCTTCTGTGCCACGACCAGCCATCGCAGTGCGATGTCTACACCGACACACGTCTGAAAGGTGGCCGTGCCGGCGACCAGCGCCCCTCCACTTCCGCACCCGAGATCAAGGAGGATGCGACCGCCAGATGGAGCCAGCAGCTGCAGCTGAAGGCGGGCCCGGTCGGCCGCATTCAGGACATAATTTGCGAAGCCCGGCGCCAGGTGGCCCGGAACATCGTCGGTAATCGAGTAATAAAAGGCAAGGAGCGACGCGAAGTCGTGTTCAAGGCCGTAGTTGTGCAGCCGACCGGCCTTCTCTCGATCATCATCAAGCGAGAGATATTGATCGCCACGGATCCGGAAATCCGGAATACCGAATAGGACCGGATAGAAAAGGGCACACGCGCTGCAGCGGTATCCCCCAGTGGTCAACCCAACAGACGCACGGCAATCTGGACAGACGAATGGGGGAGCTCCAGAGTCCGTCATTCGATCATCATAAGCGCCCTGCCGGGACCACGCGCAGCCCCCACGCTTTCCCCGACTGCCCAGATGACATAGAAGCTCAAGAGAAAGGGCAATGCCCGGCACATCTCGTAGCCGAGACCTTTCAGCCGGGCCGCCTTGATCGCGCGCGCCAGCAGCAAAGGTGGCAGCGCAAGCGCTCCGATTGAGGCGGCAGCTCGCTTCGCAGGAGCGGCCTGGCCGAAGCGCAGCCCCGCATAATAGCGTGAGTAAATGAAGCGCTGCTTGGCGAATAAGCCCCAGGAGAAACGCTTTTTGTGCAGCATCACAAGTTCATTGAGAGACAGAAAGCGACTGCCGGTCTTCAGCAGAACGGGGTGGACGGTCGTTTCCCAAAACCCGCTGATGAGTAGATGCCGCGGTATGCTTTCCAACGCACTGCGCCGGTAAGCAACGTTCATTCCTGGGAGTATGTCAGCCGAGCCTTCCGTGACCGGGGGTGAGAAGAAAGAATACTCGCAAAGAAAGGTGGCCCAGTCGAGCCCCGAGCCGGTTGCGCCGTTTACAACACTTCCTCCAACCGCGACAAGTTCACTCCCCCCTTGCTCGAAAGCCTTCGTGATGGAGCGCGCCCAGCCGGGCGTCGGCACACAATGATCCTCGGTCACAGCCACGATTGGTGCAGTGCTTGCCTCGAAGGCAAGCGTGCGCATCTCGGGCAGCGACATCTCTGACGGACATGCGATCAGTCGGACTTGTGGGTGGTTCGCGCGAATGCGCTTCGTGAGTGTGTCCTCAAGCCGGTCAGCGATGACGATCTCGCATTCTTCCCCGCTCACGGCAGGGTCAAGCGCTTCGATCGTCTCGAAAACTCGGTCTGAGTCTTCTGTGCTGACCCGGCCCAGGATCACGGCTATGGTTGGCAAGGCATTATCCCCTCGGTCACTGAGCGTGCCTCCGTCTGAACCGGCTGACGCCCCCCTGTATCCTCTTCGCCAACACCAACGCGTACCCGCTGGCCTCCCCCACGTTCCAGGCAAGCGTGAACCGTGCGAGCAACGGGAGAGCCCGCGCCAGACTGGTTCTGTAGTGTGACCTGCGCGAGATCCTCGATAGGGTGCGGGCAAGAAGCAGCGGTGTCACGAACGGACTCGACAGCAGAAGACCTGCATTCCGCGCGAGACCGGCTCGCTCCGCACGTTCAATGCCATAGGCGCGGCCATGCAGGTACCGCCGCCAAGCGAAATCACGCGGAGTGAGGGTGCCCCGGTAGATTACCAAGAGTTCAGGATCCAGGGCGAGCTTCGCTCCCGCAGCGCGGAAGCGGCGGTGGAAAGATGGTTCCCAGAAGCCGTCTGCCAGCAGGTCCGGGTGAGCAAGGACGGCTGCCCGGTCGTAAACCGCGTTGTCGGCGGCAATCTCGTCCGTCTCGCCGGCCCTAAGGGGCGGCATGAATGCAGAATAACGGAGGAAGAAGACCGCCCAGTTCATGGGCGATGACTGGGGATCGTTGTCAATCGCGCCGCCCACCCCGACCCACCGCTTGAGGTCAACCTTCGCCAAGCGAGCAAGCCAGCGGGGATCGGGAACGAACTGCGATGTCGTGAGCGCGACAGCGTTTCCACGAGCACGCAAGATCCCTTCGCTCCACAGCAAAGGTACCAGCGCGGTGCGCGGACAAGAGAATGCTGTCACGGACGCACAGCTTAGCTGGTCGGGGATGCTTCCGGCGCAGCCAAACAGCACTTCAACGTCGCAACCGACCCCATTGACGGCGTCAAGCCAAGCAGGAACGTTCGCGGCACCGTCCTCGACCGCGATCACGATGCTGAGGGCCGGTGAGCCTGCCATCAATGCCCCCGAAGCATTCGTAGCGCGCGCCTGATGGCGATGTACGTCCGTGCGCGCCTTCCTTCCAGCTTGCCGATCAAGCGTGCCGAGCGCAGATAGTGCACGTCAAGGCGCGGAAGCGCATTTAGGGCTGCTCCCGGATGGAGGTAGTCGAGCCTCGTGGTGAAGCAGCCCTGATATCGGCGTGCAGCAATCGCCCTCACGCGCTCGTCATGATGGCCGTACGGGTAGGCGAAATATCGGGGCAGTCTTCCTAGGCGGTTCTCGATCATATCATCCGCCTCACGCAACTCGTCTTCGATTCCTCTGTCGGGCAGGGCTCGCAAGTCGGGGTGGGTCGCCGTATGCGCTTCGATGAAAAAATTGGCCCTTTGAAGCACCTCCAGCTCGGTCCAGCTCATCAACTTGAGCGGCGTCGCACTGGAAGGCTGACCTGGCCAGCGATTGTCGCCACCTACCCGTCTGGAGATAACGAAGACGTGTGCGGGCACCTTTCGATCACGAAGCACGGGCATCGCGGCGCTGAGGACTGTGGAGATGCCGTCGTCGAAGGTGATGGAAACGCCGCGGCGCTGTTCGCTCGCAAGCAGGTCATCGAGGCTCAGGACCGGCAGCTTCGCTTCGTTAAGCGCGTCGAGCATCGCCTCCAGCGCGGCCGCCGGATAGGATAGCGGACCCCGCAGCTGGTCCACCGAGTGAAACGTCAGCACGGCACGCATCTACACCCCCGTGTTCACCACGTCCGCAACGATTCTCAAGTAAGCCGCAACGTGGTGCTCCCTTGTGTATCTCGACTGATATGCCTCCTTCGCCACGGCTCCAAGTCTGTTGCGAAGAGACGGATTCTGGACCATGCGTCGTATGGCGCCTGCGAGCTCCTGTGGACCATCGTACAGCAATCCTCCACCGCTGTTCATCACGAGTTCAGCAGCTCCGCCAGCCCCTTTGGAGACAATCGCCGGAGTACCACAAGCCGCTCCTTCGACCAGCGACAGCCCGAAAGTCTCAGGTACAAGCGAGGGAACGATGACGGCCGCCGCACTCGCATACTCTCGGGCAAGCGCTCCCTGGTCCATTCTGCCCATGAAACGAATGTTGGTGTTCAGCGCATAGGCATCGTTGAGCGCGGACCCAAGCTCCCCGTCTCCAATCACGACGAGTTCAACTTCGGGCATCTTGGCGACAACCCGCAGGAGCTCCGCGACGCCCTTCAGCTCGGCGATCCTTCCGACATAGACGACCCGGTTTGTCTGCACGGCCGGCTGATCAGAGGGCCCATCGACCGCGGAGTAGAGCGGCAACACGTCGATCGGCTCTTGGATGCCGTTAGCCTTGTGCATTTTGGCCACAAAGCGGCTCGGTGCGAGAATTCGGTCTATGGTGCCCAGGGAGCGCGTCCGAAGCCTTGTGTAACGCCACAACTGCGGTGGCACCCGGGAACGAATGGAGCAGGTGAAGCAGGCGCGGCGGTCGCATGCTCGGCTGCGATTCTTCCACAGAACATGGGTTGGGCAGATCAGCCAATGATCGTGGAGGGACAGAAGGCGCGCCTTAGCCTGCCCCATTCCGAGCACTCCGGGTGCACCCATGAGAGAAATGTTATGAAAGTGAAGAACGTCGAAGCGCTTGGCGAAGAAGTTCTTCAAGGCGGCTGAGTAAAGAGCTGGGTGGCCTGTTTGATGGCTGGCGAGTGCGGCCAGCAGCCCTGTCGGATGCCGCAGCCTGTGAACCAATACTCCCTGATCGACCATCTGTTCTGCCTCGGTTGGAGGCTTGCTGTGCAGAAGATACGCGTCGGTGGAGGCAATCACCTCGACTTCATGACCAAGCTCTACCAAGGTTTTCGATAGGCTGCGAACGTACGTTGCGTCTCCCCCGTAGCTGAATGGCGGATAGAAAGTGGTGACCATTCCGAAACGCATTAGTCACGTGACTTCGCATGAGCTTCGATGACGTCAAGCATCGATGATGCGCTGTGTGCCCAACTCATGCTCGCTGCCCTCGGCAGGCACTCGCGACGCAGCTGTTGAAGCCGCGGTTTGACGCCGGCGAGCTCGCCGATCACCAGCGCAATCGAGCCGGGGTCGTGTGGATCGAAGAACAAGCCGGCGGGCCCGACCACCTCCTCAACCGCGCCCCCACTGCTTGCGATCACTGGCGTACCGCACGCGATTGCCTCTGCCGCCGGAAGCCCGAATCCTTCGCTGAAGGCCGGCATCGCGACCATCATCGCGGCGGAGTACAGTGCTGGAAGGATGTCGTCGGGAACATAGCCGGGAAAGTGCACGCGCTCCTGGACTCCGAGCTCGGCGACAAGCGAGTGCAATTCGGCGACATTGGAGTGAAAACCAGCGCCGCCCGGGTCGCCTGCAAGAACCAGATCCACGTCGCTCAGCCCTTGGCTGTCGACAATCGCCTCTGCGAAGCCTTTGATCAGGCCCGCCAGATTCTTGTGAGGCGCAAGACCGCCCACATAGAGGATCAGTCGCCTGTCGGCTGGAACTCTCGCCTGTTCGCGCGCCGACCGTAATGCGCGTGAGTCCGTGACCGGCGTGAAGCGGTCATCGGCTGCTTCAAGGATCACCGTGATCATCTCAGGCGAAATGCGAAGATAGCGAATGATCTCGTCGCGCGCAGCCTTGGAGACAGTCACGACATGCTTGGCCGATCTCTTGGCAAGCCAGACCTTCAGATTCCAGAACAACCGGCCTCGAAGCGCCGGGAGCACAAGAGAGGTGAAACGCTCTGCGATCGCGTCGTGAAAGGTGATGATCGTTGGAACACCACCGCCCACCGGGTACCAGGAATAGACAGCAGGAAACCAGAGGACATCGAGCGAAACGGCTAATGCCGCCCGGCGAAACGCCAGAATGTCGGAGAGCTGGCGACTCCCGTTGGCGACCGCGGAGGCAGTGACGGTAGATGACGTCCGCACACGAACCACCTCAATGTGGGACTGACGCATCTCCTCGGTCGGTTCCTGGTCGACGAAAAGAACGAACCTGTGCCCCCGAGGGTCGGCCAGCATGGCTCCCAGCTGGCCCCGTGTAAACCGGCCAAAGCCACGGTTATTCCACCAGGTCGTGGCGTCCACGCCAATGGTGAGGGGCTTGCTTACCGCCACCGGGTGAACCCACCAATGGGCGGACCAGCAATGGCTCCAGCCAATTCCCCTGCAGCCCAAGCCGTCTGCTGAAGCAACAACCATCCGATTGTCGCTGCCGATGGGCGGAACCCTCTTCCTGCGGAGCTGAGCGCTCGCACAGTCAGCAAGGGCGGAAGCAAGATCGTTCTTGCTGCCCTTACCACCCTCGCAGCCGAGCTCGCCCCCGTTAGCAACGAGCTTGCATACAGTCTCCCGTGCTCGAAGCGCGTCTTCAGCCTAGCGCCATCGGGAAACGGATGCGCAAGGGTTACCGACATGCCTGGGGACCAGTTCATTCTGCCCCCAAGTTCGCGCAGAGTTCGGAACGCGTCCAGATCAACCAGACCTGGCCGCCCGACCAAGGCCTTCAGCAGTGCATCCCGACGAAAAGCGAAGTTGCAGCCCGGGAGCCGCTGCGCTTCTCCTGCAACGCGGCTGTCTCCGTAGGGGCCATATTCCGACAGCGCGAGCGCACGAGTCGAGGCCGGAAGCGATTGATCGATCCGCACGGGTCCGCCGCACGCAACCGCTCCCGACGCCAACCCGTCTCGGACCGCGCCTGCCCACCGACGATCCGGAATGACAATGTCCTCGAGCAGAGCAACAGTGGGGGTGCATGCTACTTCAACGGCTCGTTGCCGTTTTGCTGGGATGCCAAGATTGGTGCACCGCGCGACCTCATTACCGCGGGCGGTCATGATGGTACCGTCCTTCAGAACCACCAGCACCTTTTCCGCTTGCAGATGCGCAGCTTCAAGGCACCTCTCGGTGGCTGTGCTGCCAAGGAGTGAGACAACGATGATGGTTAGATCCTCAGGCACTTCGCGCCAGCCGCATGATTTGGTCCCGCGCTTCTGCAACGGCAATCGCCTCATCTGGCGTAATGGGTGGAGCACCGGTCGGGGAAGCGCTGGCGGCCGCATAGAAGTCTGCAACCAGGGTCCTCAAACCGGGGTAGCCATGTTCGTTTCGCACCGCGCGACCAAGCAGGTTAACGCCCGCAGCGGTCAGTCCCTTGATGTTCTGGACGAATGGTAGAGCAATCTTGCGGGCCCTGGAGACATTGCCGGGCAGTTGCACGAAGTAGTCATGAAAGTTGTCGAGTTCGAGTGAGCCTCGATCGGAGACGATCCGAGTCCGAAAGCGCGTGGGGCGACCGTTCAAGCTCACGGTGATGCACAGACTTGCGGTCTCGAAGGGGGCGGTAATCAACCACTCACCGGCGCTCGCGCGGAGGCAGGACCACTTCAACCGCGCGATGGGTGCACGAGGCGCAAGCTTCTGGATCATCGACAAGGGGTGTGAAAGGATGTCTGCAGCAAGGCAGTCGAGATCCACGGCTTCCTTCTCTCCGCCGGCCGAGCAGACGTCAACCGCGATTTGCCGGAGCAACCCAAGCTTGGATACAATCGTAGCTGCCGCCCGAACGCTCCGTTGCAGCGCATATTGATGCACTGGGCACGCCAAGCGCCCAGACCGCGCAAAGCCTTCCAGCAACCGGCGTGTGTCGCTGGCATTGGCTGCTGCCGGTTTTTCAATCAGAGCATGGCATCGAGCTTCTGCTGCCAGCTCGCCAAGTTCGGCGTGAGTGTCCGCGGGAGAGCAAATATGCACGACCTCTGCCCTATGCTTCTCCAACGCTTCCTGCAGGCTCGCCGCGAAGGACGCACCGTGGCAAAGCTCGGCAAGAGCTGCGGCTCTCCGCCCATCGGGGTCGACGATGGCCGATATCGAGCCGCCCGCCCTGATCGCAGCCTGCGCATGGTGCCGGCCCATCAAGCCTGCACCCACGATCAGCGCGCGCACGGCTCGCCTTCGGACTTGCGCTGCACCCCGAGAACCCTGAAAAACGGACCGATGAGAAGGAAAAAAACACGCAAAAGCCTGTTGGACGCAAGCCGATTGTACGTCAGCCCGATCGTCCGCTTGAGCGGGCGAAAAGCCGCCAGTTGTTCAGGCGGGATTGCTGGTATCAAGATTTCGATGCTGAAGGAGGTGTTCCGGCGGATGCGACTGCGTAGTCCGAAACTGCTCATGAGCAACGTGTCGTCGTAACTTTTTCCACTGCGCCAACGCACGAAGCCGCGCTGCCACCGCTTTGGCAACCAACCGACACCCCATACGAACACGTGCGGCTCGGCGCTCAGGCTGAACCGGTTTGGGGTCGACAGGGCGATGCGCCCACCAGGTTGAACCACGCGATTCATTTCCCGCAGAAACTGATCAGGATCGCGAACATGTTCTATGACGTCAAGAGACACGAGGCTTCGCACAGAGTTGGTCGCCAGCGGTAGCGCTTCACCAAGGGCAGCCGCCAGAACTGGCTTACCCCCTGCCTCGGTGATCAGACGTTTTGCGACGACCAGCCAAGTCATGGACACATCGATGCCGATGGCATCTTTGCCTTGCGCGGCCGCCGCCGCGATGAGCATTCCCGCCCCACAACCAAGGTCGAGCACAATGCTCCGGTGATCAACGGTCGTGTGGAGCCAGCCGCTGACATCGCGTTCCAGCTTCGATGAAGCTTGGAGAACCTCACGGGTACGCTGCTCGACCCGTTTGACATCCCAGCCGGGCCTGCGGGCATAAACGGATCGCACCAACTCGGCTAGTGTGCAGTCAAGCGCTGCCAACTCCCGTGCGATAACCAAATCTTCTTCGAAATCGATCCAGCTGTCGCCGGCGAGCCTAAGGTCCGGAATGCCGGCCACAACTTCAAAGGTCGATCCACAGCCAAGACATTTCAGCATTTCCCGACCAGAGGGCAGCCCGTCCTGACCAGCTTGCAACCCGCCACGGCATCGAGAACAGCACCAGATCATCGTGCCGTCTCCGACACCAGCTTCGTGGTGGCGCTACACCGAAGAAGCACCAGCAGAACCGCTTCGCCAAGGATTATCGCCAGGGCTGTTCCGGTGATTCCCCAGTGCCACGTTCCAATCACCTTCAGGGCGACACCCACAAGAGTGGCGATGGCAGTCATTCGGAACTCGGAACCTGGCTGCCCCATGGCAATGAGCGCCCTAGAGTAATTCTTGTGTACGAAGTTCAGGGCCGCGGCTACCCCGAGCAGCTGAAGGGCTGGCACGGCCGCCGCGAAGTCCTGTCCGAAAGCGAGCGGCAGCAGCCAGGGAACAACGCCCATGAACACCAGCAACAAGCCGGCAGTTGCGGGGACCGTCCACAGCAAAGCGGCTCGAAGCTCCGCCCTCAGTGCACCTCCGCCGCTCACTGCAGCTCGGGCAAGCCTGGGGAAGAGAACAATGAAGTACATGGCCGAGATAGCCACCAGCAGGAGATAGATGCGGTACGCCGCCGAGAAGTGGCCGAGCACCGCGTCATCGTAGAAGAAGCTGACGACGAGAATGTCGCTGAAGAACCCGAGGCCACGGACCATCTGCGTCCCGGCGATCGGGCCGGACTGCCGGAGCAAATCGCCGATCGTCGAACGAAGCACATTCCAACCTGTGCGGCTGTAGAAGCGCAGGGCCCAGCAAGAAAGCGCTAGCGCGACAAGGGCGTCGCCCCCGATACGACTCATGGCGAATGCCACGGCAGAGGGCGCGACAAGCCCCGAGATGACAGTGAGCAGGAAGGTGGCGGCGAAGGGGCCGAGCACGCAGAGCGCGGTAACCTTCAGGTTCTCCGTTCCCTGTGGAAGCCAGGCCGGGAAGAAACAGGCAGCAAAGAGGCTCGCGCAGATGATCAGCACCACCAGCTGACCTTGGGGGTCAGGTTGTAGCAGGGGCATCAGAAGGAATATCGCGCCGAAAGACACGGAAGCGAAGAAGAGCCGGATGAGAAAAATTGCCGGCAGCATTCCACCGACGCTTGCGGGATGAGTAGCAGCCATCCGTACCGCTGACACGTCCGTCCCGAAGTTTGTAGCGATCAGGGCATAGGACAGCACGGACAAGCTGAGCGAAATTTGACCAAAGACGGTCGCGCCGCCGACTTGTGTGATGATCACGGCCGTCAGGAAGCTCAGGGCCGAGCCAGTCAACTGAGCGCCCCCCAACACGCCGAAGCGAAGCAGCGGTTGATCGATGACCAAGGGGAAAGAGACTCGGCGGTTCCGCGCGACACGGGAAAACTTGATCACCCCAGACCCGTTCCTGCGCAAAAAGAAACGAACAATCCACCTTCACATGATTGGCGCCCTCCAGCTTTCATGGACTGATACTATTGGCTGGTGCACGAAGACGCTATTCGAAAACCAGCTCTGTTCAGTTTTGGAACTCGGGGTTGCCAGAAATCGTAAATCATGGGGCTGCTAGCCGCGTCGTCATGAAACCCACCAGTTCCGGCAGAGCGCTGAGGCGCATCGGTGCCCAGTAGGGCGACAGCGGAATGGGACGTTCCGGTCGGTTGCAACGCTCACCAGCAGCCCCAGCGTAGCCAATGCGAGCAGCACGGGTGGTGGTCACCCCATGATAGTTGCCGCGGAGCCGCCCCACTTCGAGCCACACCTGACCCCGCCAGATCTGCAGACAGGGATCAGCCGCCCAGGGTTTGGTCCTGCTGCCGAAACCATTCCAGCGCCTGCACAAAGTGCTCGGGCGCGAAGTCAGGCCATAGCTCGTCCCTGACGTAGAAGTCCGCATAGACGGATTGCACAGGTAGAAAGCCGCTGAGCCGGCGACCGCCGCCCCAACGAACGATCAAGTCCAATCGGGAGATTTCATGCGAACGAATGGCCTCAGACTTCAAACCGGCCAAGTCCCATTCCCAGCCATAGTTCACCAGCAGGTTGACCCGCATGCCGGTGCCCTGGCGGTGTCGAAAGCGGGTCAGCTCTTCCGGGAATTGCGCGGAGCTCTCGTCGCCCATCACCAGCAGGGCCCCGCCCCGAGCAGCCACCTCCAAGGCAAAGGCGACCGATGCGCGTTGAAAGGCTCGTTTCTGAACCGAGGGTCGTTTGGTGTTGTCCTTGGTGAAGCAGTAAACCGTAATCTCTTCGATCCCCAGCCCCCGGCACTGCTCGTAAAGAGCCACCCCGGGCTGGATACCGTGCCGATAACCGTTCTGCCGGGCGAGACCGCGACCGGCCGCCCAGCGCCGATTGCCGTCTGGAATGAAGCCAACGTGACGTGGAAGCCTGTTGATCGCCATGCCGTGTCTCTAACCCCGCTCACGCGCCCGACACTCCTTTGCTGTCGAAAGCCTGATCGTTCGAAGGGTTCCTGGCGCCGTACAGCTTGGCCGTTTATCTCTCCCCATCCCGCTCTTTCAGCCAAGTGCTTCCGTTACCCGGCTGGCCTTCACCGGTGAGCAGCTGCCCCGCCCCAAAACTATCGGCCAATCATCCCTTTTCCACCCTCTGCGTCCTCCGCGAGACCTTGCCTGAAGGTTCGGAGACCCTTCGCCAGGTCCGTCATCATCGCGGAAAATCGGCCCGCTCCGAACAGCAGGAGAACGAGAAAAAGGACAACGATCCAATGCATGACGCTGAAACCTCCCATTGATTCACTCCGTGGTTCGCCCACTCCGAGACATCTGAGTCCTTCGGCCTTAGTGGCGGATTGAAACGCCTGGCCGCCACGCAACTCCGGCCAGGCCACCGCTGCTTGTTCTGGATGTAGGAACCGTTTGCCGAGATATCACGGGAAAGCTCGAGGAGAATTCCGAACGGCATGTGGACCGGGGGCCGGCACATCGGTCGACCGCTGGCGTGCTGTTGCCTAAGGCCACCCAGCAGCGGACTACGGCCGGCGGGTCCGCAAGGTTGGAAGCGCGCAAATGGAGCAATCTGCTTCAACGCGCCCGGGTCGTACCGCCAACATGGTCTACAGAGAGGCCAGAAGCCGGTGACTGCCAGCCATGGCTTTGCGAAGCCGGCCTGGGTGACCAGCGGATGGTTGAATCTCGTCTGCTCCGCATGATCCCTGTCGTGGGACATCCCCAGGAGGACCTGGGATCATGGAGCGAAGAACTGCCGGTCGCCGAACTGGCTCTGCCGGCCCATGCCGGACGAAAAAGATGAACACTACAAGTACGCCATGCAGGATCATGTTGAGAGTGTTGCGATACATGCCGCTTATCACCGGCAGCATCAGCGAGCTCATCGGCGCCCACATCATCAGCGCCGAGAGCAAATTGATGATTCTGGTAGAACTCGCCGAGCCAGCTGGTCATTGCGAACATGACATGACCCCCAATCGCGGGCTGATCGCGAGGTTCAGGCCAGCACCCTGGAGTGCCGCCGCAACATCGCCGGTTTGTTCATCCCCTGCGGCCCAGTTCGCGCTGCCCATGCCCCTGCTGCACGCTTTTTTCGTTCCTCAGAACATCAGATGCTCGAGGCCGTGCGTCAGGGCCGCGCCCAGGAACCCCTGCACGGCAATCGCGATGGTCACGACGGTCAACGCGAGGATCATGCCCGCTCCCCGGTCTTCCCACGGTCTGCGCCATGCCCAGATGCCAAGGGCAGCGCCGCCGATGCCGACGGCCACGCCGAGCCATCGGTGATAGGTGAGGATCGGCTCTGGATCGGCGGTCATGCCCGCAAGCCACCCGGCTGCCGCGGCAATTGGAGCGAAGATCCCTCCGGCAACCACGAGAAACTGAACGGGCGCGGAGAAGGCCGGCCTGCGGCGCCCGATGATCGCGGTGAACAAGGCGGCGGGGAAGAAGGCGATTGGAAAATGGACGACAAGCGGGTGGAACCGACCCATCCACTCATAGAGCCGCTGAAAGAACGGCATCTTGGAGCGGTCCATCTCCATGTCCATCCCACCCATCATGCCTTCCGTGGGAGCGGTATGGCCGGGTGCAGCTTCTTCGCCAGCCGGTAAGCCGGATTGCTGTTGCACCTGCTGCGCCTGCTTGGCTCCTCCGTGTTTCTCCCCCTTGTGCGCCAAGGCAGGGGTTGAGAACACGGCAAGAACAATTAGCAGAGCAGTGGCCCAGTTGCGCAGCCAACTGGTGAGCCTCGCGCGTGACCGACCCTTCATGGCCGCCTCGGCTGGCGTGCCGAGTTGTGCATGGACACGATCTTCCATTGTCCGTTTTCCCTTCTGAGCACGCTCGTCGCGACACCGCGTCGTTCAACGACCGTGCCGCTCTTCAGCACGATGCGGTAATCGTAGGTCTCCGTGGCCAGCGCCACGGGACCTTCGAAACGTACGTCCACCTTGTAATCCGAGAAGGCGAAGCTCTTCACCTCCTTGAGTTCCGGGCCGAGGTGATGCGTGAGGTAGTTGGCGTAACTGCCTTCGGCGCCACCCGTCTCGAAGATGGTTGAGTCCGTCGTGAACAACAGCTCGGTGCCCGCTGGGTCCAGCCGCTCGATCGCGGACTTATACCTGGACAGAACTGCCCGGACGGCATCATCCTGCGGGTTTTCAGCAGGCTCGGCGGTGTGCGAGTCGCGAGGCGCGAAATGTGCGCTCGCGGGCTGTACGGCGATGAGTGCCGCACCCCCGATCAACTTGGCCATCACCACAAACTTTTCTCCCCTTCAATCAGAACCACAGCCGGACGCCGGTCAGCAGGCTCCAGCTGCTGGCGTCCTCACCTTCGTCGCGCAGGTAACCGCGAGTGCGCCCGAATGCCCGGCGATATTGCACGCCGACATAGGGTGCGAATTCGCGGCGAATGTCGTAGCGTAGCCGCAGCCCCAACTCGGCATCGTTCAAACCGGCGCCGACGCCGATCTCGCGCGAGTTCTCGGCGGCAAAATTGAGCTCGGCGCGGGGTTGCAAGATCAAGCGCTGGGTAATGCGCTGGTCGTATGAGCCTTCGGCCCTGGCCATCAGCTCGCCCTTGTTCGACAAGAACAGGGCACCCTCGACGTCGAAAAAACTCGGCGCCAAGCCTTCCACCCCAACCGTCGCGTAGACGCGAGACGGATTGGGCTTGAAGTCGTAGCGAAGTCCGCCCTGCAGGTTGAAGTAAGGCCCGACGGCCCGGCTGTAGAGCGCCTGGACCTCGGCCCTCTCCAGCGGACGGCCAAACGCGCCATCCCCTTCAGTCTTGATCCAGAGGCGGTTGATGTCGCCACCATACCAACCTTCCGCGTCCCACTCAAAGCCATTCCGGCCCTTGCGGAATTGCGTCTCGAGAACATTCACCAGCACCTGGGCAAGCTTTTGCCCGCCATGAAACTGATAAAGGTGATGACGCCCCATCTCCATGGCGTTCACACCGTAAATGGCATCGGCAGCATCGACCTTCGGCACCGGCGGCGGCGGCGCGTTGCCAGCAGGAAGGCTGGTTCCGGACGGCGCCGCACTGGGCATGGTACTCATGTCATGGCCCGGCATTGCCCCGCCAGGCATCGAACTCATGTCGTGGCCCGCCCTCGGTTCGGGGGTCTGCCCCTGTCCAGCAGCCGGACTTTGCGGCATTGTCATGCCTGGCATCGAGCTCATGTCATGGCCTGCGGGCGGAACGGGCGTCTGCCCCTGTCCGGCCACTGGCTGGGCGGGTGCCGTCATGCCCGGCATTCCCGACATGTCAGGACCGGCCGGCATCGGCTGGCCGGTCTTGGCACTCATGTCGGATCCGGAGCGAGGGTCAACCACCGACGAACGGGACCGGGAGGGCAAGGCGGCCCTCGCCCGTGTGCCGGACTTGGGCGTTGCCCTACTTGCAGCCCCTGCCCTGAGCTGCGGCGATTTCGCCGCCGGCTTCTTGGCGGGCGGCTTGTTCGCCACCGCCGGCTTCTTCGATGGCGGTTTCTGGGCTGCCGGTTTCTCTGCTGGCATTGGCATGGTCATGCCGGGCATGTTCATCTTGCTGTGGTCCATCTGAGCCGCCGCGGGAGTTGCCAGTGCGAGCGCCGCCGTAGCGGTCGCGAGACGCAGTTTAGGACGCAGCATTTTGGGTATCTCCGACGAGCGGGCGAACTGTGACTACCCGCATCATGCCCGCAGTCATGTGGTAGAGGTTGTGGCAGTGGAACGCCCAGTCACCGGCAGCGTCCGCAGTGACGTCAAACGTCATCTTGCCACCGGGCGGCACGTTCACCGTGTGCTTGCGCGGAGCATTGCCGCCGTGCCCCGTTACCAGCTCGAAAAAGTGCCCATGCAGGTGGATCGGGTGCGGCATCATGGTGTCGTTGATCAGCGTCACCCTGACCCGCTCGTTCAAGCGGAACGGGATGGGCTCTGCCGGTTCGCTCAACTTCACCCCATCGAACGACCACATGTAGCGTTCCATGTTACCGGTCAGGTGGATGTCGAGCTGCCGCGAGGGCGCCCTCACATCAGGGTTGGGGGCAAGCGCGATCAGATCGCGGTAGGTGAGCACCCGATGATCCATGCCTTCAAGCCCCTGCGGCGGCTCGCCGGTACGGTCGGTCGGCATCGGTGAGATGGTCTGGACGCCGGGTCCCTTCGTGACCTGTGGAGCATTGCTGAAATCACGCATGCTCATCGAGCCGTGATCCGTGCCTGACAGGGCACCACGCTGCGCCGACGCGCCGCCCGAAGCCGAGCTGCCACCCATCGCGGAGTGGTCCATGGCGCCCGTCGACCCGGGAGTTGCTGCCGAAGCTTGAACAGTCCCCGATCCCATCGCGGAATGGTCCATTCCAGCCATCGAGCCAGCCGCGGCCCCCGGGGCCGCCGCCCCCTGCGATGCTGCCGAATGACCCACGGCAGCATGGTCCATTCCCGCCATGCCGTCCATCGCCGTTGCAGCAGCGGTGCCGCCGGCTGCCCTGATCGTGCGATGGTCAGTTGGCTCTTTCCACCCCGTCAGCTTCCACAGATTGCGCGAGGCGTTTTGCTCGGCCGAGGGATCCACTCCTCTAACAACCGCCATATTGGGCGTGTTCGGACCGTTCATCCCGGCCATGCCCTCCATTCCCGCCATGCCGGAATGATCCATTCCGGCCATGCCGCCCATGTCCATGCCCATGTCCTTCATGGTCAGCAACGGGCGGGGGCGCAGCGGAGGCACGGGCGCGGACATGCCCTCGCGGGGGGCAAGAGTGGCTCGGCCAAGCCCCGAGCGGTCAATCGACTCGCTGACGAAGCTGTACGCCCGGTCCTGCGGGGTGACGATCACGTCGAAGGTCTCGGCCACCCCGACCTGGAACTCGTCTACCGTTACCGGCCTCACGTTCTGCCCGTCAGCCTGGACCACCGTCATGGGGAGGTCAGGGATGCGGACGTTGAAATTGGTCTGGGCAGCAGCATTGATGATCCGCAACCGCAGCCGCTCGCCCGGTCGGAACAGCCCTGTCCAGTTGTCGAACGGTCCAAACCCGTTGATTGTGAAGGTATAAGTCGAACCGGTGACGTCGGCGATGTCCGCCGGGTCCATCCGCATCTTGGCCCACTCTCGCCGCTCGCCCGCAGGCAGATCGCGGCCGGCGAGCAGGCCGGAGAGGGTCAAGCGCTGGTGGTTGAAGTAGCCACCGCCCATCTGCTTCAGCTTTTTGTAGATGGTGGCACCGCCCATGGGACTGTGGTCCGCGAGCACCAAGACATGCTCCCGGTCATACGCCACCGGATCAGGATCGGCCGGATCGATCACGATTGGCCCGTAAACTCCTTCCTGTTCCTGATAGCCTGAGTGGGAGTGGTACCAGTAGGTGCCCGACTGCTGGATCGGAAACGCATAGTCGAACGTGGTTCCGGGCTGGATGCCAGGGAAGCTGATACCGGGTACGCCGTCCATCGCGAACGGCACCAGCAGTCCGTGCCAATGGATGGAAGTTTGCAGATCGCCGCCGCGCTTTGTTCGCAGCGCATTGGTAACCCGGAGCCGCACGTTCTGGCCTTCCTTGAGGCGGATCAGGGGGCCCGGCACCGTACCATTGATGCCGATGCCGCGCGTGACCTTGCCGTCGACCCGGAGCGGCACGTCGCCGATGGTCAAGGCGATGTCTGCGCCGCTGACGGTCGGGAGCGGCCGGGCAAGGCCGCGCGAAAGGGACTGGGCCCATGCCGGCATCGCCGGGTCAAGCCGACGCCTGCGCCGCCCAGCGCTGCGGCGCGCAGGAATCGGCGCCGTTCGAGAGCAAGATCGTCAAACATGATGGTTCCTTGGGAAATCAGGAGCGATCGGACGAGCCAACAGCGGCTCGCTAATGCGACCGCTGTCGGCCTTTGAACGTCCGTTACTGCTGATGGTTCTGGTGCGCGTCGACCGGGGGTGGCAAGGCACCGACGCGCGGCATTGTCTGGCCGCCGCGGTCATCGCCGTCCGGGCCGATGCCGTGCTCATGGTCCATCATGGAATGGTCCATTGCCTTGCTGCCGCTTATCTTGGCCATGCCCATGCCCATGCAGTGGCCCTTGTCGGTATTAACGCAGCAATCAGGTCTCGGCGCCGTTCGCGCGTGAGCGGCCGTCGGAACGGTGACGGCCCCCGCAATCGCGGTAGTAAACTTGTTCATGATCGTGCCTTTCGTGAAATCGGGTAGACCGCGATTTCACGCACGGCGCGGAGGTGGGGTCGGCAGCTTTGCCAGGAAGTTCGGGCCTGCCTCGTCGCGGGGGACCGGCAGAGCAGCCGCATGGAGCATCGCCGGCTCGGCCGGAGCGGTCGCATTGAGTGCAACAGCCGTGCACGGCGCCGCACAACAGGACTTGCCGGGAAGCTTGCCCCCCTTGCCGCTGCTGGGCTGATCGCTGCAATGGCCGCTTGCCAGCATTTGGGCCTGGTGCTCACCCGCCGTCATGGCCATCGCGCTGCCGCTCTGCATCCCAAGCGGTGCAAACAGCATCGCCAGCGCAAGCAGGCATGCAAGTAGCAGACGCGACCTCATAGCGCGCCCTATGCGCCCGGATGAGCTGCGGTGCAACCCGCAGGCGCCTGAGAATAAGCTCATTTCCTCGCGCCGCCGAGACTTCGAAGGACGGGCAGTGTGGCCGCTCACCCCCGGCACAGCGCTTCGCGGGACTTTCGGCAGACCGGCCCACCGCTCCAAGCTCGCTTCCTCGCGCTTGAGTTCGGCCGCACGGGCGAGCGACAGCGCGCGGACATCGTCGCTGGCTCGCTCTCGATCCCGCCGTAGCTCGAGCGGCTGCTCTATCTCGGCCAGCAGGACGTCGACGTCACGAGCCCCGATGAACGAAGGCCTTGCACATCCGCTTCCCGAAAAGTCGCGACAGCCCGCCGCACGATGGAGACCGATCCGCTTAGCGCGCCGGATCAACCGCTGCTTCGCGCCGGCGGACTGCGCGGCAGCGCCGATGTTCACTAACAAGCTCCTCCCGCAGCGCCGCGCCAATGGCGCAGCAGGAGAGCGTTGAAGACGACGCTGACGCTGGACAGGGCCATGGCGGCCCCTGCGATTACCGGACTGAGAAAGCCAAGCGCGGCTAGCGGAATGCCTATCAGATTGTAGATGAAGGCCCAGAACAGACCCTGGCGAATTTTTGCGTAGGTGCGCTTGGAGATGTCGATCGCATCAGCGACCAGGCGCGGATCGCCGCGCATCAACGTCACGCCCGCGGCATGCATCGCCACATCGGTGCCGGTTGACATGGCGATGCCCACATCCGCCGCCGCCAGTGCCGGCGCGTCGTTGACCCCGTCACCGACCATCGCCACGATCCGCCCGTCCCCTCGCAATCCGGCGATCGCATCGGCCTTGCCCTCCGGCAGCACCCCGGCGACATATTGGTCAATCACCAGCTGTTCAGCCGCGATCCGCGCACTGCCAGCATTGTCGCCGGTCAGCATGGCCGTGCGTATGCCAAGCTCATGCAACACCGCCACCGCCTCCCTTGCCGACGGCTTGATCTGGTCTCCGAACGCCAGAAGGCCCAGCAGGCGCCGCTCGGGTGCTACTTGGGCGACCCACGAAATTGTCCGGCCCTCAGCTTCGAGGCGCTCGGACTCGCCCGCCAGAATTCCCGCGTCGATCTGCTCCTCCGCGATCAGGCGACGGCTGCCGAGGATCAGCTTGCGTCTTCCGATCTCGGCCGCAACGCCGCGACCTGGAAGCGCCCGTACTTGTTGTGCAACCGGCTGGTTGACTTGTTCCGCAGCGGCTGCGGCCAGAACCGCGCTGGCCAGCGGATGCTCGCTGCCCGACTGCAGTGCGGAGGCGTCGGCGAGCAGTTGCCGCCGGTCCGCACCATCCGCAGGCACCGCGGCAATCAACGCCGGCCTTCCCTCAGTCAATGTGCCGGTCTTATCAAAAACCACGAGGTTGACCCGGTGCGCGCTTTCCAGAGCTTCGGCATCCTTGATCAGCACACCGGCTCGGGCCGCAACCCCGGTTCCCGCCATGATAGCGGTCGGCGTGGCGAGGCCTAGGGCGCAAGGGCAGGCAATCACGAGGACCGCGACCGCGTTGAGGATCGCCAGCTCAACTGGTGCGTCGGCCAGCAGCCAACCGACCAGGGTTGCGGCAGCAATCAGCAACACCACCGGGACAAAAGCGCCGCTAACCCGGTCAACCAGCCGCTGGATCGGCGCCTTGGCGCCTTGGGCGCTCTCCACTAGCCGAACAATGCGTGCCAGCGTGGTCTCGGCGCCGATCGCCGTGGTTTCCACAAGGATCAGACCCTCGCCGTTGATTGAGCCGCCGGTCACCCGTTCGCCCGCCGTCTTAGGGATCGGCAAGCTTTCTCCGGTCACCATGGATTCGTCAACATGGGTGGCACCTTCCAGCACCATGCCGTCGACCGCGATGCGCTCGCCGGGCCGGACCCGTACCCGGTCTCCGGTCTTCACTGCCGCCAGGGGTGTTTCCCGTTCCTCGCCCTGGGGATCAATCACTCGGGCGGTGTCGGGCCGCAGCGCCATCAGTGCACGGACTGCTTCACCGGTCTGGCGCTTGGCCCGGCCCTCGAGCCACTTGCCGAGCAGGACCAGCGTGATCACCGCCGCGGAAGCCTCAAAGTAAAAGTGCGCTTCCATGCCCGGCATGGGGGCGAACAGCAGCTGGTAAAGACTGAGGCCATAGGCTGCACTGGTTCCAATGGCGACGAGCAGGTCCATATTGCCGGTGCCTGCACGCGCCGCCTTCCAGCCAGCCCGGTAGAAACGGGCGCCGAGCCAGAACTGGACGGGGGTGGCGAGCAGCAGCTGAGCCCAGCCGGGAACCGTGACGCGGACCCCAACCGCGGCAAGTAGCATCGGCACCACGAGCGGCAGCGATAATGCGGCAGCAATGACGACATCACGCAGCTCACGCCTCGCCGCGCCCGCCCGGCGCCGCTGCTGGGTGTGGCGCTCGGCGGAACCGGTGTCCCCGCACGGCGCCGCCGCATAGCCTGACCTCTCCACTGCAGCGATCAGCGCTTGAACGGGGACTTCTCCAACAGCGTCGATCCGCGCGGTTTCCGCCGCCAGATTGACGTTGACCGAGCGCACCCCGGGAACCTTCAGCAGCGCTCGTTCAACCCGGCCGGCGCAGGACGCACAGGTCATGCCTGTTATCGCCAGGTCGATACCCTGTGAGACCGGTCGGTACCCCGCTTTCTCGACCGCCACTGCCACGGCGAGCGGATCGCCTGCTCCTCCTCCCGCAAAGTCGACCACCGCCCGCTCTTGTGCGAGACTGACTGACACCGCGCGAACGCCCGGAACTCTGGCGATTGCGCGTTCGACCCGCCCGATGCACGAGGCGCAGGTCATGCCTTCGATCTCCACCGACCAACGGCCGGAACTCTCGGCCGCAGCGTTCGCTTGAGTCAATGTGGGTGCGTTCATAACGGACCTCCCGAACCGTTTGAGACGATTTCGAGCCGGATCTAGTCTTTGACATCGTGTCAAGGTCAAGAGCAGGAGGCCCGGGGGATGGGTGGACGTTGAGCAGCCCTGTTTTGACGGGAGGAACGACGAATGGAGTTCAAGGTTCAAGGACTGACCTGCGGCGGCTGCGTTCGCTCGGTCACCAATGCGATCCAGCAGGTCGACGCTGCGGCGACCGTGCAGGTCGATCTCGCCGCCGGGCGGGTTTCCGTGACTTCGTCAACCGACCGCCGGCGGGTGGAGCGCGCCATCCGGGACGCGGGGTATGAGGTGACCGAGCAACAGGATTGATACCCTTCGAAGAACCGATCCGCGGAACTAGCGGGATCGGACCTCCCCCAGCGACGTTCTTGCGTTCGTCGTGGGATTGAGTCCCGCGACCTTCGATCATTCATCAGCCGAGGAGCCAGAGATGTTTGGGATTAACGACGGGCCGTTTCATGCTGCCGAGGAGAAGATGCACAAGGAGATGATGGCACAGAAGGGTACCACTGTGGACGAGACCTGGGCGCGCAAGATGATCGTCCATCACCAGGGCGCGATAGACATGTCCGAGATCCTGCTCGAGCAGGGCTCCGATCCCGCCATCCGGCAAATGGCTTCGGAATCGATCGAGAAGCAACGCAGGGACATCTCCAAGCTGCAGCAGCTAATCCCCCAGGATCAGGTTGCGTGACGGCCACCCGGCGGCCCCGCCGGTCCTTCTGACCGGCGGGTGGAAGCGTCGCTGGTTTTTACCAGAGAATTGCTTACCGGCGCGATGCCTTCAGGCTGGAACAAGACTGGCGGTGCGCGCCGTACCATGGCCAGCGGTTTCGCCGCCGCCGCGCTAATCGCCCGCGCTGGCAAGCCGTATCTAGCGGTCGGACCTCAGGCGCCGCCCCGGCACCCCGGCGGACGTCTCGATTTTCGACCTCACCACGGACGAAGCAGACCGCAGCGGCGGACGACATCCGAGCGCCGTACCGGAGCCGGATCGCGTCACTAATCACCGCGCCGCCTGTGATGGCATCGAGGGCGATCCCAACCGATGTATAACCGGATCACCGACCAAGGCGATCCGTCCGCCCCGCCGTGAAGGCAGCACAAGGAGGCAATCGCTGACACGCGCTACCCGCATCAGACTCGTGACCTCCGACGAGCTGCTCACTCAGCTAGCAGTTCCGATGTCTGTTCTGGTTGTCGGCATCTAACACCCAGGTGGCACAAGTACCGTATGCATATGCACATGGCACGTGAGGGATTCGGAACCTCTTTGCGTATTCTCCTCAGGAAGGTTGGAGAGGCGAGTTGTTCGACGACCTTGACGCGGCCCTCGGAGCCCTTGCAATCGAGAAGGTCCCAGCGGCTCTGGCCGCAGTTGAAGGCCGGGTGATCAAGCGCCTTGCCGGTCGTCGGCATCGCAGACGTAGTCAGTCGGCCTGTTCAGCACAACAAAAGGCGACCTCCGAGGTGACGAGTCATAGCGATAACCAATGAGGTGGTTTGTGGCTGCCTCGCCTTCCGGATCGTCGCTTTTGGGCGTGCCCCTCCCGCGCAGGGAGCAGTTTAGTCGCGCTCTACGCGGCCGCAGCATAGTCAGGAACTTTGAAGCGTTCGTAGAACGGTTGTTGGGCCGCAAGCATTAGCAGTTATTTGGACCTGGAAAGGATTTGGATTGAACCGGGGAGATGTCAGGGAACAGTTATCCCAGATCGCCCATCGGCTTCACGAATTACGAACCCTGATCGAGGCAGGTGGAGAGACGTTAGACGTCATCGTAGGCATTTATTCCGCTCGAGAAGCACTGGCCTTCGCTTCCAGTGCTATGATCGGTGACACAATCACTGATCTACTTATCGGCGGCAGCGCAGTCCTCTGACACGAAAACTAAGGAGCAGCGCCTTCAGGCGCTCCTTGATCTTCTCCCCTTTGTGAGCTTTTAGCGTATGGACGCTCCAGTTCACGAGCAGTGAGGCCGGCTTGGCTGTCTCGGGTATCACGCGAATCGCGCGTCCGCTGGGAACCGAATTCATTGACTTGCGCATGGGCGCGTGACTTGCGCATGGTCGAGCCTGAAGCGTTGATGCGGCACGGGTCTGCGATTGGGTCTCGCCGCGCAAAAAGCGCTTGCAAGAACTTTCACGAATTCGGTTAACCCAGCACTGCGCCCCGCGATCCCCGGACAGGTGCCTTTCACAGGCGTTCGCGCGGTCAAGAGGTCTGCCCCCCCCCCGGGCGCACGACGCGTTTGATTGAGCGCAAGGGAGGATTGTCGCAACGTCTCCGCTCCATGGACCTAGGTTGGTATCAACGAGCCTGGAG
>ERZ1066121.1008-NODE-1008-length-22896-cov-9.749004_pt1 | contig 22896 bp, 20 predicted proteins | sample MGYA00382768_ERZ1066121 | MGnify/ENA primary metagenome ERZ1066121 (study PRJEB33369, sample SAMEA5778351) | biofilm metagenome | biome: Industrial cooling water; feature: Water cooling tower basin; material: Biofilm | place: United Arab Emirates | collected...
CTCCAGCACCTCGACCGGTGTGCCCATGCCGTGGCTCCCTCACGCCGCCCTGGGGTCCGCCGACCCCTTTTCCATCACCGCACCGACCGCCAGCGCCGAGGCTCCGGGCGCGATGGTCGCCGTTCCCTGCGATTTCGCGGGTGCCGCGCGCCGCGTCATCCGCCAGCCGGCATAGCCCGACAACGGATATGCATAGATGGCCTTTTCCGGTCCGCCGTGGACGCGCCGATTGCCGACCTGATCGCCATCGAGCCCCAGTTCGCCGACCGCCACCGGTCCGGCCACCGGCTGGCGGTGATAGGCAGACGCGTGCACCAGCCCGGCGATGGCCTGCGGTGTGCCGATGCGCAGCTGCGCGATTATGCCACTTGCGATCATCGCCCATTGCCCTGACACTGCAGCCCTTGTTCCACAAGACGAAAGGAGGTGATCCAGTGTCTCATTGCTTCATCAACGGCGCGAAGGCGCTGGTGGCCACGGATGGGATCGTGGCGCGCTGACACCAGACACCGGCCTTTTGTGACCGGATGACAATGCGAAGGGGCTGCCGGGCAACCGGCGGCCCCTTCTTCATGGCGCCAGCAGCGCCGCCGCCTTCTGGACGGTGAACCAGCCACCCCAGGCCAGCGGCCCCAGCACGGCACTCCAGGCGGCGAGGCGCAGGCCCCAGCGGGCGGGGGCGACTGCGTGCGATTGCGCCATGCGCGCAGGGGCCGGGGCGCCATCGCTTACCCACAAGGCAGCGTCCACCGGCTTCACCAGCGATGCCGCCAGCAGGCCGATCAGCAGCAGGCCGGCCAGCATCAGGAAGATCGGGCCATAGGCATCGGCGCGGGCCACACCGGCGGCCAGCCGGGCATCGCGCACATAGGCGACCAGCAGCGGACCCAGCACCCCGGCGGTGGACCAGGCGGTGAGCAGTCGGCCATGGATGGCGCCCACCTCCCGCGTGCCGAACAGATCAGCGAGCCACGCCGGCACCGCCGCAAAGCCGCCGCCATACATGGAGGCAATCAGCGCGAAGCAGGCAAGGAACAGCGGCAGCGCCACCGGGCCAGGCAGGGCGAGGCCATAACAGGCAGCCGCGAGCGCCAGGATCAGCAGGAACAGAAGCTTGCGTCCGATGCGGTCTGACAGGGACGACCAGGCGAAGCGCCCGGCGATGTTGAACAGGCTGATCAGCCCCACGAAGGCCGCGCCAACGGCGGCTGCGGCGGCCTTCTGCGGCTCATCGAATGCCTCGAACGCGGTGCCGGGTGCGCCGACGAGGGCGCCACCGAAGATTTCCTGCACCATTGGCGAGGCCAGGCCGATGATGCCGATGGATGCCGACACGTTGAGCAGCAGCACGCACCAGACAAGGGCGAACTGCGGCGTGCGCCAGGCCCGGGCCAGTGGCACGAACCGGCCACCGGCAACCACCTCTGCCTTGCCCGGCGGTGCCCAGCCCGGCGCCGGCAAGCGAAAGCCGAGCGCACCAGCCAGCATGAACAGGGCATAGAGGCCGGCCAGCACCAGCATGGCCGGGGCAGCACCCACTTCGTGCGGGCCGGCAAAGGCCGCCATCAGCCGATCGGCCAACGGGCTGCCCACCATGGCGCCGCCGCCAAAGCCCATGATCGCCATGCCGGTGGCCAGACCGCGCCGATCCGGGAACCATTTCAAAAGGGTGGAAACCGGTGTGATATAGCCGATGCCAAGGCCGATGCCGCCGATCACACCAGCGCCCAGCCACAGCAGCCACAGCTGGTGCAGCGCCACGCCGGCCGCGCCCACGGCCATGCCGCCGCACCAGCAGGCCGCCGCCACCAGGCCCGACAGGCGCGGGCCGACCCGTTCCACCCAGGCGCCGAACAGCGCCGCCGAAGCGCCCAGCACCACGAAGAACAATGTGTAGACCCAGACAAGATCGCTCACCCGCCAGTCGCAGGCGGTGCTGGTCAGCGCATCGGCAAGGCTGGGGCAGGCCGGCGCGCCCAGCGCGTGGCTCAGCGGCAGCCAGAACACCGAGAAGCCATAGGCCATGCCGATGCACAGATGGATGGCGAGCGCGCAGGGCGGCACCAGCCAGCGGTCAAAACCCGGCTCTGCGGTGATGCGCGTGCGTGACAGGAAGGCTGACATGCGGCTGCTGCTGCCCGTTGCCGGGCCGCCGGTCAATCGCAGCGACGACGCACAAGCAAGCAGATACTCCCCATGCTTGCATGGGGAGGGGGACCACGCGTCACGCGTGGTGGAGGGGGGTGGCGGAGGGGGAGTCCGCCCGCCCCTCCGTCGCCTTCGGCGCCACCTCCCCATTCCGAGAATGGGGAGGACCTGCTCAAACTAGCGCCCCTTCCATTCCGGCTTGCGCTTCTGCGCGAAGGCCAGCGGGCCTTCCTTCAGATCCTCGCTGCGGAACAGCGCCTGCACCGCCGGATAGCGGCCCTGGCCTTCATAGGCGGCGCGCAGCGACGGCTCTTCCAGCCCCTTGAGCACGGCCTGCTTGGAGGCGCGCAAGGAGAGCGGCGAAAGTTCGCACATGGCGGCCGCCAGCGCCTTCGCGCGCGTCAGCAGATCGGCCGCCGGCACCACTTCGGCCACGAAGCCGAGGTCCCTGCCTTCGGCGGCCGATACAGTGCGGGCGGTAAGGATCATCGCCATGGCGCGGGAGACACCGATGGCGCGCGGCAGCCGGTGCAGGCCGCCGGCCAGCGCGGCCAGGCCCACCTTGGGCTCGGGCAGGGCGAAGCTGGCGGTTTCGGCGGCGATGATCATGTCGGCGGCCAGCGCCACTTCGAAGCCGCCGCCCATGGCCACCCCGTTCACCGCCGCGATCACCGGCTTGTCGAGATCCCAGCGGCTGGTGAGCCCGCCAAAGCCGGACGGCGGCACGGTGACGGCGTTGCCTTCGGCCTGCCACCTCAGATCGTTGCCGGCCGAAAAGGCGCGGTCCCCGGCGCCGGTGATGATCGCCACCCACAGATCGGGGTTGGCGGCGAAATCGTTGAACACCTGGTCCAGCTCGGCATTCGCCGGCGGGTGCAGCGCGTTCATGCGCTCCGGGCGGTTGATGGTGACGATCAGCACGCGGCCTTCGGTCGCCACGGTCACATGTTCATAGGCCATGATGGTCCTCCCTTTGCGGCGATGTCTGCCATGGGCGGCGCCTGTGGGGAGACTGATGAAAGCAGGGGGAACAAGAAAACGCCCGGCTGCGCAGGCAACCGGGCGTTCCCGTGACGAGACGGCAAATGTTCCACCGCCAGCACCGGCCGGGGCCAATGCCCCCATCTGCCCCGGCCGGCGCGCGCAGCCATGACCAGGGTGACCCTGAAGCCCGGCGCGCCGCGGTGGAGACGACTTGCGTCATTCTCCCCGAACCCATGTCTTGCGAACATGTGTTCGATGGCGTTGGATATGCCAATTTATCGGGCCTGTCAGGCGGTTGCCTCTGGCCGCGATGATGAATCGGCGGGCTGTTGCAAGCGTGCAACAGTGCCGTGGGAGGCGGGCGTGCTGCCCGGCCCTGTTGCCTGACAAGGCAGCCATGCTAAGGCGCGGTTCATCCTTTCCCGGCAAAGAGACGATCCTGTGCGCCTGTCCCGCTATTTCATGCCTGTTCTGAAGGAAACGCCCGGCGAGGCGCAGGTGATCAGCCACCAGCTGATGCTGCGCTCTGCGATGATCCGGCAGACGGCGGCCGGCATCTATGCCTGGCTGCCGATGGGCAAGCGCGTGCTCGCCAACATCGAGCGGATCGTGCGCGAGGAGCAGGACCGGGCCGGCGCCATCGAAGTGCTGATGCCGACCATCCAGTCGGCCGAGCTGTGGCGGCAATCCGGTCGCTATGATGCCTATGGCCCGGAAATGCTGCGCATCACCGATCGGCACGATCGCGAGATGCTGTTCAGCCCCACCGCCGAGGAACTGTTCACCGCCATCTTCCAGAATGGCGCGAAGAGCTATCGCGACCTGCCGCGCAACCTCTACCAGATCCAGTGGAAGTTCCGCGACGAGGTGCGCCCGCGCTTTGGTGTGCTCAGGGGCCGCGAGTTCCTGATGAAGGACGCTTACAGCTTCGATCTCGATTTCGCCGGCGCCCGCCACAGCTACAACCGCATGTTCATCGCCTATATGCGCACCTTCGCGGCGATGGGCCTCAACGCCATCCCGATGCAGGCCGATACCGGCCCGATCGGCGGCGACCTCTCCCACGAGTTCATCGTGCTGGCGCCGACCGGCGAGAGCGATGTCTTCTATCACGAGAACTGGCTGCGCCCACGCGATACCGATGGCGTGAACGCCGATGATGCCGCAGCGCTCGCAGCCTTCATCGATGGGCTCAATGCCGATTATGCCGCCACCGATGAAAAGCGCGACCTTGCCGCCGAGGCCGCCTGCGGCGCCGCGCTGAAGCAATCGAAGGGCATCGAGGTCGGCCAGGTCTTCTATTTCGGCGACAAATATACCGCGCCTATGGGCGTGACGGTGCAGGGCCCGGATGGCGCGCCGGTGACGCCGCTGATGGGCAGCTATGGCATCGGCGTGTCGCGGCTGGTGGGCGCCATCATCGAGGCCTGCCATGATGAGGCCGGCATCGTGTGGCCCGAAGCCGTGGCGCCGTTCAAGGTGGCGCTAATCAACCTGCGCGCCGACGATGGCGCCTGCACGGCCGCCTGCGAGCAACTCTATGCCGATTTCGCCGCCGCCGGCATCGACGTGCTCTATGATGATCGCGACGAGCGCGGCGGCGCCAAGTTCGCCACCGCCGATCTCATCGGCCTGCCCTGGCAGGTGATCGTTGGCCCCAAGGGCCTGGCTGCCGGCTTGGTGGAACTGAAGCGCCGCGCCACCGGCGAACGCGTGGAAGTGCCCATCGAGGCCGTGGTGGGCCGGATTTGATCACCGCCCCATGATCACCGCGTATGAACGCATGGTCGTCCGGCGCTACCTGACGCCGGGTCGAGGCCGAACTGGGGGGGAGGGCTTCATCTTCCTCGTCGCCGGCATCAGCCTGGTGGCGGTGGCCATTGGCGTCGCTGCGCTGATCGCGGTGATGAGCGTGATGAACGGCTTTCGCGCCGAGCTGTTCGACCGGATGGTGGGCCTGAATGGCCATGCCGTGGTGCAGGGCTATGGCGGCAAGCTGAACGACTGGCAGCAGGTGATGCGTGAGGCGAAGGCGCAGCCGGGCGTGACGGCCGCGCTGCCGCTGATCGAGCAGCCGCTGATGGGCAGTTTTGGCGGGCGCGTCGAAGGCGTCATCGTGCGCGGGCTGCGGCTGGCCGACATCAAGGGCAATCCGACGCTTGCCGGCAATGTGCGCGGCGGCAGCCTCGATGCGCTCAAGCCGGGCGCCGGCACCGTGGCCATCGGCGCGCGGCTGGCGGAACAGTTGGGCCTCAGGGTGGGTGACCAGATCAGCCTGATCAACCCGGCCGGCCAGTCCAGCCCCTTCGGCACGGTGCCGCGCATCGTCGCCTACACGGTGGCCGCGGTGTTCGAGGTTGGCCTCTATGATTATGACAAGCTGTTCGTGATCATGCCGCTGGAAGACGCGCAGACGCTGCTGCGGCTCGATGCGGCGGTGGGCATGATCGAGGTGGTGACCGAGAATCCCGACACGGTGGCCCGCACGCTGGCGCCGCTGAAACAGCAGCTGGCCGGCATCGCCGTCATCAACACCTGGCAGGACAGCAATGCCGCGCTGTTCTCGGCGCTGGTGGTGGAGCAGACGGTGATGTTCTGGGTGCTGTCGATCATCATCGTGGTCGCGGTGTTCAACATCCTCTCCTCGCTCATCATGCTGGTGCGCGCCAAGACGCGGGACATCGCCATCCTGCGCACCATGGGCGCCAGCCGGGCGGCGCTGATGCGCGTGTTCGTCGGCGTCGGCACGCTGATCGGGGCGGCCGGAGTGGCGGCGGGCCTGGTGCTCGGCTTCACCCTGCTCACCTTCCGCCAGCCGATCGTCGATGGCGTCTCGCGGCTTACCGGCACCGACATCTGGGATCCTTCGGTGCGCTATCTCACCCTGCTGCCGGCAAAGACCGATCCGATGGAAGTTGTCTCCATCGTCGTGCTGGCACTGCTGCTGTCGTTCCTCGCCACGCTCTACCCGGCGTGGAAAGCGGCTTCCACCGATCCGGTGACGGTGCTGCGCTATGAGTGAGCCCGTTGTCGCCGTCCGCAACCTGTCGCGCAGCTTCGAGCAGGGCGGCACCCGCATCGACGTGCTGACCGGTGTCGATCTCGACGTGGCGCCCGGCGAGATCGTGGCGCTGCTCGGGCCCTCGGGCTCGGGCAAGTCGACGCTGCTGCAGGCGGTCGGCCTGCTGGAAGGCGGTTTCACCGGCTCCATCCGAATCATGGGCGAGGAAGCCGCCAGCCTCGACGATCTTGGCCGTACCCGCGTGCGCCGCCAGCGGCTGGGCTTCGTCTACCAGTTCCATCACCTGCTGCCGGATTTCTCGGCGCGCGAGAACGTCATGCTGGCCCAGATGGTGGCCGGGGTGCCGGCTGCGCAGGCGCAAGGCCGCGCCGACGAACTGCTCGGCGCATTGGGGCTTGGCGCCCGGCTTACCCACAAGCCGGCGCAGCTTTCGGGCGGGGAGCAGCAGCGCGTTGCCGTCGCTCGTGCGCTCGCCAACCGGCCGGCGCTGGTGCTCGCCGATGAGCCGACCGGCAATCTCGATGAAGGCACGGCGCAGCTGGTGCTGGCCGCCTTTCTCGATCTGGTGCGCTCCTCGGGCGCGGCGGCGCTGGTCGCCACCCACAATCTCGATCTGGCCCGCCGCATGGACCGCATCGTGACGCTGCACCAGGGCCGCCTGCAGCCGGCCTGATTTAACTGGGGACAAGATGACCGCACCGGTTGGAAAGCCGGGCAGCTTTTCGTCATAGTCCTGCCATGGCTCACGCCGGATTCGTTCCCCTGCGCTGCTTCAGCGCCTATTCGATGCTGGAAGGCGCCTGCCAGCCCGAAAAGCTGGTGGCTGCGGCGCGCTCTGCCGGCTTCCCGGCCATTGGCCTTGTAGACCGGGCCAACATGTTTGCCGCCATGGATTTCTCGGCCGCCGCCAAGGATGCCGGTGTGCAGCCGCTGATCGGCGCGCTGCTGCCGGTGGTGCGGCCGCACAACGACGGCCCGGCACAGCGGCCGGTCACTGACTGGCTGGTGCTCTATGCCCAGGACGAGACCGGCTATGCCAATCTCATCCAGCTGGTCTCGGCGGCGCACATGGAGGCGGAGATCGCCGGCGAACCCATGCTGTCGCTGGATCGGCTGGAGGGACACACCGAGGGCCTGATCTGCCTCACCGGCGGGGCCGATGGCGCGCTGGCGCGGCTGGCCGCCGATGGCCAGTCCATCGAGCCGATGGCCGATCGGCTTGAAGCACTGTTTCCCGGCCGGCTTTACATCGAGATCAGCCGCAGCCACGAGCCCATCGAGCTGAAGAGCGAGGCAGCGCTGCTGCGGTTGGCCGAGGCGCGCGGGCTGCCGATCGTTGGCACCGCCCCGGTGAAATATCTCACCGCCAGCATGCACGAGGCGCATGACGTGCTGCTGTGCATCGCCGATTCCACCTATGTCGAGGCCGAGGATCGCCGCCGCTCCAACCCCGAGCACTGGCTGAAGCCGGGGCCGGACTGGCACGCGCTGTTCGCCGATCTGCCCGAAGCCATCGCCAATACCCTGGTGATCGCCCAGCGCTGCGCCGTGCTGGCGCCCAGCCGCAAGCCTATTCTGCCGCGCCTTTCGGAAGGCGGCGAGGACGAGATGTTGCGCCGCGAAGCCACCGCCGGCCTGGAAGCGCGGCTGGACGTGCTGGGCCTTGAAGAGGCGGCGCGCGCCGCCCATCGCGAGCGGCTCGCCTTCGAGCTGGACGTGATCGGCGGCATGGGCTTTGCCGGCTACTTCCTGATCGTGGCCGATTTCATCAAGTGGGCGAAGGGGCAGGGCATCCCGGTGGGGCCGGGGCGCGGCTCCGGCGCCGGCTCGGTGGTGGCCTGGGCGCTGACCATCACCGATCTCGATCCGCTCGAACATGGCCTGCTGTTCGAACGCTTCCTCAACCCCGACCGCGTCTCGATGCCGGACTTCGACATCGATTTCTGCGAAACCCGGCGCGGCGAGGTGATCGATTATGTCCAGCAGCGCTATGGCGCCGGGCAGGTGGCGCAGATCATCACCTTCGGCAAGATGAAGGCGCGCGCCGTGCTGAAGGATGTCGGGCGCGTGCTGCAGATGCCCTATGGCCAGACCGACCGGCTGGCCAAGCTGGTTCCCAACCTGCCGGCCGATCCCTGGACGCTGGAACGCGCGCTCGGCATCGGCGCCGACAAGGACGGTGTGCCCTATCGGGGGGACGCGGCCTTCATCGCCGAGGTGGAGCGCGATCCCAAGGTGAAGCGGCTGGTGGACATCGCGCTGCAACTGGAAGGCCTGCCGCGCCACAGCTCCACCCACGCCGCCGGCGTGGTGATTGGCGACCGGCCGCTGTCGCAGCTGGTGCCGCTGTATCGCGATCCGCGCTCGGACATGCCGGTGACGATGTTCGAGATGAAGGCCAGCGAGAAGGCCGGCCTGGTGAAGTTCGACTTTCTCGGCCTGAAGACGCTTTCAGTGCTCGATCGCGCCGCGGCGATGCTGCGCGAACAGGGCATCGCGGTGGACTGGGCGACGCTGCCCACCGATGATCCGGCGGTTTACAAGCTGATCGCCGATGCCGACACGGTGGGGGTGTTTCAGTTCGAATCCGATGGCATGCGCCGCGCGCTCACCCAGGTGGGGCCGACCTGCTTTGCCGACATCGTCGCACTGGGCGCGCTGTTCCGCCCCGGCCCGATGGAGAATATCCCCAGCTTCGCCGCCCGCAAGGCCGGCCGCGAGAAGGTGGAGCTGCTGCATGCCAGCATGGAGCCGATCCTGCGCGAGACCTATGGCATCATTGTCTACCAGGAACAGGTGATGAGCCTGGCGCGCGAGCTGGCCGGCTACAGCCTGGGCGAGGCCGATCTGCTCCGGCGCGCCATGGGCAAGAAGATCCATGCCGAGATGGTGGCGCAGAAGGCGCGCTTCACCGAAGGCGCGGCGGCCAACAATATCGATGCCGCCACCGCCGATGCCATCTTCGAATTGATCCTGAAGTTCGCCAACTATGGCTTCAACAAGAGCCACGCGGCGGCCTATGCGCTGGTCTCCTATCACACCGCCTGGCTGAAGGCGCATCACCGCGCCGTGTTCTACGCCGCCTCCATGGCCTATGACATCGATAACAGCGACCGGCTGGCGGTGTTCGTGGAGGATGCGCGGCGTTCTAGCATCACGGTGCTGCCGCCCTGCATCAACACGTCGGCCGCCGATTTCATTGTGGAGCGCCACGAAGGCGCGCTCGCCGTGCGCTATGCGCTGGCCGGCCTCAAGGGCGTGGGCAGCAAGGCGATGGAGGGCCTGGTGGCCGAGCGCGCGGCCGGCGGCCCGTTCCGCGACATCGCCGATCTGGCCCGCCGCATCGATCCGCGCGCCATGAACAAGCGCCAGCTGGAAAGCCTGATCGGCGGCGGCGCCTGCGATGGGCTTGCCGCCAATCGCGCCGGCCTGTTCGCGCTGGCCGAAGCCATCATGGCAACGGCGCAGGCAGCGACGGCGGAACGGGAATCGGCCCAGGTGGCGCTGTTCGGCGAGGCCACCGGCGTTTCGGACAATGCCGCCCTGGCGCTGATGGTGCCCAAGGTGGAATGGACTCTGGCCGATCGCATGGGCCGCGAGAAGGATGCCTTCGGCTTCTATTTCAGCGGCCATCCGATCGAGACCTGGGCGCATGTGCTGGCCGCCAACAACGTCATCACCCATGCGCAGGCCTCGGCGATGGAGCGGCCGGCGGCCGGGCGCGGCAGTGTCACGCTGGCTGGCCTGATGAGCGAACGGCGCTGGCGCACCAACCGCGCCGGCAAGAATGTGCTCAATGTCGCACTCTCCGATCTGTCGGGCCAGTTTCAGCTGGGGTGCAACCGGGAGGAGGTGCAGGAAGCGCTGATGGCGATGCCGGCCGATGCGGCGCTGCTGCTCGATTGCGACCTGTGGTGGCCCGATGGCGAGGAAACGCCGATGATCCGCATCGTCGGCGCCCGCCAGCTCGCCGAGGTGGCCAGGCGCACGCGCGGGCGGCTGGTGGTGAAGCTGGCCAACCCCGGCGACGTGGCGGCGCTGCAGGCGGCGCTGGCGGCACATGCGGGCAGCGGGCGCGGCGAACTGGTGGCCGAGGTGGAGACGGCGGTGGGCACGGCGCGGCGGGTGCTCGGCCGGCGCTGGCTGATCGATGCCGAGTTCGAAGCCGCCATCGCCCGAGCGCTGGGGCCGGAACGCCTGCTGCGCGAAACGCTGGAGCCGCCGCAGCTGGCGCTGGTCGGCTGATCACAGGTCCGGGTTGAACACGCTCCAGCCGGTGGCCCTGGCGAGCCTTTCCAGCGCCTCGGTGCCGAGCAGCGAATTGCCCTGCGGCGACAGGCCCGGTGACCAGACGGCGATGCTGGCCCGCCCCGGCGCGATGGCGAGGATACCGCCGCCCACGCCCGACTTTGCCGGCAGGCCAACCTGGAAGGCGAATTCGCCCGACGCATCATAATGGCCGCAGGTGAGCATCAGCGCGTTGATGCGGCGCGCGCGCTCGGGCGTCACCACCATCTCGCCGCTCACCGGATCGATGCCGCCATGGGCGAGGAAACGCCCCGCGCGGGCCAGCTGCTTGCAGCTCATGGCAATGGCGCACTGGTGGAAATAGGTCGTCAGCACCGCCTCCACCGGGCCGGTGATGGCGCCATGCGCCTTCATGAAATGCGCCAGCGCGGCATTGCGGTGCCCGGTGGCGGCCTCGGAATAAGCCACCGCGCCATCCACCGCGATTTCAGGTGCGCCCGACAGGCGGCGCAGCAGCCGCAGGATGCGGCCGGCGCCGGCGCGGGGATCATCGGAATCGTGGATCAGATCGGTCACCGCGATGGCGCCGGCGTTGATGAACGGGTTGCGCGGACGGCCCTGTTCCAGTTCCAGCTGGATGATCGAGTTGAAGGCACTGCCCGAAGGCTCGCGGCCCACCCGATCCCACACCGCCTGGCCATGGCTGTTCAACGCCTCGACCAGCGCAAACACCTTGGAGATCGACTGGATGGAGAAGGGCATATCCGCATCACCGGCCGCCGCCTCGCTGCCATCGGCTTCAATCACCACCATGCCGAACCGGCTGGCCGGCACCTTGGCCAGTTCCGGTATATAATCGGCTACATGCCCGCGCTCGATGCGGGCGGCCATCTCGGCGGCGATATCGGCCACCAGCTGTTGCAGCGCTGCCATCGGCTGATGATGGCCGCGCGAGGCCATCCGTGCAAATGCGGAGATCAAATCCGCATTTTTGCGTGGCGTCCTGGCCGTGCGTAGTGTATCTCCGCAATCGAGGGACATCGCTGGAACCCGAAGGGGAGGACCTATGGCCACGCAACTGAAAGACACCCGCGTCACCCAATCGCTGCCGCAGGGCAGTGTTTCCTGGCCGCTGCCGCCGCGGGTGCGGCCCGATCTGCCAAACCACGAAAAGGCGACGCTGGAGCAGTATCTCAGCACCGCGCCGCTGGAAGAGGTGGATATCGCCGACCCGCTGTGGTGGGAGACGGACACCAACCATGTCTATTTCAAGCGCCTGCGGGCCGAGGCGCCGGTGTTCTTCACGCACGTCAACAGCAACCGCCACCGCGGCTTCTGGAACGTGACGCGCTGGAACGACGTGATGGCGGTGGACACCAATCACCAGGTGTTCAGTTCCGAGGCCATGCTGGGCGGCATCACGCTGTTCGACATGGACCCGGATTTCATCATGCCGATGTTCATCGCCATGGACCCGCCCAAGCATGATGTGCAGAGGAAGGCGGTGAACCCGATCGTGTCGGGCCAGAACCTTGCCAGCTATGAGGAACTGATCCGCAGCCGCACCTGCGAGGTGCTGGATGGCCTGCCGCGCGGCGAGGCCTTCGACTGGGTTGACAAGGTGTCGATCGAGCTGACCAGCCGCATGCTGGCGACGCTGTTCGGCTGGCCGCAGGAACGCCGCCGCATGCTGACCTACTGGTCGGACGTGTCGACCGCCGATCCGGAGCTGCCGGGCAACCCGTCGAAGGAAGAGCGCCAGGCCATCCTGCTCGGCATGCTGCAGGAATTCACCATGCTGTGGAACGAGCGGGTGAACGCCGAGCCGACGGGCGATCTCGTTTCCATGCTGGCCCACAATCCGGCGACACGGAACATGCCGCCGATGGAGTTCATGGGCAATCTGGTGCTGCTGATCGTCGGCGGCAACGATACCACCCGCAACTCGATCTCGGGCGGGCTCTATTTCCTCAACAAGAACAGGCAAGAATATGCCAAGCTCAAGGCCAACCATGGCCTTGTGGAGAACATGGTCTCCGAAATCATCCGCTACCAGACGCCGCTGGCCCATATGCGCCGCACCGCCCTGCAGGACACGGTGCTGGGCGGCCAACTGATCCACAAGGGCGACAAGGTGGTGATGTGGTACAGCTCGGCCAACCGCGATGACACGGTGCTCGACCGGCCGGACGAGTTCATCATCGACCGCCAGCGCGCGCGTCAGCATATGTCGTTCGGCTTCGGCATCCACCGCTGCGTGGGCAACCGCCTGGCCGAGCTGCAGCTCAAGATCCTGTGGGAGGAAATCCTCAAGCGCTTCGATCATATCGAGGTGCTGGAGGAACCGGAGCGGGTGCCGAGCGCCTTCGTGCGTGGCTACAAGAAGATGATGGTCCGCATTCCGGCTTGAGACGAGGGGTTCATGGTCAAGATCATTTACGTCGAGCACAATGGTGCTCGTCACGAAGTCGATGTGCCGGAAGGCGAAAATCTGATGGAAGGCGCGGTGCAGAACAATGTGCCGGGCATCGATGGTGATTGTGGCGGCAACGCCGCCTGCGCCACCTGCCATTGCTACATCCCGTCGGAATGGCAGGCCGTCACCGGTGAGCGTTCCGAGCAGGAGGACGCGATGATCGAGCTGGCCGATACCGCCAAGCCGAACAGCCGGCTGGCCTGCCAGATCAAGGCCTCGGCCGCGCTGGAGGGAATGGAAGTCCACATGCCGGCAACGCAGCACTAGTCGCAGCGCGGCTGGCTGCGTGCCGCAGCCAGACTCGTGCAAGATCGGCCAGCGAGCGAAAAGGGCGGCCCCCACAGGCCGCCCTTTTTGACTCGTCTGACGGCGCGGCTTTGCCGCGACGCGGCCGTTCTCCGCTTCAATCCCAACCGCCCCCGCCTTGCCCAAAGCCGCAAAGCGTCCCACAGTCCGGCCCCACCACAACCGGGGAATACGCCAACATGCCGATCAGCCTTCACGCCGCTTTCGTGCCTTCCTGCCGCCAGATCATCGGGGGCTGCATCAACGTGCTGGCCAAGGCCGAAGCCGCCGGCGCCGACCCGAACGCGAAGCTGGCGCCCGACATGTTTCCGCTGGCCTTCCAGGTGCAGAGCGTGGCGGCGCACAGCGCCGGTGCCATTGCCGCGGTGCGTGAGGGCCAGTTCAGCCCCGGCGGCGGGCTGCCGATGCCGGAGGCGGACTTTGCCAGCTTCAGGGCGATGCTGTCAGAAGCCGATACCGCGCTGGCCAACGTGACCGAGGCGGAGATGGAGGGCTTCATCGGCGGGACCACCGCGTTCGTGTTCCGCGAGCGCCGGATGCCATTCCGGTCGGAGGACTTCCTGTTCAGCTTCAGCCAGCCGAACTTCTATTTCCATGCCTCGATGGTCTACGGGATCTTCCGCAACCAGGGGCAGGCGCTGGGCAAGATGGACTATATGGGGCGCCCCAGAATGGCCGTGTGAATGGCCGTGTGACCCGGAGCGATGCGCGTGTCGCATTGCTCCCCGGCGCGGCTGGTTCCATAAGCCGCGCCAAGGAGATTCGACCATGACCCGCGCTCTCATCCTCGCCGCCCTTGTCGCCACATCCGCGCTTGCTGCGCCGGTGCCGCAAGGCCCGCCGAATGTGCCGGAAAAGCAGCCCGCCTTTGCCGGCCAGACCCGCGCCGAAGCGGTGACGGCACGCACGGAGCTGGCGGTTGCGGAGATCGCCACTGGCCTCAACCGCCCGTGGGGCGTGGCGCTGCTCGGCGATGGCCGCTTCCTGGTCTCTGAAAAGGCCGCCGGCCGTCTGACCATCATCGCTGGCGATGGCAGCAAGACGCCGGTGACCGGCACGCCGGCCACCGATGCCCGCAACCAGGGCGGCATGCTGGGCGTCGCCAATCCCGGCGATGGCTGGATCTACTGGAGCTATGCCGAGCCGCGAGAGGGCGGCAACGGCACGGCGGTGGCGCGCGGCCACCTTGCGGGCGCCGAGATGCGCGACGTCAGCGTGATCTTCCGCATGATGCCGACGCTCGATTCTGCCCAGCATTATGGCGGGCGCCTGGTGTTCCCGAAGGATGGCACGCTGATCATCACGCTGGGCGAGCGTTCGATCCTGCCGGGGCGCATGCAGGCCCAGAAGCTGGACAGCCACCTTGGCAAGATCGTCCGCATCCATCGCGACGGATCGGTGCCGAAGGACAATCCGTTCGCCAACACGCCTGGCGCCAGGCCGGAAATCTGGTCCTATGGCAATCGCAACGTGCAGGCCGCCGCGCTCGATGCGAAGGGACGCCTGTGGGAGATCGAGCACGGGCCGCAGGGCGGTGACGAGCTCAACCTGATCCAGAAGGGCAGGGACTATGGCTGGCCGACCATCACCTATGGCGAGGAATATTCCGGCAAGATGATCGCTGACGGCGCCACCCGGAAGCCGGGCATGGAGCAGCCGGTCTATTACTGGGATCCGGTGATCGGGCCATCCGGCATGGTCTTCTACAGCGGCAAGGCGATGCCGGAGTTCAAGGGCAACATCCTGGCCGGCGGCCTGCGTGTCCAGTCGCTGGTGCGGCTGGTGCTGAAGGGTGACAAGGTGGTGGGCGAGGAGCGGCTGTTGACCGATCGCAAGGAGCGCATCCGCGACGTGGTCGAGGGCCCGGCCGGCGAGCTCTATCTGCTCACCGACGATTCCAACGGCAAGCTCTTGAAGGTGACGCCAGCCCGCTGAGCGCGGCTTGACGCTGCGCCTGCGCTTCGCTAAGGGCGCGCCTTCCAAACCCCATGCAGGGAACATATCCGGTGCACGGCATTTGCCATGCTCCCCCTGCAGCGGCCCAACCGGAGGAAGAAGACTATGGCGGCTCCCGTCGTCACCATGGCGCAACTGCTCGAAGCCGGCGCCCATTTTGGCCACCAGACGCATCGCTGGAACCCGAAGATGAAGCCTTACATCTTCGGTGAGCGCAACGGCGTCCACATCATCGATCTGTCGCAGAGCGTGCCGCTGTTCGCCCGCGCGCTGGATTTCGTGCGCGTCACCGTGCAGCACGGCGGCAAGGTGCTGTTCGTCGGCACCAAGCGCCAGGCGCAGGACCCGATCGCCGAAGCCGCCCGCCGCTGCGGCATGCACTATGTCAACCATCGCTGGCTGGGCGGCATGCTCACCAACTGGAAGACCATCTCGGGCTCGATCCGCAAGTACAAGCAGCTTGAAGAGACGCTGTCGGGCGACACCACCGGCTTCACCAAGAAGGAAGTGCTGAAGCTGACCCGCGAGCGCGACAAGTTCGAAGCCTCGCTGGGCGGCATCCGCGACATGGGCGGGCTCCCCGATGTGATCTTCATCATCGACGTCAACAAGGAAGAGCTGGCCGTCAAGGAAGCCAATGTGCTGGGCATCCCGGTTGTGGCGATCCTCGATTCCAATACCGATCCGACGGGTATCGCCTTCCCGGTGCCGGGCAATGATGACGCCAGCCGCGCCATCCAGCTGTATGTGAACGCCATCGCCGATGCGGTGCTGGACGCGAAGCAGGGCCGCGCTGCCGACATGGGCGTTGATCTGGGCGCCATGGACGAAGCCCCGGTGGAATATCTGGCTGAAGACGCCGCCCCGGTTGCCGAAGAGGCCCAGCCGGAAGCCTGAGGCTTTCGTTCCCCGACAGCGGGAGGCTGGGTGCCTGATGGTGCCCGGCCTCTTGTCACACTGATTTCACATCGGCGGTGCAATGGCCCGCCGCGAACACTGAAGGAGCATCCCATGGCTGAAGTGACCGCCAGCATGGTGAAGGACCTGCGCGACAAGACCGGCGCGGGCATGATGGACTGCAAGAAGGCGCTGGCCGAAACCGCTGGCGACATGGAAGCCGCCGTGGACTGGCTGCGCGCCAAGGGCCTGGCTGCTGCCGCCAAGAAGGCCGGCCGCACCGCCGCGGAAGGCCTGGTGGGCGTGGCCGTTGCCGGCACCAAGGGCGCCGCTGTCGAGGTGAACAGCGAAACCGACTTCGTGGCCAAGAACGACATCTTCCAGGCCTTCGTCACCACCGTGACCGGCCTGGCGCTCGACACCGGCGCCAATGCCGAGGCGCTGGCCGCGCTGCCGTTCCCGGGTGGCGAGGGCTCGGTGGCCGACAAGCTGACCGCCAACATCGCCACCATCGGCGAGCACCAGTCGCTGCGCCGCACCGCCATGCTGGAAGTCACCCAGGGCGCTGTTGCTTCCTATGTGCACAATGCCATCGCGCCGGGCATCGGCCGCATCGGCGTGCTGGTTGGCCTGGAATCCGCCGCCCCGGCCGACGTGCTGGAGCCGCTGGCCAAGCAGCTTGCCATGCACGTTGCGGCCGCCAGCCCGCTGGCGCTGGACGAGACCGGCCTTGATCCGGCGCTGGTTGAGCGTGAGCGCGCCATCGCCCGCGAGAAGGCCGCCACCAGCGGCAAGCCGGCCGAGATCATCGAGAAGATGATCGAAGGCGGCGTGCGCAAGTTCGCGCAGGAAAACACCCTGGTGAACCAGTTGTTCGTGATGGACGGCAAGACCAAGGTGGGCGACGTTGTGGCCGCCGCCGCCAAGGCCGCCGGCACGCCGATCACCCTTAAGGGCTTCGTGCGCATGCAACTGGGCGAAGGCATCGAAAAGCAGCAGAGCGACTTTGCTGCGGAAGTCGCCGCCGCCGCCGGCCTCTAAGACCGGTCGTCGACAGGAAAGGGGCGGGCCGGGGGCATCTTCCGGTCCGCCCTTTTCGTGCGTCTTGTCCACGCTTTTTCGGTTCGCACCGCTTGGCAGCGCCGCCGTGCACCGCTACTGACCTGTCGTTCCGATACAGAGTGACCCGATGCCTGCCTTCAAACGCATATTGCTCAAGCTGTCGGGCGAAGCCGCCATGGGCGATCAGTCGTTCGGCATTGATCCGGCCACGGTGGCGCGCGTGGCAGGCGAGGTGAAGGCCGCCAAGGATGCCGGCCACGAAATCTGCCTGGTGATCGGCGGCGGCAACATCTTCCGCGGCATGGCCGGCGCCGCCAAGGGCATGGACCGCACCACCGCCGACTATATGGGCATGCTGGCGACCGTTATGAACGCGCTGGCCATGCAGGATGCGCTGGAGAATATCGGCGTCTCCACCCGCGTGCAATCGGCGCTGGCGATGAACCAGGTGTGCGAGCCGGTGATCCTGCGCCGGGCCATGCGCCACCTGGAAAAGGGCCGCGTGGTGATCTTTGCCGCCGGCGTGGGCGCCCCCTATTTCACCACCGACAGTGGGGCGGCGCTGCGCGCTTCGGAAATGAAGTGCGATGCGCTGCTGAAGGGCACCAGTGTGGATGGCGTCTATGACAGCGATCCCAAGACCAATCCGGCGGCGCGCCGCTTCGATCACATCGGCTATGATCAAGTTCTGGCCGACAATCTGAAGGTGATGGACGCCGCCGCCGTGTCGCTGTGCCGCGACAATGATATTCCGATCGTGGTGTTCAACATCCGCGAACCCGGCAACCTGGCCCGCGTGCTGGCCGGGCAGGGGGTTTCGACCACGGTCGCTGCCAACAGGAAGGGAGAGGCCCATGGCTGAATTCGAAGCCGGCCCGTTCAAGGCCGATCTGGAGCGCCGCACCACCGGCGCCATCGAGGCGCTCAAGCATGATCTGGCGGGCCTGCGCACCGGCCGCGCCAACACCGGCATGCTCGATCCGGTGCAGGTCGAAGTCTATGGCGCGATGATGCCGCTGAACCAGGTGGCCACCGTCTCGGCACCGGAACCCCGCATGCTCAGCGTGGCAGTGTGGGACCGGTCCAACGTCACGCCGGTGGAAAAGGCGATCCGTTCGGCGGGCCTGGGCCTCAACCCGATCACCGATGGCCAAACGCTGCGCCTGCCGATCCCGGACATGACCGAGGAGCGCCGCAAGGAGATGGTGAAGCTGGCCGGTTCCTATGCCGAAAAGGCCAAGATCGCCGCCCGCAACGTGCGCCGCGACGGCATGGAAGCGCTGAAGGCGGCGGAAAAGAAGGGCAAGATCAGCCAGGACGAGCAGAAGCGCCTGGAAGCCGACGTGCAGAAGATCACCGACAAGGCGGTGACCGACATCGATGCCGCCGTCGCCGCCAAGGAAAAGGAAATCCTCGGCAAGTGACGCCGCCCGTCAGCCTTCCTGCGGCGCCGCTGGTTGCTGATGGTGCCGGCGCCTGCCGGCATCTTGCCATCATCATGGATGGCAATGGCCGCTGGGCGAAGGCGCGCCGGCTGCCGCGCATTGCCGGGCACCGGGCGGGTGTGGAGGCGGTGCGCCGGGTGGTGGAAGCCGCGCCCGGCCTCGGCCTCGATGTGCTCACCCTCTATGCCTTTTCCAGCGAGAACTGGAAGCGTCCGGCCGATGAGGTCACCGACCTCATGGGCCTCTTGAAACATTATGTGCAAAGCGAGATCGACGCGCTGCACCGGAACAATGTGCGGCTGGATTTCATCGGTGACTGGCGGGCGCTGCAGCCCGACCTGGTGGCGCTGCTGGAGCGCGCGCGGGAGCGCACGCGCGGCAACACGGGCCTGAAGCTGGTGATGGCGCTGAACTATGGCGGGCAGGGCGAGCTGGTGCGCGCCGCGCAGGCACTGGCCCGCCAGGCTGCCGCCGGCGAGCTCGATCCCGATGCGATCACGGCAGAAACGCTGGAAGGCCGGCTCGACACAGCCGGCCTGCCGCCGCCGGATGCGGTGCTGCGCACGTCGGGCGAGCTGCGCCTGTCCAACTTCCTGCTCTGGCAATCGGCCTATGCCGAATATCTCGTCACCGACATGTTGTGGCCGGATTTCGACGGTGCCGCGCTGGCCCGGGCGCTGGCCGATTTCGCGGCGCGCGAGCGGCGCTTCGGGGGGCGCTGATGGGGGAACTGCCACGGCGCGTGGCGACCGGCATCGTGCTGGTGGCGGTGGCGGTTTCCGCGCTCTGGCTGGGCGGGCTGTTCTGGGCGGCGCTGGCCACGGCGGCGGTGCTGCTGATGTTCACCGAATGGGCGGCGATGCACCGGCTGCCGGCGCTGGGCCGCCGCCTTGGCCTTGGCCTGCTGGCCGGCGCGGCGATCCTGACGCACTTCAACGATTGGGCCACGGCGCTGCTGCTGCTGGGCGGCGGTGCGGGCCTGGGCGGCCTCTTCCTCGCCCGTCTTGCTGGCCGGCGCGCCGGCCTTCTCGATCGTGGCTTTGTGATGGGCCTGCTCTATTGCGGGCTGCCGGTGGTGGCGCTGATCTGGCTGCGCGCCCAGCCCTGGGGGCTCTATGCCACGCTGTTCGTGATGCTGCTGGTATGGGGCGCCGATATCTTCGCCTATTTCGCCGGGCGCAGCATCGGTGGCCCCAGGCTGGCCCCGGCGATCAGCCCGAACAAGACGTGGAGCGGCGCCGTGGGCGGCCTCGCCGGCAGCCTGGTGGCCGCGGGCGTGATGTGCCTCGTGTGGCCCGGCTATGCCAATATGGCCGGCGTGCTGCGGCTCGCGCTCCTCGCCTTGCCGCTGGCCGTGCTGTCGATCCTGGGCGATCTCTATGAAAGCTGGCTGAAGCGCCGCGCCGGCGTGAAGGACAGTGGCACCCTGCTGCCCGGCCATGGTGGGGTGATGGACCGGCTCGACGGGCTGGTGCCGGCCGCCGTGGCTGGTGCCGGCGTGTTCGCGGCAACAGGATGGACCGGATGACCCGCAGTCTCACAATCTTGGGCGCCACCGGTTCGGTGGGCAGCCAGGCGCTGGACCTTGTGGCACGCAATCCCGGCCGCTGGCAGGTGGAGGCGCTGACGGCCAACGGCGATGTGGCCGGGTTGGCTGCCGCCGCCCGGGCCTGCGGCGCGCGCTTTGCCGCAATCGGCGATGCCACGAAGGGCGCAGCGCTGGCCGATGCGCTGGCCGGCAGCGGCATTGCCACCGGCGCCGGGCCAGAGGCGATCGTGGAAGCCGCCGCCCGCGAGGCCGAAATCGTGGTGACTGCCATCGTTGGCGCCGCCGGCCTGCAGCCGACCATGGCGGCGGTTCGGCGCGGGGCACAGCTCGGCATCGCCAACAAGGAGACGCTGGTCTGCGCCGGCCCGGTGGTCACGGCAGCGGCCAGGGCGCATGGCGCCACCCTGCTTCCCGTGGACAGCGAGCACAACGCCATCTTCCAGGTGTTCCCGCATGATGATCCGGCGCAGGTTGAGCGCATCATCCTGACGGCGAGCGGCGGCCCGTTCCGCACCCGCACGCGCGAGCAGATGCGCGGCGCCAGCGTGGCTGATGCCTGCAAGCACCCCACCTGGTCGATGGGTGCCAAGATCAGCATCGACAGCGCCACGCTGATGAACAAGGGGCTGGAGCTGATCGAGGCGGCGCAGCTGTTCCCGGTGCCGGTGGAAAAGCTCGATGTCATCGTCCACCCGCAATCGGTGGTGCATTCGATGGTGGAATATGTCGATGGCAGCGTGCTGGCCCAGCTCGGCAGCCCGGACATGCGCATCCCCATCGCCTATGCCATGGGCTGGCCGGAACGCATCGCCACGCCGGCGGCGCGCCTCGATCTCGCGCAGGTGGCCACTCTGTCGTTCGAAGCGCCTGATCTGGAGCGTTTTCCCTGCCTGGCCCTGGCCTGGGCAGCGATGCGTGAAGGCGGCAGCGCGCCCTGCATCCTCAATGCCGCCAACGAGATCGCGGTGGCGGCGTTCATCGCCGGGCAAGCCGGTTTCCTCGATATCGATGCCATCGTGGCGGAAACGCTGGAGAGGGTGCCGCACATGGCGATGACCAGCCTTGAGGATGTGGTGGCGGTGGACGCCGAGGCGCGCAGCGTGGCGCGTGCGCAGGTGATCAAGCGCGCGGCATGACCGCATTGCCGCTCCTGCCGCAGCCCGGCCTGCTGTTCACGCTGGCCAGCTTCATCGCCATCATCGCGGTGCTGGTGATCGTCCACGAAGGCGGCCATTATCTCGCCGGCCGGCTGTTCGGCGCCCGCATCGAGGCCTTTGGCGTGGGCTTTGGCCCGGAACTGATCGGCCGCACCGATCGGCGCGGCGTGCGCTGGCGCCTCAACGCGGTGCCGCTGGGCGGCTACGTGAAGTTCGTCGGCGACATGAACGAGGCCAGCCAGCTGGATCCGGCGCTCATGGCGCTGCCCGAGCAGGAACGGCGCGGGCTGTTCGCCTTTCTGCCGCTGTGGCAGCGCGCCATCATCGTGGCCGCCGGGCCGGCGATCAACTTCCTGTTCGCGGTGCTGGTGCTGGCGCTCTACAATCTGAATGTCGGCTATTATTCGGTGCCGGCGCAGGTGGCCAGGGTGATGCCGGGCAGCGCCGCGGCGGCCGCCGGGATCATGGCCGGGGACAAGGTGCTGGCGGTGGATGGCACACGCGTCGACCGCTTCGAGGACATGGTGCACATCGTGATGACCAGCACCGGGGCGCCGGTCGCGCTGGACATTGATCGCGCCGGCGAGAAGCGGCGCATCATGGTGTCGCCGCGCATGGTCAAGACCGTCGACCGCTTCGGCAATGTGAGTGAAGTGCCGCAGCTCGGCATTGCCAGCCCACCCGAACGGCTGCGCGACGTGACGGCGCTGGAAGCGCTGCGCTGGGCGGCGCTCGACACCTGGGGGATCACCCAGGCCATCGGTCGGGCCATCCGCCAGGTGGTGATGGGCGAACGCGCGCTGGCCGACATGGGCGGCCCGGTGCAGACCGCCAAGATCGCCGGCGAGCAGGCCAGCCTGGGCCTGCCCAACATCGTGCGCTTCATCGCCTTCTTCTCGATCAACATCGGCTTCATCAATCTGTTGCCCATCCCGATGCTGGACGGCGGACATCTTCTGCTCTACGGCATCGAGGCCGTGCGGCGGCGGCCGCTGGCCGATGCCGTGCAGCAGTGGGCGTTCATGTCGGGCTTTGCGGCCCTGATGTCGCTGATGCTGGTGCTGACCTGGCATGACATGGCCAAGGTGGGCATCTGGCAGAGCCTGACCGGCTGGCTCGGTTGATGACGGGCGCAAGAGAGAGACCGGCAAGGTCGTCGCGGGTGGAAACGGGGATACTTGTGTTGGGCGAACGCGCTGGAATGACAGGGGGCAGGCCGAGGCGCGCCGCCATGCCGCTGCTGCTGGTGACGACCGCGCTGGCGGCCTCCACGCTGGCGGCGCCGGCGCTGGCGCAGCAGCGCCGTCCCGATCCGCCGCCGCCGCCGCGCCCGTCTGCCGAGGCCGAGGCGCGCGCTGCGGAATCGCGCACCCAGTCGGCGCTGCCGGCCACCGCCGCCAATGCCGGCATCGTGCGATCGGTGATCGTGCGCGGCACCGAGCGGCTGGAGCCGGAAACCGTGCGCTCCTATCTCAACCTCGCCATCGGCGATCGCTATGACCGCGATGCGCTCGATGCCGCCCTGAAGGCGCTCTATGCTTCCGAGCTGTTCGCCGATGCCACCATCCGTGATGACAATGGCGCGCTCACGGTCGAGGTGAAGGAAAATCCGGTGATCAACCGGATCATCATCGAAGGCGCCAAGC
>ERZ1066121.1010-NODE-1010-length-22886-cov-23.414437_pt1 | contig 22886 bp, 19 predicted proteins | sample MGYA00382768_ERZ1066121 | MGnify/ENA primary metagenome ERZ1066121 (study PRJEB33369, sample SAMEA5778351) | biofilm metagenome | biome: Industrial cooling water; feature: Water cooling tower basin; material: Biofilm | place: United Arab Emirates | collected...
CCTTGTCGCCGGCCGGGCGCGGCTGCGGGCGCGCGGCGCGGCGGGCCGCCCGCGCCCAGCGGAAGAGCGCGAGCGCGTCGGGCCAGGCGCGGCGGTGCGACGGGCGCGGGCGCACGTCCCAGCGCCCGGGGAGGGCGACGTTCTCGATCCGCCGCGCGAACGGCGCGAGCGTGAGCGCGAAGTCGGCGTTGGCCGCCCACGGGTCGTCGCCGCGGCAGACCGGAGCGGCGCCCCCGGCGCGCAGCAGGTCGCGCAGGACCGCGATGCGGACCAGCCGGTAGCCGTTGAACGGGTCGTCGAAGCCCGGGAGCGCGACGAACGGGCGCACCGCCCAGCGCCCCCAGCGCCGCAGCCGCCGCTCGTCGACCGGCATCGCCGCGTCGTCGACGGGGCGCGCGACCGCGACGACGTCGGCTCCTCCCTCGAAGCGCTTGACCAGCTCGGGGAGCTGTTCCGGCTGGTCGGTGAAGTCGCCCTGCAGCAGCACCATCGCGTCGCGCCGCGCGTACTCGTCGTCGGCGGCCACGTGCCGCACGAGCGCGTCGACCGCCGCCGCGTACCCCACGCGCCGCGGCGCGTGCAGCACCGTCAGCGGCATCACCGCGCGGTAGGGGTCGAGCAGCTCGGCCGTGCCGTCGGTCGAGCCGTCGTCGAAGACGGTGACGTCGTACTCGCGCGAGAACTCCTGGAACACCTTCCGGATGCGCCAGAGGAGGACGCCGATGGTCGGTGCCTCGTTGTGGACCGGGATGCAGAGCCGGAGCACGGTGCGGTCGGGACCTCGCGATGGGGGACGGCGCAATCTCGCCCGGCGGCGAGCCACGCGCCATCGGCGCGTGGCACTCGGCCGGGGCGAGTGCTGATGGCACGCCCGTCGCACCGGGAGCGCTTGACCACGGTTGCGCACACCGCGAATCGTGCGTCGCAGGTGTGCCGGCGCCGCCCGGCGTCCGTCTCCCGCCCTCGTACCGGAGGCCCCGCGATGATCCAGGCCGACCTGCGTCGCTTCCTCACCCGCGACGACGCGCAGCTCGCCGTCGCGCTCGTCGCGCGCGACACGCCCACCGCCCGCGAGGCGTGCGAGGCCGCGCTCCGCGACGCCGGCATCGACGCGCTCCTCGACGACCCGCGCCTCCGCGACGCGCTCGTCGGCGACCCGCGCGCGCGGCGCGCCTCGCTCCCGCTCTTCGTCTACGTCGTCGTGCGCCACGCGCTGCGCGAGGCCGGCGAGGACGACCGGCGCGTCGCCGACTACGTCGCCGCGATCGTCGTCGAGTTCGCGCACGGCGGGCGCGCGTGGCGCGTCGCGCGCCACGACGACGAGCGCTACGACACGCTCGCCGCGCTGATGGCCGACGTCGATCGCGGCGACCCGCGCCGCACCTTCCTCGTGCGCCAGCACCTCGCCCACCAGGCGCTCTGGGTCGCGGGGCTCTTCCCCGACCACGTCGACGCGCGTCGCCGCCGGCGCGGCGGCCCCGACCTCGGCTACTACGACGAGATGGGGCGCCAGGGCTTCCGTCTCGCCGCCGAGCATCGGCTCGCCGAGTCGACGGGGCTCCGCCCGGTGCTCGCGCACGCCGGCGCGCGCTTCGAACGGCTGCGCGTCGCGCTCAATCGCGTCAGCGACCGGATGCTCTTCCCGCACGTGCACACCCCCGACCGCCTCGTGCGGCAGGTCGAGGACGCCTTCCGCCTCGCCGACGGCGGCTGAGCGTCGCGGGCGCGTCGCGTGGGCGTCGCGCGCGCCCTCGGGGTGACGCCGACGTGACGATCGCCCCATGGCCTGGCTTGCGCCGGGGGGCGACGGCGGGGCACGCTTCGCGGCATGTCCCGTCCTCACGTCTCCGTCGCGGTGCCCCGATGACCGGCGTTCCCACGCCGGCCGAGCAGCGCCGCCGCGTCGCGCTCATGAAGCAGGCGCTCGCCGCCGCGCGCCTCGCCCGCGACGACGCGTGGCGCGCCGTGGCCGAGACGGAGCGCCGCCTCGGCGTCGCGCGCGAGGAGCTCGCCACGATCGAGCGGCGGCGCGAGCTGGCGCGCGCGATCGGCGACGACGAGACGGTCGCGGTCGCGGAGCGCTTCGCCGCGCCGCAGCGCGAGACGATCGCGCTCCTCGAGCGCAAGGCGGCGGTGCAGCGCGACGAGGCGGCGCTGGCCGAGCGGACCGCGCGCGAGATGGAGGGCGAGCTCGAGGCGGCCACCGGGCGCCGCGCCGCGCCGCCCCCCGACGCACCCGGCGTCGCGGCCGACGACGCGGCGCCGCCGCCGCCGGCCTCCGGCGTCGACGAGGCGTCGTTCGACCGGTTCGAGCACGAGCGACGCGCGCGCGAGGCCGCCGACCGGCTCGCCGCGCTCAAGCGGCGCATGGGGCGCGGGTGAGCGTCCGGCGCGCGGCGTGTGCCGTCGCCGGCGGCGCGCTCCTCGCCACGGCGGCACCGGCGCAGGTGGTGGAGAAGCTCGACACGCTCGCCGCCCGCGTCGACTCGATGCTCCCGCATCGCGACACGCTCCCGAAGCGCGTCGTGCGCGGCCTCGAGCTCGCCCCGGGGGCGATCCGCTGCAGCGGGCAGCGCATCACCCGCATCGAGTACGAGCCGCGGCCGCCGGGCTTCAGCGGCAAGGGGACGCTCACGAAGGTGGCGATGTGGCCCGTGCGCACCTTCCACATGACGACGCGGGCGCGCGTGCTGCGCGCGTATCTCCTGCTCAAGGAAGGGGCCCCGTGCCGCGAGGTGGCACGGCAGGAGAGCGAACGCGTCATCCGCTCGCTCTGGTTCGTGCAGGACGTGCAGGTCGCCGCCTTCCCCGACGGCGACGGCGTGCGCATCGAGGTGCGCTCCATCGACGAGCTCTCGATCGTCGCCAACCCGCAGATGAACGGCGTCGCGGTCGTCGGCGGGCGCTGGGGGTGGAACAACGTCGCCGGGCTGGGGGCGCTGGTCGAGGTGGGGTCGCGCGACAACGGGCTCCTGCGCGAGGGCTACTCGCTCCGCCTCCGCCTCGCGCAGACCCTCGGGCGCCCCGTGCAGGCCGGCTTCGAGATCGAGCGCCGCGGCCTTGGCGAGACGTGGACGGCCGACCTGCGATACCCCTTCCTCACCGACCTGCAGCGCTACGCGTTCCGCGCGGTGCTCGGCAGCGACGACGACTACGTCGAGTACCGGCGCGCCGATGCGCCGATCCCCTTCCAGGCCGCGACGCGCGGCTTCGCGGCGATCGGCGGCGTGCGCCGCTTCGGGAGCTTCGGGCGCACGATGCTCCTCGGCGCCTCGCTCACGCACGACGACGAGGACGTCGGCCTGCCGGTCTTCGTCGACTCGGTGACGGGGGCGGTGCGGCCCTTCGCCGGCCTCGTCCCGACGCCGGCCCCCCCGCGGTCGGTGACGCGCCTCAACGCGCTCGTCGGCGCGCGCGCGCTCCGCTTCCGCGCCGTCGAGGGCTTCGACGCGCTCACCGGCACGCAGGACATCCGCCTCGGCGTGCAGGCCAGCGCGCAGCTCGGCCGCTCGCTCAGCAGGAGCACCGAGCTGGGCGACGCGTTCTTCCTCGGCGCCGAGGTCTACGCCGGCTGGGGGAGCGACCGCTGGTACGGCGCCACCGAGTGGTTCTGGTCGGGGCGCCACGACGGCGAGGGGTGGGACGGGCGCGTCGTCTCCGGGCGCACGGCGCTGATGGCCAAGCCGTGGCCGCGCGCGCTCAGCAGCGTCGACGTGCAGTACGTCGGCGCGGGGCGCATGCGCGTCCCCTTCGCCGTCCCGATCGGCGGCGGCGCGACGGGGCTCGCTGGCTTCGCGCGGGCGCGCGAGGTCGGCGAGTCGCGCCTGCGGCTCCGCGTCGAGCAGCGGCAGTTCCTCGGCCGGCCGTTCGGGCTGCTCGACTTCGGCACGGCGCTCTTCGCCGAGACGGGGCAGCTCTGGGCGGGCGAGACCCCGTTCGGCATCGACACGGGCTGGCGCCAGGCGGTGGGGATCGCGCTCCTGGGCGCCGTCCCGCCGCGCTCGCGCTCGATGCTCCGCCTCGACGTCGTCTGGCCGCTCCAGCGCGACGCCTTCGTGCGCGGGGTGCAGCTGCGCGCCGTCTCGGGCAACCTCACGCGCTTCTTCTGGCGCGATCCGGGCGAGGCGCGGCGCGGTCGCGAGCGGTCGCTCTTCTCGGACCTCTTCAGCCTCTGACGGCGCGTCGTCCCGGCGTCAGGCTCCCGGCGCCGACGCCGTCAGCCGCTTGAGCAGCGGCACGAGCACCAGCATCACGAGCCCCGCGACCCACGCCGTCGCCGTCGGGATGACGAAGAACTCCGCGCGCGAGTCCATCGTCTCGATCAGCCCGGCCTGCAGCCCGCCGAGGAAGTTGGCCGCGCTGATGGCGAGGAACCACGCGCCCATGAGGAGCGAGACGAACTGCGCCGGCGCGACCTTGGTGACGTAGCTCAGCCCCACCGGCGACAGGGCGAGCTCGCCGATCGTGTGGCAGACGTAGGTCGCCACCAGCCACCACGGGGCCACCTTGAGCCCCGCGTCGACCGCCTTGCCGGCGAAGATCAGCAGGAAGAAGCCGAGCCCCGCGAAGAAGAGGCCGATCACCATCTTGAGCGCCGTGCTCGGCTCGGCGTTGCGACGGCCGAGCACGCCCCAGAGCCACGCGGCGACGGGGGCGAGGACGATGATCGAGAGCGGCTGGATGCTCTGGAACCAGCTCGCCGGGAGCTGCGCGACGCCGAAGAGCGAGGCCCCCTGCGTGCGGTCGGTGTCGCGGTCGGCGAAGAGCGTCAGCGAGCTCCCCGCCTGCTCGAAGACCATCCAGAAGAAGGTGACGAAGAAGAAGACGAGGAAGAGCGCGAGCACGCGCCGGCGCTCGTCGCCGCGGGTCGCGAAGAGCGGGATCGCGAAGGCCGCGCCGATGAGCGTGCCGTAGGCGAGCGACATCGCGCCGCCGACGGTGAAGGCCCACGCGGGGATCCCGATCTCGCGCCACGTCCCCATGCCGCCCAGCACGGCGACGACGAGCCCCGCGAGCGCGCCGATGACGCCCGCCGCGCGGTAGTCGGGGACGGCGAGCTCGCCCACCTCGGCGGCGAGCTCCTCGTCGCGCGCGTGCTGCGGCGCGAGCCCGACGCCGGGGAGGTACCGGTCGCGCCCCCAGAGGTAGGTGACGAGCCCCAGCACCATCCCCACGCCCGCCGCCGCGAAGCCGACGTGCCACCCGTAGCGCGGGTTCTCGGCGAGCGCGCCGCAGACGAGCGGCGCGAGGAAGGCGCCGGTGTTGATCCCCATGTAGAAGATCGTGAAGCCCGCGTCGCGGCGCTGGTCGCCCGGCGCGTAGAGCTGGCCGACCATCGTGCTCACGTTCGGCTTGAAGAAGCCGGTGCCGATCACGATCAGCGCGAGCCCGACGTAGAACATCGTCATGCTCTCGAACGCGAGCGCGAAGTGCCCCGCGGCGATCGTCGCGCCGCCGACGACGAGCGAGCGCCGCGTGCCGAGGAAGCGGTCGGCGAGCCAGCCGCCGACGAGCGGCGTGAGGTAGACGAGCCCCGTGTACGTGCCGTAGAGCCGCGTCGCGTCCTCGCCCTTCCAGCCGAGCGCGTTGACGAGGTAGAGCACGAGGATCGCGCGCATCCCGTAGTACGAGAAGCGCTCCCACATCTCGGCGGCGAAGAGGAGCGCGAGGCCGCGCGGGTGGCCGAAGAACGAGCGGTCGGCCTGCACGGCCGCGGGGGCGGTCGGGACGACGATGGCGGGCACGGAGGTCCGGGGGCGAGTGGGGGCGCGTCGCCGGCTCGGCGACGCCGGCCCAAGCTAGGCGCCCCGTCGCACCCCTGTCATGCCCGCGCCTCGCCTCACGACGCGGCGGCGTCGCCCCCGGCCGCGGGGGACGCGGCGTGCCGCATGATGCAGATCGTCCCGATCGCCGCCTCGTCCATGCGGTGCATCACCTCGCCCCCCTCGACGGCGATGCGGCGCCCGTCGGCGGCGAGGAGCGTGAGCTGCGTCGCCGGGAGCGTCGCCCCCTCGAGCGCCTCGGCGAGGCGGCGCACGACGAGCTGGTGGTCCTCCGGGGCGATCACGTCGAGGATCGTCAGCCGCGGGAGGTCGGTGCGCTGGTAGCCGAGGTCGCGGAGCCAGGCGCGGTTCGCGAAGAGGAGGCGGCCGTCGGGGCTCGCGCTGTGCACGAGGTCGGGGTGGTCGTCGAGCAGGTCGAGCAGCTCCACGGCCATCACGACTTCGGCGGCCGCCACGTCCAGCGACTGCGGACGGCGCCGTCGACGCGCTTGCATCAGGTCCGACTCCACGCCCGCCTCCCGGCGTCGGAGCCCGGCGCCGGCGGGGGAAAGGGGGCCCGGCGTCTCGGTCTCACCTCACGAACCCCCGCCGTCAGGGGGCGGTTCCGGCGCGGCCTCGGCTGCGGAGGGCGGCGATCGGGAGCACGAAGTCGGGCGCCGCGGTCCCGCCCGCCGCCCGCTGCGTCGCGGCGTCGACGCGCGTCGGCGGCTGCTTGAGACAGGCCGCCCAGTGGCCGGGGGCCTTCTCCTCGAGCGGCGGGACGAGGCGCGTGCAGGCGGCGTCGCGCGCCGGGTGGTGGCAGCGCGGGTGGAAGACGCAGCCGGGCGGTGGCGCCGCGGGCGACGGCGGCTCGCCCGCGAGCACGATCCGCTCGCGCGGGGCGCCGGGATCGGCGACGGGGATCGCCGAGAGCAGCGCCTGCGTGTAGGGCATGACCGGCCGCGCGAAGAGCGACGCCGTCGGCGCGAGCTCGACGATGCGGCCGAGGTACATCACCGCGACCCGCGTCGCGAGGTGCTCGACGACGCCGAGGTCGTGCGCGATGAAGAGGTAGGTGAGGCCGCGGTCGCGCTGCAGCCGCGCGAGGAGGTTGATCACCTGCGCCTGTACGCTCACGTCGAGCGCGCTCACGGGCTCGTCGAGCACCACGAACTCGGGGGCGACGGCGAGCGCGCGCGCGATGCCGACGCGCTGCCGCTGCCCGCCGGAGAGCTCGTGCGGGCGGCGTGCCGCGAACTCCGGACGGAGCCCGACCTCCTCGAGGAGCGCCGCGACCCGCGCGTCGGCGTCGCGCCCGCGCGCGAGCCCGTGGACGACGAGCCCCTCGCTCACCGCCTCGCCGACGGTGAGCCGCGGGTTGAGCGAGGCGTACGGATCCTGGAAGACGAGCTGCATGCGGCGCCGGAGCGTGCGCAGTGCGCGCGCGTCGAGCGTGGCGAGGTCGATGCCGTCGAAGCGCACCGTCCCCGCGCTCGGCTCGAGCAGGCGGAGGATCGCGCGGCCGGTGGTCGTCTTCCCCGAGCCGCTCTCGCCGACCAGCGCGAGCGTCTCGCCGCGCGCGACGTCGAGCGAGACGTGCTGCACCGCGTGCACCGCCCCGGTGACGCGCCCGAGCCAGCCGCCGCGCACCGGGAAGCGCACCGCGAGGTCGCGCACCTCGACGAGCGGCGCGCTCACGCCTCCGCCCCCGCCGCCGGCGCGTGCACCTGCGCGCGTCGCGCCGGCTCCTTGACGAGGTGGCAGCGCGCGCGGCGCCCGTCGCCCGCGTCGTGGAGCGGCGGCGCCTCGGCGGTGCAGCGCGCCCACGCGTGCGGGCAGCGCGGCGCGAAGCGGCAGCCGGCGGGCCACGCGCCGGGCGTAGGCACCGTGCCCGGGATCGTCGCGAGCTCGCGGCGTCCTCCCCCCGCGCGCGGCATCGCCGCGAGCAGCCCGGCCGTGTACGGGTGCAGCGGTGCCGCGAAGAGCGCCGCCACCGGCGCCTCCTCGACGACCTGCCCCGCGTACAGCACCACGACGCGCTGCGCCGTCTCGGCCACCACGCCCAGGTCGTGCGTGACGAGGAGCACGCTCGCGCCGCGCTCCCGCTGCGCGGCGCGCAACAGGTCGAGGAGCTGCGCCTGGATCGTCACGTCGAGCGCGGTCGTCGGCTCGTCGGCCACGAGCAACGCGGGGGCGTTGACGAGCGCGATCGCGAGCAGGACGCGCTGCCGCATCCCCCCCGAGAGCTCGTGCGGGTACTGCCGCGCGCGCGCCGGCGCGTCGGCGATGCCGACCTGCGCGAGCATCGCGACGGCGCGCGCCCACGCCTCGGCCTTCGGCACGCGGGCGTGCGCCGTCACCGCTTCGGCCACCTGCGCGCCGACGGTGAGCACCGGATTGAGCGCCGTCATCGGCTCCTGGAAGACCATCCCGATGCGCCGCCCGCGCACCTGCCGCAGCGCGGGCTCGCGCAGCGCCGCGAGGTCGGCCCCCTCGAAGAGGACGCGGCTCCCGGGCTCGAGGCGCGCGGTGGCGTCGAGGAGGCCGAGGATCGCGAGCGCGGTGAGCGACTTCCCCGAGCCGCTCTCGCCCACCAGCGCGACGATCTCGCCGCGGTGCACGTCGAGCGAGACGCCGTCGACCGGCACGATCGCGCCCCCGGCGACGGGGATGCGCACGCGCACGTCGCGCAGCGCGAGGAGCGGCTCGGCCGGTGCCGTCATGGGCGCGCGCCCTCGCGCGCGTCGAGCGCGTCGCGCAAGGCGTCGGCGACGAGCGTGCAGGCGAGGACGACGACGACGAGGCAGGCGCCCGGGGCGAGCGCCAGCCATGGCGCCTGCACGAGGACGTCGGTCCCCTCGCGGATGAGCGTCCCCCAGCTCGCGCGCGGCGGCTGCACGCCGATGCCGAGCCAGCTCAGCGCCGCCTCGAGCGCGACGACGTGGCCGACGCCGAGCGGCATCGTGACGAGCACGGTGCCGGCGACGTGCGGCGCGAGGTGGCGCCGCGCGATCTCGCGGCGGGGGGTGCCGAGCGCGCGGGCGGCGAGCACCCAGTCGCTGGCGCGGAGCCGCCGCACGTCGTCGCGCACGAGCCGCGCGACGCCGAACCATCCCGTCGCCGCGACGGCGACGACGAGGCGCGCGAGCGACTCGCCCCCGGGGACCGCGAGCACGACGAGGAGGACGAGCACGCGCGGCACCGCCAGCCCCGCGTCGACGAGGCGCATCATCGCCGCGTCGGTGCGCGCCCCCGCGAGCCCGGCGACGAGCCCCCACGCCGTGCCGAGGAGCGTCGCGAGGACGACGATCGCCGCGGCGAGGGCGAGCGAGAGGCGGCCGCCGGCGAGCACGCGCGCGAGCACGTCGCGCGCGACGCCGTCGGTGCCGAAGGGGTGCGCCGCGGAGGGGGCGCGCAGCAGCTCCGTCGCGAGCTCGAACTGGCGGTCGGGATCGGGCGCCCACGCGAGCGGGCCGGCGAGGAGCGCGAGCGCCACGAACGCGAGCAGCGCCGTGCCGACCGCGCCGCCGGGTGCGCGCACGACGCGCGCCAGGAGGCCGCCCGATCCCGTGGTGGGCGCAAGCACCGCCCGCTGCGCGCCGCTCGCGAGGCGCACCGCCTCGGCGGGCGCCGTCACGCGGCGCCCCGGTGCTCGTCGCGCAGCCGCGGGTCGAGCCGCGCGGCGACGGCGTCGGCGAGCAGGCTCCCCGTCACCGTGAGGACCGTGCCGACGATCGCGCACCCCGTCACGAGGTGGTAGTCGCGCGCCGCGATCGCGGCGGCGGCGAGCCCGCCGAGCCCCGGCCACGCGAAGACGTGCTCCACGAAGACCGCGGCGCCGAGGATCCCCGGCAGCGCGAGGCCGCCGAGGGTGACCATCGGGAGGAGCGCGGTGCGCCAGACGTGCCGGCGCCAGACGTGGCGCGCCGCGACGCCCTTGGCGCGTGCGGTGCGCACCCAGTCGGCGCGCGCCTGGTCGAGCACCGCGCTCCGCTGCAGCCGCGCGACGCCGGCGACGAGCGAGAGCGCGAGCGCCGCCGCCGGCAGCACGAGGTGCCGCGCGACGTCGGCGGCCCGCACGAGCGTCGAGGCGTCGGCGCCCATGAGTGGGTCGCGCGCGCCGCCGACGGGGAAGAGCGGCCACCACCACGCGAAGGCGAGGAGGAGGACGAGGGCGAGCCAGAAGTCGGGCATCGCGCCGACCGCGCTGCCGACGGCCGTGAGCGTGCGGTCGCCGGGCGAGTCGCGGTGGCGCGCCTGCCATGCGCCGGTCGCCATCCCGACACCGAAGGCGAGGGCGAGCGCCGTCGTGCCGAGGAGGAGCGTCCACGGCAGGGCGTCGGCGATCACGCGCGTCACCGGGGCCTGCCGGCTCGTGCTCCACCCGAGGTCCCCCTGCGCGAGCGCGCCGAGCCAGCGCGCGTACTGCGCGCCGATCGGGCCGTCGAACCCGTAGGCGGCGCGCCAGCGCGCGCGCACCTCGGCGCCGAGGGCGGGGTCGTCGAGCGCGGCGGCGAATGGGTCGCCCGGGGCGAGGCGCACCAGCACGAACACCGCGCTGGCGACGAGGGCCACGACGAGCGCCCCCTGCGCGAGGCGGGCGAGGAGCGGGCGCGCCGTGCCGGTCACGTCGCGCGCGGGGCGGGGCTCAGCGGGCCGCGAGCGTCCCGGCGCCGTCGCGCGGGAGCCGCTGATCCGGGGCGATCGTCCACTCGTGGAGCCGCGCCCACCACGCGTCGGGGCGCATGCCGACGGGACGGAGCCGGCGGTGCATCGCGACGAGGCGCCACGGCTCCGAGAGCCAGATCCCCGGCGCGTCGTCGACGATCGTCCGCCACGCGGCGGCGAAGTGCGCGCGCTGCACGCCGCGGTCGAAGGTCGCCAGCCCGCTGTCGACGTGCGCGTCGAAGGCGGCGCTCACGTAGCGCCCCGCGTTCTCGCCGCCGGCGCGCGCCCCCGCGCGCCCCCACGTCTGCCGCACCGCCCCCGCGCCGGGATCGGCGCTCCACCCGCCGATGATCGCCTCGAAGCGCCGCGCGTCGAGGCGGGCGAGGAAGGCGGGGAAGTCGACCTGCTCGATCCCGACGCGCACGCCGACGGCGCGCCACTGCGCCTGCATCACCGTCGCCGCCTTCACGCGCGACGCGGCGACGCTCGGCACGAGGATCGAGAAGGCGAGCGGGACGCCCCCCTTCGCGCGCATCCCGTCGGCGCCGCGCACCCACCCCGCCGCGTCGAGGAGGCGCGCGGCGCTGTCGGGGGCGTGCGGGAGCGGGACGATCGCCGTGTCGGCGGTGGCGACGGCGCGCGGGAAGGGCCCGAGCGCGACGCGCGCGAGCGTGTCGAACATCACGCGGACGATCGCCGCGCGGTCGAGCGCCATCGTGAGCGCGCGGCGCACGGCGCGGTCGCCGAAGACGGGGTGCGCGTCGGCCCCCGCGTCGCGGTGCAGGTTGAAGGCGACGTAGTGGTAGTCGAGCCCCGGCGCGACGTCGAGGCGGAGCGCGGCGTTGCGCGCCACCTCGGCGACGCGGTCGGGGCGCACGTTCTCGTAGATGTCGGCCTCCCCGGTGGCGACGCGCGTGAACGCCGTGGTGGGATCCTTGGCGAAGGTCCAGACGACGCGGTCGAGCGTCGCGCGGCGGCGGCCGCCGGTCGTGTCGGCGACGAGCACGAGCCGCTCGCCCGGCGTCCACGCGTCGAAGCGGAACGGCCCGCTCCCGACCGGCCGCTTCGCGAATGGCGCCGCCGCGAGCCGCGCGCGGTCGGCCGCCGCGAGCAGGTGCGCGGGGAGGATCACCACGTGGTGCGTCGCGTCGTAGAACTGCTCCGGTGCCCGGCGCGCGAACCATGCGACCGCGGTGAGCGAGTCGCGCACCGTCACCGAGTCGACGTTGCCGAGGAGCGCCGCCGCGGGCGAGGCCACCGCGGGGTCCTTGTAGAGCGCGTAGGTGAACGCCACGTCGGCGGCGCGCACCGGGCGCCCGTCGTGCCAGCGCGCGGCGGGGTCGAGCGAGAAGGCGATCGAGAGCGAGTCGGCGCTCCACGTCCAGCGCGTCGCGAGGCGCGGCGTGAAGCCCGCGTCGCCGACGGTGTTGAGCGCGGGGCCGATGTCGGCGAGCCGCTCGAAGAGGAGGTCGTCGATCTGCCGGCCGAGCACCGAGGAGACGACCGGCGGGATGACGTGGTCGGGCTCCGTCGGCGTGGCGATGACCACCGTGCCGCCCGTGGCCGCCGCCGTCGCGCGGGTCGTGGCCGGGGCGTCGTCTCCCCCGGGGCCGCAGCCGGTGGACGAGAGCGCGACGACGAGGAGCGTCGCGCACCGCGTGGCGGCGCGACGCGGGAGCGGGGAGCGGCGTGGGCTCGCGGGCATGTCGATCCGGGTGGGAGCGGCCCGGCGCGCGCTCAGCGGCGCCACGTCCAGGCCGGGTCGGTCGAGAAAGATGCGATCAGGCCGGGCGACGCACCAACCACGGCGTCGTCACGCGCCCCCGCCTCGAGGTGCGGCGCGCGCGCACGCAGCGCCGCCTCGAGCGCGTCCACGACCGCCACGGCGTCGAGGCCCGGGCCGAGGAGCGCGCGCAGCGTCGCCGGCGCGGGCGAGGGGGGGAGGGGGACCGCGGCGAGCGCGCGCAGGCGCGGCTGGTCGTCGTCGAGGAGGATCGACCCGTGCTGCAGCCATCCCCCCGCCTCGCGGTGCTGCGCGCTCCCCACGAGCTTCCGCCCCGCGACGACGAGCTCCCCGGCCGAGGGATGCTCGAAGCAGGGGGCGACCCCGGGCGGCGGCTCCGCCGCGGCGGGGTGCGCGCGCGTCGCGGCGACGCCCAGTCGCGCGAGGGCGTCGAGGAGCCAGTCGTTGATCGCCTCGTAGCCGCCGCGGAGCGTGGGGGCGGCGTCGTGCGGGGCGGCGACGCAGTAGGTCACCTCGCGCCAGTGGAGGAGCGCGCGGCCGCCGGTGGGGCGCCGCACGACGGCGACGCCGTGCGCCTCGCAGCGCGCCGGGTCGTAGACGCCGCGCGCCTTCTGGTTGCGGCCGAGCGAGAGCGAGGGGCGTGCCCACGTGTAGGCGCGCACGAGCACCTCGCCCGTGTCGGCGGCGCGGCGGCGCATCGCCTCGTCGATCGCCATGTTCTCGCCCGCCTCGCGCGGCGGGCTCCGGAACCAGCGCACCGGGCGCGCCCAGAGCGGGGCGGCGGCCGCGCGGGGCGCGGGCGACGGGGCGGGCGGCGACGGGTCCGGGGGCGGCGACACGCGCGACAAGATCGCGATCCCCGGGCGTCGCGGCGAGCGGTCGCGCGCGGCGATCGGACCCCGGGTCCGGACTCGCGGTCCTCGCACGATGCGGTGCGATGTCGTCGGGTGATGCGCCCGCCGCACGCGCGCTCGGGGCGACCGGCGGGGTTAGCTTTCGTTCGCGAAGCGACGCCGCGTCCGCGCGGCGCCGCCCGCCTCCCATTCCGCCTCGACCAATCGGGTGCGCGCCCGGCGCGCGCCCTGGAGCGCTGTCCATGGCCGCCCCCGTCCGCACCACCGCGCCCGCGTCCGTCGCGCTCGACGACGCCGGCAGCTTCGTCCCGCGCCACGTCGGCCCGACCGACGCCGACGTCGCCGCGATGCTCGCGACGCTCGGCTACCCGTCGCTCGACGCGCTGATCGACGACACGATCCCCGCCGGGATCCGCTTCCGGCGCGCGCTCGACCTCCCTGCCCCCGAGAGCGAGCACGCCGCGCTCGGCCGCCTGAAGACCATCGCCGCGCGGAACCGCATCGCGCGCTCGTTCATCGGGCAGGGGTACCACGGGACGATCGTGCCGCCGGTGATCCAGCGCACGATCCTTGAGAACCCGGGGTGGTACACGGCCTACACGCCCTACCAGGCCGAGATCGCGCAGGGGCGCCTCGAGGCGCTGCTCAACTTCCAGACGATGGTGATCGACCTCACCGGGCTGCCGATCGCGAACGCGTCGCTGCTCGACGAGGCGACCGCCGCCGCCGAGGCGATGGCGCTCGCGCACGCCGCGGTGCCGGGCGAGCGCACCGCGTTCGTCGTGGCGAGCGACTGCCACCCGCAGACGATCGAGGTCGTCACGACGCGCGCGACGGCGCGCGGGTGGACGGTGCGCGTGCAGGAGCCGGGCGCCTTCGACATCGGCCCGGACGTCTTCGGCGTGCTCCTCCAGTACCCGGCGACCGACGGCGCGCTGCACGACCACTCGGCGACCTGCGAGGCGGCGCACGCCGCCGGCGCGCTGGTGATCGCGGCGACCGACCTGCTCGCCCTCACGCTCCTCGCGCCGCCCGGCGAGTGGGGGGCCGACATCGCGATCGGGAGCGCGCAGCGCTTCGGCGTGCCGATGGGCTTCGGCGGCCCGCACGCCGCCTTCCTCGCCACCAAGGACGAGTTCAAGCGCCTGCTCCCGGGGCGCATCATCGGCGTCAGCCGCGACAGCCACGGCGCCCCCGCGCTCCGCATGGCGCTGCAGACGCGCGAGCAGCACATCCGCCGCGAGAAGGCGACGAGCAACGTCTGCACGGCGCAGGTGCTGCTGGCGGTGATGGCGAGCATGTACGGCGTCTACCACGGCCCCGACGGGCTGCGCCGCATCGCGCTCCGCGTGCGCCGCCTCGCGCTCGCCCTCGCGGCCGGGCTCGAGAAGCTCGGCCTGCAGGTGCTGCACGACCACTGGTTCGACACGCTCCGCGTCGAGGTCGGCGTGCACGGCGTGCAGGACATCACCGCCGCGGCGCGCGCCGCGGGGATCAACCTGCGCATCCTCTCCGAGGGGTCGCTCGGCGTCGCCCTCGACGAGACCACCACGCCGCAGGACGTCGCCGACCTGCTCGCGGTCTTCAACGGCGGCGAGCCGGTCGACGTCGACGTGGCGCAGCTCGCGCAGGACGCCGACCCGCGCTACGACGAGCGCTTCGCGCGGACGAGCGCGTTCATGACGCACCCGGTCTTCAACGCGTACCACTCGGAGCACGAGATGCTCCGCTACATCAAGCGGCTCGAGGCGAAGGACCTCTCGCTCTGCCACTCGATGATCGCGCTCGGCTCGTGCACGATGAAGCTGAACGCGGCGGCCGAGATGTATCCGGTGACGTGGGCCGAGTTCGGGCAGCTCCACCCGTTCGCGCCGCGCGAGCAGGCCGAGGGGTACGCGCAGCTCTTCGCCGAGCTCGAGGCCGCGCTCGCCGACATCACCGGCTTCGCCGCGGTCTCGCTCCAGCCGAACGCGGGGTCGCAGGGCGAGTACGCGGGGCTGCTGGTCATCCGGCGCTGGCACGAGGCCCGGGGCGAGGGGCACCGCGACGTCTGCCTCATCCCGACGAGCGCGCACGGCACCAACCCGGCGAGCGCGGTCATGGCGGGGATGCGCGTCGTGACCGTGAAGACCGACGCCAACGGCAACATCGACGTCGCCGACCTCAAGGCGAAGGCGACCGAGCACGCCGGCACGCTCGCCGCGCTCATGGTCACCTACCCGAGCACGCACGGCGTCTTCGAGGCCGACATCGCCGAGATCTGCGCCCACGTGCACGCCTGCGGCGGGCAGGTCTACATGGACGGCGCGAACATGAACGCCATGGTCGGCCTCTGCCGCCCGGGCGACTTCGGCGCCGACGTCTGCCACCTCAACCTGCACAAGACCTTCTGCATCCCGCACGGTGGCGGCGGCCCCGGCATGGGGCCGATCGGCGTCGCGGCGCACCTCGCGCCGCACCTCCCCGGCCACCGCAGCGCGGGGCTCGGCACCGAGGCGAACGCGGGGGCGGTGAGCGCGGCGCCGTTCGGGAGCGCGAGCATCCTCCCGATCAGCTACATGTACATCCGGATGATGGGCGCCGCGGGGCTCGCCTACGCGACGAAGGTGGCGATCCTCAACGCCAACTACGTCGCCAAGCGCCTCGAGCCGCACTACCCGGTGCTCTACCGCGGGCCGAAGGGGACGGTCGCCCACGAGTGCATCGTCGACCCGCGCCCGCTCAAGCAGTCGGCGGGGATCGAGGTCGAGGACATCTGCAAGCGGCTGATGGACTACGGCTTCCACGCGCCCACGGTGAGCTTCCCGGTCGCCGGGACGCTCATGATCGAGCCGACCGAGAGCGAGAGCCGGGCGGAGCTCGATCGCTTCTGCGACGCGATGATCGCGATCCGCCAGGAGATCGCGCAGGTCGAGCGCGGCGAGCTCCCGCGCGACGACAACCCGCTCAAGCACGCGCCGCACACCGCGGCCGCCGTGATCGCCGACTCGTGGACGCACGCCTACTCGCGCGAGACGGCGGCGTTCCCGCTCCCGTGGGTGCGCGCGGCGAAGTTCTGGCCGACGGTCGGGCGCATCGAGTCGGCGTACGGGGATCGGAACCTCGTCTGCTCGTGCCTGCCGGTGGAGGCGTACGCCTCCTGATCGGCGCTGGGCAGGGGGGCGCCGTGGCGCGCCCCCCTTGTCGGAACGGCCAGGGGGCGCCCCAGCGCCACCTGGCCGTTTCCGCGTTCCCCCGGTGGGACGGCGGCTCGCTCCGCGCGTCCTCCCTCCGCACATTGTCCCGAACATCGTCACGAGCCCCGCCCCGAGCCCCGCCCATGTTCAAGTTCCTCCGCGTCCCCGAGCGGCTCTTCGCGATCGTGATGTGGATCGTCTCGCTGCTGTTCGCGAGCTTCCTCGTCGCGCTCGGCGGGCAGCTCGTCGGGGAGCTGCCGGGGGTGCGGCAGGACGTGCTGGTCGAGGACTTCATCGACCGCCGGGCCGACGCGGCGATCGCGGCGCGGCTCGCGGTCGAGGGGGAGCGCGTCGCGGCGCTCGAGCGTGAACGGGAGCCGCTGCAGCAGGCGGTCGACACGGCCGGCGCCGCCGAGGCGACGCAGCGCCGCGCCTTCGACGCGTGGATCGCGACGCGCACCGCGACCACCGACCCGGCGCAGGACCCCGAGGTCGTCGAGCGGACGCGGCGCCTCGAGGCGCTCGTCGCGCAGCAGCGCGCCGCGGTGCAGCGGGTCGAGGCGGTCGACGCGCGACTCATCGCGGCGCGGCAGGCGCGCGACTCGCTCGAGCGCGAGCGCGGGGCGCTGCGCGACGCGGCGCAGCCGGCGTACGAGCGCGCGCGGTTCGCGACCGAGCTCCGCGTCTTCGGGATCCGCCTCGCGATCACGCTGCCGCTCCTCGTCCTCGCCGGGTGGGCGATCGCGCGGCGGCGGAAGAGCGAGTACTGGCCGCTCTGGCGCGGCTTCGTGCTCTTCGCGGCGCTCACCTTCTTCGTCGAGCTCGTCCCGTACCTGCCGAGCTACGGCGGCTACGTCCGCTCGGTCGTCGGCATCGTCGCCTCGCTCGTCGCCGGGCACTACACGATCCGCTGGATGCGCGGCTACGTCGCGCGCCGCGAGGCCGAGGCGCAGCGGAGCGTCACGGAGCGCAAGCGGACGCTCGGCTGGGAGGAGGCGCTCAAGCGCGTGAACGCGAGCATCTGCCCCGGCTGCGAGCGCCCCCTCGTCGCGACCCCCGGCGCGGCCGCGACGACGGTGAACTACTGCGTGCACTGCGGGCTGCAGGTGTACGACCAGTGCGACGGCTGCGGGGGGCGCAAGAACGCCTTCTTCGCGTACTGCCCCGCGTGCGGCGAGCGCGCCCGCGCCGACGGCGGCGCCGCCACCGCCGCGTCGAGCGCCTGAGCGACGGGCGCGCGCCGTCCGTCCCGCCGTCGCGTCAGGCCGGACGCGCGCCGCTCACTCGCCCAGGAGCGCCTTGTACTGCGCCGCCGAGAGGAGCGACGCGCGCGAGGCGGGGTCGATCTTCAGCCTGATCATCCAGCCGTCGCCGTACGGATCGCCGTTGACGAGCGCCGGCTCGCCGTCGAGGCGCGGGTTCACCTCGACCACGGTCCCGGCGAGCGGGCAATAGAGCTCGCTCACCGCCTTCACCGCCTCGATCGTCCCGAAGACCGCGTGCTCCGCGAAGGTCGCGCCGACCTTCGGCAGGTCGACGAAGACGATGTCGCCCAGCTCGCCCTGCGCGTAGTCGGTGATGCCGATCGTCACGACGTCGGCGCCCGCGTCGCCGGCGACGTACTCGTGGTCCTTGGTGTACTGCAGCTGCTCGGGGATGTTCGACACGGAACCGGGCTCCGGTGGATCGTCGCGTGGTGGAGGAAACCGCGCGGGAATGGTCGCTCCGCGGCACGCCCGCGGCAACCGCGCCGCCCGGTCGTCGCGCGTCAGCGCGCGGGGGGCTGCGCGGCCGCCCAGGCGACGAGGCGCGCCCAGGCCGCGTCGGTGCGCCGCGCGAGCGCGTCGCGGTCACCGTCGTTCTCGATCACCAGATCGCAGCGCGGCCGCTTGAGATGCGCGGGAAGCTGGGCCGCGATGCGGTGCGCCGCGTCGGCCGGCGCCATGCCGCGGTCCCGCTCGAGCCGCGCCTGCCGCACCGCCGCCGGCGCGTCGACGAGGACGATGCGCGCGAACTCGGGGGCGAGCCGCGCCTCGAAGACGAGCGGGATGTCGCACACCACGATCGCCGCCCCCGCCGCGCGCGCGGCCGCCAGCGCCCGCACCCGCTCGGCCCCCACCGCCGGATGGACGATCGCCTCGAGCGCGCGCCGCGCCGCCGCGTCGCCGAAGACGAGCCGGCCGAGCGCCGCGCGGTCGAGCGTCCCGTCGGGGGCGACGAGGTGCGCGCCGAAGCGCGCCGCGATCGCCGCGACCGCGGGCGTCCCGGGCGCGGTCGCCGCGTGCGCCGCCGCGTCGGCGTCGAGCAGCGTCGCGCCGAGTTCGGCGAAGCGGCGCGCGACGGTCGACTTCCCGCTCGCGATGTTCCCCGTGAGGGCGACGACGAGCATGGCCGCTCAGGCGCTCGCGCGTGCGGCGGGGCCCGGCTCGTCGTCCTCGTCGGCCGGGGGGCGCGGGCGCGCGAGCACCGAGCGCGCCGCCGCCAGCGCCGGGCCGGGGACGAGGAGGAGGACGCCCCGCGCGCTGCCGAGCTGGAAGCCGGCGCCGAAGAGCCCGGCGATGTCGTTCCCCCGGATCACCGCGGGGATCCCGGCCGCGTCGAGCACGGCGGCGGCGATGTGGGCCTCGAGCTCGCTGCCGTAGCTCCGGCAGGGGACCCACTCGGCGGGGCGGGGGACGGTCACGGGGCGAAGATACGGTCGCCGCCACCGCTCGGCATCGCGCCGGCCCCTATCGCGCAGATACCCCCAGGGCCTATCATTCGGTCAGGATACCCCGTCGGGGTATCGGGCCCTCTCGCGGACACCGATCATGACCGCCCCTTCCTGCTGCCACCCCGCCGACGGCGCCGAGCCCCCGCGGCAGGCCCTCGTCGCCGACCCCGCCCACACCGACCGCACCCTCGCCCGCCTTCGCCGGATCGAGGGACAGCTCCGCGGCCTGCAGGCGATGGTCGCCGACCACCGCTGGTGCCCCGACATCCTCGTGCAGGTCGCGAGCGTGCAGGCCGCGCTGCGCGGCGTCGAGCGCGAGCTGCTCCGGCACCACGTCTCCCACTGCGTCGCGCAGGCGCTCGCCGGCGACGATGCGGCGGCGCGCGATGCGGTGATCGACGAGCTCGTGACGCTCTGCACGAAGCGCGAGGGCTGAGCCGTGGCGCGCTCCCTTCCGACGCTCGGCGCACCGCCGGCGCCCGCGGGGCCGCCGGCCGCGCCGGTGGTCACGTCACGCGCGCACGACGACGTCGCCGGCCGCGACGCGCTCGCGCGCACCGACATCCCCGTCACCGGGATGACCTGCGCCGCCTGCGCGCGACGCGTCTCGAACGCGCTCGTGCAGCCGGGCGGCGTGCAGGAGGCGGTCGTCAACGCGGCCACCGGGCGCGCGACCGTCTGGTACGACGCGCGCGCGGTGGCCGAGGACGAGCTGCTCGCACGCGTCGAGCAGGCGGGGTACGGCGTCGTGCGCGCGCCGTCCGCCGACGCGCGCGCGAGGGACGAGGCCGAGCGCGCCGCGCGCCTCGGCGAGCTGGCGACGATGCGGCGCGACGCCCTCGTCGCGCTCGCGCTCGCGCTCCCGGTGATGGTCATGGGGATGGCGCACGGCCGCGTGGCGCTCTTCGACACGACGGTCGCGCGCTGGGCGCAGGGCGTGCTCACGACGCTCGTCCTCGCCTGGCCGGGGCGGCACGTGTTCCGCGGCGCGCTCGCCGCGGTGCGGCACCGCGCCCCCGACATGACGGTGCTCGTCGCACTCGGCGCCGGCGCCGCGTGGATCGCGAGCGTCCTCGCGCTCGTCGCCCCGGCGCTCGTCCTCCCGCCGGGGACGCACGTCATGCCCGGCATGACGCCCATGGCGCCGCTCTACTTCGAGGCGGCGGCGGTGATCGTCGCCTTCGTGCTGCTCGGGCGCTGGGCCGAGGGGCGCGCGCGCTTCGCGGCCTCCGACGCGATCGGGCGCGTGCTCGCGCTGCAGCCGGCGACGGCGCGCGTGCAGCGCGGCGACGCGTGGGTCGAGACGCCGCTGGGCGACGTGCGCGCGGGCGACCGGCTGCTCGTGCGCCCCGGCGAGCGGATCCCCGTCGACGCGACGATCGCGAGCGGGGCGAGCACCGTCGACGAGGCGCTCCTCACCGGCGAGTCGCGCCCGGTGCGCAAGACGACCGGCGACGCGGTGCACGCCGGCGCCGTCAACGGCCTCGGCGTGCTGGAGCTCGTCGCCACCGCCGTCGGCGACGCCAGCACGGCCGCGCGGCTCGCGCGCCTCGTCCGCGACGCGCAGGGGAGCCGCGCGCCGATCGCGCGCCTCGCCGATCGGGCGAGCGGCGTCTTCGTCCCCGCGGTGCTCGCGATCGCGGCGCTCGTCGCGCTCGCGTGGTGGATCGCGTCGCCCCCGGAGGCGAAGCTCGCCAACGCGCTCCAGTTCGGGCTCGCGGTGCTCGTCGTCGCCTGCCCGTGCGCGCTCGGCCTCGCGACGCCGACGGCGCTCCTCGTCGGCACGGGGCGCGCCGCGTCGCGCGGCATCGTCTTCCGCAGCGGGGCGGCGCTCGAGGCGGCGGCGAAGGCCGACACCGTCGTCTTCGACAAGACGGGGACGCTCACCGTCGGCGAGCCGGTGCTCGTCGCGGTGCACCCGCTCGGCGCGTGGACCGAGGCGTCGCTCCTCCCGCTCGCGAGCGGGGCCGAGTCGGTGAGCGAGCATCCGCTCGGCGCGGCGATCGTGAAGGCGGCGGGCGCCCGCGGGCTCGTGACGCCGCCGCCGGCCGAGGTGCGCGTCGTCCCGGGGCACGGCATCCGCGCCGTGGTCGACGCGCGTGCGGTGCTGGTCGGCTCGGCGCGCTGGCTCGCGGGCGAGGGCGTCGACGTCGCGGCCGGCGACGCGCTCGCGCGCGAGCTCGCCCTTCGCGCGATCACGCCGGTGCACGTCGCCGTCGACGGCGCGCTCGCCGGCGTCCTCGGCATCGCCGACGCCCCGCGCGACGACGCGGTGCAGGCCATCGCCGCGCTCCGTCGCCGCGGCGTCCGCGTCGCGCTCCTGAGCGGCGACGATCCCGCGACCGCGCGCGCCGTCGGCGCGCAGCTCGGCCTCGACGACGTCGAGGGGGGCGTGCGCCCCGACGACAAGCTCGCGCGCATCGCCGCGCGCGAGGCCGCGGGGGAGCGCGTCGCGATGGCCGGCGACGGCATCAACGACGCCGCCGCGCTCGCCCGTGCCACCGTCGGCCTCGCGATGGGGAGCGGCAGCGACCTCGCGATCGAGAGCGCCGGCGTCGTCCTCCTGCGCCCCACCGTCGCCGCCGTCGGCGAGGCGCTCGCCCTCGCGCGCGCGACGCGCCGCGTCATCCGCCAGAACCTCGCCTGGGCGTTCGGCTACAACCTCCTCGCCCTCCCCGTCGCCGCCGGCGCCTTCTTCCCCGCGCTCGGCTGGCGCCTCTCCCCCATGCTCGCCTCGGCGCTCATGGCGGTGTCGTCCGTCGTCGTCGTCCTCAACGCGCTGCGCCTGCGCGCCGGTGAGCATCGCTGAACCGCGTCAACACCGCTGAACCTCGTCGGCATCGCTGGACGCGTCGGCATCGCTGAACCGCGTCAACTCGGAGGCACGGAGGACCGCCGGAGGCACCGGCGTACCGCGAACGGCGAATCGCAAAGGGCACGAAGGGAACCAAAGAAGAGCACGACGCAGGAAAGTGCTTTTCTCTTGTTCTTCTTCGTGTCCTTTGCGTTTCGCCGTTCGCGGTACGCCGGTGCCTCCGGCCGTCCTCCGCGCCTCCGTGTTGACGCGGTTCAGCGATGCCGGCGCGTCCAGCGATGCCGACGCGGTTCAGCGGTGCCGACGCGGTGCAGCGATGCCCGCGAGGCGCACGAGGCCGCGCTAGATGAGCAGGACCTGCTGCGCCGCGTCGCGCACGACGACGTGGCAGGCGCGGCACCGGGCCTCGTAGGCCTGCGCGGCGCCGACCATGATCGTGGGCGAGTCCCAGCGCGCGGGCTCGCCGTCGATCAGGCGCTGGTTGCGCGAGGCGGGGTTGCCGCACCGCACGCAGATCGCGTGCAGCTTGGTCACGGTCTCGGCCACCGAGAGGAGCTGCGGCATCGCGCCGAAGGGCTCGCCGCGGAAGTCGGTGTCGATCCCGGCGACGATCACGCGGCGCCCCTTGTCGGCGAGGGCCGAGCAGAGCGCCACGATCCCCTCGTCGAGGAACTGCACCTCGTCGACCGCCACCACCTGCGCGAGCGGGTCGAGCCGTCGCGCGATCTGGGCGGCCGAGTCGACGGGGATCGCCTCGAGCGTGCGCCCGTCGTGGCTGCTCACGGTGTGGAGCCCCGCGTAGCGGTCGTCGAGGTGGCTCTTGAAGACCTGCACCCGCTTGCGGGCGATCGTCGCGCGGCGCACGCGGCGCATGAGCTCCTCGCTCTTGCCGCTGAACATCACGCCGGCGATGACCTCGATCCACCCGCCCGAGGCGATGAAGCCGTCGATCATGCGGCGGGCACGCTCCGCACGATCGACGCCGTCACCGTCGCGTCGTGGCGCGACGCGCTCACTCCCCCGCCTCGTCGAACGGGAGGCGCGACCGCCCCCCCGGGCGCCGCGACCGCTCGAGGCGCTCGGCGCGCTCGGCGAAGTCGTCGGGGCGGCGGTCGAAGCCGGGCCGCGACGGGCCGACGCCGTCGTCGCGGCGG
>ERZ1066121.1013-NODE-1013-length-22853-cov-10.508860_pt1 | contig 22853 bp, 20 predicted proteins | sample MGYA00382768_ERZ1066121 | MGnify/ENA primary metagenome ERZ1066121 (study PRJEB33369, sample SAMEA5778351) | biofilm metagenome | biome: Industrial cooling water; feature: Water cooling tower basin; material: Biofilm | place: United Arab Emirates | collected...
GGACTCGTCGATCATGTGGCACCTCGCGCCGTGATGCAAGCGAGCTCGACTGTAAGCGGCGCGCCGTGGGCATCTGGCGATGTGGTTCGCACGCTCACCGATCGCTACGTTCTTCTCGCGAGATGTGAATGCGCGCCGCGCACCTTCGCTCGCGTCATCACCCCACGAGCTCGCGTTGACCATGACACTGCCCATCCGCGTCCTCGCCGCGCTGCTTCACCGTGATGGTCGCTGGCTGCTCGGCCGTCGGCCGGTGCACAAGCGGCACGGCGGGCTCTGGGAGTTTCCGGGCGGCAAGGTCGAACCCGGGGAGGACGATCGCACCGCGATGGCGCGCGAGTTGCGCGAGGAGTTGGGCCTCACGCTCACCACGCTCGGCGCCGAGCGGTGCGTCGTGCACGATGTCGGCTCGCCCTTTCAGATCGTGTTTCTCGACGCCGAAGCTGATGGCGAGCCGGTCGCCCACGAACACGAGGCGCTGGCGTGGGTCGCACTGCACGAGTTCGACGCGTACGCGCTCGCGCCGAGCGACGCGGCGTGTGTGCGTCAGCTGCGGGACGCGCCGAGTTGTCGAATACGGTGACGTGATGGCTCAGCCGGCGCGCGCCGGCTGGGGCCAGATGCCACCGGGACGTCCGTAGTGCGGCATGGCGTCCGACGGTACGCCGTCGCGCGGCATCACGAACGCCGAACGCGAGGGCGCATAGTACAGACAGCCGACCTCGTCCTTGGGGCGCGCGCCGATGAACTGCTCGGCGTCGTCAAGGGCCGCGCGCCATTCGCGCTTGAGTTCGAGCAGATCGACCGGCTGCGCCAGGCGCAACCGCGCGAAGTCCTCGGCACGATGCGTCCCTCGTCGCTTGAGCAGCTCGAGCAACGACGCCGGGCTGAAGCCGGGATCCTTGCCGGCCGCCGCCCACACCAGCGCGCCCAGCGGCAGGATGCGATCATGCGCGTCAATCACATCGAGCAGGTCGCGGGGTTCGTCACGTCCGGCGAGCGCGAGCACCTTGTTGAGCGCGAGATCGATGGGATGCAGCACGAACCCCACCACCTCGTCCCGCAGCACGGGCAGGAATCGCCAAGACGAATCGTGCGCCCATTCCAGGCGCGTCTCGTCGTGCCCGGCCGCGACTCGTGCTCGGATGTGACCGGGCTGCTGCACCTCCACGGTCACGGCATATCCGTGCGATTCGAGGAGCGCGCGATCGGCGGCAAAGGCCTCGGCAACGCGCGCCATCGAATCATGGAAGTATTCGACAACGTTGCTGAGGCGTCGCGAGTTCGGCGCGGCATGCAGCGCCGTGCCGCCTGCGGGGTAGCTGTCAGGCGCACGATTGCTCGCCAGCAAACGACAAACGCGGTTCTGAAACGGCGTTACGGGCACAGGCGGGCCGCCACGTCCCAGGCCTCCCGTCCACCGTGCTTGCGCAACTGCTCCGCAACCCACGGCACGTCGCCCTCGCGGATGATCAGATCGGGGTCGTAGGACCAGAAGCACAACGTGTGAAACCGCCGGTAGGCGCGCCGCGCCTCGCGCACGCGCACCATGCGTTGTGCGGTCTCGGACGTCAGCGTCCGCCGACTGCGTTGGCCGCCCTTGTGACCGATCTCGGCGAGCCAGGTCGACACGTCATCGCTCATGCAGCAACATGAGCCGCCTATGATGGTCGGCGCCAGCGTGCGGCCGCGTACAGGGCCGTCCCCACCCCCATCAGCGCCGCCGTCTTCCACACCGCCTCGAAGCGCACCTGCGCCATGAGCCAGGCGCAGATCACGAGGCCGGCGGCCGGAATGAGGAAGCCTCCCGGCAGGCGCATCGCCTGCGGTTCGTGGCCGAAGCGCTTCGCCAGCCGCGGGAGCGCGGCCAGACTCGACGTGTAGCCGATGAGCCGCGTGAGCGCGCTCAGCACCGCGAGTTGCGTGAACGTGCCGGTCGCGCCAAGCGTCACGCCGAGCACGATGAACGCGAGGATGGACACGTGCGGCGTCTGCCACGTCGGGTGCACGCGCGCGAACACGGCCGGCAGTGTGCCCTCACGTGCGAGCGCGTACGTCATGCGCGGCGCGGCCAGCACCGACGACGCGTAGTTGCCGAGCACCGAGGCCATCGCCGCGAACGCGATCATCGCCACGCCGGCCGCGCCCATGAACACCTGCGCGGCGTCCACCAGCGGACGCGTCGATGTCGCGAGGTCGGGCGTGAGCGCGACGCTCACGATCTGGATCGTCACGTACAACAGCGTGCCGCCGAGCGCCGTCACCAGCAGCGCCTGCGGCAGGTCGCGCCGCGGGTCCTTGCTCTCGCCGGCCGGTACGAGCGCCCCTTCGAAACCCACGAACGCATAGAACACGACGAGCGCCGCTTCGCCGAGCGTGGCGAACGCCGGCACACTCGCGTCCGCGAACATCGCGGGTCGCACCTGCGTGAGCCCCACCAGCACGAACACGGCGAGCGGCACGAACTTGAGCACGCTGATCGCGAGGATCGCGCCCATCCCCTGCTTCACACCGGTCACGTTGATCCAGGCGAACATCGTGCCGAGCCCCACGATGACCGCGAGTCGCCCCACGCCGTCGTTCACGAACGGCACGTAGGTGCCGAGGTACGTCGCGAAGAGATTGGCATTCGCGGCGATGGCCGTGGCGCGCCCTGCGTAGAGCAGCCATCCCGTCTGGAAGCCCACGAACGGACCGAACGCGGTGCCGGCGTACAGCAGTGGCCCACCGGTGCCCTGGAAGTAGCTGGCGGCCTGCGCAAAGCTCAGCATGAGCGTGGCCATGAGCGCGCCGCACAGCAGGAAGAGCACCGGACTGAACAGCCCGGTCAGGCGCGCGGCGTCGGCGGGCAGGCCGAAGATGCCGGCGCCGATCATGCTGTTGAGCGCGAGCAGGGCGAGGGCAATGCGACCGAGTTCGCGCTTGAGCGGTTCGGGCGTTGCGGCGGGGGAGGCGGTAGGGGAGGTCACGCCGGTAACTTCGGACACCGCTCACCCGCCCGCCATGGCTGAACCGTTCAAGACGTTCCTCAATCCACCGCTCATTCGGACGGTGGCCGGTCACCTCCATCGGGTGTGGCCCGAGTTCGACGCGCGCGCCTTCACCACGCGCGCGACGCGCGGCCTCGACGCGCTTGAACTCAAGGCGCGTGCGATGCACATCGCCGATGTGCTCGAGACCACGCTGCCGTCCGACTTCGCGCACGCGGCCGACGTCATCGAGCTGGCCCTCGCTTCGCGCGAGGCCGATCCCGACGCGCCGACCGCCCCGCTGCCCGATGACGGGCTCGCCGGTTGGTCGCTCTGGCCGGTGAGCGAGTTCGTGGTGCGACGCGGCCTGCCGCACCCCGAGCGCGCGCTGCGCGCACTGCACGCCATCACGCGGCGCTTCACAGCCGAGTTCGCGATTCGTCCGTTTCTCATCGCGCATCCGGAATACACGTTGCAGACGCTCGCGTCGTGGGTGCACGATCCGAGCGCGCACGTGCGTCGCCTGGTGAGCGAAGGCACGCGGCCGCGCCTGCCGTGGGGGGTGCAGCTCAAGGCCTTCATGGCCGATCCGTCACCCACGCTGCCGCTGCTGCGCGCGCTGCAGGACGACCCCAGCGAGTACGTGCGACGCAGCGTCGCCAATCATCTCAACGACATCGCCAAGGACCATCCGGCGCTCGTGGCCGACTGGCTCGACGCACATCTGCCCGAAGCGAGCGCGGCACGTCGCGCACTCCTCAAGCACGCCAGTCGCACGCTCATCAAGCGGGGCGATCCGCGCGTCCTGCACGCGTGGGGGATCGGGGCGTCGTTCGCGGGCACCGCCACGTTGCGCATCACGCCCAGGCGGGTGGCCGTGGGCGACGTGGTCACGCTCACCCTCGACCTCTCGGCCGACGCTGCGGCGTCCGTGCAGCCGCTCGTGGTGGACTACGTCGTGCACCATGTGCGCGCCGACGGACGCACCAGCCCCAAGGTGTTCAAGGGATGGTCGCTCACCCTGGCGCCCGGCGAGCAGCGCACACTCGTGAAGCGTCACACGTTCCGTGTGGTGACCACGCGCCGCTACTACCCGGGGCGGCACGTCATTGCCGTACAGGCCAACGGCCTGACGCTGGCGGAACAGGCGGTCACGCTCGCACCTTCGAGGGCATGACCGATTCGGTGCCCGCCCCCGACACGTCCGACGCCATGCTGCCGCTCGTCTACGACGAACTGCGCCGGCTCGCGCGGCGTGCGCTCGAAGGCGAACAGACCGGTCACACGCTCGACACGACCGCCCTCGTGCACGAGGCGTGGTTGCGACTGGCCGACTCGGCGCAGGTCCCGTGGGAAGACCGCGGTCGCCTGCTGGCCGTCGCGGCCACCGCCATGCGCCACATTCTCGTCGATCATGCGCGCAAGCGCCGCGCGGTGAAGCGCGGGGGCGCACCGGTCGCGGTAGATCTCGACAAGGTACAGCTCTCCACCGACGAATCCCTCGAACTGCTGGTGGCGCTCGACGACGCGCTGGCCCGACTCGCGGCGCTGTCACCACGGCTCGTGCAGGTGGTCGAATGCCGGTTCTTCGTGGGACTCACCGAAGAGGAGACGGCCGCCGCGCTCGGCATCACGTCGCGCACCGTGCGCCGCGATTGGCTCAAGGCGAAAGGGTGGCTCGCGGCGGTGATGTCCGAGCGTCCGTCGGAATGACGCCTTGAGCAGGCAGCAGGCGCCGCACGTCGGCGGCTGATCAGGCTCCTCACGCCTCGCGTCCACGGTCATGTCGCATGCCTTCGAATCGTCGGCCCTGTGGCAGCGTCTCGAGCCGGCGCTCGATGCGCTGCTCGAGCTGCCGGACGACGAGCGTCGCGCGGCCTTGCAGGCGCTCGTGGCCAGCGATCCGGAGTGCGGCCACGCCGCGCGCGCGATCCTCACACGCGACGTGAGCGCCCTGCACCGACCGGTGATGGAGCTGATGGGACACTCGGTCACACCGGACGCCGCCCACTCGCCGCCCGCGCGCGACGCTCGGATCGGGGCGTATCGCATCCGCAGTGTGCTCGGCGAAGGCGGCATGGGCGTGGTCTATCACGCCGAGCGCGCGGACGGCGAGTTCACCATGCCGGTGGCACTCAAGATCGTACGCACCCGCGGCGCAAACGCGCCCGACGTGTCCGCGCGCTTTCGCACCGAGCGACAGGTGCTCGCGAAGCTGACGCATCGCAACATCGCGCGCCTGCTCGATGGTGGCGTCACCGACGACGGGCGGCCGTATCTCGTGATGGAGTACGTGGACGGCACACCACTCACCACGTATGCCCGTGAGCAGGCGCTCTCGCGCGATGCGCGCCTCACGCTCCTGCTGCAGGTGTGCCGCGCGGTGCAGCACGCGCACGAACATCTCATCGTGCATCGCGATCTCAAGCCCTCGAATGTGCTCGTCACGCGTGACGGTACCGTGAAGCTGCTGGACTTCGGTGTGGCGAAGGTGCTGGCGCAGGCGCAGGCGATTCCCACCGATGTCGCGGGCGCCTCCTCCGAGCCGGAGCCGCCCACCATGCTCGTCACGCCGTCGTACGCGAGTCCGGAACAGCTGCGTGGCGAGAACGTCACAACCGCGAGCGACGTGTACGCGCTCGGTGTCCTCGCGTACGAGCTGATCACCGGAAGACGCCCCATCGAGTTGAAGGGCGTACCGCCACACCGCTGGGCGGAGACGCTCGGGGCCGGTGAGCCACCGCCCGCGTCGTCAGTGGTGGCCGACCGTGCGCAGCGACCGTCGCGCGACCTCGACGCGGTGCTCGCCACCGCACTGCGCGCGACGCCGGAGGCGCGCTACCGCACGGTGGACGCGTTCGCCGCCGATATTCGCCGCGTCCTCGCCGGTGAACCGGTGCGCGCCCGCCCCGCGACGTGGGGATATCGGGCCCGTCGCTTCTGGGGACGGCATCGCGTGGCGCTCTCGGCCAGTGCGCTGGCCTGCGCGCTGCTCATCGCGTTCGGCGTGAACGCGCTGGTGCAGGCGCGCCGACTCGATCGCGAAGCAACCATTGCACGCGCGGAGCGCGATCGGGCCCGACGTACCAACGACATGCTGCTGGCCCTGTTCGGCAGCCTGTCCCCGTACGGCAGCGAAGCGACGCCGATGACGCCGGCGCGCCTGCTCGACAGTGCTGTCGCGCGAATCGAGCGCGACTACGCTGACGTGCCAGGTGACGCCGCCGCGCTGCTCGATCAGGCGGCGAACGCGTACTTCGGGGTGGGGGATTGGTCGGCCGCCACCCGCACTGCGGCGCGTGCGGTGGCGCTCACGCGCACGATGGTGCCGAGCGACACGATTGCGCTGGCGTCGCGGCTGCAATCGTACGGCATCATCGCAACGTACGCCGATGGTGAAGACGACGGCGCCAATGCGTTGTACGAAGCCCTCGCGTTGTGGCGTGCGTCCGTGGGTGACGACGCTCGGCCCGTGGCCCGCACACTCAACGCGCTCGCCGTCAACCTGACACGCCGCGGCTTTGCGGACGAAGCCGACTCACTCATCGCCCGAGCACTGGCGCTCGATACGACACGCGCGCCGTTCGAGCCGCTCATCGTGGCGCAGAGTCATCGGAACGCCGGGCACGTACGGCTCGCAGTAGGTGATGCCGCAGCGGCCATCGTCCACTACCGGCGCACGCTCGTGCTGCTCCAAGCGCACCGCGGTCACGCGCACGCCGAAACCGGCAACGCGCTCATCAACCTCGGCATGGCGCATCTCGCCGCCGGGACCGTCGATTCCGCACAGCGTCTCGTGTCCGACGGACTCGAACGTCGCTATCACGCACTCGGACGAGAGCACGACGATATCGCGATCGATGAACGTCAGTACGCGGAAGTGCTGCTGGCGGCCGGTCGCCCCGACGACGCGGCCGCGCGGCTCGAGCACGCCGCGGCGCTCATGGAGCGCGGAGCGCCACAACGTCTGGAGCGCGCGCTGCTCCTGCGCGCGCTCGGAACGCTCTACCTCACCCAGGGACGGCGCGACGCGGGCTGCGTGCAGTTGCAGGCCTCGGCGTCGCTGCTGCGCGAAGCGGGAGATCGCTACGCACCGACGGTGCACGCGCAGGCCGAGCGCGCGCTCGCTCCCTGTTTCACCGCCGGCTGAGCGCGCTGTTCACGAACTGCACGACAGCATCGAACACCCGGGCTTGTGACGCGCCCAGTCGGGACGGTTCGCGTCGAAACGCTCACGGCCCGGCTGTTCATCGTACGGACGCCGCACGAGGTCGAGCAGCTCGTGGACACGTGACGCGTCGCCCTGCTCGGCGAGGTCGATCGCTTCCTGCGCCAGCCAGTTGCGCAGCACGTACTTCGGGTTGACCGCGTGCATGCGTGCGCGCCGCGCACTCGGACCCTCACCGGTAGCGCTCACGGCCGCGTGCCAGCGACGCAGCCACAACCCGAGGCGTTCGGCGTGCGCGTCCACGGCGTCGCCGTAGAAGACGTCGCCGAGCAGCGCGCGCGGTGACGCGTCGGGCGGCAGCACCGCCGGCAGGTCACCCAGTGCACGGAAGAAGCGCGTGAAGTCGCCGTGCGTATCGAAGAGCAGGCCGAAGCCCTCGCGCAGGAGCGTCTGCGTGTGATCGTCCACCGGGCCGGTGTGTGCGAAGCCGAACTTCGCGGCCATCGTGCGCTCGTAGGCCTCGTCGTACGTACGCAGGAAGGCATCGAGCCCGGCCTCGAGTGCGTCGGGCGCCGTGAACACCGGCTGCAGCGCCTGCGCGAGACGCACGAGGTTCCACTGCGTGATCGCCGGCTGCTGACCGTAGCGATAGCGGCGGCCCGCCGCATCGGTGGTGTTGGGCGTCCAGTTGGGGTCGAACTCCTCGAGCCAGCCGTACGGGCCGTAGTCGATGGTGAGCCCGAGGATCGACATGTTGTCGGTGTTCATCACGCCGTGCACGAAGCCGACGCGCATCCACTCCACCACCATGCGCGCCGAGCGTTCGCACACCTCGCGGAAGAACGCGGCACGCTGCGCCTGCGTGGCGTCGGCGCGCGCGCTGTCACTCGCGTGGTCGCGCACGGCGTGTTCGCGGTGCAGATGCGGGTAGTCGCGCGCGATGGTGAAGTCGACGAGTCGTTCGAGCAGCGCGCGATCATCCCGCGCGGCGAGAATCTCGAAGTTGCCGAAGCGCAGGAAGCTCGGTGCCACGCGACACACGATCGCACCCGGTTCCTCGCGCGCATTGCCGTCGTACAGCATGTCGCGCACGACCGGTTCGCCGGTGCCCACCAGCGAGAGCGCACGCGTGGTGGGGACGCCCAGGTGGTGCATCGCTTCGCTGCACAGGAACTCGCGAATGGACGAGCGCAGCACCGCGCGTCCGTCGGCGGTGCGCGAATAGGGCGTGGGTCCGGCGCCCTTGAGCTGCAGCTCCCAGCGTGCACCCGCGGGGGTGACGACTTCACCGAGTGTGATCGCGCGTCCGTCGCCCAGCTGTCCCGCCCAGGTGCCGAACTGATGCCCGCCATAGCAGGCCGCGTACGGTGCCATGCCGGGGAGCAGCGCGTTGCCGCCGAAGACGCGCGGAAACCACTCGCTCGTCACGTCCTGCTCGGAAAAGCCCACGAGCTCGGCCACGTCGTGCGCGTGGGCCAGCAACGTGGGCGCAGCGACCGGCGTGGGCTCGACGCGGCTCCAGCACGCGCCGAGCACCTGACGACGGCGTGCGCTCAGTTCCGGATCACCTGGCAGCTCGCGCAGGAAGGCGTTGTCGAAGGTGACGGGCATGGGACGTGGGTTCAGCAGAACGTGAGGACCGGAAGCCAACCGGACGCGCGCTGCGAGCGCTCAGGACAGTGTGAGTTCACGCCGCGCGAGCGCGGCCGGCGCACGCGATCGGGCGCTGGCGCGGGCGAGCACGAGCAACGTCAGCACATACGGCAACGCGAGGAACAGCTGATACGGGACGCCCGTCCAGCCGAGCGACTGGAAGAGATACTGTAACGCGCTCGCCCCGCCGAACAGCAGCGCGGCGGCGGCCACACCCCGCGGGGACCAGCGGCCAAGCACGACGATCGCGATCGCGATGAAGCCCTTGCCCGCACTCATCCCTTCCACGAATGTGCCCGACTGCGCGAGCACCAGCGTGGCGCCGGCGAGTCCGGCCAGCGTGCCGCCGGCAACGGTCGCCAGCAGTTGCACGCGCCGCGGCGAGATGCCGGCAGCGAGTGCTGCGTCAGGACTTTCACCCGTCGCGCGCAACGCAAGCCCGGCGTGCGTGCGCGCAAACCACCACGCCAGCCACGGGACGAACAGGTAGAGCGCGTACGTGATGACTGGCTGCGCGAAGAGGGCGCGACCGATCACGGGCAGCGCACTCAGCCCCGGGATCGCCGAGGCATTCAGCGTGGGCAGCGTGAGCCCCACGCCGGTCGCGCCATACACCGTCTTGTAGAGCAGGCCGGTGAGGCCGAGCGAGAAGAGCGTGATCGCGGTGCCGGTAATGATCTGATCGGCGCGCCACCACACCGTGAAGAGCGCAAACAGCAGCGCGATGGCGGCGCCGGCCGCGGCCCCGATCACGAAGCCGGCGGTGAGGCCGAGCGGGGCGCCAGCCGTGGCGGCCACGGCGCCCGCGGCAATGGTCGCCCCGAACGCGCCGCAGATGATCGCGCCCTCGAGCCCGATGTTGATGACACCACTGCGCTCGGTGATGCATTCGCCGAGCGCCGCGAGGGCGAGCGGCGTGGCAGTGCGCACGGTGGCGGCGAGGAAGTCGTCGAGCGGCGTGATCATGCAGTGGCCCGGCGTGCGGCCCCGAGTCGGTCACCGGCAATGACGAGCAGGATGAGCAGCGCTTCGACGACGTTCACAAGGGCGATGGGGACCGCCGCATCGCGCTGCATGGCGTTCCCACCCGCCTGCAGCGCGCCAAAGAGCACCGCCGTGCCCAACACGCCAAGTGGATGCAACCGGGCGAGCAGCGCGACGGCGATGGCCGTGTAGCCGTAGCCCGGGCTCAGATTCTCGTACAGCGCGAACGTCACCCCCGTGAGCTCGACGGTGCCCGCGAGTCCGGCGAGCGCGCCGCTCGCGAGAAAGGCCAGCACGCTCACGCGCGCCACATCGATACGGCCGATGGTCGCGGCCGCGTGCGGATTCTGCCCCACCGCGCGCAGACGAAAGCCACTCGCCGTACGGCCTTGCCACCACCAGAGTCCCACGGCGAACAGCACCGCGAGCACGAGTCCGACATGGAGCCGAGTGCCGGTCCACAGCAGCGGCAGCTGCACCGCCTTGGGCAGTGACGCACTCTGCGGATAGATGCCCGTGGGTTCTTGCAGCGGACCACGCACCAGCCATCCCACCGTGTACAGCGCCACAAAGTTGAGCATGATCGTGCTGATGACTTCGAGCACCCCGAAGCGTTGGCGCAGCAGCGCGGCGACACCGGCCCACGCCGCGCCGGCGATGACCCCAGACAGCAGCGCGAGCGGGAGCGCGAACGCACCGAGCGACGCCCCCAGCGCCGTCAGCACCGCGGTACCGGCCGCCGCGCCCATGAGCAGCTGTCCTTCGGCGCCGATGTTGAGCAGCCCGGCCCGAAACGCGAGCGCCACGCACAGGCCGGTCAGGGCCAGCGGAATCGCACGCACGAGCGTGGCCGAGGTGAGGGCGTACCACGATCCCACAGCGCCGCGCACGAGGGCACGCAACGCGATGGCCGGATCGTGCCCCGTCAGCAGCAGCAGCACGACGAGCGTGAGCACGGTCCCGCCAACGAGCAGCGCGAGCCGCTGCACGGCGCCCATCCACGGCGCCTGAGACGACACGCTCACGTGGAGGCTCCAGGCGACGGCGTGTGCGTGGGCGTCGCGCGGTCCGCGTCGGTCATCGACGCGTCTGACCACACGCCGAGCATTGCGCGTCCCACCGCCTCACGCTCGCGTGGTACCTCGTGCACGACACCGTCATGCAACGCGAGCACCCGATCGGCGAGCACGAGCACTTCGTCGAGATCGCTGCTGTACACGAGGACGGCGAGTCCCGCGTCGCGCGCGGCGCGCAGTGCGTCGTGCACCGCGGCGGTGGCGCGAAAGTCGAGGCCGCGCGTGGGGTTCTCCACGATGAGCGCACTCGGCGCCTCATCGAGCGCGCGCGCGAGCACGAACTTCTGCTGATTGCCACCGGAGAGCGTGCGTGCGATGGCGGTTGCACCCGCCGCCCGGACGTCGCGCGCGGTGAGCAGCGACGTCGTCCGATCGGCCAGTGCGCGCCACGGCAAGTGTCCCGATCGACGGCCCGCGTCGCGCAGCGCGAGGTTTTCCGTGAGCGAGGCGTCGAGCAGCAGGGCGTCGCGGTGGCGGTCCTCGGGGACGAATGCCACGTCGGCCGGTGTCTGCAGCTGTCCGCCGGTGACCGGCAGCAACCCGGCCACCGCGCGCAGCAGCGCATGCTGCCCCGAACCCTCCACCGCAGCGAGGCCCACGATTTCGCCGGCGTGCACCGTGAAGCTCGCGTTGCGCACACGCGTGATGCCGTCGGTATCGCGGACCACCACGTCGTGCGCGGAGAGCACCGCGGCGCTCGTCGTGTCGGTGCCATCACGCGCGTGGGGCGTCGCGGCGTGCGGCGCGGCCGACATGCGGTCGCGTGGTGCGCGCACCTCCGCGTCGACCTGCGCCGAGCGCTCCCCGGGCCCGAGCATCGCCTCGGCGAGTGACGCTTCGGTGAACTGCGCGGCGGGGCCGGTCGCCACGCGGACGCCGCGACGAAGCACCGTGATGTCATCAGCCACCGCGAGCGCGTCGCGCAGCTTGTGTGTGATGATCACGACCGCGTGTGATGGGTCGGCATCGGCGAACGTTCGCACCCAGCGCAGCAGCGCCTGCGCTTCGTCGGGCGCGAGGACGGCGGTCGGTTCGTCGAGAATGAGCACGCGCACGTCACGCGCGAGTGCCTTCACGATTTCGCACCGTTGTTGTGCGCTCACCGGGAGATCGGCGATTCGCGCGGCCGGATCGAGCACGAGCCCGGTACGCTCGCCGATCGCGCGTACCGTGTCGGCGACACGCGTCGCCTCGTAGCGCCCCGTGGCGCCCAGTGCGACGTTCTCGGCCACCGTCATGGCCGCGACGAGCGAGAAGTGCTGGTGCACCATGCCGAGGCCACGCGCCATCGCGTCACGTGGCGTGAACGGTGGCGAGCACGACACACCGGCGAGTGTGATGCTGCCGGCATCGGGGGTCAGCAGGCCGAACGCCACGCGCATGAGCGTGGACTTCCCTGCCCCGTTTTCGCCCAGCAAGGCGTGAACGGTGCCGGCACGGACCTCGAGTGCGACCGTGTCGAGCGCGACGACGTCCCCGAATCGCTTCGTCACGCCGCGCAGCGCGAGCGCTGCCGGACGCTCGGCCGGTGCGGTTGGCGCCGCCATGCGCGCGATCAGAGCCCCGTGGGACGCAGCACGAAGGCGTGCGGCAGGCCGAACTGTGTGTTGAGCCAGGTGCCGAGCGCCTGCACGCCGAGGGTCTCGGTGGCGTAGTGGCCCGCGTAGAGGATGCAGAGATCGTGTTCGATCGCGTCGACGGCGGTGTGGTGCGGCCCTTCGCCAACGATGAGCGTGTCCACGCCAAGCGCGTAGGCCTCGCGCAGCGTGTCGCTGTTCGCGCCGCCGCCGGTGCACAACGCCCACCGTCGCGTGCGGCGTCCGGCCGGGGGGAGCGACGTGATCACCTGTCCGCCGTACGGCGACACGACGGTGTGCGTGCGCGCGACGAGTTCATCGGTCGCCACGTCGGTCTCACCGCGCACACCGATGGCCACGCCTTTGTGCATCGCGAAGCCCTCGGTCGGCGCGAGTCCGAGGGCGCGCGCGAGTTGCACATTGTTGCCGAGTGCGGAGTGCGCGTCGAGCGGAAGATGGGTGCTGTAGAGCGCGATGTCGTGATCGAAGAGCAGCCGCAGGCGATCGTAGGTGACGCCGCGAATGGGTTGTACACCGCCCCAGAACAGCCCATGGTGCACGATGAGCAGATCGGCGCCCATGGCGGCGGCATCGCGAATGGTGTCGCGCGAGGCATCGACGGCAGTGGCCACACGCGACACGCCGCGACGATTGGCGACCTGCAAGCCGTTGTGAGCGCCACTGTAGTCGGCGATGTCGGCCGTGCGCAGCTCGGTATCGAGTGCGCGCACGACGTCATCGAGCGCGAGGGACGTGGGGGTCGTCATGATGGGTCGCGGCGCGAGCGCCGGTTCATTTCCGATCGGCCGGCTTGAGGATGTCGTCCATGTCGTGAAAGCGTCCTTCGATGATCGCGGTGCCCACCGAGTCCACGCGCGCCTTGAGGTCGGCCGGAATGCGATCGGCAAAGCGCGGGTTCATGACGAGACTCACCACGCCCGCGCGCAGCCCGAGCTGGTAGACGGAACCCGTGAAGTGAGGGCGCTGCGCCTCGCGCGCGACATACAGCAGCGCCTTGGGCAGATCGATGAACACCGAGCCAATGATGTGATCGGGCGCGAGGTCGTTCTGATTGGCGTTCGCGCCGAAAGCGAGGACGTTCTTCTCGCGCGCCGCGGCGAAGATGCCGAGGCCAGCAGCGTCCGCGTTCTGGAAGAGGATGTCCGCGCCGCGCGCGACCTGGGCGAGTGCCTGCTCCTTGCCGGCGGCGACATCATCCCATGTCCCGAGGTACGCGGTGAGCACGGTGATGTCGGGCCGCACCAGCTTGGCCCCGCGCTCGAAGGCAATGAAGCTGGCGCGCACCGGGGGCAGCTCGGTCCCGCCGATCGCGCCCACCACGCCCGTCTTGGAGAGGTGGGCGGCAATCATGCCCGCCTGAAAGGACGCTTCCTCGAAGGCGAAGTTCATGCCCGCGAGATTGGGGCCGGTCGCGTTACCGCTCGTGCAGGCGAAGACGGTGTTGGGGAAGTCGGGGGCCACGCGCGCGGCGGCGTCCTGGAACTCGAACCCATGTCCGACGACGAGGCGATAGCCCTGCGCGCCGTACTGCCGGAAGTTCTCCTCGAATTCGGCGGGCGTCTTGGTCTGGATGTGGCTGATCTCCGCGCCCATCGAGTCGCGAATGGCGAGGAGACCGGCGTAGGCGCCCGCGTTCCAGGCCTGGTCGGAGATCGGGCCGGGGGTGAGCAGCGCGGCGCGGAACGTCGTGTTTCCCTGCTCGGCGGTGCCTGCGTCGGACTGTTCGCCGCCGCCGCAGGCGGTCAGGATCGCGAGTGCGGTGGCCGCGACCGCGAGGCGGTGGCGTCGCCGCGGGACGTGCGCCAGGCGCGATGCCGTAGCATCGGTGGCTTGAGCAGAGCGAGCGAATCGCTCGGAAATGCGTTGGAAACGCTTCATCTGGCGCCTTGATATTGTCGTGAAGGCGCGATGATGCGCCGTAATTCGATTAATCCAGGGAAATGCCCATGAGCTCGAGCAGCCGCTCGAGGTCGTCGTTGGAAGTAAACGCGATGCGGACTTCTCCCTGATCCCGCCCCTGGGCTACGAGTTGCACTTGGGTCTGGAAGCGCCGACGCAGTAGCTCCTCGAGCCGGCGGACTTCGGCGGCCGCCGCGCCCCCGGCGGGTGCGGCGCCGGTCGGGCCGGCGGAGGGCTTGCCGGCCGGTCCCTTGGCTGGCGACGCGGGACGTGCGGACTTGACCCGACGTTCCACCTCGCGCACCGACAGCCCCTGTTCCGCCGCATCGCGCGCGAGATCGGCCATGGCGCGCTCGTTGGTGAGGCCGAGCAGGGCGCGGGCGTGGCCGGTGGTGATCTGCCCTTCGCGGAGCATGCGACGGACACTGGCCGGCAGCTGCAGCAGACGCAGCGCGTTGGCGATGGTCGAGCGGTCCTTTCCGACAGCGTCGGCCACCTGCTGCTGTGTGGCGCTGAACTCTTCCTGCAGCCGCTGGTAGCCCTCGGCCTCTTCAATCGGGTCGAGGTCGGCGCGCTGGAGGTTCTCGACCAGTGCGAGCGAGAGCGCCTCCCGATCGTCGACCGGCTTGATGAGCGCCGGGATGTCGGTCCAGCCCAGATTGGTGGCGGCCCGAAAGCGTCGTTCACCGGCGATGAGTTCGAAGCCGATGCCGGAGGCTGCCGGTCGCACCGTGATGGGCTGAAGCAGCCCATTGATGCTCAGACTCGCCTGGAGGTCGGCCAGTTGTTCGGGGCGGAACTCCTGTCTTGGCTGGAACGTGTTGGGTCGGATCTGTCCGAGCGGGATGCGCTGCAGGGTCCCGGCGGCCGGATCGTTCGGCGCCGGCGTTTGTTCGGTCTGTGCGCTGGCGGTCGTGCTGGCTGACGCGGCGCGCTCCGTCGCTGGAGCGGGAGCGCCGGCCGCTGGTGCCGCGGGCTTGCGCGCGCCGAGCAGGGCGTCGAGTCCGCGACCGAGTCGGCGGGTGGGTTCGGGCGGGGGAGGCGTGGCCATGGCGAGGTGCCGGGTCAGCCGGCGGGCTCGGTGGTGGGGGACAACGACGGCGTGGGGGCGGTGGCGTCGGGCGCGGATGTCTGCGCGCTCGTGCGCGCACTCTCGCGCGCCATGAGCTCGCGGGCGACGCCCATGTACGCCTGCGCGCCCACCGAGGCAATGTCGTAGAGCACGATCGGCTTGCCGAACGACGGTGCTTCGGCGAGCCGGATGTTGCGCGGAATGACCGTCTCGAAGACGCGATCGCCGAAGTGCTCGCGGGCGTCGCTCACGACCTGGCGCGAGAGATTGAGGCGCGCGTCGAACATGGTGAGGAGGACGCCACCGATCTCGAGCCGCTCGTTGAGGTGCTCCTGGACGCGCTGCACGGTGCCGAGCAGCTGCGAGAGTCCTTCGAGGGCGTAGTACTCGCACTGCAGCGGGATGATGAGGGCATCCGCAGCGGCGAGCATGTTGAGGGTGATCAGGCCCAGCGACGGCGGGCAGTCGAGCAGGATGTAGTCGTACTGGTCGACGACGGGCGCGAGCGCGTTGCGGATGCGGTAGGCGCGGTCGTCGGCGTCTACCAGTTCGACTTCGGCACCGGCGAGGTCGGGTGTGGCCGGTACGACATCGAGGTGCTTGAAGCCGACGCCGCGGTGCACGACATCGGCGATGGTGTGATCGCCGAGGAGGACGTCGTAGGTGGTGCCACCCTCGAGCGTTTCGCGGGCGATGCCGACGCCGGAGGTGGCGTTGCCTTGCGGGTCGCCGTCGAGCAGCAGGACGCGCTGTTCGGCGACGGCGAGGGAGGCGGCGAGGTTGACGGCGGTCGTGGTCTTGCCGACGCCGCCCTTCTGATTCGCAATGGCGAGAATGCGGGCCACGGGAGCTTGGCTGAGGGGTCGGGGAGGACAAGTATAACCTCGGCGGCTGTTCCACGTGAAACATCCACAGGCGCGGAGCGGTGGGAGGTCCGTGATCTCGCCGCCACTTGAGCACCGGCCTGACCTCGCGGTGCCTTCGGGTGGATCACGGAGCTGCTCGGGTCAGAGTGTTCCACGTGAAACACACGGCGCAGCGCTCTTCACCCCCCAAAAGCAGACGGGGCCGGCGCGAACGCCGACCCCGCTGCTCCCTTCACCCCTCCCCAGGGGCTCCTACACTGATCCTCTACCCTACTCCCGCCGAAAGGTTCCGGCGGTCCTGCCGACGTGTTGCGCGGCGCGCTCAGCGCTCCGGCGGCGTCACGCGGCGGAACTCCCACTGCGTGGATACACTCACTACCACCTGCTGGGTTCCTTCACTGACGGGCGTGCTCGACGCGTCCGCCCGCACGGCCATCATCTCCATCATCGGACGCGGCGTCGCCTCGAAGCTGTTGACCGTGAGGTCGAGCAGCCCGACCAGCTCACCACCCGCCGCCTTCGCCGCGAGTGTGGCCTCACGCCGCGCCCGCGTGACGGCCTCCTCGATGGCCCGCTCACGGGCCGCCGTGGGGTCCTTCACCTCGAACGTCAGACTCGCCACCCGGTTCGCCCCGGCCGCCAGCGCCGCGTCGATCACCTCGCCGGCCTTCGACACCGGCTCCAGCGTGACCACGACCAGGTTGCTCACCTGATACCCGTCCACCCGCCACTTTCGTTCCTCGGGCAGGTACTCCTGCTTCGGCGAGACGTTGTACCCAGTGGTGCGGATGTTTGTGGCGGCGATCCCCAGGCGACGCAGCGCGTCGATCACACGCGTCTGCGCCGCGGCGTTCGCCTGCGCCGCCTCTTGCGCGGTCTTCGCTTCGGTCTCCACCCCCAGCATGATCCGCGCTCGATCCGGGGTCACGTCCACACTGCCCTGCGCGGTCACGGAAATCTGTGGTGGCTGACGAGTCATCACGGTCTGGGCGGAGAGCACGGAAGTGGCGCCAAGCATCGCCACACCGGCGAGCAGCGCAGGAACGAGCGCGCGCCGCGGCGCCGCAACGCGCGCGCGGGAAACGAACGAACGGATAACGGTCATGGACCGGACTCCTTCTGTGAAAGGGTGCGATGTCCTACACCACAGGAGACGCTGCGGATGCGCCGCGTTGCACATCACGCCGAGCACCGCGGGAACGGCAACGGAGTGGCTGGAAAACGAACCAAAGAACAACCGAAGAAAAACCAAAGCATCGCAACCACGCGATCTTGGCGGGCCACCTCGTTGCTGAACGACTGCGGTGAGTTGCCCTTCTTCGTTGTCTTCCGCGCTTCTTCGGTTCGTCTTCCCGTGTCTGTTGCGGTTCTCGCGTGCTTCGCGCCTGTCGCGTCTTCGCGTTCCGGCAGTTCTCTCAGACGTCGCGCGGGGTCGTGAGGAACGGCGGGACGCGAAGGCGCGAAGGGGCGCGAGGGACGCGAAGGCGCACGAACGACGCGGGCACCGCAACGGAGCGGCTCGAAGACGAACCCAAGAAGAACTGAAGAAAAACGAAGAAGAGCAACGGCGCGATCGCGGCGTGGCCACCTCGTTGCTGAACGACTGCAGTGAGTTGCCCTTCTTCGTTGTCTTCCGCGCTTCTTCGGTTCGTCTTCCCGTGTCTGTTGCGGTTCTCGCGTGCTTCGCGCCTGTCGCGTCTTCGCGTTCCGGCAGTTCTCTCAGACGTCGCGCGGGGTCGTGAGGAACGGCGGGACGCGAAGACGCGAAGGGGCGCGAGGGACGCGAAGGGTGCGGTTGCTCTTCTTCCGTTTGTCTTCTGCGCTTCTTCGGTTCGTCTTCCCGTGTCTGTTGCAGTTCTCGCGTGCTTCGCGCCTGTCGCGTCTTCGCGTTCCGGCCGTTCTCTCAGCCATCGCGCGGGGGCGTGAGGAACAGCGGGACGCGAAGACGCGAGGGGGCGCGAGGGACGCGAAGGGTGCGGTTGCTCTTCTTCCGTTTGTCTTCTGCGCTTCTTCGGTTCGTCTTCCCGTGTCTGTTGCAGTTCTCGCGTGCTTCGCGCCTGTCGCGTCTTCGCGTTCCGGCCGTTCTCTCAGAAGCCGCACAAGCGCGTGCACAACCGCGCGACGCGAAGGACGCGAGAACGTGACGCGACGCCTGGTCGTCAGGGCGCGACGCGTGCGCGACGGCGACGTTCGAGTTCGATCGCGAGATTCTGCAGATCACTCGGACTGATGCCGGGAATGCTCGCCGCCTGCGCCAGCGTCGCCGGACGACGCGCACCAAGCTTCTGTCGCGCTTCGACGCTGATCGTGCGCAACGTGTCGTACGCCATGTCCGACGGCAACGCGAGCGCGCCCATCGCCTGCAACCGCGCGGCCGCGCGTTGCTCCTTGGCGACGTACGCTTCGTACTTGAGCTCAAGCTCCGCCGAGATCACCGCGTCGCGCGCCAACGTGTCTCCCACCCCCGCCGCCGCGAAGAGATCGCGCAACGTCACGCGCTGTCGCTTCACCACCTCGGCAATGCGCTGCGCGTGCGGCAGCGGCGTCGTGCCACCGGCGGCGATGAACGGGGCCGCCTGCTCGGGGGTGACGTTGCACGACGCGGCGAGTTCGCGCGCTTCACGCACCGCCGCGAAGCGTGCGTCAATGCACGCCTGTTCACGCGCGTCATAGAGCGACAGCGACGCCCCGATGGGCGCAAGCCGCGCCAGCGCGTTGTCCTGACGCACCGTGAGGCGAAACTCGCTGCGCGAGGTGAACAGCCGATACGGTTCGTCCACGCCGCGCGAGACAAGGTCATCCACGAGTACGCCGAGGTAGCTCGTTTCGCGACCGAGCACGACGGGCTCGCGCTCGTGCACCCAGCGCGCGGCGTTGAGTCCCGCGATCACCCCCTGCCCCGCCGCTTCCTCGTAGCCGGTGGTGCCATTCACCTGGCCGGCAAACCAGAGCCCCGAGATCGCGCGCGACTGCAGCGTCGCATCGAGCTGCGTGGGCGGATAGTAGTCGTACTCGATGGCGTAGCCCGCGCGCGTGACGCGCACGTCTTCCAGGCCGCGCACGCTGCGCAACACGGCGAGTTGCACCGGCGCGGGCAATGACGTGCTCAATCCGTTGACGTAGAGCTCCGTCGTGTCGTGCCCCTCGGGCTCGAGAAAGAGCTGATGCCGCTCCGCGTCGGGGAACTTCACGATCTTGTCCTCGACGCTCGGACAGTAGCGCGGCCCCTGCGACCCGATCGCGCCACCGTACATCGCCGATTCACCGATGTGGTCAGCGATGATCTGCTTGCCCGCCGCCTCGAGGTGCGTGATGAAGCACGGCAGCTGCGCCGGGTGTCGCGTGTGCGCGCCATCGCGACGGGGCGTGTCCCAGAACGCGCTCCAGCTCCAGTCGTGCTCGTCCACCTCGCTCGGCTGCACCTCGAGGCCGGCGTAGTGCACGGAGCGCCCGTCGATGCGCGGCGGTGTGCCCGTCTTGAAGCGGAGCGTCGTGAGCCCCACCGCGTCGAGCTGTTCGCCCAGGTGGGTGCTGGCCGCCTCGCCCGCGCGCCCGCCGGCAATCTGCGTGGTGGTGCCGATGTGCAGCCGGCCGCGGCCGAACGTGCCGGTGGTCAGCACCACGGCGCGCGCGCCGAAGCGGCGTCCTTCGAGCGTTTCGAGGCCGGCCACGCGGCGGCCGCCGTCGTCGAGCAGCAGCCGCGCGACGGTGCCCTGAATGGTGTGGATGGCCGCCTGCTCCTCGAGCAGCGAGCGCACGGCGCGGCGGTAGAGGCCGCGGTCACACTGCGCGCGCGGCGCCCAGACGGCGGGCCCCTTTCCCACGTTGAGCATGCGGAACTGAAGCATGGCCAGATCGGTGGCGCGGGCCATGAGCCCGCCGAGCGCGTCCACCTCGCGGACGACCGTGCCCTTGGCCACCCCGCCGATGGCCGGGTTGCAGGACATCTGGCCGATGGTCTCGAGCGCACTCGTGACCAGGCCCACCGTGGCCCCGGCGCGCGCGGCCGCGACGGCGGCTTCGGTGCCGGCGTGGCCGGCGCCGACGACCAGCACGTCGAAGGAGGCCTCGAGGGCGGCGGGGGAGAACGGAGCCATGCGGGGAAGGTAGCCCGTCCCGGACGGTACCGAGAAGCGGTAGCTTGTGCACATGGCTCTTCGCATGGATTCCGCCGCCCCCACCCTGCTCATCCGCCGCGACGCCTTCGAGCGCGTGGGGCTCACCCGTCAGCAGTTCGACGCCGCGCTCAACCTGACGCCCGACGAGTTCCGGGTGGAGGGGGCGCTCATTGCCGTGGGCCCGCTTGTGGGCGAGTCGGCGCTCGGCGAGCTCATCGAGACTCTGGAGCAGGCCGGCCTCGTGTACTTCGATGACTTCTTCGAGCTGAGCGGAAACTGGCCGGAGTGGCTGGCGGTGTTCGCGCAGGGGTGACCCGGCCGCGTGAACGTGCGGATGCACAACGCCCCGGCACGCATCGCGTGTCGGGGCGTCGTTGTCTCAGGAGGCACACCCTGTGCCTCACGCCATCTCGAACTCCTTGTTGAACGCCACCGCGAACTGGAAGGTCTTCGCGCGGCTGCGCGTCTCCATCATGTCGGCCACGCGCGTGAGGCGCTCCGGAATGGACAGGATCTTCTCCTGCGCCTTCTGCCCCAGCTCCTTGAGGCCGGTGAGCGTCTCGATCTTCCAGAACTTGATGAGCTCTTCCACGATGCGCAGATAGTCGCGCGGGCCGTAGATGCCGGCGCGCCGGATCACGTCGGCCATCTCGCGGAAGTGCGGCATGTTGAGCCCCGGCATGTCGATGCTCGGCATGAGCAGCGACGCCGAGTAGAGCGCGTTGTCGGGGTCACGCTTGAGCACTTCAGCGAAGATGGTGCGGTAGAAGACGTAGTGCCGCGCCTCCTCCTTGGCCACGTTGGCGAGCACCTCGCCGATGATCGGCTCGTTCACGCTCGCGAGCTTGCCGGTGTTGGCGTGGCTCACCTGCGTCGCGCGCTCCTGCAGCGATGTGTACACGAACACGCGATACGGGTCCTTGTCCCACGCGGGCTGGAAGCCGGCCTTGAGGTACTCGAACTGCATGCGCTCGAGCACCGGGTTGTCGAGCAGCTTCGCGTCGTGCATGTAGTCGTGCAGGATCGCGCCGTGCCGGTCCTCTTCGGCCGTCCAGAGGTTGGTCCACTTCGTCCAGATGCTCTCGTTGCCGAGGTAGACGGCGAGCAGCCGGTGGAAGTGCGGGAGCCCCTCTTCGGTGAGCAGGTTGAGCGCCAGCGCGACGCGCATGGGCGTATCGATGCCCTCGGCGCGCTTGCGCAGGTCCTTGACCCACTGGTCGGGGTCGGTGTCCGGCGGCGGGGCGAGCAGTTCGCTCGGGAACCAGAGCACGCGCTTGGCTTCATGCTGCACCATGAGCTCGTCGAGGACGGGCTCGAGATCGGCGAGCACTTCGACCTTGGCGAGAGTTTCGTTCGAGGGGATGTCCATGACGGCAAGTTAGCGCGGCGTTCGCGCGCGTGAAGGTTCGGAATTGTTCGTACAGCCAGCGCCTAACGACGTGCGGGCGCGCGGGGCGGCAGGGGTGACGCCGGCGGCGGTGGCGCGGGCGGCACGGCCTTGCGGCGCCGTGTCGCCGGCGTGCGGGCGATTCCCTCCCAGCTGCAACTGAGGCAGAAGCGCCGGTGGAATCGCTGGCCGAGCAGGTGCCACCCGCCCTCGTGCACGAGCGGTTGCGTCTCTTCGCCGCACGTTTCGCAGCGATCGCCCTCGGGGATGAGCGCGAGGATGGCCTGCGTCGCGAGCCAGATGAACGCGATGCGCAAGAGCGTGAACACGGCGATGAACATCGCCGCATCACGCCACGACCACCACACGTTCGTGGTCATCGCACGGGAACGTCGAAGCGCAGCACCGGCGAGACGGCGTACGAGAAATGCCACCACTCGCGGTCGTAGTTCACGAAGCCTTCGCGCGCCATGACGGTCACGAAGCGCAACCGGTGTTCGGCCACCGTGCTGCGCGCGTTGGCGGTGTGCGCCGTGCTGTCGAACGTGTCGAACGGCGTCCCCATGTCGAGCGGCGTGCCGGTAGCGAGATCGATCAGGGTGCAATCGATCGCCACACCAAGATTGTGGCGCGAGCGGTCGGCGATGTAGCCGTCGGTGATGAGATCGGCGCGGCCGATCGAATCGGCCCACGCGACCATTGCGAGCGTCGCGCGCACGGGGCGGTACGCGTCATACACGAGCAGCCCGAGCCCCTGCTCGCGCAGGTGCGCCTGCACGCGCGCGAGGGCGGCGGCGGCCTCGCGGTGCAGATACGCGCGGTTGCCGTCGTAGCCGGGGAGTGGTGCGCCGGTGAAGTTGCCGGCGTCGCGGTAGCGGAGATCAACGCGAATCGTGCTGTCGAGCGACTGCACGTCCACAAGCAGCGTGTCGGCGTCGGCCTGCGTGCCAGCGGCGATCGCGTCGTTCGCGTTGATGCGCTCAGGCGCGACCGGCCCCGTTCGCGACGGGCGATTCGGGCTGCGGTCTTCGATGGCGCACGCGCCGAGGAGCACGAGCGCGAG
>ERZ1066121.1018-NODE-1018-length-22705-cov-7.493024_pt1 | contig 22705 bp, 23 predicted proteins | sample MGYA00382768_ERZ1066121 | MGnify/ENA primary metagenome ERZ1066121 (study PRJEB33369, sample SAMEA5778351) | biofilm metagenome | biome: Industrial cooling water; feature: Water cooling tower basin; material: Biofilm | place: United Arab Emirates | collected...
CCACGGCCCCAAGGAGCGCCTGACGCCCGCCGGAAAGGCGGCGCGTCATGCGCGCGAGCTGGGAGGCCCTGCACGCAGGCCTCGATCGTTCCGTTCGTACTCTTCAGGCAGAACAGTCGTTCCAACAAGCCAAGGCCCAACACCCGGTGCTCGCCGGGTTCGACGACGCGGAGAAGGTCGTCGACCACCTCGTGAACGCGCGCGGCGACGGCGAAGCAAAGGATCGCCTCCTCGCCACGCTCGTCGCGATGGTGCAGCAGCGCGAGCACCACGACGTCGCGAGCGGGCTGCTGTGGCTCGGGCTGTGGCCCGGCCTCACCGGCGTCTACGGGCGTCGCGTTCGCCATTTCAACGGTGAGCCCGACGAGCTCGTCGCGGAGATCGCGCGCGCGTTCACCGAGCTGGTGGAGCGCCTCGACCTCACGACAGTGCACCGCGTCGCGGCCACGCTCGTGCGCAGCACCGAGCGCGACGTGATGTACCGACGAAAGCGTACGTGGCTGCCGGCGAGCGATGTGCTGCGCGTCGATCACGAGGAGATGTCCACCTCGAGCGACGCGGAGGAGGACGACGGCATCGCGAGCTGGTTCGACAAGGCCTCGCTCAAGCGCTGGGCCGAGACCCAACACGGCTCCGCGCTCGGCCTCACGCCGGGACTCTCGTTCGACGAGGACGTCGCCGTGCTGCGCGCGTGGCTCGAGCCGGTGGTCGGCGAAGACGCGGAGCTGCTCATCGCCGTGCTGGTCCTGGACGAGTCGCGACGAGAGGTCGGTGAGCGCTTGGGGCTCGCCACCGACAGCGGGCGCAAGCGCGTCCAGCGCGCCGTGGCCCGCCTGAAGAAGCACCTCGCGAGATCGCTGTCCCGTTTCGCGGGAGCGGACCGCTTTTCCCACCCACAGGCCCCCTGAACCGCACGGAGGACGCACCGAGATGACCCGCGAACCGATCCCCATCCTCAACCTGCCCGGCGACGAGGACTTCATCCGCCTGCCGGGCGTCTTCCGGCGCTGGGAGCTGAACGACGTCGTGGAGCTCGGCGCGGACTTCCACCTCGAAGACGCCGGCGAGGCCGCCGACGGCACGCAGCTCATCGCCGTGTACCGGCGCGAGCGACGCAGCACCCGCAACGCGACCACCGACAGCAGCAGCACCACCAACCCCAACAAGAAGGAGCAGTGACCAATGGCGAACAGCATGTGGCAGCAGACCGAAGAGATGGCGAAGAAGCACGACCAGGGCGGCTCGCTCTGGCTCAAGCTCGCGGGCGATGGCGACAAGGCCGTCGTCGTCTTCCTGGGTGAGCCCCACCCGCGCGAGGTGGCCTTCGTCGACGGCAAGTACGTCGAGGTCGACGAGAAGATGAAGGACGCTGGCACGAAGGCCTCGCTGCGCGTCGCGCTGAACGTCGCCCTCTACGATTCGAAGGAGGTGAAGGTCCTCGAGCAGGGCGTGATGTTCTTCAAGGACCTCGTCCGCGTCCGCGAGAAGTACGGCCTCGAGAAGTGGGCCTTCGAGATCCAGCGCCACGGCGCCGCGAAGGACCCGAAGACCACGTACTCGATCCTCCCGGAGCACCAGCTCTCGGTCGAGCAGCAGAAGGCCTTCCAGGCGCTCCCGCAGCACGACCTCGCGAAGCTCTACTCCGGCGAGGGGGACAGCGGCGGCGCGAAGGGTGGCCAGTCGCTCGACAGCTACGACAAGAAGAGCGACGCGAAGGGCGACGGCACCGTGGCCCCCAACGTCGCGCAGGGGCTCGTCACTGCGCTCAAGGCGCTGCCGCGCGAGGCGACGGACAAGTTCCTCGCGAAGTTCGGCGTCCAGCGCATCAAGGACCTGCCGACGTCGCAGGTGGAGAAGGCGCGCGCGTTCGTCGAGCAGCTCCAGACCGAGAGCGCCGCGCCCGCCGCCGCCGAGACCGAGGTCGATCCCTTCGCCTGAGCGAGCCGCGAGGAGCCACCGATGAATGACTACCTCTCCGAGGTCTTCGGGGACGGCGGGCTCTTCGCCTCGCGGTTCCCCGGCTACGAGATGCGCGAGGGCCAGGTGGCGCTCGCCCGCATGGTCGACGAGGCCATGCGCGGCGGGCGTCACGCCCTCGGCGAAGGGCCGTGCGGAACCGGCAAGTCGGTCGCGTACGCGGTGCCGGCCGTCCACCACGCGCACCACGAGAAGAAGCGCGTCGTCATCGCGACCGCGAACATCGCGCTGCAGGAGCAGCTCGTCAGGAAGGACCTTCCGATGCTCGCGAGCGTGCTGCCGTGGCCGTTCACGTTCGCGCTGCTGAAGGGTCGCAACAACTACGTCTGCCTCGACCGCATGGCCGAGAGCGAAGCGCGCGGCGAGCTGCGTGGCCTCTACTACGACGACCAGCAGCGGCAGGTCGATGACGTGCTCGCGTGGGCCGACGCGACCAAGACCGGCGACGTCTCCGAGCTGGCGTTCATCCCGCACGCTCAGGTCTGGTCGCGCTTCTCGGTCGGCTCCGAGGAGTGCAAGGGCGACGGCTGTCCGTTCCGGGACGACTGCTACGCCGAGCGCGCGAAGGCCACGGCGCAGGGCGCGGACATCGTCGTCACGAACTACCACATGCTCTTCGCGCACCTCGCCGTGCGCCAGGCGACGGGGCAAGACCTCGTGCTGCCCGCGTTCGACCTGCTCGTGCTCGACGAGGCGCATGAGGCCGCGGAGATCGCCCGCGAGTTCTTCGGCTTCACGCTGTCGGAGCACACCTTCGGGCGGCTCGCGTCGGCGGCGGCTGACCTCGGGAACAAACAGCTCGCGGGCGAGCTTCGCTTGGAGGCGCAGCGCCTGTTCGCGGCGCTCGCCGACTTCGCCCGCTCACCCCGGTACAAGAAGCGGCTCAAGGCGCCGGCCTTCGCCAACGACGCGGCCCTCCAGCGCGCCCTTGGCAAGCTCGTGGCGCTCGCGAAGGGCCGCGCCGAAGACGAGCTCGCGGACAAGAAGGAGCGCGCCACCGCGCGCAACCTGGCCAAGAACGCAGCCACAGCGGCCGCGCGCCTGTCCGAGGGGCTCGCGCAATCGAACCCCGCCTGCGTGTACTGGCTCGACGTCGACAACAAGGGGCGCACCAAGCTCCGGTCGAAGCCCATCGACGTGAGCGATCTGTTGCGCGCGGAGCTGTTCGCTCGCTGCCCGTCGGTGTCGCTCGTGAGCGCGACGCTCACCACCTCGGGCACCTTCGACTTCGTCCGCCGCGAGCTCGGCGTGCCCGAGGGCGCGCTCGAGGTCGTCGCCGAGACGCCGTTCGACTTCGCGTCCCAGGCGCTCCTCGTCGTGCCCGAGCGGCTGCCCGATCCGCGCGACGCCGACTTCATCGACGAGGCCTCGCGCATCTTCCAGCACGTGGTCGACGCCTGCGACGGCCGCACGCTGGGCCTCTTCACGTCGTACCGGAACCTGAACGCCGTCTACGAGCGGCTCGATGGGCGGGAGCACCGCGTTCTGCGCCAGGGCGACCTTCCGCGCGCGGAGCTGACGCGCCTCTTCAAGGAGGACGTCGGCTCCATCCTCCTCGGGACCGAGAGCTTCTGGACCGGCATCGACGTCGCGGGCGAGGCGCTGACCGGTCTCGTTATCGACAAGCTGCCGTTCCCGCCGCCCGACGACCCGGTCATCGACGCCATTTGCGAGCGCGATCCGCGCGCGTTCGACAACTATCTGGTGCCGCTCGCCATCATCGCGCTGCGCCAGGGTGTGGGCCGCCTCATCCGCTGCAAGACGGACGTGGGCGTCGCCGTCATCCTCGACAGGCGCATCGCGGAGAAGGGCTACGGGAAGAAGTTTCTCAAGAGCCTACCGCCGATGCTCACCACCCGGCGCGTCGAGAACATCACCCGCTTCCTCGAGGAGGCTGCCTATGCGCGCGCGAGTTGATGCGGCGCTGACGCTCGACGCCCGCGAGGTGCCGCCGAAGGTCGTCGAGCGCCTGTGCCGGATGCTGTCGTTCCCGAATCCCGCGTTCCTCGACCGCCTTCGCCTCGGGCTGAACCCCGGCGCCGAGCTCGAGACGGTGTGCTTCGCCGAGCAGCGCGCAGGCGAGCTGCGCCTCCCGCGCGGGGCCATCCACGTGCTCCGACGCGCGGCCGCGCAGGACGGGCTCATCGTCGCCTGCGAGGACGCTCGCGTGCTGCCCGAAGCGACGCTCGACGTGCCCGCGCTCGGCCTCCGCGACTACCAGTCGGCGGCGGTCGAGAAGCTCGCGAAGGTCACGCAAGGCACGGTCGTCATCCCGTGTGGCGGCGGCAAGACGCGCGTGGGCATGGGGGCGATCGCCAAGCTGCGCACGCCGACGCTCATCCTCGTCCACACGCTGGACCTCGCCGAGCAGTGGCTCGGGGAGCTGAAGGACAAGCTCGGCCTCGAGGCCGGGCTGATCGGAGACGGAGAGGAGCACCCGGCGCCCGTGACCGTCGCGGTCATCCAGGCGTTGGTGCGCTGGGAGCCATCGAAGCTCGACGCCTTCCTCGGCGGCGTCGGCCTGCTCATCCTCGACGAGGCCCATCACGTTGCCGCGAGCACGTTCCACTCGGTCGTCGATCGCTGCCCCGCGCGCTACCGCCTCGGGCTCACCGCGACGCCGGAGCGCGAAGACGGGCTGACCGCGCTGCTCGACCTGTTCATGGGCGCGCCGCTCGTCACCGTCACGCACGACGAGCTGGTCGCGGCGGGCGTCCTCACGGTGCCCGACATTCACAGCGTGGAGACGGACTTCACGTACCTCTACACCGGCGCCGAGGACTACGCGCCGATGCTCGCCGCAGTCGCGAGCGATCCCGCGCGCAACGCGCTCATCGTCGAGCACGTCGCTCGCGAAGCCCATGCCGGCCATGTCTGCCTTGTGCTCTCCGGCCGAATCGACCACTGCCACACGCTCGCCGAGGCCATCGAGGCCGAGGGCGTCTCGGCGGCGGTCCTCACCGGGGAGGTCAAGCGCGCGGTCCGCAAGGAGCTGCTCGATCGCGCCCGCGCCGGGGAGCTGGCGGTCATCGTCGCCACCAGCCTCGCCGACGAAGGCCTCGACCTGCCGCGCCTCTCCCGCGTGTTCCTCGCGTACCCCGGCCGCGCGCGCGGTCGCACCGTGCAGCGCCTCGGGCGCCTGATGCGCCCGCATGCTCAGAAGACCGACGCCGCCCTGTTCGACTTCGTCGACCGTAAAGTGCCGCTCCTGCGTCGCCACCACCTCGAGCGCCGGAAGCTCTACGCCGAGGTGCTGGGCGTGCCTGCGTCGAAGCTCGGCGCGCGCAAGGGAGCCGCATGAGCGCGCTCGGCCCCGACGAGAGCACCATCCGAGCCACTTGGCGCTGGCTCGCCCACGGCGCACACGGCGTCTCCGAGGTGCGCGTCATCCGGCCCGCTGGCGGCATCATCGGCATCGGCTTCTTCGACGACGAGGATGCCTTCGTTCGCGAGTGCGTGCGCACCAACGCCATCGGGAACGTCTACGTCGGCATCCAGCCGCGCCCGCGCCGCCTCTTCGACGCGGCGCCGAACGTCGTACGCCCGCTCAAGACCGGCGCGGGCCGCAAGGACATCGAGGTCATCGCCGCGACGGTCATCGACCTCGATCCGGTGCGCCCGAAGGACACCGCCAGCACCGACGCCGAGCTGGCGCTGGCGATGGCCGCCGCGAACAACGCGATCGCATGGTGCGAGTCCGAGGGGCTCGTGCGACCGCGCCTGATGATGAGTGGCAACGGCGCGCAGCTCTGGTTCGCGTTGCCGCCTATCGCGCTCGAAGGTGAGCGCCGCGAGCGGCTCCAGGCGGGGCTCAAGGCCTTCGAGACGAAGGTCCGCGAGCGCGCGCAGAACGACGCGGTCCACGTCGACTCCATCCACGACGTCGCCCGCATCATCAAGGTCATCGGCACGGTCAGCCACAAGGGCGACGGCCAAGGCGACCGCCCGCACCGCGTGAGCGCCGCGCTCTCCGGCTTCGACCGCGTCGAGGACGAGAGGCTCCTCGCGCGTCTCGACGTCGAACCCGAGCCTACGTTGCCCGTCGCGGCCCCACGTGTGTCGCTACCGGTCATCGGCAACGTGCCCGCGCCAGGCACCATCAAGGCGAAGCGCACGCCCGAAGGCGAGTACGACTGGGAGCACCCGGTCGAGATGTGCGGTCCGGTGCAGCGCCTCTGGGACCACGGCGCGGAAGACCGCAGCGTCGCCATCTTCGACATGGTGCGCTTCTTCGCGCACAAGGGCCTCGGTCTCGACGAGCTCACCGAGCTGATCCTCGAGTGGGATCGGCGTGGCGAGAGGATGGGCAAGCTGCGCGGCCGCGACGGCGTGCGGTACATCGCGAAGGCCCACGAGAAGGTGCTCGCCACCGCGCGCGCCGACGGCTCGATCGCCCCGCCGTGCCACTCGCTCCAGAAGATCGGCTTCTGCAAGGTGAACGTCGAGCCCTCCGCTCGCTGCGACCTCTACGACGTCGTCTTCGACATCGAGAAGGCGATCGAAGCCGTGCCGGCCGACACGCCCGCGCGCGAGCTGGAGTACCGGCTCAAGCCCATCCTCGACGCCATCGCGCACCGCGACCCGTCGGTGCAGTCGAAGTACCTCGGCGCCGTCGAGAAGCGCTTCGGGCTGAAGGCCAAGGACCTCCGCAAGGCGGTCGCCAAAGCAGCTACCACGCCCGCGCGCGAAGACGGCGAGGGCACCGATCCCGAGAGCAGCGACGAGGACATGGAGGGCGCGATCTTCGAGGACGCGTCCTGCTACTACTGCATGACCGCGCGCGGCGAGTCGAAGGTCATCTCGTCGTTCACCATCGAGCCGACGACGCGCGTGGAGACCGAGGAAGGAGAGCTCATCCTCGGCTACGCGAACACCGACCGGGGCGGGCGCGTCCCGAACCTGCGCTTCCCGCTGTCGTCGTTCCACAGCAAGCGCGACCTCATCCGCCAGCTCCCGTCCGCCGACCTCCAGTGGACCGGCAGCGACAACAACGTCCAAGGACTCCTCCGTGTGCTCGCGCAGCGGGAGGTCCCTCGGCGCCCGGGTTCCAACATGCTCGGAGACTACAGGAAGGGCGAGCACCACGTCTGGCTCGGCCCCTCCGGCGCCATCGGGAAGGAAGGCTTCATGGAACCGGCACCCGTACTGTACGTCCCGAGCGGTGGCTCGCTCGACAAGCGCATCTCGTACGTCGACTGCGACGAGGACACGTTCCTCGAGGTGGCCTCGACCGTCTTCAAGCACCTGCCGTTCGTGAACAAGCCCGAGGTCATCCTGCCCATCCTCGGCTGGTTCTTCGCGACGCCGGTGAAGCCGCGGTTCATGGAAAAGGTCGGAACGTTCCCGACGCTCTTCGTCTGGGGCACGCAGGGCTCGGGCAAGTCGAGCGTGTGCATCGACATCATGTGGCCGCTGTTCGGCGTTCGCGACGCGGAGCCCTACAGCGCGACCGAGACCGAGTTCGCGCTCCTGAAGCTGCTGTCGTCGACGCGCTCGGTGCCTGTCTTCATCGACGAGTACAAGCCCTACGACATGCAGCGCCAGCGGCTCAACACGCTGCACCGCTACCTGCGCCGCCTCTACCGGGGCGAGGTGGAGGAGCGCGGTCGCCCCGATCTCAAGGTCGTGAGCTACCAGCTCCAGGCGCCGGTCTGCGTCGCGGGCGAGACGCGGCCTACGGAGTCTGCGCTGCTCGAGCGCATCATCACGTCGAACCCCGACAAGACGACGCTCGCCGAGAAACCCGGAGCACGCCCGGCGTACCGCGAGCTGCGCTCGGTGGACCTTCTGCTGTTCGCGCCCCGGTACATCCAGTTCTGCCTCGGACGCGACTTCGCCGCCGACCTCGAGGTGGCGCGCGCCGTGGCCAAGGCGCTGCTCGATGGCCGCAAGGTGCCGGTGCGCGTCGCCGAGAACCTCACCGCCATGCTGCTCGGCATCCACCTCTTCGAGGAGTTCGCCAAGCACTGCGGCTGCGAGCTGGCCGACGACCTCGGGGTCGAGGCGGCGGTCCACGCGGTGCTCGACGACGTGCTGGAGACCGACCACGGCGTGAAGAACGCCCTCGACCACTTCCTGGAGATGCTGGGCGTGATGGCCGTGCAGGGGGAGCTCAAGCACAAGGTCCACTACGTGTTCGACGAGGGGCGGCTCGCCCTGCATCTCGAGAGCGCGTACGACGCCTTCCGGCTGCACTGCAAGCGCATCGACTACGACGGCGAGATGGTCGACCTGAAGCAACTCCGTCGGCTGGTGGCCGAGAGCAAGAAGCAGGGCGGCTTCGTCACCGCCGAGAGCGAGCGCGTGACGTTCGACAGCGGCCGTCGCCGCGCCGTCATGATCGACTTCGAGAAGACCAAGGTCGTCACCGCCGACGACTTCCCGACGCCCGAGCCGGGAAGCGGCGGCGGGTTCCGCGACAACTTCAAGGGGCGCTACGGCCACGACGACTCGTAGCCGCCAGGGTCTTCGCGTCCTCGACCTCACCAGGAGCGCCGAGGCGGCGGCAGTCGCGGAGCAGGGTGGCGGCGTTCTGCAGCCCCTCCTCCTGCTTCTTCGTGGGCTTCGTCTTGGTGCCGTCCTTCTTGGTGGTGGTCGTCGTGGCCACGAAGGTGAGGTCGGCCAGCGAGGCGTCGAGCTCGATGTTCTCCGGCGGCACGCCGAGGCGGATGAGGCCCGTGCCGCGCTGCACGCGCAGGAGCGCCTTCCGCTCCTCTTCGCCGAGCCCGTACAGGTCGTACTTGCCGAGATCGACGCGCAGGTCGTTCAGCGCCGGGTCCTTGTCGCTTCCGTCGCGCAGCCGCGACTTGTCGAGCCAGCCGTCGTCCTTGCCGTGCTTGCGCGCCGCCGCGAGCAAGAGCATGCGCAGGAACTTCAGGTCGCTCTTGCGGAAGCCGCCGAAGTCCTGGCCGTTGATCTCCACGACGTGGCGGTCGTCCGGCTTCGTCGCGAAGCGGAGGTGGACGAAGTCGAGGTCGAGCATCGGGTCGTCGAGGACGCGCACGCGGTAGTCGGGCGTCAGCTCCTCGACGGCGCGCACGAGCGGCATGTACCCGTTGGCGTCGAGCTCCAGCTCGAAGGCGACGATCTTGTCGGCGGCGGCGAACGCGGTCGGGGGCTTCCTGGCCACCAGCACGACGAGCCCGTCGACGCCGAGGTCCGCGCGCAGCCCGCGACAGAGCTGCTCGAAGCCGAGCTTCGGGGCGCGCAGCCACACGACGCCGATGTTCATCCCGCGCCGGTGCGTCATTCCCACGCCGAGGAACGGCTTGGGCACGGGCTTCGGCAGCGGCTGCAGGCGGTGGGTCGCGGCGATCTTGGCGAAGACGTCTTTCGCGCGGCAGCGCAGGGCATCGACCTCGGTGTGTGGCACCATCGTCCACCCCGGCCAGCACGGCGGCTCCTCCGGGCACGCGACCGCCACGAGCCCGTCAGCGGCGCCGAGCTCGTAGTTCAGGTTCGGGAAGCAGCCGTTGAGGCATCCGGGCGGCTCGTAGTCGTCGGCCTTGCCGTACTCGAGGACGCGCTCACGCACGACGAGCACCTCCGGCTGCCAGCCGGTGCGGAGCACCTCGTCGTAGCTCACGCGCGAGTCGTCACTGCGCAGCAGCTTCGAGAGCAGCAGCTTCCACGGGAGAACGTCGTCCGCTGGCATCGATGCCCCACTCCTTCAGGTAGCGACGGATGACGCGATCGCGCTCCGTGTCGTTGAGGTTCGAGTTGTTCGGGTTGAACAGGCTGACGGTGCGGTACTTCGAGCGGCCCTTGCCCTCGAAGACGAACTGCAGCCGCACGCCGTGGATCGCGTCGCTCGCGAGGTCGACGCCGTGCTCCCCCAGGAGCCCGCGCACACCGAGCACGGTGAAGCCCGGCTTCATCTCGACGGTCACGCGCTTCACGTCGCGGCTCGAGGGCGTGGCCACGACGCGCACGATGGACACGTCCTCGATCTTGTCGAAGCCGCGCACGGGGAAGTCGAAGTCATCGTCACGCAGCGGATCGAACGAGAACTTCGGGCTCTTGTTCGTGTCCTCGAAGTAGCTCGGGTCGCCGACGAAGACCTGCGCGAAGAGGTCGCGCAGCTTCTCTCGCTCGGCCACGCGTGGCGCCTTCACGAGCAGCGTCGAGGTCTCGAACTGGAACACGGCCGCGAGCCGCACGACGGGGCGCTGCCAGTCCGGCTCGACGACGCCCCTGTCGTTGAAGCGATCGAACGGGGCGACCTCGTCCTCGTGGAAGATGAACAGCGCGAACTTCTCGTCGTTGGCGAAGTCCTCGACCTGGCAGCGCGCGCCGAACGCGGTCTCGCGGAAGTGGCTCGCCATCGCCGCCTTCATCGCCGTCTTGGCCTCGGCGGTCGGCTTGAGCGTCACCGGGTAGCGCCCGTGGAACTCGGTCAGGTGCTCCATCATGTCGAGGGCGTGGGCCTGGTGCGCCTCCAGGAAGCGCGCCTCATCAGCCACGAACAGGCGCACCGCGAGATCCTGCGCCGACCACCCGCGGCTGTCCTCGACGAGCTGCGAATGGCCGTTGGTCCAGACCTGCTGCGCCAGCCGCTCGAGGTACGGGCGCGCGTGCGGCCCGCACAGGTCGTTGACCGGCAGGAGCTTCGTCTCGATGGCGACGCGCTCGGCCTCGGGGAGCGCCTTCCACCCTCGATAGACCTGCTCGCCCACGGGCCCCTCGCCGTCGAGCGTGAGCTCCACGGCGGCCCACTCGAGCAGGACCTCGAGGGCGTCGGGGGTGAGGTGGCGGAAGAAGGACTTCGGGTTCCATTCGCGGTTGGCCATGCGTTCTCCAGATTGTTTACCGTTGCCACAACAGGGGACATCGAGAGCGAACGAAACCGCTCCCCCCACACTTCAGAAGAGCCGTCCTTGCGCGCCGTCGACGACGAGCTTCAGCGCCTCCAGGCGGATCTGCATCGCCTGGTTCGACACGTTGGTGAAGCCGCCCTTCGCGATGACCTCGGCGGCGAAGTCGCGCAGCTCGGCGATGCGCTCGCCGGCCTTCTTGCGGGCGACGAAGTTGTCGATGGCGAGAGGCTCGCCGGCCACCTGTTTCACCGCCGCGCGCACGTCGCTCGCCGGCATGAGCAGCAGCGCCGCGAACTTGTCGGCCTGGATCTCGGCGGAATCGCGCTGCCCGTCGCGACAGACAATGGCGGCCGTCGCCTTGGCGCCGGGCTCGCGCGAGAACAACGGGAAGGTGACCTTGTCCATTTCGCGCAGCGGGCGGTGGAGCTGCCAGTGGCCGACCTCGTGGCCGAGGGTGAAGCAGTAGCGGCCCTCGTTCCCCTCGAGCGACGAGTCGATGACGACCAGCGCGTCGTCGAGCCACGTCGCACCGAGCACGTCCGGCTTGCCGAGCTTCTTGCGCAGGTCCCCCATCTCGAGCGTGAGCCCGAGGACGCTCTCGGCGATCGCATCGACCGGGATGGGCGGCCGCGGAGGCTCGCCCTTGCACTTTGCGTACCGGCGCAGCAGCTCCTGAGCGGCGCTCTCGAGCTGCGCGTCGGAGAGGAACGGGACCTTGAAGGTCATCAGCGCTTTCCCTTCTTCGGCTCGTTGGGCAGGAGCTTCATCAGGTCTTCAGCCGACAGCTTCCGCTCCCCGACGGTGCGCAGGAACTCCGGCATTCCCGAGTCGGCCTTGATGACGCTGAGCGACTCCTCGGACACGCGCCCGGCGAGCGTCATCAGCTCGTCGAAGCTGTCAGAGAGCTGGGCGGCCATCTTGCGGATGACGTCCTCCGCGGGCGGCGCCTTCTCCTCCGAGGTCTCGATGCGCGACAGGTACGTGGGCGAGATGCCGACCTTCGTGGCAAACTCGCGGAGCCCGAGCTTCTGCTCGGTCCTCAGGCGTCGAATGCGTTCTCCAAACCGTTCCTTCACGTTTCCTCGCTGAGCGCCCCCCGGAAGCGGGGCGCGATGTTCTGTTGCCTAAATACTAAACAGAACATCCCCGGTCAATGGGATCATGCAGGTCGGTGACGATCTCCTGTCCCGTTTCGGCGCGCGGGACCGCGTTTCCCACCTGTGGAAGCGACGATCCCGAAGACGCGGCCCGGCGCGGCCGCAGCCACCACCGCGAGCGCCGAGGAGCGCCGCGCCGAGGTCGAGCGTCGTCTCGACGAGGCGGCTGACGTCCTCGCCGAGACGCTCCTCGACATGTGGCGCCAGGAGCAGCGCGCCAAGCTCGACGCCGCACATGGAGGTGCGTCGTGACATCACTGCTCTCTCCGGCTCTCGCCTTGTCTTCTACCGGGGAAGAAGCCGTCATGCCGACGACGCGCGAGCACGGTGCGCGCGCGAACAACGGAGGCACGATGAACAACAAGGCGACCGCCAGAGCCCGCACCGCGATGCGCGAGCTCGACGACGTCCCCACCAAGCTCGCAGCGCTCGAGTCGATGACGGTGGGCCAGCTCGCCGAGAAGTGGCGCGAGCTCTACGGCGAGCCCACGCGCACGCGGAACAAGGACTACCTCAAGAAGCGCCTCGCCTGGCGCATCCAGGAGCTGGCCGAGGGAGGGCTCTCGCAGGGCGCGCTCGCGCGCATCCATCAGCTCGGCGACCAGATGCCGGAGCGGTGGCGCATGCGTCAGAGCCAAGGCCAGGGTGCGAGCGACGCGGCCACGCCGACGGAGGCGCTGCAGGTGGTGCACGCGACGCCGCCGCGCGACCCCCGCGTCCCTCCCGCGGGCACTGTCCTGCGCCGCGTCTTCGACGGAAAGGCATACGAGGTGACGGTCTGCGCGGAGGGCTTCGAGTACGAAGGGCGGCGGTACAAGTCGCTCTCGGCGATCGCGACGGAGATCGCCGGAACGCGCTGGAACGGGTTCCTCTTCTTCGGGCTCAAGAAGCGCGGCGAGTCGGCGCGCGAGGAGTCCGCAGCATGAGCGACTTCTTCCGCACGCAGATGGGCCACCGCTTCTACGAGTCGACGATGCCGTCGCTCGTGCGAGAGCTGGCGCGGTTCAACGCGAACCTCGAGCGGCTCCTCGCCGTCGTCGAGCGCGAGACCGCGAAGCCCGATGAGGGCGAGGCCAGACCGGCTCCGTCGAAGGAGCCGCGATGAGCAAGCAGCGTCAGCGAGCGAGCGCGCCAGCGCCGGAGACAAAGCGCTGCGCCATCTACACGCGCAAGTCGACGACGATGGGGCTCGAGCAGGAGTTCAACTCCCTCGACGCCCAGCGCGACGCCTGCCTCGCGTACATCGAGCGGCAGCAGGGCTGGACCCTCGTCGACACGCGCTACGACGACGGCGGCTTCACGGGCGCGAACATCGACCGGCCCGCGTTCCAGCGGCTGATGGCCGACGTCGAGGCGGGCAAGGTCGATGTCATCGTCGTCTACAAGGTCGATCGGCTCTCGCGCTCGCTGCTCGACTTCGTGAAGGTGATGGAGCGCCTCAACACCGCGGGAGCGTCCTTCGTCTCCATCACCCAGAACTTCTCGACGGCCGACGCCATGGGTCGGCTAACGATGAACATGCTGATGTCATTCGCAGAGTTCGAGCGCGAGATGATCAGCGAGCGGACACGGGACAAGATCGCCGGCGCGCGTCGCAAGGGGAAGTGGACGGGTGGCCCCGTGCCCTTCGGCTACTCGGCGAAGGACAAGAAGCTCTACATCAACGACGTCGAGGCCCACGTCGTGCGCGAGGCCTTCACGCTGTTCCTCCAGCACCGGCAAATGGCCGTGGTCGCCCGCGAGCTGAATCGGCGTGGCCTCCAGCCCCGCGCGTCGCGCCGCCAGTCGAAGCGAGGCTTGCTCTGGACGAAGGACACTATCGCCCGCGTGCTGAGGAGCCCGCTCTACGTCGGGCTCATGATGCACGGCGACGAGCGCTTCCCCGGCGAGCACCCGCCGCTCATCGAGCAGTCGACGTACGAGGAGGCGCAGCGGCTCCTCGGAGAGTCTGGCCGCACGCTGCGTGTCCACGGCACGAACCCGGAGTACGTGCTGCGCGGGCTCCTCTGCTGCGGGGCCTGCGGCGATCCGATGACGCCCGCGTCGACGACGAAGAAGAGCGGCAAGACGTACCGATTTTACAGGTGTTCGCGCCGCGACAAGTACGGCAAGGATCTGTGCCCCGGCAAGCCCCTGCCTGCGGGCGCCATCGAGGACTTTGTGGTCGCACGCCTCGGGGGGGCGACTGCCGACGGGACGCTGGCGTTGCGCACGAAGGCGAAGCTGGAGGCGCGCATCCTCAAGTCGCGCGCGGACTACGTGACGCTACGGGACAGCCTCAACGCGCGCATCGCGGACCACTCGGCGGGCGCGTCGAAGCTCGCCGATGAGGTCGCGAGGCTCGAGGGCCGCGCGCGCGAGCTCGTCGAGGCCAAGCTGCGCATCGAGGCCAACAACCTGGAGGCCGCCGAGAGCCAGCTCCGCGCCGTCGAGCGCGACGCGGTGAACCTCGAACTCGACGCCAAGCACCTCGACTGGTTCGTCAGCGCGCTGCGCGACTTCGGGAAGGTGTGGACGAACATGACGCCCGAGAACCAGGGGCGGCTCCTGCGCGCCATCGTCGCGAAGGTCGTCGTCGACGACAAGCAGGGCAAGTGCCGCGTCGAGTTGGTGAACTTCGACGCCGCCGGGGACGCGAAGGAGGCTGCGTGAGAGACGCGGAGCACACCGAGGAGCGCGCGGCGAAGAACACGGGCGACGTGCTGGTCGACGACTTCCGCATCTGCGACGACCCGTTCCACCGGGTCCGCAGGGAGCGCCGCGTGGTGCTCTCGGTGACGCCGCCGCCCCCGAAGCCCGAGCCCGTCCACAGGCCCGCCAAGGTGGCCCAGATGCTCGCCCTCGCGCACCACCTGCAGCGGGCCATCGACCGGGGAGCCGTCGCCGATCGGGCCGCGGTGGCGCGCAGGCTGGGCCTCACACGGGCTCGGGTCACGCAGCTACTCGATCTGCTCCTCCTCGCGCCCGACCTCCAGATGGCCGTCCTCCAACTCGAAGCCGTCGATGGCGCGGAGCCGATGGCCGAGCGCACGCTCCGGGCCGTGGCTCACGCAGGCACCTGGGCCGAGCAGCGGTCTGCGTGGAGTGATTGTGCCTGTCACGCCCTCCGGTCCAGGCGCCTAGACGGGTGAAATGGCCCGATGTGGAGGCCAAGGAGTCTGACCCATGTCCAAGCCCAAGTTCATTCCCGTTTTTGCTGTGCTTTTCGCCGTTGCCGCGGCGTCCGTACCTGCCACGTCGTTTGCGGGCACGCCGCCCTCGCAGGACTGCCTTCTGCGCGAGCACCGGATCACTTCGGTGACGCCCTACCGAGTCGAAGAGCGGATCGGCAAGAACGCCATCCAGCGACTTCGCGGAGCAGAAGTCTTCGTTCAGGCCGAGCCAGGCCTCACCGCCGAGTGGCTCCAGCTAACGCTCGCTCGACACATCGCGCAGATGCGCGGTTCTGCGACCATGCCGGACTGCGCATTCGACGTAGACGACGTAGCGGTTCGTGTCGAATCGGGCGGCACTGGCTTCCGCGTGCGGATCATCGCGCGTGACACCGACAAGGGGGAAGAGGTGCTGCGTCGTGCGCGGCTGCTCCTTTCATGACCACCATGGAGGTAACGTTCCGACTCCCGGGTTCATGACGGGATCCGGGAGTCCAAACGATGCGAACCGAATCGAACACCCTGGACGCCCTCATGGCGCGTCTCGCCGACGGCGACCGCGCCGTGTTCGCGCGCGTGTTCGAGCTTCTATGGGGACCGATTCATCGCCTGTGCATCACGTTGCTCAAGAACGACGCCGACGCGGCTGACGCCGCCCAGGAAGCCATGCAGAAGATCCTCGAGCGCGCATCAGACTACGACAAGAGCCGACCGGCGATGCCGTGGGCGATGGCGATCGCTGGCTGGGAATGCAGGACCTTGTCGCGCAAGCGCGGGCGTCGGCGAGAGGTGGACGACGCGGGTCACGAGCAAGCCGGGGAACACCCCGAGGATGAGGTCGTTCAGCGCAACCTGGCCGCGGCTGCCATCGCCGCGCTCGGCGAGCTCTCGGAGGCCGATCGCGAAACGCTCATCGCCACGTTCTGGGACGAGGCCGCGTCCGTCTCGGGCGCCACGCTGCGCAAGCGGCGCGAGCGCGCTCTGGACCGGCTCAGAAAAACGTTCAGGAGGCTCTATGGACTCGACTGATCTCTCGCAGCTACAGCGGCGAGTGCGGTGGGCCTACGAGCTCGGTCGGCTACGGCGCGCCCTCCTCGGCGTGGCGCCGGTGCTCGTCATCGTCGCCGTAGCCGCATGCGTCGCGCATCGTCCGATGTCGACGCTTTGGTTTGGTTTGGCGACGGTCTCGGTGGGGGTCGCGATGCTCTGGTACGGACGAGATCCGCAGAAGGCGGTGCTCCCGGGAATCGCGGCTGGCCTAGTGCCTCTGGTGTTCGCGCTGTGCGCCAACCACATGCACGCGTGCGGCGCTGACGGTTGCAGCTCCCTGTGCGTGCCCGCGTGCGCTCTGGGCGGGGTGGTCGCGGGCCTCGCGGTCGCGAGCGTGGGCAACCAGCGGAACACCGGGCCTTGGTTTTGGGTGTCGGCGTCGTCGCTCGCGCTCCTCACGGGGGCGATGGGGTGTGCTTGCATCGGTTACTCCGGCGTCATTGGCCTGGGCCTCGGCTTCGGCGCCGGCATGGTCCCGGGGCTGCTACGCCGAGCCTTCGGCGGAAAAGCAACCTAGCCCTGTCACGCTCGGCGGCCCGGGTGCCTACACGGGCGATGAGGCCCACAAGATGAGCTGCCCCGATTGCCACCCGAACGGGCGCGGAAGGCCTTTGTTGCTCGGCATCGCAGTCGTGGCGCTGCTTGCGTTCGCGTACCTCGAAGGCGCGGCTGGGAAAGAAGCATCCGAGCCCGCGTCCACTTCCCCGCAGGAGACCCACCGATGACTCGACCACTTCACTTCGCACTCGCAACCACCGTCGTCGCGTTCACGGGCGCATGTAGCGGCATGGACATGGGCAACATGGACGGCATGGGGGACATGGACGGCGGAATGATGATCCCTGAGGTCATCGATGTCGACGCGTCCGAAGGACCGTTTGAACCGAGCGCTGCGCCGGATCTCGACCCCGCACCCAACGTGGTGGAGGTCGCGCTCGAGGCGAAGGTCTCCGATATCGAAATCGCACCCGGTCGCACCGTATCGATGTGGACGTACAACGGTCAGCTGCCGGGACCTCGCATCGAAGCCCGCGCCGGTGACACCGTCCGCGTACGGTTCAAGAACTCCCTACCGGAGGCGACCACGATTCATTGGCACGGCGTGCGCGTGCCCGCAGCGATGGATGGCGTGCCGGCTGCGCAATCGCCGATCGCCGCAGGAGCCGAGTTTACCTACGAGTTCGTGGTCCCGGACGCGGGGACCTTCTGGTACCACCCGCACGTTCGCTCGGACGAACAGGTCGAGCGCGGCCTCTACGGCGCCTTCGTCGTGCATGGCGATGCTGAGCCCACCACGACCACTGACCGAACCGTCGTGCTCGACGACTTGCTGGTCGACACGAACTGGCAGCTGAGCGACTTCGACCCGATGATGCAGGCGATGGTCGGTCGGCAGGGGAACGTGATCCTTGCGAACGGCTGGGCACATCCGATCGCAGGGGTTGCCCGCGGTGGACTCCACCGCTTCCGCTTCATCAATGCGGCCAACGCGCGCTACTTCAGGCTCGCGCTACCTGGTCACCGCCTGATTCAAATCGGCACCGACGGCGGCTTTCTCCCCGCACCGCGCGAGGTCGACGAGCTACTCCTCGTGCCAGGAGAGCGCGCCGACGTGCTCGTTGTCGCCCGCGGCGAGGCGAACGAGACGATGGAGTGGACGTCGCTGCGCTACGACCGGGGCCACGGGACAGGCGATCTCCCTGACGCTGTTGTCTTCCAAATGAAGCACGGCAGCGACGCGCCGATCACTACGCCTGCGACTCCCGGTGCGTTCACGCCCATCGCAGAGCTGCCTGCGGCTACCGTGCAGCGCGAGATCAAGTTGGAAGAGTCCATGGCGATGGGCGGAGGCGACCACGGCGCTGGGCATGGCTCGTCGATGACCGACATGGCGCCCGTCTTCTCCATCAACGGCGAAGTCTTCCCTGACGTGACGCCCTTGGCGGCGACCCTGGAGACCGTCGAGGAGTGGGCGATCGTGAACACCACCGAGATGGACCACCCGTTTCATCTTCATGGGTTCCGCTTCCAGGTCGTCTCCGTCGATGGGGCGGCCCCGAGCGTCGTCGCCTGGCGAGACTCGATCAACATTCCCGCGGAGAAGACGGTGAATTTCCGAGTCCGGCTCGAGGACAACCCGGGGATGTGGATGTTTCACTGTCACATCCTCGAGCACGCTGAGCGCGGGATGATGGGCGAGCTCGAGGTTGCGGCGCCATGACCAGGGGGCTCGCTCGACCCGAGCGTGGCCTTCCGTTCGCAGGTGCAATCCTGCTGCTGGCCGGCTGCGCCTCGGCGCCAAGCTCGGGGCCTACTGTGGCTCCGCACGAGCACGATTCTCGTGCGTCATCCGACGCGAGACCCGGCGAAGGACGCGACGACCATCCTCCGATGGCGCGCACCGTAGGGACCGACGCGCCTCCCGCCGAGGAACCTGCGCACGAGCACGGGCCGGCAGCATCGGAGCCAAGCGAACAAGAGGCGTACGAGCGCGCTCGCCCCGTGTTCGAGCGGTACTGCGCCCGCTGCCACACGAGCGGCACCGGCAAGCGCGCTGCGCTGCGACACTTCACGATGGACCGGTATCCCTTCGGCGGGCACCACGCCGACCAGATCTCATCGACGATTCGAGAGGTGCTCGGCGCGGATGGACAACCCGCGACGATGCCCAAGGATCGCCCCGGCGCGGTTCGGGGAGATGATCTCCGCATCATCTTGGAGTGGGCGGAGGCGTTCGAGCGAGCGCATGCCGCGGCCGACCACAGCGAGCATCGCCATGAGCATTGACCTGAAAGGAACGCTGCAACCATGACAGGAATCAGACCAATCTCGGCAGCCGTTGCGCTCCTCGGGCTCGTGCTCGGGTGCGAGACCAAGGACGCCAGTCAGGCAACGAGTACCCACGCAACGACGAACACTCCCGCGCCGTCGGCATCCACGGCGCAGGGCCATGAGCGCTCGTCGGACACGGCATCGTCGCTCACCCTCGTCACCGATCGCAGTCTCGTATGCATGGTCAACAACCAGTTCATGGGGCGGCCGCAGATCCCGATCGAAGTGGACGGGCGCACCTACTACGGGTGCTGCGAGATGTGCAAAGGACGGCTCGGGAGTGATCCGTCTTCACGCGTTTCGACCGATCCCGTGAGCGGAAACACGGTCGACAAGGCCACGGCGGTGATCGGCCGGGCCGGCGACGGGCGAACGCTCTACTTCGAGAACAATCAGACCTTCGCGGCTTACGCTCAGGGGACAACTCGATGAGTTACATCCCGGCGCTCCGCTACGAGTCGCTCACGCGATTCTACGACCCAGTCCTGCGCGCCACCCTGAAGGAAGACCGCTTCAAGCGCCTGCTGGTGGAGCAGGCCGCCCTCCAGCCTGGGCACCGAGTGCTCGACGTCGGCTGCGGCACAGCAACGCTTACCATCCTCCTGAAGCAGGCGTGCGCGGCAGCCGAAGTGACCGGGCTCGATGGTGACGCGAAGGTGCTCGATCTCGCACGAACGAAGATCGAGGCAGCCGGGCTCGACATCACGCTCAAGCAGGGACTGGGCTCGGAGGCGCCGTTCCCGCCGGCATCCTTCGATCGCGTCGTGTCGAGCCTCGTGTTTCACCACCTCACGACTGAGGAGAAGCGACGTACGCTGAAGCGCGTACGAGAGCTGCTCAAGAGCGGGGGCGAGGTGCACATCGCCGACTGGGGCAAGGCCCAGAACCCGGCGATGCGGGTGGCGTTCTTGGCAATTCAGCTGCTCGACGGCTTCGCGACGACGACCGACAACGTCCGTGGGTTCTTGCCGACGCTGATGACAGACGCCGGCTTTCGCGCGGTCGAAGAGACCCACCGGGAGATGACGGTCTTCGGGACGCTCTCCCTGTACCGCGGCCTCGCTCCCTAGGCGCGATTACGCGCGCGACCCTGTCACGATCGAGACCCTTGCTGCCTAGACGCTCGTGCCCTCCCGTCCTCGAAGCGTCGCCCTTAAGCGCTCCGTTGCCGTCGCGACGCTTGTCGCCATCGCCAGCGGGTGTGTCTCCACGCAAACCGGGCGGACCCTAGATCGGTCCTACGAGGTAGCGACGGCGCGTGTTCGGGAAGCGCCCCGGCGCCCGACGCAAGAAAGCACGGTCGCCGAAGCCGATCTTGCGGGGCCACTCGAGCGCGACGTGGTCGTCGTCGCGGCTGTGGGGCGCAGCCCCGCCCTTGCGGTGATGGCGCATCGAGCCCGGGCGCTTGTTCACGCCGGTCGCGCCGAAGGCTCGCTGCCGCCGGCCGAGCTCGGCTTCGAGGCCTGGAATCTGCCGCTGGCGCGACCCTACGCGCTCGGGGAAGCGGACATGTACATGGTCGAGTTGCGCCAACGGTTTCCGGCGGCTGGCTCACTCGACGCGCGAGCGCGGGCCATGGCCGAGGAGGCGCAGGCGATGCTCGCCGAGCTTTCCTCCGAAGAAAGGATCGTCGCGGAGCGAGCGGCCAATGCCTTCGCCGACTATGTGCAGGCCTTTGCGGAGAAACGCTTGCAGGAGCGCCAGCTCGCGCTGCTTGCACGCATGGGGCAGGCGGTCCGGGCTCGTTACACCACGGGTGGCTCCGGGCTCGCAGAGGCTGCCCGCATCGATGTGGAGGTCACAAAGGCGCAGCGAGCACTGGCGCGCATCGGCGGTGACATCGCGCGCTCGCGGGCGACGCTCAACGCGGTGCTAAGGCGACCGCCCGGCGCCGCTCTTGGCGAACCGCGTGAGACTCCGCCCGAGACGGTGCGCATTTCCGTCGAAGATCTGATCGCGCGCGCGGAAGCGAATCGCGGCGCGACGCTCTCGGCGGACGCACGGGTGAGAGCCGCCGGCGCTCGACGCGAGGCAGCCGAAGCCGAAGCGCGCATCCCGGAGTTCATGGTCGGGCTCGGGTACTGGCAGGACCCAACCATGCGCCCTGGTATGGGCGTGACCGCCTCCATGTCGCTGCCGTGGCTTTGGGGCCCAAACCGCGATCGCGTGCGCCAAGCCGGGGAGGAGGAAGCTGCCGAACGCGCGGCCCGCGACAACGCGAGTCTCGACACGCAGGCTGAGGTCAGCGAGGCCCACGCGAGGCTCTTGGCGCTGGAGGCCCAGTTCTCCGTTATCCGCGGGCAGGCCCTGCCGGCAACATCGCGATCGATGGAGGCGCTCACCGCCGCGTTCTCCACGGGGAATGCGAGCCTCCTCGAGTGGGTCGACGTCGCGCGCTCCCTGCTTGATCTCGAGATGGAGATGGTCGTGCTGCACGGCGACCTCCAGCGCGGCGTCGCCAGCCTCGAGCGGGCTGTCGGAACGGCGCTCCCTCGAACGCCCTTGCATGAGGATTCGACGCCATGAGTACCGGAGAAACCACGAAGCCACCTGAGACCAACGACGAAGGCCATCACGAGCCGCACGCACCCGCGCCCAGTCGCCGTGCGCTCCGAACGCTGGCGGTCGTTCGCTGGGTGCTGCTTGGGCTCGTCACTGCGCTCGCTGGATACACCGTGTGGACCTTCTGGGGGCCCAAGCAGGACGGTCACGCCGCGCACGAGGAGGCTCGGTACTACTGCCCGATGCATCCGCAGATCCGCTCGCCGGAGCCCGGGGAGTGCCCGATCTGCCACATGAACCTCGAGCCCATACCCGAGGAGCGGCGCAACGCGCCCGCGACCTCCTCAGCCCAGGCGACGCAGCCCGCACCGCCTGCATCAAGTCCGTCGAACGTCACGCCCGTGACATTGAGCGAAGAGAAGCAGCGGGCCGTCGGGCTCGCCACGAGCGTGGTGGAGAGCGCCGCCGTCGGCGATCGTTTGCGTGTCCCCGGCGTCATCAGCGCACCGGAAACGGGCCTCGCACAGGCGCGCGTACGCGCTCCGGGGTTCGTCGAGCAAGTCGCCGTTCGACAGACAGGCGTGCGCGTGACCCGAGGCCAACCACTCGCGTTCATCTACAGCCCAGAGATCTATCGCGCGCAGGAAGAGTACCTCGCGGCCACACGCTGGAGCGGCGCCGCGAGCGGGGACGGCACCGCACCAACGGGTGCCGCTGACATCGCAGCCGCGGCGCGCCGCGGGCTCGAGCTCCTCGGGCTCAGCACGACCGACATTGAGGAGATTACTCGGACGGGAAGACCGATCCGTGCGGTCCCTGTCCGCGCCCCAGCATCTGGCTACGTAACGCGGTTCAACGCAGTGCTTGGCTCGCGCGCCGAGCCTGAGATGGTGCTCTACGAGATCGCCGATCTCTCGAACGTGTGGGTTGTCGCCAGCGTTCACGAGCGCGACCTGAACGCGATGCGCGTCGGCATGACCGCGCGCTTCACGACGACGAACACCCCGGCGGAGCCGCTGAGCGGGCGCGTGGACCTCGTCGAGCCGCTGCTCGAGGAGTCGACGCGCACCACGCGGGTGCGCCTCGTCGTCCCCAATCGCGATGGGCGTCTTCGACCCGGCCAGTTTGGCGAAGTCGAGTTCGAGCTCCCCGCATCGCCCGGGCTCTTCGTACCGCGCGACGCCGTGATCCGTACCGGCGAGCACGAGTACGTGTACGT
>ERZ1066121.1020-NODE-1020-length-22664-cov-24.989119_pt1 | contig 22664 bp, 24 predicted proteins | sample MGYA00382768_ERZ1066121 | MGnify/ENA primary metagenome ERZ1066121 (study PRJEB33369, sample SAMEA5778351) | biofilm metagenome | biome: Industrial cooling water; feature: Water cooling tower basin; material: Biofilm | place: United Arab Emirates | collected...
CCGCCTCCGGCCGTCCTCCGTGCCTCCGTGTTGACGCGGTTCAGCGATGTGCGCGCAACGTGAACGCCCGGGTCAGGACACGCGGCCGCCCATGCGGGCCATCGCGGCGGCGAGGTCGGACTCGTCGCCGGTGGCGGTGACGGTGCCGAGCTGCTCGGTGAGGAGCGCGGTCGCGCGGTCGACGTCGGTGGCGGCGACGAGGGCGACGAGGGCGGAGCTGTCGAACGCGATGCCGTCGCCCATCTGCTTGAGGAGCGCGTCGGGGAAGCCGAGGTCGATGAAGTAGGCGGCGGCCGCGCCGGCGGCGGCGAGGGTGATCGTGCCGACGCCGGGGAGGAGGAGCCCGGCGATCGCGCCGATCAGCGCGCTCTTGCCGACGCCCCAGTCGTCGGTCTCGGTGAACTCGACCTTCCCCGAGCCGTCGCGCTTGACGATGGCGACGTTGCCGAGCGAGACGCCGGCGCCGCGGAGCCGCTCGAAGCCGGCGGCGGCGCCGTTGGTGCCGGACCAGGTGGCGATGACGATGCGGCGGGACGAGGTGTCGGACATGGGAGCGGCGGCGCGGAGGTGGACGGCGCGGCGCCTCGTGCGCGCGCACCGGAGCCGCAAGATGCGAACGCGACACGCGCCGCGCACCCGGGGGCGCGCAGCGCGTGACGACGCCGGGACGCGACGTTCAGGCGGCGGCGCCGAGGAGTCGCGAGACGGTGTTGGCGACGTCCTGCGGCGGGCAGGGCTTCGCCAGGTAGGCGTCGCACCCCACCTCCTCGGCCTTCGCGCGGTCGGCGGGGAGGGCGTGCGCCGTCAGCGCGACGACGGGGATGTCGCGCGTCGCCGGGTCGGCCTTGAGGCGACGCGTCGCCTCCCAGCCGTCGATGACGGGGACCGAGATGTCCATGAGGACGATGTCGGGCTGCAGCGACTGCGCCATCGCGATCCCCTGCGCGCCGTCGGTCGCCTCGTGGACCACGTAGCCGACGTGCCGGAGCATCGTGGCGTAGATGATCCGGTTGTCCTCGTTGTCCTCGACCATCAGCACCGTGCGCCCCGGGGCACCGGCGCCGGGGCGCCGCGCGGGGGTGAGCGGCGTCGCCGGCTCGTTCAGCATCTGCATGTGTCTCCACGACTCCCGGGGCGCACCGGTCGGCACGCCCACGCCGAGCATTCTACCCGAATCCGGGCTTCGCGATACCAGCGACCGTACGGCCGGTCAGCGTCCATCGTTGACCCCGGCGAGCGTGAAGGTGAAGGTGCTGCCCTGCCCGGGCGTGCTGGCCACGTCGAGGTCGCCGCCCATCCCGCGCGCCAGCTCGCGACTGATCGCGAGGCCGAGCCCGGTGCTGCGCCGGGTCGCCTCGCTCCCGGTCGATACCTGCACGAACGGCTCGAAGATCACCGCTTGTTCCGTGTCGGCGATCCCGGGGCCGGTGTCGCGCACCGTGAGCGTCACCCGCCCGGCGCCGTCCGCCGCCGCGGCGAGCGTCACGTGCCCGACGGCGCCCTCGGCCCCGCTCCCCGGCGTGAACTTGATCGCGTTGCCGACGAGGTTGAGCAGCACCTGGCCGGCGCGCTCCCGGTCGGCGTGCACGACGAGCGGACTGGCGAGCGCCGGCGCGACGTCGAGCACGAGCCCCGCCTCGTCGGCCTGACCCTCGACGAGCGGGAGGATGTCGCGCACCAGGTCGGCGACCGGCACGTCGGCGAGCGTGAAGGTGACGCGCCCCGACTCGAGCCGCGCCAGGTCGAGCACGTCGTCGATGAGCCGCGCCAGGTGCCGCTCGGCGCGCTGCACGCGCGCGAGGCCGTCGCGCTGCGCGTCGGCGAGGGCGCCGTGGATGCCGAGCAGCAGGAGGTGCACGTGCCCCTGGATCGCGTTGAGCGGCGTCCGCAGCTCGTGGCTGAGGGTGGCGACGAAGCGGCTCTTGGCCGCGCTCGCCGCCGCGGCCGCCGCCCGCTGCCGCTCGGCCTCCGCGCGCGCCACCTCGAGGGCGGCGACCGTCTCGCGCAGCCGCATCGCGGCCCCGCGCTGGTCGTCGACGTCGATGATCGTGCCGACGTGCCCCGCGAAGGCGCCGTCGGCGCCGAGCCACGGAGCGGCGGCGCTCAGGCACCAGCGCCACGCCCCGTCGGCGCGGCGCACGCGGAACTCGCCGCGGTACGAGCGCGCCTCGGCCGTGGCGCCAAGGTACTCGCGCGCGACGTGCGTCCGGTCGGCGTCGTGCAGCATGCGCAGCCACCCCTCGCCGAGCGCCTCGCTCACCGGCTGCCCGGTGAAGCTCGTCCAGTGCCCGTCGACGAACGTGCACTGCCCGTTCGCGTCGGTCATCCAGAGGATCACCGCGGTCCCGTCGAAGGCGGGCGAGGCGGCGAGCGGCGCGTGGTCGATGGGGCGCGGGGCGACGGACGTCATGACGTGCGGCACGGGGAGACGCACCGCCGGCCGCATGGCGCAGCGGAACTCGTGCGGGCGAGGCTATCCGGTGGCGAGCCATCGCCGCAATCGGAGCAGCCCCGAACGTGGCCATCACGCGCGACGTCCATGCCCACGGGAGGAGAGGTGGAAGGGGCCGCGCACGCGACGATCGGCAGCGCCGTCACCCCCATGCGCCGTGCGGGACGGGCGCGGCGACCGCGGCCGTGGCGGTTATCTTCGACGCATGGCCGAGCTCCCCCCGTCGACCCTGCCCGGGACGCCACGCACCTGGGCGGGCGTGGTGACGGCGCTCGTCGTGCGCTGCCTGCTGGAGCCGACGCTCGTGCCCAAGCTCCTCCTCGTCGGCTGGCGCTTCCGCCGGCGGCGGTGGTGGGCCCGCGCGCCGTTCCTCCCCCTCCCCGCCGGCGACTACGTGCGCTGGCGGATGCACACCGCCTACGGCCGCGACGACGCGATCCCGCCGGCGGCCGACGTCGCGGGGTACGCGCGCTGGGTCTGGGACATGCGGCGCGTGACGCACTGAGCGGGCGCGCTCCCGACCGCGCGCCGCGCCACCCGCCCCGCCCTCACGCCGAGCCGCACGCCACCGTGCGCCCGCCCCCGACCCCGAAGCGTCGCCTGCCGGGGCAGCTCCCCCCGGGCGAGGCGCCGCGCGTCGTCGTCCCGCCGCCCGGCTTCGGGGAGCGGCTCAAGGCCGAGGCCTACGCGCGCGGTGCCGACGCGACAGGGATCGCGACGCTCGGCCCCATGGAGACGGCGCCGTGGTTCCGCGAGTGGCTCGCCGCGGGGCACGCCGGGACGATGGACTACCTCCCCCGCGGCGCCGACGCGCGCGACGACAGCCGGCGGCCGCATCCCGGCACGGTGAGCGCGCTCGTGATCGCGGTGGAGTACGGCGGCCGCGCGCCCGACGGTCCCGTGGCGCGCTACGCCCGGGGCGACGACTACCACGACGTGCTCGTGACGCTGCTGCGCGGCGTGCACGCGTGGGTCGAAGCGGAGCTCGGCCAGCCGGTGCACGGCAAGGCGTACGTGGACACCGGGCCGCTGCTCGAGCGCGACCTCGCGCGCCGCGCGGGGCTCGGCTGGTTCGGGAAGAACACGATGCTCATCACGCCGGGGCTCGGGAGCTTCACCTTCCTCGGCTGCCTCGTGCTCGCGCTCGACCTCGCGCCCGACGCCCCCTTCACGCGCGAGCACTGCGGGAGCTGCACTCGCTGCCTCGACGCCTGCCCGACGCAGGCGTTCGTCGCGCCGCGCGTGCTCGACGCGACGCGGTGCATCAGCTACCTGACGATCGAGCTGAAGGGGGAGATCGAGTCGGCGCTGCGGGGCGCGGTGGGCGGGCACGTGTACGGGTGCGACGTGTGCAACGAGGTGTGTCCGTGGAACGTGAAGTTCGCGCGGGAGCTCCGTGACGGGTCGCCGTTCGCGCCGCGGGCGTTCATCGCGGGCAAGGACGCGGTGACGCTCGCGCGAGACCTGCTCGCGCTCGACGAGGAGGAGTTCCGCGCGGCGTTCTCGAAGTCGCCGATGAAGCGGGCGAAGCTCGCGGGACTGCAGCGGAACGCGAACGTCGTGCTCGACAACCTTCACCTCGTGGACGGGTCGCGCTGAGAGCAACGCGCACCGGCCTGGACGTGCCGCAGGCGGGACAGCCGGTCAGGCCGGTGACGCAGGCGCCTCAGGATCCTCCCCCAGCGCCTCGATGTCGGCGAGATCCTTGCGCCGCCCGGTCGCCCGCTTGTTCCGCAACAGCGTCGCACAGCCGAGGAACGGCACGCGCACGCCGCGCACGTCGTGCTCCACACGCTCCGTCCACGCCACGTCGAAGTCGGGCACACCGGTGATCGTGGTCAGCACGTCGATCCGGTCCGGCGGAAGGCCGAGTTGGACGACCGTGTCCGGGCGCTGGAGATCCTCGAGCGCGACGCCGAGCGTCGCGAGCGGCGCACCGAAGGCCGTCAACGCGCGCCACGCCCGCTCCGCATTGGCAGACGTCGGCTCGATCCAGACGTCGAGATGCTGCGTCCCACGGGGCACGCCGTGTGCCGCGAGTGCATGCGCGCCCACGACGACGAAGCGCACCTCTGCGGCCGTGAAGGCGGCGAGCAGGTCGAACCAGTCGTCCGTCACGGCCCGTGCGGCGAGCGTCGCACGACACGTCCCGGCATGGCGCTGCGTGCGTACGCGGGCCACGGACGCCCGGTGAGCTCCCACATCCGGCGGGACAGCACCCGCACGAGCTCGATCCGCTCGGCCGCGGTGGTGGTAGCGGACAGATCGTCCCCCCCGGTCTCCGTACTCAGGCGGGAGACTCGGGCGACCATGACCCGGCGTGCCGGTGCCCCCGCCCCGTCGGAGGCGGGCGATGGCGCGGCACGCGTCGGCAGGGGGTCGGCAGGCATCGCGGAAAGATGGCATGGCACGCCGCGCGGCGCGAATGTCCGAGCCGGTCGCGCAGGTCGTCCGTCGCATGGGGTCGAGGTGGCCGTGAGCTGCCCGAGCCAGCGACATCACAGCCGGTGGAGCGCGGGCCCCGGAGCGCCACCGAGTAACGGGTGAGGCGCCAGACCGCCAAGGAAGTGTGTCCGTGGAACGTGAAGTTCGCGCGGGCGCTGCGTGACGGCTCACCGTTCGCGCCGCGGGCGTTCATCGCAGGGCAGGATGCGGCGACGCTGACGCGGGATCTGCGCGCGCTCGACGACGAGGGGGTCCGCCCGGCGTTCAGCAAGTCGCTGATGAAGCGGGCGAAGCTGGCGGGACTGCAGCGGAACGCGGAGGTGGTGCTGGCCCACACGCCGGTCGACCACAAGACCGAAGTCAGCGGCAGCGGGGCGTGAACGACCATCCCGCACGCGGCTGTCCCCCCCCGCGCGCCCACGGCCGCTCACCAGACGTCGAGCGAGAGCCCGGGTACGTCGTTGAAGTCGTCGCGGTTGCGCGTCACGAGCGTCGCGCGGTGCACGAGCGCCTGCGCGGCGATCATGCGGTCGAGGAGCTTGCGGCGGGAATAGCCGACCTGCGCCACGATGCCGGCATACGCATCGGCCGCGAGGTCGTCGAAGGCGAGCGTGGGGATCGCCGCGAGCATCGCGTCGAGGCGGGCGCGACGGATGGACGCGTACGCCGGCTCGCGATGCACGCCCCCCTCGAGTTCGACGCGCGTCACCACGGACAGGAGCACCGCACCGTCGAGTGCCGCGACGCGGTCGAGCACCGTGGCGTCGCCGTCACGCAGGTGGATGGCAACGTTCGTGTCGAGCAGCCAGGCCATTCAGAGCCCAGGCCGTTCGGGCAGCTCGTCGGTGTCGCGTCGCTCGACCGTCGGCGGGACCGGGAGCGCCCGGAGCTGCGCGATCATCTCCGGCACGGTGAGCGCCGCCGGGTACACGGTGAGGACGTCGCCGGAGCGCACGATCACGAGCTCGACATCGTCGCCGAACGCGACGTCCTTCGGCAGGCGCAGGGCCTCGCTGTTCCCACTGCGGAACGTACGGGTTCGGGCGGTCGGCACTCGCCACTCCTCGCTGGGATATACACGTATATACCCATCTGGGGTCGCCGTGCCAAGTCCCCGCCCTGCTCACGGGCACCCGCCCCGGTCAGCGCGGTCGACCTCCCCCCGGTCGCCGGTGAGCCGGACCGCGAAACGGGTGATCCGACACACCTGCAAGGAGATGTGTCCGTGGAAGGTGAAGTTCGCGCGGGAGCTCCGCGACGGATCGCCGTTCGCGCCGCGCGAGTTCATCGCGGGGAAGGATGCGGCGACGTTGGCGCGGGACCTGCTCGCGCTCGACGACGAGGGGTTCCGCGCGGCGTTCGGCAAGTCGCCGATGAAGCGGGCGAAGCTGGCGGGGCTGCAGCGCAATGCGCGCACTGTCCTCGCGAACGAGCCGAGCCGTGAATTCCGGCATGTCCCCGACGATCCTTCGCGAAGGGCCGTGCCGTCTGTTCCTCTTCTCTCGCAAGGAGCCGCGCAGGCACGTGGCCCATCGGGACGGCGCGGCGACGTGCCGGCGTCGCGGTGCGCGGATGGTCGGGGACCGGCCGTCCCGCCGGCTCCCACCTCCGACGGGAGAGCACGCGACGGGGGCGGCAGGGCCGCGGCGGCCTCGCGCCGCGTCGGCTGTGTTGCGCCGGGGGCTGGGCAGATCACCACTCGTGCGCGCTGCCGGTGGTCGGAGGTGCCGCGCGACGCGCCGCCCCCCGAGCGCACCGCCCGCAGGGTTGCGGCGTTCAGCGTACCGTACGCGTCGCCTTGCGATGCCGGCCGGGAATCCACGACGCCGCCGCCGTCATGACCGGCCCGTGCATATCGCGCTCCATCCCTCCATCACCGCATCACCGTGCTCGTCTCCGTCCTCGCAGCGCTGACGCTCGACGCCACCCTTACGCCCCTCGCACACCCCGACACGGTGCGCGGTCCTGCCCCGGCGCCGGTCGCCACCATCGACCCGACGCCCGAGGACGACGCCGCACGCCTCGCGATCGTCCCCGGCGTCGGCTTCGCCCCCGAGACGGGGTTCGCGCTCACCCCCTCCGTCGTCCGCTTCTGGCGCACCGGGAGCGGCGCGACCACCGACGGCGTCGCCACGCGCCCCTCGAGCGCCTCGCTCGGCCTGCTCGCGAGCACGCGCCGCCAGTTCGCGCTCACCTTCCAGTACGAGCGCTGGTCGCCCGACAACCGCACCTGGCTCACCGCCGCGGCGGAGGCGAGCGAGGTGCCGCAGCCGTTCTTCGGCATCGGGCCGGTCGCGCCGCTCGCGAACGAGGAGCTGTTCACGCCGCGCCTCGCGACGGCCACGTTCACCGCGCAGCGCGCCTTCTGGCGCCGCCCGTCGCTCGCGGCGCTCTACCTCGGCGCGCAGGTCGACGTCGGGACGCTCGCGATGCGGCGCACCGAGGCCGGGGGGCAGCTCGCGCCGGGGACGATCGCCGGGAGCGACGGGAGCACCGTCGTCGGCGCCGGCCCGCTCGCCACCGTCGACACGCGCGACGACGTCGTCTTCACGGGGGCGGGGCGCTTCGTGCAGGCCGGGTGGACGCTCTATCCCGTCGCCCTCGGCTCGACGTACGGCTTCTCGCGGTGGACCGTCGACGCGCGCGCCTTCCGCACCTTCGGCGCCCGCGCCGACACGGCACGGGCCACGCTCCCCGCCGAGCTGCGCGGCGTGCCGCGCACCGTCCTCGCGACGCAGCTCACGCTCGACGGGAGCACAGGCACGACCCCGTTCGACCAGCTCCCCACCTTCGGCGGCGACGGGCTCAAGCGGGGTTACCTCCGCGGGCGCTATCGCGACCGCAGCATGGTCACCGCGCAGGTCGAGCTGCGGCGGCAGTTCACCGGCTTCGCGCCGACGTGGCTGCCGAAGCGGCTCCACCACCGCCTCGGCGCGGCGGTCTTCGTCGCCGCGGGCGACGTGGCGCCGGGCTTCCGCGCGATGCAGGCGCGGAACGTGAACGTCACCGGCGGCGCCGGCGTGCGCTGGCTCCTCCTGCCGCGCGAGCGGCTCAACGTGCGCATCGACTACGGCGTCGCGCGCGACTCGCGCGGGCTCTACTTCACCGTCGGCGAGGCGTTCTGAGGGCGTGACGCCTGCGTGACGCGTGCGCCCCCCGGGCGCGCGCGCCGCTCACGCCTCCGCACCCGCGACCGCGTGCGCGCTCCCCTCGGCCGCCGGCACCGTGCCGCGCGGGAGCACGAGCGTGAAGCACGACCCCGCCCCCGGCGTGCTCGTCACCGTCAGGTCGCCCGCCATGAGCCGCGCGAGGTTGCGCCCGATCGCGAGGCCGAGCCCCACGCCGTCCTGCGTTCCCGTGCGGCGCGCGTCGACCTGCACGAACGGGTCGAAGATCGCCTCGAGCTTCTCGGGCGCGATGCCGATGCCGGTGTCGGTCACCGAGATCCGCACGCGCGACGCGTCGGCGTCGCAGGCGAGCGTCACGCGCCCCCCCGCCGGCGTGAACTTGATCGCGTTCGCGAGCAGGTTCACCAGCACCTGCTCGACGCGGTCGCGGTCGGCGCGCACCGCCAGCGCAGCGTCGCACGGGACGTGCTCGTAGCGCAGCTCGCGCTCGGCGAGCTGCGGTCCCACCACGGCGTGCAGCCCCTCGAGCAGGGGCCCGAGCGGGACGACCGTCGTCGCGAGCGGGACGTCGCGCCGCTCGACGCGCGCGAAGTTGAGCACGTCGTTGACGAGCGCGAGGAGGTGCGCCTGGTTGTGCCGGATGCGATCGAGGTCGGCGCGCTGCTCCGGGGTGACGGGGCCGCGCAGCTCCTTCGCGAGCAGGTAGGTGTAGCCCCCGATCGCGTTGAGCGGCGTGCGCAGGTCGTGACTCATCATCGCCAGGAACTCGCTCTTCGCGCGGTTGGCCTCCTCGGCCTCGCGACGCGCGTCCTCGGCGCGCTGGCGCGCCGTCTCCGCCTCGACGCGCGCGGCACGCTCGCGGTCGAGCGCCGCCGCGCGCTCCTCCTCGGCCGCGCGCAGCGCCCCGTTGGCGCGCACCAGCTCCTCGAAGCTCGAGACGAGGAGGTCGAGCACCTGCGTCGGGCTGCTGGCGACGGCGAGGCGCTCGCCGAAGACGCGCACCACCGGCGGCGCCCCCGGCGGCGCGGCGCGGCGCAGGTCGCGCGTCTCGAGGACGCGGTCGATGCGCTGCACGAGGAGCGCCGGCTCGAACGGCTTGCCGACGTAGGCGTCGGCGCCGCACTCGAGGCCGCGGAGCATGTCGATCGGCTCGCCGAGGCTCGTGAGGAGGAGCACCGGGACGTCGTGGCGCGCGGGATCGCGCTTGAGGAGGCGGCAGAGGTCGTAGCCGCTCATCCCCGGCATCACGACGTCGCTCAGCACCAAGTCGACGGCGCGCGTCCCGTCGGCGAGCCAGGCGAGCGCCTCCTCGCCGCTGCGCGCGGCGGCCACGGCGTGTCCCGCGCCCTCGAGGAGCGCGACGAGGACGGCGGCCTGCGTCGGGCTGTCCTCGACGACGAGGAGGCGCGCCCGGCGCACGGCGCGCGGCGAGGGATCGGCCTGCGGGATCGTCATGCCGCCTCCTCCACGAGTTCGGCGAGCCGCCGCCCGAGCGCGTCGATCGCGAGCACCTCGTCGACCACGCCGGCGCGCACCGCCTCCTGTGCCATGCCGTAGACCACCGACGACGCCTCGTCCTGCGCGAGCACGCGGCCGCCGCCCCGCCGCACCGCCGCGAGGCCGTCGACGCCGTCGCGCCCCATCCCGGTGAGCACGCAGGCCGCGAGCCCGCCGCCGAACGCCGCCGCTGCGCTCTCGAAGAGCGTCGTCGCCGATGGGCGGAAGCCGCCGACGGGGGGGCGGTCGAGGAGCGCGACGCGCCCGCACGGCGTCGCCGCGTCGGGGGCGACGCCGAGATGGCGGTCGTCGGGGGCGAGGTGCACGACGCCGCGGCGCAGCGGCTCGCCCTCGCCCGCGACGACGACGCCGAGCGCGAGGTTGGCGCTAAGCCACGAGGCGAGCCCGCCGACGAAGCCGCGCGCGATGTGCTGCACGACGAGGATCGGCGCGGGGAAGCTCGCCGGGAGGTCGAGCAGGAGCCGGCGGAGCGCGGCGGGGCCGCCGGTGGAGGCGCCGATCGCGATCGCGCGGACGGCGCGGCGCGGCGGCGTCGCGCGCGGCGGGCGCACGCCGCCGGCGGGGGTGGTGATGCTCCGTCGCACGACCTTCACGCGCGCCATCAGCTTCGCCATCGAGAGGAAGTGGTCGCGCGCGCGCGCGAAGTCGGGGTGCGACGGCGGCACGGGCGTCGGGACGACGGTGAGCGCCCCCGCCTGCGTCGCGCTGAAGCCGAGCCCCACGTCGGCGGTGCCCGCGACGGCGCTCACGATGAGGATCGGCGTCGGCGCCTCGCGCATGATCTCCTTGGTCGCGTCGAGCCCGTCGAGGAGCGGCATGTGGATGTCCATCGTCACGAGGTCGGGGCGGAGCGCGATCGCCTGCGCCACCGCCTCGACGCCGTTCCCCGCCTCGGCGACGACCTCGAAGGCGGGATCGGCGCGCAGCAGCTCGACGAGGAGCCGGCGCACGGTCGTCGAGTCCTCGGCGACGAGGACGCGGATCGGCGCCGATGCGCCGCCGGACGAGGCGTTCCGCGCCATCAGGCGGCCCCCGCGCCCGGGGCGTCGGCGCGCTCGGCGAGGAGGCGCCGCACCGTGGCGACGAGCGTGTCCTGGTCGAAGCTCGACTTGCCGAGATACGCGTCGGCGCCGACCTCGAGCCCGCGGCGCCGCTCCGCGGGCGACTCGAGCCCGGTGACGAGCACCACCGGGAGCTCGCGCAGCCGCGGCGCCGCACGGATCGCCGCGCAGAGCGAGAAGCCGTCCATGCCGGGCATCTCGACGTCCGAGACGACGAGCGACGCGCCGCTCTCCTGCAGCCGCCGCCACGCGTCGGCGCCGTCGACGGCCACCGTCACGTCGAGCCCCGCGGCCTCGAGGACGCTCTGCACGAGCGTGCGCGTGGTGATCGAGTCGTCGACGACGAGGACGCGCGCGCGCCGTGCCGCGGCGGGGCGTGCCACGTCCCCGTCGGGCGACGCGGCCGCCGCGTCGAGGCCGAGCCCCGAGGCGACGACCGCCGCCGCGTCGAGGACGAGCGCGACGCGCCCGTCGCCGAGGAGCGCGGCGCCGGAGACGTGCGGCAGCGGGCTCTTCCCGCGCCCCGCGATCGGGCGCACGACGAGCTCGCGCTCGTCGAGGAAGGCGTCCACGGCGACCGCGAGCCGCCGCGCGCCGACGCGGAGGACGCAGGCGCGCGCGATCGCGTCGCCCGCGCTCGCGCGCATGCGCACGGGCGGACCGAGCACCGCCGCGAGCGGGACGAGCGTCGCCGGCCCCTCGGGGGCGACGACGGCGGGGCGGCCGTCGAGGACGCGACGCTCCGCGGCCGGGATGCGGAGCAGCCGCTCGACGTAGGCCGTCGGCAGCGCCACCGCCTGGTCGCCGAGTGCCACGACGAGCGCGCGGAGCGTGACGAGCGTGAGCGGGGCGTCGAGCGTGAAGGTCGTCCCCTGTCCCGCGATCCACGCGACGTCGAGCCCCCCGCGCGCCCGCCGCATCGCCTCGCGCGCGGCGTCGAGGCCCACGCCGCGTCCGCTGATCGCGCTCGCGTCGCCGGCACGGGTCGAGATGCCCCCTTCGAAGACGCGGCGCGCGACGGCGCGGTCGTCGGCGGGGACGGGCTCGCCGAGCGCGGCGAGGCGGGCGCGGAGCGCGGCGACGTCGAGGCCGCGCCCGTCGTCGGCGACGGTGAGCACGAGCCGGTCGCCCTCGAGCCGGGCGCCGACGTGCACGGTGCCGGTCGCGGGCTTCCCCGCGGCGCGGCGCGCCTCGGGCGACTCGAGGCCGTGATCCACGGCGTTGCGCACGAGATGCAGGAGCGCCTCGCGCACGTGCTCGAGCACCGCGCGGTCGGCGGTGAGCGCGGTGCCGTCGAGGAGGAGGCGCACCTCCTTCCCCGTGGCGCGCGCGACGTCGCGCACGAGCGCGGGGAGGTGCTCGACGGCGTCGGCGACGGGGCGGAGGCGGAGCTCGCGCACGCCGCCACCGATCTCCGCGGCGAGGCGCTCGAGCTCGCGCGCGATCGCCCCCGCCTCGTCGGCGTGCGTCGCGAGCGCGGCGCGGGGGCCGGCAGCCGGGACGCGGTCGCCGGCCTCGGCGAGCGCCTGCGCGTGACCGGTCGCGCGCGCCGTGACGACGAGGAGCCGCGCGACGGCGCCGAGGAGGTCGTCGAGGCGCGCGGCGGCGATGCGCACCGTCGCGCCGTCGTCGCCGCGCGCGACGGCCGGTTCGGCGTCGCGCGCGTCGGCGGCGATGGCGGCGGCGTCCGTCGGCGTGATCGCGCGCATGGCGCGGGGCGAGGGCGCGACGTCGAGCGCGGGATCGTCGACGGCGCGCCCCGCCCGGAGGGCGTCGAGCGCGACGCGGAGCGCGTCGCAGGCCTCGCCGACCTGCGCGAGCGCCGACGCGTCGAGCGTCCGCACGCGGTCGCGCGCGTCGGCGAGGAGCGCCTCGACGGCGTGGCAGCGCCGCTCGACGACCGTCGCCCCCGCCGCGCGCGCCGCCCCCTTGAGCGTGTGCACGACGCGGAAGAGCGCGCGCAACCGCTCGGCGTCGCCCGGTGCCGACGCGAGCGCCGCGAGGAGTGCCTCGCCCTCGCGGAGCTGGTCCTCGAGCTCCTGCACGAAGGTCGAGCGGAGCCGCCCGGCGAGGTCGTCGCGCATCAGGCGACGAGCGCCTCGGCGCGCGCGGCGCGGCCGGCCGCACGCGCGGCGCCGGCGTACTCGGTGCCGACGAGCCCCGCGAGCACGGTGCCGAGGCGCGTGAGCTCCTGCGCGGCCTGCTCGGTCTGTCGCGAGGCGAGGAGGTTCTGCTGCGTCGCGTCCTGGATGCTCCCGATCGCCTGCCGCACCTGCTCCATGCCGAGCGCCTGCTGCCGCGCCGACGCGACGATCTGCGCCGACGTCTGCGCCGCCTCCTGCACGGCGTCGGCGAGGGTGCGGATCACCTGCCCCGCCTCCTCGACCTGCTTGGCGGCGAGCGTGACCTGGCGCGTCCCCTGCTCGGTGGCCATGACGGCGCCGCCGGTCGCGCGCTGGATCTCGCCGAGGAGCTGCCGCACCTGCACGGTGGCGCGCTTCGCCTGCTCGGCGAGCGAGCGGATCTCGCCGGCGACGACCGCGAAGCCGCGCCCCGCCTCGCCGGCGCGCGCCGCCTCGACGGCGGCGTTGAGCGCGAGGAGGTTGGTCTGGTCGGCGATGTCGGTGACGGCGTCGGTGATCTCGCCGATCGCCTGCGCGCGCTCGGCCAGGGCGAGGATGCTCGTGCCGATCGACTCGACCTGCGCGCGCACGTCGCCGATGCCGCCGACCGAGGTGTCGACGGCGCGGCGCCCCTGCTGCCCGATCTCGGCCGCGCGCTGGGCACTGTCGGCGACCAGGCGCGCGCGTTCGGTCGCCTGCTCGGCGGTCTGCACGACCTCGTCGACCGTGGCGACCGTCTGCGAGACGGCGGCGAGCGTCTCGTTCGCGCCGGCGGCCTGCTCCGAGGTGGCGGCGAGGATCTGCGCCGAGCCGCTGGCGATGCCGCCGGTCGTCTCCTGCAGCGGGCGGGCGAGCGCGCGATAGAGCAGGAGCGCGGAGGCGACGCCGGTGAAGAGCGCGAGCAGCGCCCCCGTGAGGAGGAGCCCGCGCGCGTCGGCGGCGGCGCGGTCGCCGGCGCGGGCGGTCTCGTCGGCGAAGGCGTTCGCGCGGCCGATGCCGCGGCGGATCGCGCGATCGAGCTCGGTGCGCACCGGCTGCGACTGCGTGCCGCGGAGCCGCAGCGCCTCGTCCATGCGCCCCTCGCGGCGCGCGGCCACCGAGGCGGCGCTCGCGGCGAGCCAGCGGTCCATCAGCTCGAGCGAGCCGTTCCACGCGTCGCGGATCGCCGGGGTGGGCGCCGACTCGCGCAGCCCCTCGAGCAGGTCGCGCGCGCGGGCGCCGACGCTGTCGCGGCTGCGCACGTAGCGCTCGTCGCCCTCGATGAGGTAGCGCAGGTACTCGACGTTGGTGGTGCGCACCTCGGTCTCGGCGTCGAGCGCGGGGACGATGAGCGCGCGCCGCTGCGCGATCGCGGTCTCGTAGCTGCGGGTGGTCGCGCCGAGCGCCCAGATGCCGAGGGCGGCGACGGCGGCGAGGAGCACGAGGACGATGGCATAGCCGGTGGCGATGCGCCGGCCGACGGTCCAGGTCATTGCGGGTCGGGCGAGGGAGGTGGGAGCGGAACTGTCGCGGCGGCGGGGAGCGGCTCGTCCTCGAGGAAGGCGAGGAGGCGCGCGCCGTCGAGGACGAGGTGCGCGTCGTCGGTGACGCCGCCGACGACGCCGGGGAGCGCGCCGCGCGCGGGCGGCGCGGGGCGCAGCGCGTGCGCCGGGTCGCGCGCGACGACGCCGTGCACGACGTCGGCGAGGAAGCCAGCGACGGGGCGCCCCGGGTGGCCGATCACGAGCACGGTGGCGAGGTCGTCGAGCCCCGTGTCGTGCACGCCGGCGGCGCGACGCAGGTCGACGAGCGTGAGCACGAGGCCGCGCCACGCGGTGAGCCCGACCACCGGCGGCGCGGCGCCCGGGAGCGGGGTGATGGCGGCGAGCGGGAAGGCGGCGAGGACGTGCGCGGCGTCGAGGAGGAAGCGTTCGCGCGCGAGGGTGAAGTCGACGTGCGTGCCGGCGCGCGCGCCACCGAACGCCGTCGCGTCGTCGTCGGCGCGGCGTGCGAGGCGCCGGGCGCGCAGCGCGAGCGTCTGCGCGGCGGCATCGGTCGCCAGCCGATCGTCACGTGCATCGTCGCGCGCGGCGGCGGCGCGGTCGGCGGGCGGGGGCGCGCTCATGCGGCGTCGACGCGCAGCAGCGCGCGCTGCGTGCGGGCGAGGGCGAGGAGGACGCCGGCGGGTTCGCCGTCGCCACCCGCGACGGGGTGGTCGCGATCGAGCGCGGCGAGCGTGCGCGTGGCCTCGTCGAGCGCGCGGGCCGCGGCGGCGGTGCGGCCGAGGCGTTGCAGCACGCCGGCGAGCAGCAGCCGGGCGACGGCGAGCTGCGGGTCCAGGTACAGCGCACGTCGCGCCACCTCGAGCGCGGCGTGCCGGGCCGCGGGGCCGGCGTCGGCGAGAAGCACGGCATGGAGGTAGTGCAGCTCGGCCACCTCGGCGTGCCGGTCGAGCGCGGCGAGGCAGGCGCGCTCGGCGTCGTCGCGCGCGCCGGCGTTGGCGAGCGCGCGGATGCGGGCGACGCACGCGTCGACGTCGGCGTCGTGCGCCGCGGGCGGCTCGTGAACGACCTGCGCCGCCGCCGGCGCCGCCGGTGTGACGATCGCGGGGGCATCGATCGTCGGCGCATCGACCGTCGGCGCCACGGCGGTCACGGGGGGCGCGGCCGCTGCGACGGGCTCGTGGTGCACCGCGCGCCACGCCGACGCGACGAACGGCGCGTGCCGGCCCGGCGCGCCGCGCACCGTGCCCGACGTTGCGCGCGCACGCGCCACGCGGCGATAGGCGAGCCCGCTCCCCGTCGGCACCACCTCGCACCGCACGACGTCCGCCAGCGGCGGGTCGGTGGCGGCGAGGAGGAGCCAGCCGTCGTCGGCGAGCGAGGCGAGGAGCCGCGCGGCGACGCGCGCGACGGTCGCCGCGTCGAGGTAGATCAGGACGTTGCGGCAGAGGACGAGGTCGAGGCCGCGCGTCCCCCCCGCGAGCGAGGGCCAGCCGTCGTCGGCGAGGTTGAGGTGCCGGAAGTCGACCATCGCGCGGACGGTGGGATCGAGCGTCCACAGCTCGGCGCCCTCGGCGCGGAACCAGCGCCGCCGCGTCGCGGCGTCCACCCCGCGCAGCGACCACGGGCGGTAGCGCGCACGGCGCGCGGCGACGAGCCGGTGGCGCGCGACGTCGGTGCCGAGCACGTGCCCGGCGAGCCGCGCCTCGCGCAGCAGGATCGCAAGCGAGTACGGCTCCTCGCCGGTGGCGCAGGCCGCGCTCCAGAGCCGCGCCGGGCCGGCGCCGGCGCCGCGGTGCGCGAACGACGGGACGATCTCGCGGCGCAGGAAGTCGAACTGCACCGCGTCGCGGAAGAAGTAGGTCTCGCCGACGGTGAGCTCGGCGAGCAGGTCGTCGAGGAGCGCGCCGTCACGCTGGAGGAGGGTGAGCCACGCCGCCGTCGACGCGAGCCCCGCGCGCGCGAAGGCGCGGCGCGCGGCCAGCTCGAGCGCGTCGCGCCGCGAGGGGCCGAAGACGAGCCCCGCGCGGCCCGACGCGAGCGCGGCGACGGCCTCGGTCGTCGCGGCGTCCCATGCGCCGCCGGGGTGCCGCCGCGGGTGGCGCGTCACGCGCGCGCGTCCGCGGTCATGGCGCGGAGCGCCTCGTCGAGCGCGTCGGCCTCGGTGGCGGCGAGGAAGGTGCGCACGTCGTGCAGGAGCACGAGGCCGTCGTCGAGCGCGACCACCCCGTCGACGTGACGCGCGCCGACGACATGGCGGCGCGGATCCTCGAGCGCCGCCTCGTCGAGGGTGCCCAGCGTGTCGGCGCGGTCGACGCGGAGCGCGACCGGCCGGTCGCCCGCCCGCGCGACGACGAAGTGCTCGTCGGGGTGGAGCGCGCGCATCGGGTGCCCGAAGCGGCGGCGCGCGTCGAGCACCGGCACGGGCTCGCCGCGCAGGTCGAGGAGGCCGAGCACCACCGGCGGGGCCCCGGGGATGGGGACGACCGCCGCCGCGCGCACCACCTCGACCACGTCCTGCAGGCGCAGGGCGTAGCGGACGTCGTCGATCCGGCAGAGGAGGACGTGCATGGCGCGGCGAGGCAGCGGAGGGGTCGGCGCTTCCGATCGTCCGGGACCGCGACGATGCCGCGAGGCCTGCCCGCGACGAGGCGGGCGGCCGTGGGGGCGACGGGCACAATCAAGGGGATCAGGGGCGCGGGGGCGCTCGGGGGATTCCCGATTCCCGGGCCACTGGGCGGGTAGGCGAGCGCCGCGTCGGCGCGACGATGCCTACCGCGCACGTGAGACGCGCCCCGGTACGCGGCGCTGGCATATCGCGTGCGCCGGTCACGGCGCACACACGGTCGCGTCAGCCGGCGCACGCCCGATCGCGTCCGTCGAACCGACGGAGGGGCGATGCAGGCGACGGAAACGGGCGAGGCGGTGAGCGCGGCGTGGCGCTCGCTCGACGGGATGACCGACGCGCTGCTCGGCCGGCTGCCGTTCCTGGCGGTGGGCGCGGTCGTCGCCGTCGCGTTCTGGCTTCTCGGGCGAGCGCTGCGGCGGATCGCGCACACGGCCGGGCAACGCACCCGGCTCGATCCGCAGCTCGCCGACGTCTTCGGCTCGCTCGCCGTCGCGCTCCTCTCGCTCCTCGGCGTGCTGGTCGCGGCGGTCGTGGTCTTCCCCACCTTCCAGCCCGGGGACCTGGTCAAGGGGCTCGGGATCACGTCGGTGGCGGTCGGCTTCGCCTTCAAGGACATCCTGCAGAACTTCTTCGCCGGCGTGCTGATCCTCCTCCGCAAGCCCTTCGTGGTGGGCGACCAGATCCGCGTGAAGGACTTCGAGGGGCAGGTCGAGGAGATCACCACGCGCTCGACGCGGCTGAAGACGTACGACGGCGAGCGCGTCGTCATCCCGAACGGCGACGTGTACACCAGTTCGGTGCTGGTGCGGACGCACTACCCGACGCGTCGCGTGCGCTTCACCGTCGGCATCGGCTACGACGACGCGATCCCGACGGCGCGCGAGACGATCATGGGCGCCGTGCGCGGGGCCGAGGGGGTGCTCGACGATCCAGGGCCGTGGGTCTACGTCGAGGAGCTCGCGGCGTCGAGCGTGAATTTCACGGTCTACTTCTGGACCGCGAGCCCGCAGGCGAACGTGCTGCGCGTGCGCGACCGGGTGGCGACCGCGGTGAAGGAGGCGCTCGACGCGGCGGGGATCGAGATGCCGTTCCCGCAGCAGGTGACCTTCCTGCACGACCGCACCGGGACGCGCGCGGGGGACGTGGGCGACGGCGAGGCGCGGTCGCTGCTGCGCGGGCGGGACGCAGGGGCGGGGCGCGACGGGACACGTGACGGCGCCCGCCACGCAGCGCCAAAGGACACTGCATGACCGCCGACGCGTGGATCCCGACGTGGTCCGTGCTGCTGCGCACGGTGCTCGTCGGCACCGCCGCCTACGCCACGCTGGTGCTGGTGCTGCGCGTGACCGGGAAGCGGACGCTCGCCAAGCTGAACGCCTTCGACCTCGTGGTGACCGTGGCGCTCGGCTCCACGCTCGCCTCCGTGCTGACGGCGAAGGACGTGGCATGGGCGCAGGGGGCGACCGCCTTCGCGCTGCTCGCGGTGCTCCAGTACGTGGTGACGTGGGCGTCGGTACGCTCGGAACGCGTGCGCCGGCTGGTGCGCAGCGAGCCGACGCTCCTCGTGCACCGCGGCACGCCGCTCGCCGGTGCACTGCGGGCCGAGCGCATCACCTCTGGCGAACTGGAGGCGGCGGTGCGCGCCCAGGGGCTGTCGGACGTGCGCGACGCCGAGGCGGTGATCCTCGAGACCGACGGCTCGCTCAGCGTGCGCCCTGCGCCCCGCGCACCGTGACCGCCGCGGCGACGGCGAGGTCACCCGCCCCTGCGCGCGCCGCCGCGATCGCCTCGGACAGGTGGGCGCGATCGGCGGGGACGGGGACGGTACGCGCCACCGCCTCCTCGATCGCGGCGAGCTGCGCGACGACGAGCGCGCGCCGCCCGCGATCGCGCGTGGCGGCGGCGACGTCGCCCAGGACGGCGACGAGGCGATGCAGCACGCGCACGTCGCCGCCGGCGTCGCGCCGGATCTCGTCGCAGGCGAGGGCGAGGAGCCCCGCGAAGGCCGGTCCGCGGGCGAGCACGCGCACGGGCCCCCCGTCGGGGGCGCGGCGCACCGGCCGCTCGATGCGCCGGTCGGCGACGCGGACGAGGACCGCACCGAGGTAGTCGATGCAGCTGACCGCCGTCGTCGCGTCGTTGATCCCTGGCGAGAGCGCCTTGCGCGCGATGTCCACCAGCTGTCGCAGCCCGAACGCCGCATCCTGCTCGACGGTGCGCACCTCGCCGATGCGCCACGCGCCGGCGAGGCGATCGGCGAGGGCGTCGAGCGACGGGGCGTCGGGGGCGATGTCCATGTCGCGGTCGCGGCGCACGCCGCGCGGGGCATCGTCCGCGGGCGACGGCGCCTCGAGGCGCGGCTCGCCCGGCGCGCCGCGGCGGAGCCCCGCGCGGCCGGTGTCGGCGGCGATCGCCGCCACCGGCGCCCCCTCGACGACGAAGTCGCCCACGCCGCGCGCCATGCGCACCAGTCGCCCGCTGCGCCCCGCGACGGCGAGGAGCCGCGCCTCGTCCACCGCCTGTACGTAGCCCGTGGTCCGTGCGGGGACCGGCTGCCACCGCGTCACCGCGGCCGCGAGCCGCGTCGCCTCGGCCGCCGCGTCGTCGGCCTCCTCGCCGAGCGTCTCGGGGAAGAGGGCGTCGATCGCCGCGACCGTCTCCCGGGCGACCCGCGCGACGAGGCTCGAGGCCTGCAGCGTGCTGGCGATGTGGTGCACGAAGTAGATCAGCACGCCGATCCCCGCGATCGCGAGCGCGATCCCCAGCACCACCGCGAGCGACGGGACGAAGCGCAGCCCCTCGTCGTCGCTGCGGATGGTGCGGAGCACCACGAGGCAGTAGGCGAAGATGCCCACGAAGGTGCCGAGGACCACCTGGTTGGCGCGGTCGCCGGTGAAGCTGCGGAGCACGCGCGGCGTGTACTGCGTGCTCGCCTGCGTGACCGCCACCATGGTGAGCGAGAAGGTGAGCCCCGCGACGGTGATCATGCCGCTCGCGACGGCCGAGAGGATCGACCGGGAGCTCCCCGGCTCGGCGCCGAAGACGCGGGGCCACTCGGCGAGCGCCTCGTGGTCGACGCGCGCCGAGAGCTCGACCATGCCGAAGGCGAGCGCGAGCGAAGCGGCGACGATCAGCGACGGGACGAACCAGAGCGTGCCGAGGAGGCTGTCGCGCAGGAGGCGGAGACGGTGCGGCATCGTCCGCGCTCACCCCGACGAGGGCTCGAGCGGGCGTGCGCCTGGCGGGCCCGCGCCGGGGGTGCGCGGGGCGCCGGGGGCGAGTGTGCGCTCGTCGTGGCCGCCGCGCTCGTGCGGCCCCGGCGTCATCGCGTCGAGCTCCGGCACGCCGCGATCCCGCAGCACGAAGCCCGGGAGGAGCGTGTTGCCGACCGTGTAGATGATCAGCGCGCCGACGAGCCACGGCTGCGCGGCGAAGCGGTCGCGCAGGATCTCGGCGAGGACGAGCGAGAAGACGAGCGTCGGCGTGAGCGCCACCGCCACCGGCACCCCCGCGCGCCACGGCTGCCGGAAGGCGCGCGCGCGGTGCACCAGCACGAGGCCGAGCCGGAGCGGGACGCAGAGCGCGAGGAGCCCGGCCCCGACGAGAAGCGCGCGCGTCGAGAAGTCGGCCGGGCGGAGCGAGAGCCCCGCGTTGAAGAAGTAGAACGGCGCGAAGACCGAGGCGAAGGCCTCGACGGCGTGCACCAGCTGCTCGCTCGAGAGCGCGGGGACGCGTTGCCGGAGGAACTGCGCCGAGGCACCGACGAGGAACGCGCCGACGAGGTAGTAGACGCCGAGCTGCTTGGTGACGTAGGCGGCCACGACCGCGAGCATGAGCAGGAAGGAGAACTCGGAGTTCGGCGCCACCGGCGCGATGCGCGCCGCGAAGAGGCGGAAGAGGAGCGGGAGCACGACCACGAGCACGACCAGCGCCGCCGTCGCGAGCCCGAAGCGCGACAGCGACGTGGACTGCAGCGTGACGAAGAGCACCGCGAGTGCGAGGAGCTCGGTGGCGATCGCCTTGGCGCGGATCCAGAACTGCTCGTCGCGCCCGACGCCGAGCGAGGGGAGCGAGTCGAGGATGAAGCCGGTGGACGGCGTGAAGAGCGCGAGCGCGACGAGCGCCGCCGGCCGCGCGCCGATGTCGAGCGTCGCGGCGACGACCGTCCCGGCCGCCACCAGCAGCGCCGCGCGGATCGCGAGGTGCTCGCCGATGACGCGGGCGCCGCGCCGCAGGTCGGCGACGTTCACCTCGAGCCCGGCGACGAGGAACATCGCCGAGATCCCGAACGTCGCGAGGAGCGGGAGCGTCGGCCCGGCGGGGATGAGGTCGCGCCCGCTGAACGCGGCCGCCGCCCCGAGGAGGAAGCTCGTGATCGCCGCCGGCAGCCGCAGCCGCTGCAGCGCACGCGGCACGACGAAGAGCGCGAAGAGGAGGAGGACGTACCGGAGGTCGTCGGGCATGCAGGCGAGCGGGCAATGGGCGGGCCGCCGCGACGCCGGCCGGCGTCGCGGAATCCGCCGCAAGCTATCTTCGCCGGCGATCGCCGCCCGCCACCATGCTCCTGCCACTCGCCACCTTCCTCGCGGCCCTCGCCGTCCTCATCGCCGCCGCGCGCGTGTTCACCGGCGCGGCGGAACGGCTCGGGCTGGCGTTCGGGATGTCGCCCTTCATCGTCGGTACCTTCATCGTCGCGATCGGGACATCGCTCCCCGAGTTCGTCGCCGCGGTGCTCAGCGTGCGCGACGGCACCTCCGAGATCGTCGCCGGCAACGTGATCGGCGCGAACGTCTCGAACCTGCTCCTCATCCTCGGCGCCGTGAGCGTCGCCGTGCCGTCGGGCCGCATCCTCCTCGGGGAGCAGTACCACCTCATCGACCTGCACTTCCTGGTCGGCGCGACAGTCGCCCTCGGCACCGCGATGGCCGACGGGCGCGTGACGCCGGCCGAGGGGGCGCTCCTGCTCGCGGGCTACGTCGTCTACTCCGCCTACCTCGTCATCGAGGGACGCACAGTCTCGGCCGACATGGCGCAGGCCGAGGGGCTGACGGATCCGGCGCGTGCCCGCCGCACGCTCGCGCGCGACGTCGCGTTCCTCGGCGTCGCCGGGGTGGCGATCTACTTCGCCGGCGAGCGCACCGTCGCGTCGCTCGGCACCCTCGCCGCGGCGCTCGGGGTCTCGCCGGCCATCGCGTCGGTGACGATCCTCTCCGTCGGGACGACGCTCCCCGAGCTCGCCGTGAGCGTCACCGCCGCCCGGCGCGACATGGCGGCGCTCGCCGTGGGGAACATCCTCGGCTCGTTCATCTTCAACGCCTTCGCCGTCGCGGGGATCGCCGGCACGCTCGGCGGGATCGACGTCCCCGTCGCGCTGCGCGTCTTCGCGCTCCCGTTCATGGCGGCCGCGGCGCTGCTCTTCTACCTGCTCACGCAGGACAAGCGCATCTCGCGCTGGGAGGGGCTCCTCTTCCTCGTGCTCTTCGGCCTCTTCCTCGTGAAGGTGGCGAGCATCGACTGACGCGCGCCGCCCGCGGCGCGCCGCGGTGGCGGGCACGGCTCCTGCACCTCCGACGGCGGGCGACGACCGCGCGTGCCCGACGCGCGGCGGCGCAGCACCGACACGGGGAGAGCGACGATGCGGGGACGGGGGACGAGGGGGCGGCGGCGAGGCATGGTGCGGGGCGCGCTGCTCGTCGCCGCCGTGCTCGCGTGCGCGGGCGGCTGCGACGCCGGCGACGCGCGGGCGTCGCTCGACGGCGACGCCCCGGCGGCGCGCGACCTCCCGACGCCCGCGCCGTCGAGCACCGCGGCGGCGCTCCGGACGCTC
>ERZ1066121.1027-NODE-1027-length-22629-cov-6.865155_pt1 | contig 22629 bp, 17 predicted proteins | sample MGYA00382768_ERZ1066121 | MGnify/ENA primary metagenome ERZ1066121 (study PRJEB33369, sample SAMEA5778351) | biofilm metagenome | biome: Industrial cooling water; feature: Water cooling tower basin; material: Biofilm | place: United Arab Emirates | collected...
GGGTGTATTTCTGGCCCACCGCCAGGGCGACGGGGGTGGTGAGCGTGATGAAGACCGATTGCGCGCCGGTCATGGTAGTGGTGAAGGTTTGGGTGTGCAGCAGCGTGCCGCTCGTCCCTTCGCCGGTGCGGACGTCCAGCACCACCGTGCCGGGAGCCGCAACGGTCAGCCCCGCCCGCACCCGCACCAGCGTGCCCGGCAAACCCACCGTGAACGACTGCCAAGCCACCGTGGCCAAGCCCGAAGACCCGCCGCTGGCGGTGTAGGTCTGGTCGAGGGCGCCGCCCGCCGCGCCGCCGCTCGTCAGGGTCAGCGATTCGCTGCCGGCATCTACGGTGGTGGGGGCCGTCAGCGAGCCGCCCAGCTTTACCTCAGTGCCGGTGCGGGTGAGGCCGTTGGAAGCCGTGGCCGTGGTAGCGGGCAGCGTAATGGCATTGCCGCCGCTGATGCTCAGATTTTGCCCGCTGAGGGTCAGGATTTGGGCGTCGGTATCAGTGGGGAGTGGCGCGCTGCTAAGGGTGCCGGCCGCATCGGTGGTGACAACCCGATTGCCTGCCCCGGCCAACCCGCCCAGCTGCACGCCTGCCGCACTCACGCGCAGCGCCGGCGCCGTGTTAAGCGGTCCGCCGAGGAGGCGGAAGAAATAGTCGCGTGGGGCTACTTCGGCGCGGCCGGCGGGATAGAAATCGCCGCCGTATTGCCAATCAAACGATCCCAGGGCCGGATTGCTGTTTTCGACCAGCCGCACCGTGTACACCTGCCCGGCCCGTACGGGCACCGTGGAGGCCAGCGGCACTTGCAGCACCTCGTTGTTACCGGCACTCGGGCTTGTAATGGCGCCGCTGCCGGCCGCGCACAGCAACTGCCCGCCAACGCCCTGCCCGGCATACACTTCTGCGTAAAGCTGCAAAGTGTTAAGCGGCCCCCCGAGGCTCGCCGGAGTAATGCGCCCCCAAACCTCGATGGCAGTCAGGGCACCGTCTTGCAGGGCCGTGAACGACTGCCACGCCGTACCCGCTGCCGCCGGGGTGCGGGTCGTGAGCACGGCGCCGCTGATTTGATCGAGCACGACTGTGGGCGCTCCCGCCAGGGTGCTATCCCAGGCCGTTACCGTCAGCGATTCGTTCCCGGCCGCTATGGTGGTGGCGTCGGTCAGCGTCCCGCCCAGCTTCACGGCGGTGCCGGTTTTGGTGAGGCCGTTGGCGGCTGTCGTGGCAGTAGCCTGCGCGTCGGGCAGATACAGCCAACGGTTGCCCTGCCCGGTGGCGTACCACATCCCCACCGAATCGGTGGCGGTAGCGGCGTTGCCGGTCTGAAACACGAGCATCCCCTGCGGCGGCGCCACGATGGCGCGGCGCGCGGCGGGCGTGAGGCGCGGCATCAGCAGGCCTTTATCGGCGCTACTGATGTCGAGCGCCGCTTTGGGGTTGGGCGCGGCCGTGCCGATGCCGATGCTTTGGGCGCGGGCCGTAAGGGCGCCCGCCGTCAGCAGCCCCAACAGGGCCGCCCGCAGAGTAGAAATCTGTACCATCAACAACGAAAGAGGAAATGCGTGAGGAGCAAGCAGGGTCAGGTAGGATGCGGCAAAGGACTCGCTGCGGGTAGCCCCGCTCCTACCCGAGGGGCTACCCCGATTAGGGGAGGCGGGGTGAGGACAGCCTCAGCGCACCCGATAGATGCGGAGCGTGATTTCGGCTTGACTTGCGCCCGTATTCCGCATAAAAAAGCGCGTGGTGTTGGTGTTGGTGTTGGAGTACGACACGATCACGTAGTTGCCGAAGCCGCCGCCGGTTTGGTCGATGGCCGTCAGAAAGGCCGCCGCGCTCGTGCCGGCGTTGTGCGTGAGGTCGTAGGTGGCGGTGCTGACGCCGTTAATAGTGGCGGCGGCCGACCACACCGCCGCTTGGCCCACCTGGCCGTTATCGTCGGCGGTGAGCAGTTGCACACCAGCGAAGGGCGCCAGCGTGGGCACCGTCAGGGTGCCGCGCACGGTGGCGGCGCCGTTCACGTCGAGGCGGGTGGCGGGAGTGGCCGTGCCCAAGCCTACGTTGCCGCCTTCCTGCACGAAGATGCGGTTGTCGGCAACGCCGCTTTCGGCCAGATTCAGGCCGCCGTTGGCGAGGTTGTAGTGCCACTGGGTGGTGCCGGCATTGTCTTTCAATGACAGAAGCTGCGAGGCCGTGCCGGTGCCCTGCACGGTGAGGGGCCGGTCGGGAGCGCTGGCACCGATGCCCACGCGCCCGTTGTTGTCCACGCGCAGGCCCTCGGCGGCGCCGTCGTTGGAGAGCCAGTTGCTGTTGAGCTGCACGGCCTGGGTGGCGGTGTGCGAGCCGAGGTTATCGGCAGAGCTGGGCACGGTGGCCGTGCCGCCGCCGTTGCTCAAACTCACCGTCGTGACGCCCGCCGTGGTGGTGGCGCTCAGGGTCTGAATTTCGTTCGTACTGGAGGCGTCGGGCAGCGTAACGGCGTTGCCACCGCTGATGCTCAGGCTCTGACCGCTGAGGCTCAGGGTTTGGCCGTCGGTGTCGGTATCGATGGGCACGGCCTGCTGCCCCAGAGTGCCGGTGGCATCGGCGATGACCATCCGGGTGCCGACGCCGGCGAGCGAACTGACCCGTACCTGGCCGTCGTGCAAGCCCAGTTCAGCGGTGCGGCGGGTGCCGACGAAGGTGCGAAAATTGAAATCCAGCGTCGGGACGGCCACCAGCGCCTGCCCGCCGGGGTAAGGGTTGGTGTTGGCAGTGTACCACGCGATAGGGGCCGTGCCCGGCGTTACGGCCAGCGTAAACACCTCGCCGGGCATCACCTCGGGCAGCGCGGTTACCGGCAACGACGCCCACGTCCGAAAACTCAGCGGCACGGTGATCGTCTGCGCGGCCACCAGCGCCCCGCCGTAGCCGGAGCCGCGGTAGAGTTCCAGCAACACGGAGCCGGTGGCGCTCGCGCTCAGTTCAGCCTCTACCCGCGTGAGTACGCCGGTGGCCCCCACCGTAAACGTCTGGCCAATGCGGCCCGACGGCGTGAGGCTGCCGGTGCCGCCGTTCTGCATCTGATCTACCCCTTCGCCAGTTACCTGCGTGGCCGACTGCGACCGCAGCCGCAGCGTGTTGAACCCAACGTCGAGGGTGGTAGTCGGCTCAGTGAGGAGGCCTCCCAACCGCACCGTGTTGCCGCTGCGGGTCAGCCCACTAGCAGCCTGCGTCTGGGCGCGGGCCGCATCAGGAATATAGAGCCACTGCCCCCCGAACGCATACCACAGCCCACGCCGGCCGTCGCGCTGAAACACCATCAGCCCATCGGGCGGCGCACTGATAGCCGCGCGCTGCGCCGAATCGAGGCGCGGAATCAGCAGGCCTTTATCGGCGGCGCTGATGTCGAGAGCGGCTTTGGCATTGGGCGCCGCCGTGCCGATGCCGACCGATTGCGCCGCCCCCGCCAACGGCGCCAGCAGCAGCAAGGAAATGGAGAGATGGAGTAGAGATTTCAGCATACTACAAAGGACTTCCCACTACGCCCGCCTCTCCTACCCCACCGCCTACCCTAATCAGGGGATGCCGCCGCCTCCCGCACCCCCGCCCTGCGCCTGCACCTTTGCACCCGATGACCACTCTGCTTCCTGCCGCGCCGGCCGCAACGCTGCCCACCGCGCCCATCCGCCTGGCGCTCGTCGAAGACGATGCGCGCCTGCGCGCCCTGTTGCGCGAGTACCTCTGCCGCCAACCCGAGCTCGACTGCGTGATAGTGGCCGGTTCGGTGGAAGAGTTTCTGCGCGAAATCGAGCTGAGTCTGCCGCCGCACGTCGTGCTCCTCGACATCGGCCTGCCCGGCCTGACGGGCCTCGACGCCCTACCCGACCTCAAAAAATGCCTCCCCGACGCCGAGTTCATCGTCCAGACCGTCTTCGACGATACCGACCGCGTGTACCAAGCCCTGCGCCTGGGCGCCAGCGGCTACCTCCTCAAATCCTCCCCCCTCCCCGAGTACAAAGCCGCCGTGCTCGACGTGGTGCGCGGCGGCGCCCCGATGAGCCGGGCGATTGCCCGCAAGGTGCTCGCCCACTTCAAGCCCGTGCCGAGCCTCGACGCCAACGCCCTTACCGACCGCGAGCGCGACGTGTTGCACTGCCTCGTGGAAGGGCTGGGCGAAAAGCAAGTCGCCGCCCGCCTCACGATGGCGCCGAGCACGGTACATACGCACGTCAAAAGCATCTACCGCAAGCTACAGGTCGGCAGCCGGGGCGAGTTGTTGGGGCGGGCGGCGCGGGGGGAGTTGTAGTGAAACGTAACACCGAGTATCACTCGGTGACGGCGGTTGGGAAAATGTAACACCGAGTATCACTCGGTGACGGCGGTTGAGGACGGCGGTTGAGCGACACGCAGCCACCTTGCCCAACCGCCGTCACCGAGTGATACTCGGTGTTACATTTTCCAGCCGCCTTGCTCAGCCGCCTCACCGAGTGATACTCGGTGTTACATTTTCCCAACCGCGTTGCCGAGTGATGCTCGGTGTTACGTTTTCGTTCGATAATCAGGTTTGAGCCACGTATGGGGCCACTCCTCCCACGTGCTGCACAACCCGGCTTTCACTGGGTTATGGAGCACATAATTCACTGCATTGGCGATCCCCTTCTCCCACGGGTCCCGCACAATGTGATCGTACGTCTCACGTGCCCAAAACTGCCCTGAGCGGCATAGGTGGCGATTTGCTTCTCGCGCAACGTGCGCTTTAAGCTGTTGCAGTGTTCGAATGAAGGGGCGTTCAGGGGTTTCAGCCAGAACCACGACCGCGTGCCAATGATTACTCATTACGGTGGCAGCTAGTAATTCATATGCTTCCGGTGCAGGCCGGCGAAGAGAGTCGAGCAGTAGATTCGCCAGAAACGGGTCGGCCAGCCAGTGGGGGCCGCACGTGTCGGCCGCCAACAGCGCGTCGAAGCGTACGAACTGCCGGGCTTGCAGGATGTGACCAATGTCCGGGTCAGCAGGTTCATCGAGCAATTCGCGCTCGGCATCGCATTCAGCCTGCCAGGCGGCAATGACGGAAGCAGGCAGCGAGCCGTGCAAACGCGCAGTGAGTGAAAGCACTGCTCCGGCGGGGTGCCAATGAGGCAGATTACGTTGGTAGTATTCAGATTGCATACCGCAAAGAAATGTAACACCGAGTATCACTCGGTGACGGCGGTTGAGCAACGCGGTTGGGGAAATGTAACACCGAGTATCACTCGGTGACGGCGGCTGAGGACGGCGGTTGAGCGACACGCAGCCGCCTTGCCCAGCCGCCGTCACCGAGTGATACTCGGTGTTACATTTTCCCAACCACCGTCCCCATCCACCGTCACCGAGTGATACTCGGTGTTACGTTTTCGCAGCCACGTTACGTTAGGCGCACCTCCCACCCCCCACCCACCCGCGCCCCTACTGCCAACTCCTGCCCCAGCAGCGTCGCCCGCTGCCGCATATTCTTCAACCCGATGCCGCCGCGCGCCTGCTCCGCGACCGGCGCCCCGTCGTGCTCGACCACCAGCGTCAGGCGCCGGCGTGGCGCCGGGCCGACTGCCACCCGGATCCAGAGAACGCCGACACCGTGACGGGCGGCGTTGGTCACGGCTTCCTTGAAAATCAAATAGAAATGCTGCCGCACGAGCGGCGGCAGCGGCGCCTCGGGCGAGAGCGCCGGGTCGAGTGTAAGGGTGGCGGCGGGCCAGCCGGCCGCGCGGGCGGTGGCGTCCAGATGGTCGTGCATTCGGTCGAGGAGGGCGCTGAGGGTGTCGGCGCGGGCATCGACGGCCCACACGATGTCGCGCATCGTGGTGGCGGCCAGGCGCGAGTCTTCGGCCAGCTCGGTGAGGGCGGCCGACGGCTCCGGCTCGATTTCGCGCAGCAGTTCGGCTTGCATCGTCACGCGGGCCAGCAGCGAGCCTACTTCGTCGTGGAGGTCGGCGGCGAGGCGGGTGCGGAGGCGCTCCTCGCGCAGGGCCGCTTGCAGACGGAGGCGGTGCAGGCCGTAGAGCAACGCCGCCGCCGCCAGGCCCAGCAGCGCGCGCACCCACCACCGCTGCCACCACGCAGGCACTACGCTTAGGGGCACACGCAGGCCATTGCGCGCCGGAATGCCGCGCCCGGTGGTGGCGCGCACCACCATCACATAGCGGCCGGGTGCCAGGCCGGGCGGCACCCGAATGCGCGGGTCGGCGCCCAACTCCTGCCACTGGCCTGCCTGCCCCACCCCGACCAACCGCCAGGAGTAGCGGCGCTGCGCGGGTTCGCGGAAGTCGGTGAGGGCCACGCGCAGCTCGGGCGGCGCCTCGCCGGGGAGCTGGCGCAGGCGCAGCGTGCGAGCGGCCGGCGGCAGCAGCGCCCGGATGCGCCCCGAATCTGCCGCCTCGACGACGCCCGTCAGCAGCAGCCGGGGCGCCGCGTCGGCCACGGGCGCCCGGCGCGGGTCAACCCGGTGCAGCCCGCCCACGCCGCCGAAGTAGAGCGCCCCGCCGGCATCGGCCCACGCCGAATGCCGGTTCAGTTCGGGCGGGTCGCTCAGGCCATCGGCGGACGAAAAAACCGCCAACTGAAACGTGGTGAGGTCGAGGCGCGCCAGGCCGTAGTAGGTGCTGATCCAGAGACTGCGATCGGGGCCGGGCAGCAGGCCGCCGACGGCCACGTGCGGCAGCCCTTGCGCGGCCCCGACCACCCGGCGCACCCCGCGCGCGGGGTCCAGCTCCAGCAGGCCGTGCGTACGGGTACCGACCCACACGTGGCCCGTGCGTGGGTCGGGCCACAGGCTCAGGCAATCGTCGGTGGGCAGGCGGCGGGCGGGCGGCTCGGTGGTGCCGTAGTGCAGCACCCGGCCGGTGGCGGGCCACAGGCACCGCAGGCCCGTAGATCCGGCCAGCCACAGGCGCCCGGCCCGGTCGGCGGCGAGCTGCTCGAGCGGTACGTCGCGCAGGGGCAGGCGGCCACCGTCGGCGGGAGCGGCGTAGGGCCGGAAGGCCCGGCCAACTTCATCGAACCAATAGAGGCCCGTGCCCGCGCCGGCCCACAGGCGCCCGGTGCTCGAATCGCGGAGCAGCGCCGTCGCCAGCGGCACGGCCGCTTGCCCGAGCACGGGCGCATCGTGGGTGGTGCGGGTGCGGGTGTTGAGGAAGGCGAAACGGCCGCTTTCGAGCGCCCCGATCAGCGTGTCCGAAGCGGGGCGGGTGGGCGCCAGCGCGTAGAAAACCGGCTGTGTAGGGCGGCCGTTTTCCGTCTCGTAGGGCCACTCGCGCAGCGGGGCGGTGGGCTGGTCGGCGGGCTGCTCCATCTGGTGGCGGTAGGAGCTGACGATAAGCCGCCCGTCGGCGGCGCGGGCTACGGCGCGGGTGCTCACGGCGGCGCCGTCCGGGGGCGTCAGGCGCTGGATGAAGGACCGCGCCGCACCGCCGCGCACCGCCCCGCGCTGCCGGCTGCCGAAGCACCACCACGCACCCGCCGGGTCGATGGCGAGGCGGGTCAGGGCCGCCACCGGCACGGGCTGCCGCGACAGCAGCCGGGGCCGCCGCCCGAGGCTCAGTTCAAACAGCTCTTCCTTGAACAGCACCACGAAGCCCGAGTCGCGCCCGGCGACCGCCAGCGAATTGGCCTCGCCGGGCGGCAACCAGCGGAGCACCTCCGCAAGGCGCCCGCCGGGGCGTAGCTCGTACGCGGCCCGACTGCTCACCAGCACCGTTCGGCCCTGCGTTGCGGCAACGGGCCTGACCATCGTCCGGGGGTGCGGCCAGCGGCCCAACAAGTGGCCCCGCGCATCGTAATGGCGGGTTTCGACGTCCTGAACCGTCACCCACAGCGAGGAGTCGGACGCCGCGAGCAGTTCCACGGCAGCCGCTCCGGGCATCGGAATCACGACCCGGATGCGGCCGTTGAGGTCGTAGGCGCCCACCGCGCGGGTGTGCTGCATTGCCCACACCCGCCCGCCGCCCGGCGCTAACACGAGCTGCGACATCGCCGCCGGCCCCGGCGCCAAACGCGGCAACTGCCGCAACTCGCCGCCGGGCGTCAGCACGTACACGCCGGCGCCCGTACTCAGCCAGGTTTGTCCGCGCTGGTCAACGGCCACTGCATAACACGGCGTGACCGGCAGGCGCGCGCCGCGCGTCCGCAGGGCATTGAGCGGCGTCAGGGCGTGGCCGTCGTAGCGAAAGGCGCCTTCTTCGGTGCCGACCCACAGCGCGCCGCCTGGGTCGGCCACGAGCGTATGCACGAGGTAGGGCGCCAGCAGCGGGTCGGCCTGCCAGCCCGCGCGCGGCTGGGCCGCCGCGCCGCCGCTACGCAGCACCAACAGGCCAACCACCAGGCCAAGCCAACGAACTACTCGCACGTGATGAGGTAGGTAGAATGCCGGACGAAGTTCGGGCGCCGACGGCCAAGCAACACGGTTGAGGGAAAGTAACACCGAGTATCACTCGGTGACGGCGGTTGGGCTACGGTGGCTGCCACTAATCAAAAGGCTCCCCTCCTCCGATGGGGAGGGGTTGGGGGTGGGGCGACCACGGCGGTTGGGCACGGCGGTTAGGGTGTGGCCGCGTCTGTCCCAGACGCGCGCCGAACATGGTACCGATTTGGCACGCGTCTGGGACAGACGCGGCCACACCCTAACCGCATTGCCGAGTAAACCTCGGCGTTTCCTTACCCGCTCGCCGTTACTTTGCGCCTCAGATGACATCAGCCACTTCTCCCCTCCTCGACGAGCTCCGCTGGCGCGGAATGTACCACGACGCGATGCCCGGCACGGCCGAGCACCTGACCGAGCGACTGGCCGCCGGCCGCCCCGTCAGCGGCTACATCGGCTTCGACCCTACCGCGCCGTCGCTCCACATCGGCAACCTGGCCACCATTATGCTGCTGGTCCACCTGCAGCGTCACGGCCACCGCCCCATCGCGCTCGTGGGCGGCGCCACGGGGATGATCGGCGACCCGAGCGGCAAATCCGCCGAGCGCAACCTGCTCGACGAAACCGCCCTCCGCGCCAATCAGGCGGGTATCCGCGCGCAACTCGAGAAGTTTCTCGATTTCAACGACTCGCCCACCGGCGCCGTCGTGGTCAACAACTACGACTGGTTCAAGGAGTTTTCCTTCCTCGGCTTCCTGCGCGAAGTGGGCAAGCACCTCACGGTGAACTATATGATGGCGAAGGATTCGGTAAAGCGCCGCCTCGCCCCGGAAACCGAAGACGGCGCCCGCGCCGACGGCATCTCGTTCACCGAGTTCAGCTACCAGCTTCTGCAAGGCTACGATTTCTACCACCTCCACCAAGCGCTGGGCGTCACGCTGCAAATGGGCGCCTCCGACCAGTGGGGCAACATCACGACGGGCACCGAGCTGATCCGGCGCCTGACGGGCGGTGAAGGCAAAGCCTACGCCCTCACGGGCCAGCTCATCACCAAAGCCGACGGCACCAAGTACGGCAAGTCCGAGACGGGCACCGTCTGGCTCGACCCGGCGCTTACGTCGGCGTACCAGTTCTACCAGTTCTTCCTCAACACCGCCGATGCCGACGCGCCGCGCCTGATTCGGGTGTTCACGCTGCTCCCGCAAGCCGAGATTGAGGCCCTGGAAGCCGAGCACACCGCCGCGCCGCACCTGCGGACGCTCCAGAAACGCCTCGCCCACGACGTAACCAGTCGCGTCCATTCCGCCGCCGACGCCGACGCGGCCGTCGCCGCCTCGCAGGTTCTCTTCGGCGGCGGCGAGCTGGCGGAGCTGCCCGAACGCCTGCTGCTCGACGTGTTTGCCGGGGTGCCTCACGTGCCCGTGAGCCGCGCCGCGCTGGCGCTGCCCGCCGCCCGGTTCCTCGCCGACGAAACCGGCAACCACGTGTTCCCCTCGCGCGGCGAGGCCCGCAAGATGATTCAGGGCGGCGGCGTGAGCATCAACCGTCACAAGGTAGCCGCCCCCGACCAGCCCACCGACGCGGCGCTGCTGCACGGCAAGTACCTGGTGGTGCAAAAAGGCAAAAAGCACTATTACCTGCTGACCGTAACCGACTAAGCCGCGACCGACCGCGTGACGAGTACCCCGCACCCCCTGCGTCTGACGGGGGCCGACGTTGCCCCGTGGCTGGTGTTTGCCGGGGCGTTTTGCGTCTTTCATACCATCATCCACCACGGCATCGACACCGACCTGCAAGCCCATACCGAGTATGTGCAGCTCGTCAACACGGGCCACGGGTTGCTACCGGTAAACTTCCTGCTGTATGGCCTGGTGAGTGCCTTGAGCGTGGGCAGCACCAACCTAAGTGTCCTGTACTACTGGATGATAACCGTGCTGGCCACGGCCGTATCACTCAAATTCGTCGTCAGTCGGCGGCTCATCATCGAGTTGGCGGCTTCGCAAAATGCTGCTTCGGCGCTGCGTCTGCTGCCGGGCGGCGCCACGGGCCTGGCGGGGCTGCTGCTCGTGGTGTTCGTGCTGCCGGGCGTCGGCACGTTCGGCACCGACGAATATTACCTCAACCGCATCGTGCCCACGGTGTGGCACAACTCCACGGTCATTGCGCTGATGCCCGCCGCGCTGCTTCTGTACCGGGAACAGTATCGGGCGCTGTACGGGCGCGAAAAACCGCGTACGCTGCTCCTGATAGGCTTAGTGATTCTCAACATCGTCATCAAGCCCTCATTTTTCTTCGCGTACGCCATCGCCACCCCGGCACTCGCGCTCCTGAGCGAGCGGCGCCTGAGCCGGCGTCTGATACAGTTAGTGCTGCCCACGCTCGTCGGGGGCGCGTTGGTGGCTGGCCAGGCGTGGCTCATCTATACGCTCAACTACGGCTCGCTGCAAGAGGAAGACTCCCACCTACGCATCGGGCTGCTACAGGTCTGGAACTGGAATCCGGCCACCACGCCCTACGATCTCGTGTTGAGCTTCGCGTTGCCACTGGCGGCGGTGGGCCTGCTGGGCCGGGCATTGCCTCGGGGGCCGCTACTGTATCCGGCGGTGCTGTGCGTGGTGGCCGTGCTCATCTACGCGAGTGTCGGCGAGACCGGCCCGCGCGCGACGCATCAGAATTTCATCTGGCAAAACGTGCCGACCACCTACATCCTGCTGCTGACGACCATCGTCCAGGTTGCAGTGGCCGCCTCCCGCGCTCCCGAGGCGGTGCCCGTGGTTCGTTACCGCGCCCTCAGCTACCTCACGTTACTGCACGTACTGTCGGGCGTGTATTACCTGTTTCGGGTGCTCGTGACTCGTTCGTTTTTCTAAGCGGTCAGCCACAAGTTTTGCGGTTTTCGATTGATTGCCAGTATCTCAAAATCAACTTGTTAGCTTGCGGCTTGCAGCTTGCAACTTGTGGCTAGCTGCTTAATCTCCAATCACTCCCTTCACCATCTCCATCAGCCCTTCGGCGAGAGCGTGATGAATGGGATGATCATCTCCTCCAGCGACACCCCACCGTGCTGAAACGTGTCGCGGTAGTGGCTCACGTAGTAGTTGTAGTTGTTGGGGTAGGCGAAAAACTGGTCGCCCAGCGCGAAGGCATACGCCGTCGAGACGTTGGCCTTCGGCAGCGCGAGGCGCTCCGGCTTCCGCACCGTGTACACCTCGCGCTCGTCGAAGCCGAGGTTTTTGCCGTGCTTGTAGCGCAGGTTGGTGTTGGTGTTGCGGTCGCCGACGATTTTCACCGGCCGCTTCACCCGGATGGTGCCGTGGTCGGTGGTGATGACGAGGCGCCCCTTGCGCTCGCTGATGCCGCGCAACAACTCGAATAGCGGCGAGTGCAGAAACCACGACCGCGTGAGCGAGCGGTAGGCGCTCTCGTCGGCCGCCAGTTCCCGAATCATCGCCATATCGGTGCGCGCGTGCGAGAGCATATCGACGAAGTTGTACACCACCACGTTGAGCTTGTTTTGGTGGAGGTTCGGCAGCTTTCGCACCAACTCCTTGCCCGCGTCGAGGTTGGTGATTTTGTGGTACGAAAACTTGTCGGTCACGCGGTTTTGCTGGAAATTGATTTCCAGAAACTCCGGCTCGTGCAGGTTTTTGCCCTCGTCGTCGTCGTCGTTTACCCACAGGTTAGGGTAGCGCTTCTGAATCTCGGCCGGCAGCATCCCCGCGAAGATGGCGTTGCGTGCGTAGGCCGTGGTGGTCGGCAGAATGGAGTAATACGTCTCCTCCTGATCCACGGTGAAATACTCGGCGATGTGCGGCTCGAGAATCTTCCACTGGTCGAACCGCAGGTTGTCGATGAGCACGAAATACACCGGCCCGGTGCTCTGCTTCATCAACGGAAACACGCGCTCGCGGAAAATCTCGTGCGAGAGCAGCGGCTTATTCTTGTCTTCCTTATTGACCCAGCCCTCGTAATCGTCTTCGATGAACCTGGCGAACGAGGTGTTCGCCTCGTCCTTCTGCATCGTGATGACGTCGGCCATCGACTTGTTTTCGGTGCCGTCGATGTCAAGCTCCCACCGCACGAGCTTTTTGTACACGTCGGCCCATTCGGTGGCGCTCATCCGGTCGCCGAGCTGCATCCCGAGCTGGCGGAAGTCGCGCTGGTACGCCGAATTGGTTTTTTCCTCGACCAGCCGCCGGTTGTCGAGCAGCTTCTTGATGCTCAGCAGAATTTGGTTCGGGTTGATGGGCTTGATGAGGTAATCGGCGATTTTGGCGCCGATGGCCTCTTCCATAATGTGCTCCTCCTCGCTCTTCGTAATCATCACGACCGGGATGGTCGGCCGCAGATTCTTGATTTCGGTGAGCGTTTCGAGGCCCGTCAGGCCGGGCATATTCTCGTCGAGAAACACCAGGTCGAACGGCTTTTCCTGAATGCACTCCACGGCATCGGCGCCGGAGTTGACGCCCGTCACGTCGTAGCCTTTCTCTTTCAGAAACAGAATGTGCGGTTTGAGGAGGTCAATCTCGTCGTCGGCCCAGAGGATGGTGGAACGCTGCATTGGAGAAAGAGCGCGGGGCACCTGCCCGCGAACGGTTGAAGACGAAGGTATCGAATGAAAAGAGACGCGCCGCCCCGCGAGCGTTGCCCGGAGCGGTACGCACTGGCTGCCTAACGCACAAAAAGCAGTTTTGTGTTGAGGCGCGCGAAAAAAACGAGTAGAATCAGTAGGTAGCGTCCGCTCCGTTACGCTTCACCGCGACTAACCAGCGGAAATTTTTCAGGATGAAACACCGATTCAACGCTCAGGTCGATATCGAGTTCGGGCCAGTACAAGTGGTGAGGCGAAACCCGCTCCACGGCACAAATCTGCCCAACCGCCGCCTGTCGGAACCACGGAAATTGCTCGAACGGCAGAAACACTTCCTGCCCGTCGAGCCATAGCCAAAAGCCGTGACGTGAGATGTTGAATACCGTCAGGCTCATCGCAGCGTTATTCCGAGACTCATCACCCCTGCCCCCGCCGGTTCAACTCATCCCTGATCTGGGCGGCTTTCTCGTAGTCCTCGCGTTCGAGGGCGGCGGCGAGCATCTTACTCAGTTCTTCCGATGACGCCTGGGTGCCCTTGCCGCGCGGGGCGGGCGCGGGGGCATCATCATCGTCATCGTCGTCGGAATCATCGTCGTCATCGCCGCCAAATTCGTCGGCGTCGTCGGCGTCGTCTTCGTCCGACTCGGCATCCTGGTCGCTGAGGATGATGCCGGCCTCTGACAACACCTGCTCGACCGTATAAATCGGCACCCCGAAGCGCAGGCCGATAGCGATGGCGTCGGACGGACGCGCATCCAGCTCGAAGGTGCGCTCGCCGTCGGTGCAGACGATGCGCGAGAAGAAAACGCCCTCGCGCAGGTCGGAAATGATGATTTCGACCACCTGTAGCCCCGCCTGCTCGGCGAACGACTTGAACAGGTCGTGCGTGAGCGGGCGGTTGGGGTTGATTTTCTCGATCTGGATGGCAATGCTCTGCGCCTCGAACATCCCGATGATGATGGGCAGGCGCCGCTTGCCGTGCTTTTCGCCCAGAATCAGGGCAAACGAGCCGGACTGCGACTGGCTCGACGATAAGCCAAGAATCTCTAACGGAATTTTTCTCACGGACGAAAACAGGCAGCCGCCACTCCACCAGCCGGAGCGGCGCGCAAACGTACTACGAAGGAACGGGAAAAAGGGGGATGTAAGGATGTGGGAATGTGAGGATGTGAAAAGATGTGGGAGATGTGAAGGGTGTGCTCCTTGAAGGCACATCTCCCACATCTCCCACATCTCCCACATCCTCACATCCCACGTCCTACCCCAGCGCCTTAACGGCCGCCGTGAGCTTGGGCAGAATCTCGAATACGTCGCCGACGATGCCGTAGTCGGCCGCCTTGAAGAATGGCGCCTCCGGGTCTTTGTTGATGACCACGATGACCTTCGACGAGTTGACGCCCGCCAGGTGCTGGATGGCGCCCGAGATGCCGCACGCGATGTAGAGGTTCGGCGACACCGTGATGCCCGTCTGGCCGACGTGCTCGTGATGGGGGCGCCAATCGACGTCGGACACCGGTTTCGAGCACGCCGTGGCCGCGCCGAGCGCCTTGGCGAGGTCTTCGATGAGGTGCCAGTTTTCGGGGCCTTTCATTCCGCGTCCGCCCGACACCACTTTGTCGGCTTCGGGCAGCAGGGTGCCGCCTTCCGTAGACGCCATTTTGACTTCCTTCGGCGCGTCGGCGAAATCGGCGTCCGAGAGCGAGGCCGAGAAGCTCACCACTTCGGCGGTTTTGCCGGCGGCGGTTTCGGCTTCGAGCGAGTTTTTCTTGACGGCGATGATTTTGCGCTCCCCCGTCAGCGATACTTCGGCGAAGGCTTTGCCCGAGTACACGCCGCGCTTCACGCTGAACGCGCCGCCGCTGATGGTGGGCAGCTCCACCACGTTGGTGGCCAGCGACGCACTCAGCCGCACCGCCAGCCGCGAGCCAACGGTAGCGCCGATGTTGGAGTTGGCCAGCACGATGACCTGCGCCGACTCCTGCCGCGCCGCCGCCGCAATCAGCTTGACGTAGGCGAGGTTGACGAAGTGCTTGAGGCGCGAATCCGCATCGTGGAGCACTTTGCTGATACCCTGCTCGCCGAGCTTGGCGAGGTTGGCGGCGGAGGCTTCGCCCACGGCCACGGCCGTAGCCGTGGTGCCGAGCTGCGCAGCGACTTTGGCGCCGTAAGTGGCGACTTCGAGCGACGATTTCTTTACATCGCCGTGGTCGCATTCGATGACTACTAAGACGGACATTGGTAATTACGAATTACGAATTACGAATTACGAACTCGGATTACGGGGGCCGCTGTCGGCGCGTAATTCGTAATTCGTAATTCGTAGTTCATTAGAGGACTTTGGCTTCGGTGCGGAGGGCTTTTACGAGGTCGGCGGCCTGGTCGGCTGTGAAGAGCTTGACGCCCTGCTTGGCGGGCGGCAGCGCAAACGAGGCCACGCTGGTGCGGGCTTCCTGGCTGGTGGCCTCCACCACTTTCAGCGGCTTGGTGCGGGCGGTCATAATGCCGCGCATATTGGGGATGCGCGGCTCGCACATCGGCTGCTGGCACGAGGCCACAAACGGCGCTGCTACCTGCACTACCTCTTTGCCGCCTTCGATTTCGCGCTCCAGCGTGGCGGTGTTGCCGCTCATATCGAGCTTCATTGCCGGGGCAATGGTTGGGATGCCGAGCAGCTCGCCGACCATTCCGTGAACCTGGAAGCCGTTGAAGTCGATACTTTCCTTGCCCATCAGAATCACGTCGTAGCCGCCTTCCTTGGCAACGTGCGCGATTTGCTGGGCCACGAAGAAGGCATCCTTCGGGAAGGCGTTGACGCGGATGGCGTCGTCGGCGCCGATGGCGAGCGCCTTGCGGATGTTCGGCTCGGCGTCGGCCTCGCCCACGTTGAGCACCGTGACGGTGCCGCTGCCGGCGGCTTCTTTCAGCTCGATGGCGCGGGTCAGGGCGTATTCATCCCAGGGGTTGATGACGAACTGGACGCCGGCCTTGTTGAACTCCTTGCCGTCGGGCGTGAAGGTGATTTTGGTGGTGGTGTCGGGGACGTTGGAGATGCAAACCAGAAACTTCATCAGGGGCGCTCCTTGCGGTTTTGGTGGCGAAATAGGTTCAGCGACGGGCAACCAGTCGGCGCGCCCGTACTTTCGGGCCGCAAGATACGGCAGCCAGTTGTTAGGCTTGCATACCAATTTGGGTGGTGAGGTGGTGGGGAATACCCCACTACTGTACGATTGTCATCCTGAGCGAAGCGAAGGATCTTCCTCGCTGGCTTGGCCCGCTGCCCCGCTCTGGCCCGACCCTCTGCAAAAACGCCCTCACCCCTGGTCATTCTGAACAGAAAGTGCCTTCTTTGCGGGCTGGCCGCATCCTGCGCGCGTTCGCTACCGCGTCGAGCGTTTCTCAAACAGTCGGGCCAAATCGGGGCGGCGGGCGTACTTGGCGGGAAGGTCCTTCGCTCCGCTCAGGATGACAGATGATGTATTGTGATATTCCCCACCACCCACCACCCACCACCCACCACCCACCACCCACCCCCCACCACCCACCACCCACCACCCACCACCCACCACCCACCACCTAACCTATGTCCCGCCTCGACCAGCTACTTACCTTCTATCAGGAAGACCCCACTGACCCCTTCACGCTCTACGCTCTCGCCACCGAGTACCGCGCCGTCGGCGACACCGCCGAAGCGTGGAAATACTACGACCAGCTCCTGCGCAAGCACCCCACCTACGTCGGCACCTACTACCACGCCGCCGCCCTGCTCACCGAGTTGAACCGCCGCGACGAGGCCGAACAGGTGTACCGAGCCGGCCTCGTGGAGGCGCGCAAACAGGGGCAGCACCACGCGGCGGCAGAGCTGCAAGGAGCGTTTATGAAGTTTCAGGGGCTGGACTATGAGGATGATTGACGGAATCGGGCGCCGCTAACAAAGCCACCGCGCCCCGGTTAGGCAGGCAACTCGATTTGCTACAATGTCCGACTTTTCCGGCCGCACCCATCTCCTTATCGGCGCTTCTTCCGGCATCGGCCTCGCCACGGCGCGACGACTGCACGACGGCGGCGCCCAGTTGCTGACCGCTTCGCGTACCCTTTCGCCTGAGCTGGCCGAGCTGGGGGTGCGACACATTCGCTACGACGCAACCGCGCCCGATGCGGCGGCCACCCTCACGGCCGCGCTGCCCGAGGTGCTGCACGGCGTGGCCTATTTCCCCGGCTCCATCCGGCTGCGGCCGTTTGAGCGGCTGCCACCGGCCGATTTCCGCGCCGACTACGAGTTGAACGTCCTGGGCGCCGTGACGAGCGTCCAGGCCGCCCTGCCGCGCCTCAAGAAAGCCGGCGGCGCCTCGGTGGTGCTGCTGAGCACCGTGGCGGCCCAGACCGGAATGGCCTTCCACACGAGCATCGCCGCCGCGAAGGGCGCCCTCGAGGGCCTCACGCGCGCGCTGGCCGCCGAGACGGCCGCGCACGGTGTGCGCGTCAACTGCGTGGCGCCGAGCCTGACCGATACGCCGCTGGCTGCCGCCCTCCTCAGCACTCCCGAAAAAGTGGAAGCCGGCGGCAAGCGGCACCCGCTCGGCCGCGTGGGGCAGCCCGACGATGTGGCGGCGCTGGTGGCGTTTCTGCTCTCGGCCGACAGCGGTTTCATCACCGGCCAGGTGGTAGGTGTGGATGGTGGACTGGGTACGATAAAATAACTGTAACACCGAGCACCACTCGGTGATGGCGGTTGGGCAATGTGGCTGAGCAAGTGACCGCGTCTGTCCCAGACGCGCACCGAACAGCTACTTGTTGACTTTTGGCGCGCGTCCGGGACAGACGCGGCCACCACCCAACCGCCGTCGCCTCACTCCCTTCCATCCATCGATTTCCTACCCTGCCGTGGTTCTTTTCTGGCACCGGCGCGACCTGCGCCTCGCCGACAACGCCGGCCTCGCCGCTGCCCTCGCCACCGGCCGGCCCGTGCTGCCGGTGTTCATCTTCGACCGCGACATCCTCGACCACCTGCCGCCCGACGACGCGCGTGTGCCCTACATCCACGACGCCGTGACGGCCTTGCGCGCCGCCTACGAGGCGCTCGGCGGCACACTGGTGGTGCGCTACGGGCGGCCCGTCGAGGCATTCGGGGAGTTGATTGCGCGGCTGGGCGACCGCCTGACGGGCATCTTCACCAATGAAGATTACGAACCCTACGCCCGCGATCGCGACCCCGCCGTGGCCGCGCTGCTGGGGCCGGGGCGCGAGTTTCGGGCCGTCAAGGACCAGGTGATTTTCGCCCGGCACGAGATTCTGGCCGGTTCCGGCCGGCCGCACCACATCTTTGGGCAATACCGCGACCAGTGGCTCGCGCGCCTCACGCCGGAGCTGCTGGCCGAAGCGCCATCGGCGGAATTGGGCCAGCGGCCGGGCGCGCTGGCGAAGGTGCCGGTGGTGCCGATTCCGACGTTGGCCGAAATGCGCTTCGACGGCCGCCGCCTCACCGAGCTGCCCCTCGGCCTGCCCGGCGCCGACACCGTGCGGCGCTACCACCTCACCCGCGACACCCCCGCCGATGCCACGGGCACCACCCGCGTATCGGTGCATCTGCGGTTCGGTACCCTGAGCGTACGCGCCGTGATGCGCCAGGCCCGCGAGTTGAACGACAAGCTGTTAGCCGAGCTGATCTGGCGCGACTATTTTATGGCGCTGCTCTGGTTTTACCCCGATACGGCCACCGAAAGCCACAACCGCGCCCTGCGCCACCTGCAATGGCGCAACGACGAAGCCGAGTTCCGGGCGTGGCAGGCGGGCCAGACCGGCTACCCGCTCGTGGACGCCGGAATGCGCGAGCTGGCCGCCACGGGCTTTATGCAAAACCGCGCGCGCATTGCGTGTGCCTCGTTCTGTATCAAGCACCTGCTGATCGATTGGCGCTGGGGCGAGCGCTACTTCGCCTCGCAGCTCCTCGATTACGACCTCAGTCAGAACATCGGCAACTGGCAATGGGTGGCGGGCACGGGCGTCGTGAATGCGCCGTGGTTTCGGGTGTTCTCGCCGCAGAGTCAGCTCGAAAAATTCGACCCCGAGATGCGGTACGTGCGGCAGTGGGTGCCCGAAGTTGGTACGCCACGCTACGTTCGGCCCATCGTCGACCATGCCTTCGCGCGCGAGCGGGCGCTGGCGGCGTACCGGGCAGCAGTTGAGGAGGCGAAGGCGTAACGCGAATCGCGGCGGAAAGTCGCGCTGGTCGCAACCACCCGTTGGAGGTTGTCGGTTGTGGAAGTGGCCACGAGAAATAAATTTTCGTAGTACTTTGCAGCACAAAGCAAAAAGAATGGTAGTTCCTGTCTCCCCTCCCACTTCTGCCGAGTCGGCTCCGCCCCTCTCCGACCGCGCCCGCATCCGGGCGGCCTACCGGGCGCATCTGCTGCGCCACGGGGCACCGCCGGCCACCGTGTTCGTCCTGGCCGAAGAACTGGGCCTCTCCGAAAGCGCCTTCTACGAGCAGTACGCCACGTTCGAGGCCATCGATCGCGACCTGTTCCGCAACTTCATCGCCGAGGCCCGCGCGCAGGCCGAGGCCACGCCCGAGTACGCCGCCTACTCGGTGCGCGAGAAGCTGCTGGCGTTCTACTACACGCTGGTGGAGCGCCTGCGCGATGAGCGCTCCTATATACAGCTCAAAGTCACCCGGCGCGGCTTGTTCAGCAAGCCCACGCCGGTGTATTTGCAGGATGCCAAAACGGCTTTTGAGCAGTTTGTCGAGGAGCTGCTGATGGAGGCGCGGCTAAACAAGGAAGTCGTAAATCGGCCGCTCATCAGCGACCGTTACGCCGCCGGCTTCTGGTATCAGCTTCTGTTCGTACTCGATTTCTGGCTCCGCGATACGTCGGCCAATTTCGAGCGCACCGACGAGGCGATTGAAAAGGCCGTTACGCTCTCGTTCGATTTGCTGGGCCGCAACCCGCTGGATTCGGCGGTCGAGTTCGCGCGCTTTCTGTGGCGGCGGTGAAAAACGTGGCGAGCGCCGTCTCGGCGCCGCGTCCTATTCCACGCACGACCATAAGGCTGTTCACTGCATTACAGTACGCGGAGCCGAGACGGCGCTCGCCACGTTAAAATATGCGGCGCCGAGACGGTGCTCGCCACAACCTGTATGTCTTCTTCCCTCCCCACCTCCAAAGTAGCCCGCGCGGCCCGGCTGGCCGGTGCCGGCTTGCGCGTGGGCGCCAACTACGTAAAATCGGCCGTGCGCCAGGCGGCCGGCGCCGATTTGCCCGACGTGGCCCGCGCCGCCCGCGACGAAGCCAACGCCACGGCCCTGTTCGATGCGTTCAGTACCCTGCGCGGCGGGGCGCTCAAATTTGCACAGGTGCTGAGTATGGACCGCACCGGCCTGCTGCCGCGCGCCTACGCCGACCGTTTCGCGCTTGCGCAGCACCAGGCGCCGCCGTTGAGCGGGCCGCTGGTGGTCAAGACGTTCCGCGCGGCCACGGGCAAGACGCCCGGCGAGCTGTTCGACTCATTCGACCTTACTGCCACGGCCGCCGCGAGTATCGGGCAGGTGCATCGGGCTACGCTCGGCGGGCAGACGCTGGCCGTCAAAGTGCAATACCCCGGCGTGGCCGATAGCATCCGCTCCGACATCAATCTCATCAAACCCGTGGCGTTTCGGGTGCTGGGGTTGAGCGAGGCCGATTTCCGCGAGTACATCGCCGAAGTGGAAGGCAAGCTGGTGGAAGAAACCGACTACGCCCGCGAGCTGACCCAATCGCGCGAGCTGGCAGCGGCCTGCGGGCACATCGCGGGGCTGCGCTTCGCCACGTACCACCCCGAACTGAGCGGCCCGCGCGTACTGACGATGGACTGGCTGCCGGGCCTTCATCTGAAAGAGTTTCTCGCCACCAACCCGCCCCAGGCCGTGCGCGACCGCATCGGCCGGGCGCTGTGGGAGTTCTACGCCCACCAGCTTCACACGCTGCGCCGCGTCCACGCCGACCCGCACCCCGGAAATTTTCTGTTTTCCGAGGAAAACGGCGGCACCGCAGCCGTACTCGATTTCGGCTGCGTGAAGGAAGTACCCGCCGATTTCCACGATGCGTACTTCGCCGTTGTCAACCCCGAAATCTATTCCGATGACGCCCGGCTCGAACCGGTGTTGGTCGCCCTGGATATGCTTCGCCCGACGGACACCCCCGAGATGCGCGCGCTCGTCTTCGACATCGCGCACCGGACGCTGCCGCTGCTGGCGCGGCCGTTCGTAGAGCCGGGCTTCGACTTCGGCGACCCCGCGTATCAGCAGCAGATTACGGCGTTGGCCGAGGAGTTCGCCGCCCATCCGCTGCTGCGGAGCCAGCGCGAGCCGCGCGGCTCGCGGCACTTCATCTACGTGAATCGGGCGTATTTCGGGCTGTACACCCTGCTGGGCGATTTGCGGACGCGGCTGACGTAGCGCCGAGGTTCACTCGGCGGAGGCGGTTGGGCAATGTGGTTGGATTGTGGCCGCGTCTGTCCCGGACGCGAGACCTACTGGCCATTGCAGCCGACTGACTCGCGTCTGAGGACAGACACGGCCACGCCTAACCGCCGTCGCCTAACTGCCGTCACCGAGTGATACTCGGTGTTACATCGGCCCAACCGCTATCGCCGAGTGAACCTCGGCGTTACATTTCAGAACATCACCGCCTCATCGGCCGTAGGTTCGCGGCAACTTATGGCATCATCTTCATCGAAGGCAGGCATCATTGGGGCGCTGCTGGCAAATCTGGGTATCGCGGCGGCCAAGTTCGTGGCGGCGTACTTCACTCGCTCGTCGGCGATGCTGTCGGAGGGGATACACTCGGTGGTCGATTCGGGCAATGCCGTGCTGCTGCTGCTGGGCCTCAGCCGGGGGCAGCGCGAGGCTACGGAGGCGCACCCGTTCGGCTATGGCAAGGAGTATTATTTCTGGTCGCTGATCGTGGCGATTCTGCTCTTCGCGATTGGCGGCGGGATGTCGGTGTACGAGGGCATCGCGCACTTCGAGCACCCCGAGCCGCAACGCGATTTACTGTGGAATTACATCACCCTCGGCATTGCGCTGGTATTTGAGGCGCTCAGTACGTGGCAGATTCTGAGTGCCGTGAAAAAGACGAAAGGGCCGCTCACGTATTGGCAAGCCATCAAAAGCAGCAAAGACCCCGGCGTGTTCGCGGTGCTGTACGAGAACGTGGCAGCTATTTTGGGCCTCATCATCGCCGGGGCGGGCACGGTGCTCGGCCACTACCTGCACGAGCCGCGCATCGACGGCGCCGCGTCGGTGCTGATTGGCTTCGTGCTGATCGGCGTGGCCGTGGCGCTGGTGGCCGAAACCAAAGCCCTGCTGATTGGCGAAGCCGCTGACCCGACCTTGCAGCAGGCCGTGCGGGCGCTGGCCCTCGCCGACCCCGACATCAACGACCTCGCCCCTCCCCTCACGATGCACTTCGGCCCGACCGACATCCTGCTCGTGCTCAACGTGAACTTCCGGCCGGAGCTGACGACGCTCGGGGTTCAGGACGCCACCAACCGGCTGGAGGCGGCCATACGCCGTACGCACCCGGAGGTGAAGCGAATTTATGTGGAAGCGAACGCAGCGGGGAGCGGGGTGAAAATAGCCTGACCTGCTAGCCGGTGTTAAGCATTGGTTGTTGGTTTGACGGCTTTTGCGAGCATGAGGA
>ERZ1066121.1032-NODE-1032-length-22531-cov-7.245862_pt1 | contig 22531 bp, 15 predicted proteins | sample MGYA00382768_ERZ1066121 | MGnify/ENA primary metagenome ERZ1066121 (study PRJEB33369, sample SAMEA5778351) | biofilm metagenome | biome: Industrial cooling water; feature: Water cooling tower basin; material: Biofilm | place: United Arab Emirates | collected...
CAAGCGGCACGACATCATCCTTGTCGACAAGAACCTCAGCCACATCTGGAAGCCCCTGCTGCACGAGGTTGCGGCCGGATCATTGGACGCCAATCTCGACGAGGTCGGTTATCGCGGGCATTGCTACCGCTGGGGCTATCGCTTCTTTCAGGGCAGCCTCGAGGGGATCGACCGCGAGGCCAGAACCATCCGCCTCGCGCCCGTGAGGGACGAGGACGGCAGCGAGCTGATTGCCGGGCACACCATCCGCTACGATATTCTGGCGCTGGCCCTCGGTTCGGTCTCCAACGATTTCGGCGTGCCGGGGGTGAAGGAGCATTGCCTCTACCTCGACAGCCGCGAACAGGCAGACCGCTTCCGCACGCGCCTGCTCAACCACTGCCTCAGGGTCAGCCGCGCGATGCTGCAGGACCCGACAGCCGACGAACAGGTGCGCGTCGCCATCGTCGGCGGCGGGGCGACAGGGGTGGAGCTTGCCGCAGAGCTCTACAACGCGGCCGGCGCCTTGCGGCACTACGGGCTCGAGGTGTTCGACGAGAGCCGGATGCACGTGACCCTGCTCGAAGCCGGAGCACGCATTCTCCCTGCCCTGCCCGACAAGCTGGCGGCGGCGGCCAAGCACGAGCTGGAGGTGCTGGGCGTCCAGGTCCGCCCCGACGTGCAGGTGGTCGAAGCGCGCCCGCGCCAGCTCATCACCAAGACCGGCGAGGTGATCGAGGCCGACCTCATCGTCTGGGCGGCGGGCGTGAAGGGCGCGGAGTTCCTGTCGGGCCTCGGGCTGGAGACGAACAACCGCAACCAGATCATCGTCACCGACACGCTCCAGACGACGGTCGACCCGTGTATCTTCGCGCTCGGCGACTGCGCGAGCTACACGCCGCCCGGCGAGGAGCGCCCCGTGCCGCCGCGCGCGCAGGCCGCGCACCAGATGGCGGGCACCGTGTTCGACAACATCGTGCGCATGGAGCAGGGCAAGCCGCTCACCCGCTTCGTCTACCGCGACAAGGGTTCGCTGGTGTCGCTCAGCCGCTTCTCGACCGTCGGGAGCCTGATGGGCAACCTCATCGGCGGGAGCATGGCCATTGAAGGCCGGCTGGCGCGGTTCATCTACACCTCGCTCTATCGGCTGCACCTGATCGGCATCCACGGCTGGGTCAAGGCAACCTTCCTGATGCTGGTGGGCCGCGTGAACCGGATCGTGCGCCCCCGGTTGAAGCTGCATTGACCGCGTCTCGTACCCCCCACGGGTTCGCGTCAGCGAACCTTGATATCAGAAGTCGATCTTCAGCCGCACTTCTCCGCCGTTGGCGTTGAAGCCGCCGACACTCTGGTTGATCCCGTTCGCTTCGGCGCTGGCAGTGTCGGAAAGCTTGATCCGCGCGCGCGGGATGGCGCTGCCGAACACCTCCTCGTCGACCGGGCCGACCACCGGGCCAAGCCGGGGCGAAGGGCCGGTTGCGGTGCATACGACGATTTCGGGATTGAACGGATCGGGTGCGGCCTCGCTGCATTGATCGGACGGCGGCGGCGGGGGGAGAAGCTGGGTCAGATCGATCACCACCGACCCGTCGGGCTGCGGTTCGGCCAAGGGCGCGGCGAATTGATCGGAGCGGGCTTCGGCCTGCGGCGGGACGGGAGGCTCATCAATCATGCGGCATTCTCCCTTCCATGCCTTGGCCCTTCTGCACACTCGCGCCGCGGCGAGGACCTTACAGGGGCACTCCCGGCTCCTGCTTGGCGGTGCGGATGGTGAGCGAGGTCTTGACGCTCTCCACATTGGGCGCGGGCAGCAGGTTCGAGGTCAGGAACTCCTGAAAGCTCTGAAGATCCTTGCTCACGATCTTGAGAATGAAGTCGATCTCGCCGTTGAGCATGTGGCACTCGCGCACCTCCGGCAGGCGGCGCATCAGGTCCTCGAATTCGCGAAGCGAGGTCTCGGCCTGGCTCTTGAGGCTGACCATGGCGAAGACGGTGATGGCAAAGCCGAGCTTGGAGGGATCGAGATCGGCATGATAGCCGCGGATCACCCCATCCTCCTCAAGGCCGCGCACCCGGCGCAGGCACGGCGGCGCGGTCAGGCCGACGCGCTGGGCAAGCTCGACATTGGTCACGCGGCCTTCCGCCTGCAGTTCCGCCAGCAGGCGGCGGTCGATTTCGTCGAGATTGGCCACTTGACTTATGCTCCTCCAGCACGCGCGCCCCGCTGCGGCAGGACAGGCGTTGAATGGTCCCCAAGGAAACAAGACGAGCGGGAGAGCCCCCGCCAGGCTAATTTTATTAGGTCTGCCAGCAATTGTCCCGCTTTGCAACGCGGCTTTAGCGTCAGACTGTGACAATCCTCCCTTCCTGATAAGACGCCAGGCTCGGCGCGGGTTATGATCGCACGCCGCAACCGCGCGCCATGCGCGATTCGCTCCGTGCCCGCGCTTTGGGAGAGCCGCTTGTTTTTCGATGACCGCCTTGCCACCGTGCTGCGCCAGCGTGCCACCGGCGAGGCGAGCTTGCGCACCCAGTTCCGGCAGCTGCTCGACCTGCTGGGCCGCGAGCAGTTGGGCACCAAAGGGGGTGACGCGAGCCTTCTGGCGGCGGCGTGGCTGCGGCTCGACGCGCTCGCTGCGGCCATCCCGGCGGCCACGCGCGCGCGGATGATCCGCGAACCCGGCTGGCGGCTGCGCAACCCTGATCTGGCCGCGCACCTCGCAGATCAGGAACCCGATGTCGCCTCGGCCGCGCTCACCCGCGCGGAACTTTCGAACGAGGAATGGACCGCGCTGATCCCGAGCCTTCCGGTGCGGGCGCGGGGCTTCCTGCGCTTGCGGCGCGATCTGCCGGTCGATGCCGAGGCGCTGCTGACGCGGCTGGGCGTGCACGACCGCGGTCTCCCGCCGCCGAGCGATGCCCCCGTGCACGCATCCGCAGCCGCCCCGCCGTCCCCGCCGGTGGACGACATTCCTGCGCGGCCCGTTCCGCTGCGCACCGCCCCCTTGCGCAGGTCCGATGCCGGCACTACTGCCCCGATCGATCTCGCCGCACGCCGCAGCGAGGATACAGGCCGCACCGAGATCTCGGCGCTGGTCGAGCGCATCGCCCAGTTCCGCCGCACCCGCAGCGAGAGCCAGGCCGAGCTCGAACGGTCGCCGCGCCTGCCGCTCGGGGAACTGCCGGAGCGGCCCGGACGTGCCGCCACCAATTTCGGCTTCGTCGCCGACACGACCGGGCGGATCGCATGGGCCGCGAGCGAAGTCGCGCCGATGGTGGTGGGATCGCGGCTCTTCAGCGGCGGGGCAGCGGCCGGCGGCGCGGTCGATCCGGGCGATGCCGGCATCGCCCGCGCCTTTGCACGCCGCCAGCCGATCGCCAGCGCCGCGATCACCCTCGGGGGCGCACCGGCCATCGCGGGCGAGTGGATCGTCGATGCCGAGCCCGCCTTCGGTGAGCATGGCCACTTCACCGGCTATGTCGGCCGCTTTCGCCGCGCGCTCGATCCTGCCACCGCCGCCGCCGTCCGTCCCGAAGCACGCGAGGCCGACCGCATCCGCCAGTTGCTCCACGAACTGCGCACCCCTGTCACCGCCGTGCAGGGCTATGCCGAGGTGATCCAGCAGCAGCTGTTCGGCCCCGCCCCGCACGAATACCGCGCGCTCGCGGCTGCGATCGCCGCCGATGCCGCACGCATCCTCGCCGGGTTCGAGGAGCTCGACCGGCTGGCGCGGCTGGAAACGGGCGCGATCCGTATCGAACGGGGAGAAACCGATCTGGCGGCCCTGCTCAGGCGCACCGCCGCACAGCTGGATCCGGTGCTGGAGCCGCAGGGCTCGGGCTTCACCCTCGCCCTCGCGCTCGATGCCTGCCTGCTGGTCGGGATCGATCCCGAGGATGCCGAGGCGCTTGTGTGGCGGCTGCTCGCCAGCCTCGCTGCAGCAGCGGCCCCCGGAGAACGGATCGCGCTCCGTCCCGAACCGCTGATCGGCCCGTCGGGCGCGATGGTGCGCCTGCGCTGCCCCCTGCCGGCGCGACTGGCGGGGGCGGACAACATTTTCGCCGCCACCGCGCGCCTTGCCGACAGCGCGATCAGCCCCGGCCTGTTCGGCACCGGCTTTGCCCTGCGCCTCGCCCGCGCCGAGGCCCGCGGTGCTGGCGGCGGGCTTGGCCGGGAGGGTGCGGACCTGATCTTGACGCTCCCTTTACTTCGCGAGATTAGCATATTCGAAGGCGCGGCGGAGGCCTGAGGGATCGCGACCGGGAGGCGCAAGTCAGGGGGATGACGACAGGTTCGATGCTCGAGGTGCCGCCAGTCGGGCGCAGCGCCCGCTTTGCGCCCGGCTTCGGGCGGCGGGTGCTGCTGACGGTCGACACCGAAGAGGAGTTCGACTGGCGCGCCCCGTTCCGCCGCGAGGGATATGGCCTCAGCCACCTCGCCGCGATTGCGCGCTTCCAGACCTTTTGCGAGGAGATCGGTGCGCACCCCGTCTATCTCGTCGACTGGCCGGTGGTGCACGATCCCACGGCGGTGGAAATCATCGGCGATGCGGCGCGGCGCGGGACGGCAGATGTCGGGGTGCAACTCCACCCTTGGGTCAACCCGCCCTTCGAAGAGGAGGTGAGCGAGCGCAACTCCTTCCCCGGCAACCTGCCAGCCGCCCTCGAGGCGGCCAAGTTCACCCGTCTGCGCGATGCCATCGAGGCGGCATTCGGCACGGCGCCGCTGATCTACCGCGCGGGCCGATATGGCCTTGGCCCCGCCACCGCCGACCTGCTGAAGCGGGCAGGGATCCGGATCGACACCTCGGTGCGCCCGCTGTTCGACTACAGCCCGCAAGGCGGCCCCGACTACAGCCGGCACCCGCTCGCGCCCTACTGGGTCGATGCCGAGCGCAGCCTGCTCGAACTGCCGGTGACAAGCACCTATTGGGGACCGCTGCGGCAGGCCGGCCCGCTGATCCACCGCGCACAGCGCCACATGCCGAAGGTGTTCTCCGGATTCTCCCGGCTCAACCTGCTTGAAAGGATCGCTCTCACCCCCGAAGGCGTGTCGATCGACGAGGCGCTGCGCGGGATCGACACGTTGCTGGCGGGCGATCTGCCGCTGCTCGTGCTCTCGTTCCACAGCCCGACGCTCGCGCCCGGCCACACCCCCTATGCCCGCGGCGCGGCGCAGGTTGAATTGCTCTATTCCTGGTTCGCGGCGATTTACGAGGCGCTCGCTGCACACAAGGTGCACAGCACGACCGTGGCAGAGATCATCGCCGCCACTGCAGTCTGAACACCCATCCTTCTTTCCCCGCTTGTCTCGACCCTGACGGCAGAGTAGGTGCGCGCATCGCCCCGCCCTTCCGGTGCCTTGCGCGTATATCGTGCCAGGGCCTGTAGCTCAGCGGTTAGAGCTGGCCGCTCATAACGGCTAGGTCGCGGGTTCGAATCCTGCCGGGCCCACCGGGGCACGCGGAAGCGGGGGCGAGGCAGAAGTGTCGGGGAGTGGCGCAGTCCGGTAGCGCGCTTGCTTTGGGAGCAAGATGTCGCAGGTTCGAATCCTGTCTCCCCGACCACTTTTCTCGCAAAGCATTGAAGGAAAACCGCTTTCCACCTCTCGGTGAGGCGGAATGTCACATGTTATGTCACATACCGGTTCACCGAGGCATTTCGGAGAGCCCTTCAATGCCCGAAACCGCGCGTGCGGCAAGCGTATCATCGCCGGACGCCTCCTGCCTGCGAACGACATGAAAATCTCTCCGGATCGATTCCGGGATTGCCGAAATCTTGATTTACGTTAGCATTCAAGAGTCGGAAGGCTCATCGGCTCGGATCAAGCCGGAAAGGGTCCAGAACGGGGTGGGATCGTAAACTGGCGAGGCTGGCGGGTGCTGGCATCCTTGTTGGAACGTCATTCCGGAGATGGACGACCGGACTGATCGAGGGTCGGGGGCAGAATGCAGAATATCGGGCGCCTGAGCCTTTGTGGGATATTGCTCGGCTTTGCTGCCTGCGATGCGCCGTCGCCGCCCGCGCCGCCGATACCGCAGGTGAGCGTCTCCCAACCGCTGCAGCGCAATGTGGTCGACTGGGATGATTATGTCGGCCGGTTCGAGGCAACCGACGATGTCGAGATTGTCGCCCGCGTTTCCGGCGATGTCACCCGCGTGGCTTTCCGCGAAGGGGCGGACGTGGCCAGAGGCACGCTCCTCTACGAGATCGACCCGCGCCCCTATCGCGCGGCGCTGGCGCAGGCCGAAGCCGAAGTGGCACGGGCCAGGGCCAATCAGGCCGTAGCCGCAAGCGAGCTGGCCCGTGCGCGCGAGCTGTTGCCGATGGAAGCCATCAGCAAGGAATTGTTCGAGCAGAAGCAGGCGGTTGCCAAGGCGGCAGACGCGGCGGTCGGGGCCGCGCGGGCAACAGCCAATGCTCGCCGCCTCGATGTCTCGTTCACGCAGGTGCGCGCGCCGATCTCCGGGCGAGCTTCGGATCGCCGCGTTACGCTCGGCGATTATGTGACGGCGGGGCAGACCGTGATGACCCGCGTGGTGTCGATCGATCCGATCTGGTTCACCTTCGACGGGGCGGAAAGCTTCTATCTCAAATATGTGCGGCAGGACCGCAGCGGTGAGCGGCGCTCGTCACGCTATGCGCCCAATCCGGTCGAGATCCAGTTGGCCGATGAGGACAGCTATCGCTGGCGTGGCCGGATGGTCTTCGTCGACAATGCGCTCGATCCGCGTTCGGGCACGATCAAGGCGCGGGCCGAGTTGAGCAATCCCGACGGCTTTCTTGCACCGGGGATGTTCGGCCGAGCGCGGCTGATCGGTTCGGGCGCATATCGCGGCCTGCTGGTGCCCGACGAGGCGGTTGTCACGGATCAGACCCGGCGGGCCGTGTTCGTGCTCGGCAAGGACAACAAGGTCGAAATGCGCAATGTCGAGCTGGGCCCGATGGTCGAAGGCCTGCGGGTGATCAAGGCCGGCCTGAAGCCGACCGACAAGGTCGTGCTGGACGGGCTTGCACGCCTGCAACCCGGAGCCGAGGTCAAGCCGAACGACAAGCCGCTCAAGCCGCGCGCCACCAATGCGGCGCCGGTTGCGCTGCCCGTCACGGCGCCGCCCCCCGCCGAAGCGACCACGCGGTAGCGGCGCCGCGATGGGCTTCCCGCACTTCTTCATCAACCGGCCGATCTTTGCGGCGGTGCTTTCGATCCTGATCGTGATTGTCGGCGCGATCGCCTATCCGGTGCTGCCGGTGGCGCAATATCCCGAGATCGCGCCCCCCACGGTGGTCGTTACCGCCAGCTTCCCCGGCGCTTCGGCCGAGACGCTGGCCGAAACCGTCGCCGCGCCCCTGGAGGAGCAGATCAACGGGGTCGAGAACATGATCTACATGTCCTCCTCCTCGACCGGCGATGGCAATGTGGCGATCACCGTCACCTTCGCGCAAGGGACGGATGTCGATCAGGCGCAGGTGCTGGTCCAGAACCGCGTCGCGACCGCAGAGCCGCGCCTGCCCGAGGAAGTGCGGCGGCTCGGGGTGACCGTGCGCAAGAATTCGCCGGACCTGCTGATGGTGGCGACGCTGATCTCGAGGGATGGCACCTACGATCAGCAATATCTTTCCAATTACGCGACCCTGCAACTGATCGACCGGCTGAGCCGTGTCGAAGGCGTGGGCAGCGTGCGGATCTTCGGCGGTCGCGATTATTCGATGCGCGTCTGGATCGACCCTGACCGGGCGACCGCCCTCAATCTCAATGCGGGAGAGATCGTCGCCGCAGTGCGTGCGCAGAACGTGCAGGTTGCCGCAGGCGCGATCGGCCAACCGCCTTACAACGCGGGCGGCACCGCCTTTCAGCTCAACATCCAGACCGAGGGGCGTCTGGTAACGGCGGAGCAGTTCGGCGGGATTATCGTCAAACGCTTCGATGATGGACGCCTGATCCGCCTCAGCGACGTGGCACGCCTGGAGCTCGGCGCGCAGGACTATTCGGTCAATGCGTTCCTGTCGGGTAGCCCGACCGTGGCCATCGCGATCTCGCAGTTGCCGGGATCGAATGCGCTGGCCACGGCCGAAGCCGTGCGCGGCGAGCTCGACAGCGCGAAAGAGGATTTCCCTCCGGGTCTCGACTACACCGTCCCCTATGCGCCAACCGAGTACATCGAAGCCTCGATCGCTGCCGTGGAGGACACCCTGTTCGAGGCCATCCTGCTGGTCGCTCTGGTGGTGCTGGTGTTCCTCCAAAGCTGGCGCGCGGCGATCATCCCGATCATCGCCATCCCCGTTTCGCTGATCGGCTCCTTCGCTTTCCTCCTGGCTTTCGGGTTCAGCCTCAACAATCTCTCGCTGTTCGGACTGGTGCTGGCGATAGGCATCGTGGTCGACGATGCGATCGTGGTGGTCGAGAATGTCGAGCGGGTGATGGAAGAAGAAGGCCTGCCCCCGCGCGAGGCAGCGCACAAGACGATGGACGAGGTTTCGGGCGCGCTGATCGCGATCGCGCTGGTGCTGATCGGGGTGTTTTTGCCGACCAGTTTCATAGCCGGCATCTCGGGCCAGTTTTACCGGCAGTTCGCACTGACGATCATGAGCGCGACGGCGATCTCGGCATTCGTTTCGCTGACGCTGTCGCCCGCGCTCGCCGCGCTGTTGCTGAAGCCCAAGGCGCATGAGGGCGCCCCTCCGCCAGAAGGCTGGCGCGGATGGGGAACGCGATTTGCCCGCAGCTTCAATCGCGGCTTCGCGCGCCTTTCGGAACGCTATGGCCGGTTCACGGCCCGCGCCGTGCGAATGCTGGCTATCATCGGTGTCGTCTATGCGGCGCTGATCGGGCTGACCGTGTGGCGGTTTGCCGACACGCCTTCGGGCTTCATTCCCGCGCAGGATCAGGGCTATCTCATCACCGTTCTGCAAATGCCGCCCGGAACCTCGCTCGAACGCACCACCGAGACGCTGGAGCAAGCGCAGCAGATCGCGCTCGCCAACCCTGCGACTGCAAGCACCGTGGCTTTCGGCGGCTTCGACGGCGCAACCTTCACCAATGCACCCAACACTGCGGCGATGTTCGTGTCGCTCAAGCCGAAGGATCAGCGCGCCGGCGCCAATCAGGTGCTGGGAGAGTTGAACGGCGCGCTTCAGACCATCACCGCCGGAAGCATTTTCGTGATCCCCCCGCCGCCTGTTTCCGGGATCGGCACCGGCGGCGGGTTCAAGATGATGATCGAGGATCGCGGCGGCGCGGGCTATCAGGCGCTGGAAACGGTGGCTTTCACCATGATGGCCAAGGCCAATCAGGCCCCCGGCGTCGGCGGAGCCTTCACCACCTTCAACACCCGTACCCCGCGCCTCTTTGCCGATATCGACCGTGAGCGGGCCGAACAGCTCGGGGTGCCGCTCGAAAACGTGTTCGCCACGCTCGCGACCTATCTCGGTTCGACCTATGTCAACGACTTCAACCTGCTGGGCCGCACCTTCCGCGTGACCGCGCAGGCCGATGCGCCGTTCCGCGAAAGCGCCGCCGACATCCTGCGGCTGCGGGTGCGGTCCGACACCGGCGCGATGGTGCCACTGAGCGCCTTCACCACCATTCGCAACGAGGGCGGTCCGTACCGGGTGGTGCGTTACAATCTCTATCCGGCAGCCGAACTGCAGGGCAACACGCTGCCGGGATATTCGAGCGGGCAGTCGCTCGCCACAATGGGCCAACTGGCGGAGGAAACCCTGCCGCAGGGCTTTGCCTTCGATTGGACCGAGTTGGCGTTCGAACAGACGCAGGCGGGCAACACCGGGACGATTGCTTTTGCGCTGGCGGTGGTCTTCGTGTTCCTGCTGCTGGCGGCCCAATACGAAAGCCTGGTGCTGCCGCTGGCGGTCATCCTGATCGTGCCGATGTGTCTGCTGGCTGCGCTCCTCGGCGTGAATGTCATGCGGATGGACAACAACATCCTGACCCAGATCGGGCTGGTGGTGCTGATCGGCCTTGCCGCCAAGAACGCAATCCTGATCGTCGAATTCGCCCGCCAGAACGAGGATGAGGGGATGGAACTGCGTCAGGCCGCACAACAGGCAGCCAAGCTGCGCCTGCGTCCGATCCTGATGACCTCGATCGCCTTCATTCTCGGTGTGCTGCCACTGGTGCTCGGCTCGGGTCCGGGCTCCGAGATGCGGCAGGCCCTCGGCGTGGCGGTGTTCTTCGGGATGCTCGGGGTGACGATCTTCGGCCTGATCTTCACCCCCGCTTTCTACGTGATTGCGCGGATGTTCGGCGACTGGGTGGGCGCAATGGTGAAGCGCCGCAAGTCCGACCTCGATGCGGAAGAAGCCGCGCCGCCCCGCTTCGATCCCGAACCGGAAACAGGGGTCTGATGTCGGTGCGGGCCTCGTTGTCGATCGCGGGGGCGCTGGCGCTGGCTGGCTGCGCTGTCGGTCCCGACTACGCCGTCCCGCCCGCGCCCGGCGGTCCGGCACCCACCTTGCGCGAAGCCGACGCCGCCATGACGGTAGCCAGTCCGCTTCCGCCGCAATGGTGGCGGCTGTTCGGCGATCCGGTGCTCGATGGGCTCGTCACCCGTGCGCTTGAACGCAACACCGATCTGCGCGTTGCTGCCGCCAATCTCCAGCGCGCGCGGGCGCTGTTGTCCGAGGCCCGCGCCGGGAAACTGCCGTCCAACACCATCAACGCGCAATACATCCGCCAGCGGTTCGGCGGACAGGTCTTCAACGCCATCGGCAATGTGCCGGTGGTGACCACCGATTTTTACACCACCGGGCTCGATGCAAGCTACGAGGTCGACCTGTTCGGCGGGGTCAGCCGCGCCATCCGCGCCGCCATCGCCGATGAACAGGCCGCGCGCGCGCAGGTCGATGCCGCCCGTGTCGCCGTTGCCGCCGAAACCGCACTCACTTACGCCCAAGGCTGCGCGCTAGCGCTGCGCGTGCAGAAGGCCGAGGAAACCGTGGCGCTCGCCCGCCGTTCGCTGACACTGGTCGATGCGACGACGAAGGCGGGCTTTTCCGACCGCCGCGATCTCGCCGCCGCGCGAACCGTGCTCGCTCAGGCCGAGGCGGCCCTGCCCGCGCTGGTCGCCGAGCGGCAGGCATCGCTCTATGCGCTCGCGTTCCTCACGGGCGATCCGCCCGAGAACGTCAGCACGCAAGCGGCTGCATGCAGCACCGTACCGGCGCTGTCCTCCCCCCTGCCGGTGGGTGATGGGCAGGCGCTGCTGGCCCGGCGACCCGATATCCGTGTTGCAGAGCGGCAATTGGCTCGGGACACCGAACGGATCGGCGTCGCGGTTGCCGCGCTCTATCCCTCGATCCGATTGCTGGGCACGCCTTCGCTCGGGTCAGTCCGTCCGGGCGACCTGGGTTCGTCATCCAGTTTCGGCTTTTCCATCGGGCCGCTGATCAGCTGGAACTTCCCCTTCAACGGTGCCGCACGTGCACAGGTGCGAGCTGCCCGCGCCGACGCCGATGCAGGGCTTGCCCGCTTCGATGCCGCGATTCTGACGGCCTTGCAGGAGACCGAACAGGCGCTCGCCCGCCTCGCCGGTGCGCTTGCAGCGGAGGGACGGTTGGCCGATGCAGCCAACGCCGCTGAAGAAACCGCCCGCCTTACCGAACTGCGCTTCAAGGCTGGAAGTGACGATGCGCTGCGCCTTATCGTCGTTCAGCGCGAATGGCGCGCAGCCGAAGCGGCCGCGGCTGAAGCCGCCGGAGCGCGCGCGGCTGCGCAGGTCGGCGTGTTCCGTGCGCTCGGCGGCGGGTGGGAGCCTGAGGAGCGCACCGTACCGTGAGGGGCGCGTCCTCGGATTCGATCGCGGTCGAAACAGCGCAGCACGGAGCTTGGGGAGGCTAAGGCGGGCGCCGTGCCGCCTCCGCCAAGCCGTGCAGCCTTGCGCCAGATCAGAAGGACACCCTTGCCTGGATGGTGAAGCTGCGGAGCGGATCGGGCACGTGCACCCTGTCATTCGGTCCCAGTCCGACCGGGAAGGTGGGGAAGATCAGGGCCGAGGTGCGTTCCTCGAACAGGTTGCGCACCAGCAGTGCCAGTTCCCAGCCCCGGCCAACATTCCCCACGCCAGCCCTGACGTCGGTCTTCGAGAAGGCCGGCTGCACCTCGAGCGGGTTGCCGAATTCCCGATAGTTCACGTCGGACTGGAAGTTGAGCGTGGCGTTGGCGAAGACGCGCAGCCGGTCCGACACCGGCCGGTCGTAGTCGACGGCAACGTTTCCGGTCCACTCGGGCGCATTTTCGAGACGGTCGCCGCTGCGGTCCTCGGCACATCCCGACACGTTGAAGGCCGGATTGTCGGCCGCGCAGGGTCCGTTGCGGAAGCTGGTGTAAAAGGCATCGAGATAGGCGACAGCGGCCGAAACGGTCAACCCCTCGGCCGGGGAGAAACCGCCCTCCACCTCCACGCCGCGGGTGCGGGCACCGGCGGCGTTCGAGGTGATGAACTCGGCCGTGGCGATGTCCAGAGCGGAGCGTTGCAGGTCCTTGTAGTCGGTGGTGTAGGCGATGACGTTGAGGAAGCCCCGAACCTCGGGGAACTGCGCCTTGATGCCGGCTTCGAACAGGTCCGAGGTCTCGGGGCGCAGGAAGAAGGTCGCCGGCGTCACGTTCTGGAATTCCGAGAACGCCCCGCCCTTCTCGCCGCGCGCATAGCGGACATAGGCCGTCAGGTTGCGGTTCGGCGTCCAGTTCAGCACCGCCGAGGGTGCGAAGGTGCTTTCCTCGATCTCGCCGCGCAGCAGGTTGAGCGGGATCACCTGGTTGGGGGTGGTCGGCGGGCCGGGGGGGAAGTTGGTGGTGGTCCCCTCGACCTCGCCGGTCTTGTCGATCCGGGTCCAGCGCAGCCCGGCGCCGAGCGAGAACTGTTCCGCGAAGCGCCAATTGGCTTGGGCAAACGCGGACAGCACGTTGGTTTCCTGCTCGAACCTGCGCCGGATGATCCGGTCGGGTGAGCGCGGCGCCGGCAGGTCGAAGGTCTGTCCGCGGTCCACCCGCGATTCGCTCCACTCGTAGTAGGCGCCGATCACGTAGTCGAAGGCGCCGGTGGTCGGCGAAAGCAGGCGGATCTCCTGCGACCACTGGTTGAACCTTTCGGCGTTGTCGGACACGAGCCGGGTGGGGGCGCGCGCCTGGATGTTGAAGGCCTGCGCGAAGTCATAGCCGGAATAGCCGGTGATCGCCGTCAGCGTGTGATCGCCGATCCCGACATCGACCTGAAGCACCCCGTTGAGGGCATCGGCATTGTCGCCTTCGGGGAGGAAGGCGTCGTCGGTGTCCTTGCGGTAATCGGGTCGCTGCCCCCCCGGCACGAACTCGAAGGGCGACCCGGTGAGGTCGACGCGCGAATACTCGAGCTTGCCGAAGACATCGACGTTGTCCCCGGGCTGCCACAGCATCGAGACGCGCCCGACGAACTGGTCGGTCTGCGGCTCGACGCGGTTGAGGGTCGTGTTCCTCAGCCAGCCGTTGTCCTCGGCATAGCGGGTGGCGATGCGGATCGATAGGGTGTCGGTGATCGGCCCGTTGACGACAGCCGTGGCGTTGGCGCTGTTCGTGCGCACTTCGTATTCGGCAAAAGCCTCGACCAGCACCTCCTGCGAAGGGCGCGCGGTGGTGATCGAGATGGCACCGGCACCGGTGTTGCGCCCGAACAGCGCACCCTGCGGCCCGCGCAGCACCTCGATCCGTTCGATATCGAGGAACGGCTGATTGTACTGGCGGTTGCGCCCGCCGTAGATCCCGTCGACGAACAGCGCGACCGATTGCTCGAAGGAAAAGCTGTTGCCCGTGGTGCCGATGCCTCGGATGATGATCTGCTTGTTGGCGGGCGTATCGTTGAGCAAAAGGTTCGGCACGCGCGCGGCAATGTCGTTGAAATCGTTAATCCCGGCGTTCTGGAGCTCGGTCCCGGACTTCGCGATGATCGAGATCGGCACGTCGATCAGGCGCTGTTCGCGCTTCTGGGCGGTGACGATAATCTCGTTGCCCTGCCCGCTGGCCGCATCGGCCTGCTCGGGAAGCTGATCCGTCGCCTGCTGCGCAAAGGCCGAAGTGCCCGTCATGAGCATGGTTGCGAAAAGTGTCGTGCGAAGCATCCCGGGTCCCCTGAATTACCCACTCTTTGGGTGGAGGCGTTGATGCTTGCGAAATCAAGCTCTCGTCCTCTCCATGTATGCTCAAAGTTCTCCGAAGGTGCTTTCGGCAAGCAATGATTAATTCCGCCGAGGGGATGAAAAAGTTTTTTGCCATCTTCGAATTGGCGCGGCCTTGTCGGTGCCACGTCGGCGGAGTTATGGCGGCCGTCGCCGAATTGATCTTCCCTGGCAGCGTGGGGCTGCCCAGAAACACAGCCCCAAGGGAAAGAGGAAACGAACATGATTTCAACGATAGTGCGCTTCCGCCTGCCGCCGGGCGAGACACGTGAGGAAGCCATGGCCGAGATCAGCAAGACCTTGCCGATCTATCAGGCTGCCGCACCGGCATTGATCCGCAAGGCCATCCACATCGATGCCGAGGCGGGCACGGGAACAAGCATCTACCTGTGGACCGATCGCGCTCCTGCCGAGGCGTTCTTTGCCCGGGCCAGCGAAATGATCAAGGCGAAGACCGGACGGGCGCCCGATGTCGAATATCTCGACTGCGACATCCTGGTCGATAACAGCGCGGGCGAGGTTCACGTCTTCTGATGGGATCGGCTGGCGGCGCTCGCCCCACCAGGGTTTCCGGCGCTAGGAAACGCGCTCGCGGAGCACTGCCAGCACGACCAGCGGCGTGGCCACCCAGCCCACCGCAACGCCGTAGGCGATCTTGAAAGCCATGACCTGCGCGAAGGGCCAATCGCCTTGCCAGACTGCGGCCAGAAGGACGACGCAAGCCGGCACGAACAGCAGCAGCAGCGCCAAACCCAGCACCAGCCCGCGCAGCACCGCGTTGTGGGGCAGGGGAAGCGGCGCTGCCCCATGCGCCATGGCGGGAAGCGAGCCGCTGCGGCGCCGCCTGCGGAACAGCAGGGTCAACCCGATGGTCGTCATCAGCGTCAGCATGAAGGTCGTCGGGACAAGGTCGAACGCCAAGCCGTTCATGCCCCACAAGGGTATGCGAGACTGTTCGCGGAACACCAGCCCCACGAAACCTGCCGAGATGACCGCATTGGGCACCGTCGAAATCAGGGTTTCGCGAAGCACCACCTGGTTCGCCGGATCATTCGTCAATTTCGCGCGCACTTCCCACCCTCTCCATTTGGCGGGAAAGGTATTTCAGGTCCGCAAAGGAGGGTCATGCAAAGCGGCGTGACGGACCCGAAGAAATAGCTATGCCCCGGGCAGACGCCGCCTGGAGCGGTTTCCGGCCATTGTGACCTGCCCTGACGGACCCAGAATGGCCGGGAAACCGCTCTAAACATTCCAGCCGGAGATCGAACCGGCAATGAACGCGGGGCGATTTGCGATCCGGGCAAGCACGACCTTACCGGCGCACGTCGGCAACGCCGTCGAGAAATGCGTCGATGTCTGTCTGCCGCAAGCGGCTCGCATCGCCCGGAAGCGAATGCTTGAGGCATGTCAGTGCAAGGCCGCCATGGATGATGGCCTCCGGTGCAAGATCGCGCAACAGCCCGTCGAGAACCCCAGCCGCAAAGGCATCGCCGGCGCCGATCCGGTCGACGATACCGGCAACCGGCACCTCGCCCGTTTGCACGCAGGTGCCCCGCATATCGATCCGCGCAGCGATCCGGTGACGGTCTGCATCCTCGACGTGGCGCGCGGTTGACGCAATGACGCGCAGCCTGTCGAACTGCGCGAAGGCTGCTTCGGCAGCGGCGCGGCGGCGCTCCGGCCCTTCACCGGTAAATGCGCTTCCCAGCAACAAGGATATGTCGCGATAATTGCCGAACAGAACGTCGGCCGAGGCCACGAGGCGGTTGAGAATGTCGCGCGGATTGCTGTCCCACGCCTCCCACAGCCGTGCGCGGTAATTGCCGTCGAAGGAGACCGGCACGCCGAGCGCATTGGCGGTTTCGGCTGCAGCGAGCGCGGCCGCGGCTGCATCCGGGCCGAGCGCAGGGGTGATACCGGACAGGTGCAACAGGCTTGCACCGTCCAGTAGGCTCGGCCAGTCAAAGCCGCTCGCACAGGCCTGCACAAAGGCCGATCCTGCCCGGTCATAGATCACCTCGGAAGGGCGCAGACCGGCACCGTGGGCGAGAAAATAGAGCCCCATGCGACCTTCGGTTTCGCACATGGCATCGGTGCCGACCCCGTGACCGCGCAGGAACGCTCGCGCCTCGCGCCCGAGAGGATTGTCAGGCAATGCGCTTACCATGCCGACATCGTGACCCAGGCACGAAAGTGCCACGGCGACATTGGCCTCGGCCCCGCCGACATGCACATCGAACCGGCCCGATTGCAGCAGCAATTCACGCCCCGGCGCGGCGAGCCGCAGCAGGACTTCGCCGAAACATTTGATCCGTCCCCCGGTCACGTGTCGGGCCCCGGTCACGAGAAGAATGTGCCGCCGTTGATATCGATGTTGGCTCCGGTCACGAAGCTTGCGTCGTCCGACACGAGATTGACGACGGTGCGAGCCACTTCGTCAGCCGTGCCCTGCCGCCGCAGCGGGGTCGCTGCGGCGACCGCTGCGCGCACTTCATCCTTCGTGAAGGTGTCGTGAAATGTCGTGGCGATCATCCCGGGGCACAGGGCATTGACCCGGATCCCGCGGGGGCCGAGTTCCTTGGCCATCGCGCGGGTAAAGGTCATCACCGCGCCCTTGGCAGTCCCATAGGCTGCCGCACCCGGTCCGCCGCCGTCACGCCCGGCCTGCGAGGCGAAGTTCAGGATTGCCGAGCCTTCCGGCATGAACGGCGCCACTGCCTTGGTCGTCAGAAAGGTCGAAGTGACGTTGAGCTGCATCACATGATTGAAGAATGCCATGTCCATCTCTGCCAGCGGCTTGCGGGCCACCAGCCCTCCGGCAACATTCGCGAGGATGTGGATCGCCTCGCCAAAATGGCGCTGCGTCTCGGCGACGAGGCGGGCGACATCCTCCGGGTCAGTCACATTGGCGTTGATCGCCACGGCCTCGCCGCCGCTTGCGCAAATGCCAGCGACGGTATCAAGCGCCGCTGCTTCGGCATTGCACCAGTTCACCACGACCTTTGCCCCGGCCGCAGCGAGTTGCTCCGAAACTGCACGGCCGATATCGCGGCTGCCACCGGTTACGATGGCGGTCTTGCCTTGGAGCTTTTTCATTCATGGTTTTCCTTCGATGGAGACCGCACCGTTGCGGGCGGCCAGAGGTTTGATGTCGGGGCACAGCACCCACACCGCCAGCACCGTGAGCACTGCCAGCGCCGCGCCCACGACGAAGGCCGGCGCGTAGCTTTCGGTCGTGATGATCGGGATCAGGAAGTTGAGGCCCACCACCGCGAGCTTTGCGGCCGTGCCGGCATAACCGGCCAGCGATCCGACCGACGATCCGGCATAGAAATCGCTGGGCAGCGTCTGGATGTTGCCGATTGCGGTCTGGAACCCGAACAGGATCACGGCCATCAGTAGGACGGCCATGACTGGCGATGAGGCATTGGCGGTCAGCAGCAATGCCGCCAACATGATCGCGCCCCCCAGCGTGATAACCGTCTTGCGGGTGCGGTTGACGTTCCAGCCGGCACGCAGCCGGTTCTGCGCGAACAGGCCGCCGAACCATGCGCCGAACATCGCGCCGACATAGGGAACCCATGCGTAAAGGCCGATGTCGGCGACGCCGAAGCCGTAGGTCTCCGCAAGATAAAGCGGAAGCCAGCCGACAAAAAGCCACCAGATCGGGTCGATTGCCGCCGACGCGACTATGACGCCCCAGCTTTCGCGGCGTGACAGGATCTCCAGCCCGCCCGGCGCATGAGTGGGTGCACTGTTGGTGGCCGCATCGCGCTGCCCGGTGAGGATGTACTGCCGCTCGGCTTCGCTGATCCAGGGGTGCGCATCCGGCCCGCCTTTGTAGATCAGGAGCCACGGGACGAGCCACAAGAAGCCCAGCGCGCCGACCGCAACAAAGGCCGCCTGCCAACTGCCGAGAAATACGAACAGATAGGCGATGACCGGTGCAGAAATGATCCCGCCAACCGCCGCGCCGCTGTTGAAGATACCTTGCGCCAGAGCCCGCTCGTTGATCGGGAACCACTCGGCGTTGGCCTTGGTGGCGCCGGGCCAGTTACCGGCCTCCGAGATGCCGAGAACGGCCCGCAAAACCGCAAAGCTGAAGAGTCCGCGCGCCAAGGCATGCGCGATGGTCGCAGCCGACCAGACGACGATCGAGAGGACAAATCCCAGCCGCGTCCCGATCCAGTCGAAAATCCGGCCGAAAATCGTCTGTCCGAAAGCATAGGCAAAGGTGAAGACGTTGAGGATGATCGCGTAGTCTGCCTTCGTCAGTCCCAGGTCAGCCGATATTTCTGGCCAGAGGAAGCCGAGCGCGCCGCGATCGATGTAATTGATCACGGTGGCTACCGCGACGAGGGTCACGATGACCCAGCGCAATCTGCTGCCAGCCATCATCAGTCTTCACCGAGAAAATCAGCGCGCATCGGGCTGAAGCTGTCGATGAGGACCCCGGCCTCGAGACACACGATCCCATGTTCGCGATGCGGGGCGATGGTGACGCAGTCGCCGGGACCGATCTCCCGTTCGATGTCGGCAACCCGATAGCAAAAGCGGCCGGACTCGCAGTAACTCGTCTGGCTGTGCGGATGGCTATGCAGCGCCCCGACCGCCCCGGTTGCAAAGGTCAGGCGGCAGGTCATCAAGTCTGGCGCATGCCCCATAATCTGCCGGGTCACCCCCTCGCCGAGATCATCGATGGCAACGTCGCTGGCGAGCTTGAAGTCCACGGCGTTCATGGTTCGCGACCCCCAAGGCCGGCGCTTGTTGCAGACCCGATGCTGATGCGGGCGGCCGGGCCGGTCCATTCAAGACGGTGCCCGCTCCAGGTGACGGCATGCGCCTTGTCAGGAGCCGGATCGTGCGCGACCGCCACAACAGCCTGCGCACCGGCGAGCGTTTCGATCACCAACAGGTCATGATCGGGCAGCCGAACAACCCGCGCGGATCGGATCTGGCTGGTGCTGGCGACCACCTGCTCGGCCGCGCCATCATACCGACCGTGGCTTTCGAGCACGCCGGCAAAGATGGTATCGCTAACGCCCGACAGGCGCTGGATGAGCAACGGTTCGCGGCGCAGGTTGAAGTTCGGATCATTGGCGCCGCTCTCGCCGAGGATCAGTTGCGCGCCCGGCTGCGGCACCCAGCGCCAGGTGTAGAACCGGTTTCCGGTCTGCCACGTCACAAAGGCGCGCTGCGGATCGGGGTTGGCGGTCGCATCGACCCAGATATGCTGATAACCGAAATCGCTCCCCAGCACCGGGCGTTCGGCAAGGTTGCTACGCAGTTGCGGACCGACCTCGATAAGGTGGCCGTTGTAGTGCAGGGGCAAGTCGAACTGGTGGGCGCGATCGGCCTGGACCCTGAGCAGATCAATCACGACAGTACGCTCCAGCCCGTCGATCGCAAGGCTGGCTATCGTGCGGGTCATGTGGACTCCGGGATAGGCACTGCCGATATCCGCGATACTGACGGAAAAATCGGTGCTTTCCGCAAAGTGCAGCTGGCGCGGCGCGTGGCGTTCGCCGATCTTCTCGATGGAGCCGAAGTGGCTGCGCTCATCCACCACCAGGGTGTTGTGGGCGATGGTCTGCTTGGCCCAGCTTTCGTTTTCGGGAAGGTATTTGCCGCCATCCTTGGCGGGGATGTTGAGAAAACGCGCCGCGCCGTAATCGGTGATGATTTGCGCGCCGTTGTCGTAGAATTGCCAGCTCAGCTTATCGAAATGACCGTGGCCCATCCCCAGCGAGCTGTTCTTGACCACGAGCGCCTGCCCGGTATCGGCATCGCCGCGCCTGAACAGCGCCACCGCGCCCATGGTGCCATCAGGCCCGTCGCGCAGCAGCAGCGAACCAAAGGGAAAAGGCCGGGCCAGTCCCGCCGCAAGATCGCGGGCCACCTGTTCGCCGGCAGGCGAGAATGCGACCCGCCCCTGCCTTGCCGCAATCGCCAGCAGCGCCGGGTCGCGCGTGCGGGCATAGGCAATAGCGACACCCTGATACAGTTCTTCGGTGTTGAGGCTCTTGTCGCGGATCGCATCGTTGAACGACATGAACTGCCCACCATAGGTCAGGTGGATGGCCGTTGTGACCGCCTTGATGAGCACGCCTCCGCGCCGCTCGAAAATGCGCTGCGCCGGATCGTGCCGGTCAATCGCCTCGGCAAACACCACCAGAGGCCACAGCGCGTAACGCTGATAATAGGGCCCTTCGGCGTAGTATCCATCGGGCGACAGGAGCAGGTCGACCTGTCGCAGAAACCCCGTCCTGCCATCCTTCGCCGTGCCGAGCAGAGCCCGGTCAACCAGTTCGCGGTCCTTCAGGACATAGCCGGTCATGCCGACGCCTGCGGTCGACCAGGTGGCATGATTGTGGATTCGGTTGAACGTCTTGCCGCTTTCGACCGACATGAATTCGGCCACCTGCCGGAAGAGCGTTTCGATACGCGCGCGGTCGTCGGCAGCCAGCGAGGCGCGGACCGGTTCATAGCCCTGGATCGCATTGACCAGCCAGACAGCATCGTTGAGGTTCTGCCAGAACAGGCGGCCATGTTGCTGGTTGGAGCGCGCCGGATGCGGGCCGAGTGCCGGGTACAGCGCGGCATATTCAAGCAGCATGTCGCGCACGAAATCGGCATAGCGCCGATCGCCGGTGAAGCGGAACAGCTCCCCTGCGGCAGCCAAGGCACGGTAATTGCGCTTGTGCTGTTCATGGGTCGCACCGCCGCCGGCATCGACAGGTACTGGCACATCGATCCCGGCCGCGACCATGCCATCGACGAAGCGACGGGCGCGGTTCAGTTCCTCGTCAAACAGCGACGAGGTCATCGTCGCCGGCACCGCCTGCCTCGCATCACCCGAAGCAGGCGATGCCAGGATGACACCGGAAAGCCCGATAACCGCTGCTGCGGCTATGCGAAGGTGGGTCATCGAACATTCTCCGCAAAGCCATTGCCGGTGATCGTCTGCTGCGGCGTGACGCCGGGACGGGCCGATGCGATGATCGGCGCGGGGGTCTCTTCGGCGCTGTTGCCCTCGATCCGGGTCAGCGGTGATCCCGTGGTGTGGACAATCCGGACCGGCGCCGTGCGCGCAAAACGATTGCGGACGATCCGGATGTCCTGAACGCCGGTCAGCATCAGGATTGCTGCCGGATCGGTGATCGGCCGCGTCCCGGAATCGGCAACCTGATTGTTCTCGAACACCAGTCGCGGACCGAACGTGCTTTCGTCGCTGCCCCCCCGGTAGAGCGCGATCAAGGGGCCGGAGATGCGCGCGAAGTCGGATCCGGTGACCGTCACGGCCTCGGTATTGTAGCGGCCAAGATCGTCCGTTTCGGCATCACCCGCCAGAACGCGCCCGGCAATATCCGCAAAGCGGCTGTTGGTGATCGTGACCCGTTCAGCCAGCGCGCCCTTGCCCAGTGCGATGACATCGAAAGCGCGGTTCACCGCAAGATCGCTCACCTGCACATCATCCAGTTCGAGCAGGAAATTGACCGGCGGCGTGGCGGCGCTGCTGGCGATCACAGCATTTCCCGTGGCATCGGGCGCTTCGGCACCGCTGATCGCGATCCCGCCGAGCTTCAGATTGCCTCCTGCGGCGAGCTCGAACAGACAGTTGCGGCTGAAGGTCAGGAGCGGTCGCACGCCTTCACCGCCTTCGATCGAAAGCGTGTGGTTTACGGCGATGATGCGATCCAGCGCATATGACGGGCCTTCGAGGATCAGGCGATCGCCATCACGCGCGCCATCAAGTGCCGCCAGCAATGCAGCATTGCCCTCGCCAACCCTTATGGCCTTTCCCGACCCGAAGGCGGCATCGGGACCTGGCTTGGCGAAGTGCCGCGCGCCGACGGAATCGAGCGTGACCGGCGCAAGATCGCGCGGCGCGCCGAGCGATGCCAGCGAAGGCTCGACCGGATAAAGCAAGCCATTGCCAGCCCGCTCCATCGCCACCTCGATCTGGCGCGCGGCAGGAAAGCCGGTGACGGGACGCGCGGTGGCGATGAGGTTATCAGCCAATGCGATGCCAGATATGTCGTCTTCGATCACAACCGGCTTGGGCAAGCTGCCGAACAGGATGAGGTTGCGCGCCATCGTGCTGCCGACCGGAGGCGCGCTGCGCTCGTCGTCGGAACCGGCCGCCAGTGTCATCCTCGCGCTATCGACGATGGTGTTGTTCTCGATCAGCGCATTGCTGACCTGAACGTAGCGATTGACCGGCGAATTGGGCACGCCGTTCATGACCGTGAGTGCGCCCGCAAAGCCCGTGCCGCGCAGCCCCTCCATGTAGTTGCCGCGCACGATCTGGTCGCGATTGATGACGCGGATACCGCCCGTGTTCGGCTTGCCGCGCCCGAAAAACACGTTGCGCTCGATGATATTACGG
>ERZ1066121.1038-NODE-1038-length-22415-cov-16.172496_pt1 | contig 22415 bp, 24 predicted proteins | sample MGYA00382768_ERZ1066121 | MGnify/ENA primary metagenome ERZ1066121 (study PRJEB33369, sample SAMEA5778351) | biofilm metagenome | biome: Industrial cooling water; feature: Water cooling tower basin; material: Biofilm | place: United Arab Emirates | collected...
TGCGGCCTCGCGCCTCCCGAAAGCCCCTCCCTTGAGGGAGGGGTTGGGGTGGGTGTTCCGCGCTATCGTTGACGCCGAACCCTCACCCCCGGCCTCCCCAACGGGAGATCGAGCCCTGGCCCATCCCCGTTCGTGGTGAGGAGGGGCGGGAAGCCGCAGGCTGACGGCCCGTCTCGAACCACCTGGCGGCGCGTCTGCGCGTATAACCCCCGCCAGCCCCGCGCCCGCCGTAAGCGCCGAGCAGCCCGGCTGCATCACCCGCGAGGCGCGGCGGTTCGCCCTTTCGGCGGCTCGAGCACCTTCCTGCGATACCCGCACAGGTCCGCCACCGGGCAACGCCAGCATTCGGGCGTCCTCGCCTTGCACACGTAGCGGCCGTGGAGGATCAGCCAGTGGTGCGCGCCCAGGCGAAACGGGGCGGGGACGCGCTTTTCGAGTTTCGCCTCCACCTGCTCGGGCGTCTTGCCCCTGGCCAGGCCGGTGCGGTTGCCGACGCGCAGGATGTGGGTGTCGACCGCGAAGGTCTCCTGCCCGAACCAGCAGTTGAGCACCACGTTGGCGGTCTTGCGGCCGACGCCCGGGAGCTGGACCAGCGCCTCGCGGGTCGAGGGCACCTCGCCGCCGAACCGCTCGACCAGGATCCGGCTCAGCGCGATCACGTTCCTGGCCTTGGAATTGAACAGGCCGATGGTCCTGATGTGCTGCCTGAGGCCCTCCTCGCCCAGATCGAGCATCTGCTGCGGGGTTGCCACCCTGGCGAACAGCGCCCGCGTCGCCTTGTTCACGCCCACGTCGGTCGCCTGCGCGCTCAGGGCCACCGCCACCAGGAGCTGGAAGGCGTTGCCGTATTCCAGCTCGGTTTCGGGCGCGGGATTGTCTTGCGCCAGACGGCGGAAGAACTCGAAGATCTGCGCCCTGGTCATCGCCCGGCGTTTACAGCCCGAGCACGTCGTTCATGGTGTAGCGGCCCGCCTCCTGCCCGACGAGCCAGGCCGCCGCCCGCACCGCGCCGCGGGCGAAGACGATCCGGTCCTCGGCGCTGTGCGAGAGCACGATCCGTTCCTGCTCCCCGGCGAAGATCACGCTGTGCTCGCCCGCCACGGTGCCGCCGCGCAAGCTGGCGAAGCCGATCGCGCCGGGCCGCCGCGCGCCGGTCATCCCGTCACGGCCGCGCTCGCTGTTGGGGCCGAGCGCCACGCCGCGCCCCTCGGCCGCCGCGATCCCGAGCAGGTGCGCGGTGCCGCTGGGGGCGTCGACCTTCATCCGGTGGTGCATCTCGAGGATCTCGATGTCCCAGTCCTCGCCCAGCTTCTCCGCCGCGCGGTGGACCAGGTGCGCGAGCATCTGCACGCCGAGCGAGGTGTTGCCGGTCTGGAGCACCGGGATCGCCCCGGCGGCGGCGTCGATCAGGTCGTGATGGCGGTCCTCCAGCCCGGTGGTGCCGACCAGCACCGCAACCCCGGCGGCGCGCGCCGCGGCCAGGTTTGCCTCGAGCGCGGCGGGAGCGGAGAAATCGACCAGCGCCTCGCTCGCAGCCGCCAGCGCGGCAACATCGCCGCCCTTGTCGATCCCGCCGGAAAGCTGGTGCCCGGCCTGCGCGATCGCCCGCGCCAGCGCCTGCCCCATGCGCCCCTCGCTGCCGATGATGCCGATCCGTGCCATTGCGTTTCCCCGTCGTGCCGTGCTTGATGCAGGCCATGGCAGAGATCCGCAACATCGTCATCCTCACCGGTGCCGGAATCAGCGCGGAAAGCGGGATCGACACCTTCCGCGATGCAGGCGGCCTGTGGGAACAGCACCGGGTGGAGGACGTGGCGACGCCCGAAGGCTTCGCCCGCGATCCGGCGCTGGTGCTGCGCTTCTACGACCTGCGGCGCGAAGCGCTCGGCCGGGTGGTGCCCAATGCCGCGCACGCGGCGCTGGCGCGGCTCGACGCGGAATGGCAGCCGGAGAACGGGCGCGGCGACCTCCTGATCGTCACGCAGAACGTCGACGACCTGCACGAACGCGCCGGCGCGCCCTACCAGACCCGATCCCGGGTGCTGCATATGCACGGCGAGCTCAAGAGCGCGCTGTGCCTTGCCTGCGGAACGCGCAGCCGGTGGGACGCGCCGCTGGCCGACCGCCCGCCCTGCCCGGTCTGCCGCGCGCCGATGCTGCGGCCGGACGTGGTGTGGTTCGGCGAGATGCCCTACCAGATGGACCGCGTCTACGCCGCGCTGCGGCAGGCGGACCTGTTCGTCTCCATCGGCACCTCGGGCGCGGTCTACCCGGCAGCGGATTTCGTGCGCGATGCGCGCGAGATGGGCGTGGCGACGCTGGAGCTGAACCTGGAACGCAGCGAAGGCTCGCTCTGGTTCCACGAGAGCCGCCAGGGGCGCGCGGGCGATCTGGTCCCCGCCTGGGTGGAGGAGGTGTTAGGATAATGGGCTTCCAAGAAGGAAACTATGGCTATTTGGAAAGAATGGCTTTTTGGTCCTTCACGTTGGGCATGGCCGGAATGATTCTGACCGTTGTCGCGTCCAAATTTTTGGATGATCCGGCAGATGCATTGTGGGTAATGGCAGTCTGGTTTTCGCCGATCCCATTCTGTGTGCTTTGCTGGTGGTCGGTGGCATCCAAGGACGATCTTGGAAACGTTTGCATTTTGATCAGCATCATTTGCGGAGTTGGCGCTCTTAGTGGAGAACCTGCTTCTCTACTGTTCATTCCATTCCTGATAATTGTAAGTCTGGGCTTGGCCGCTCTGCATCCGTTCGCCCGAAGAATTTTAAATCGCGGACGCAAGGACTACCGGAAGCTATAGAGCGTCCAATTTCAAGCACCCCCTGCACCCCGGGTCCTTGGCGATCGCCAGCGTCCGCATTCCCGGCCCCAGCCCGTCCATCAGGTGCAGCCTGCCCCACTGCGGGTCGCCCAGCGCGGCCTTGCCCGCGAGCAGCACGCGCACCGCCTGCATGGCGGCAAAGGTGCCGGTCCACCCCGCCATCGCGCCCAGCATTCCGTCGTCGGCGCAGGTGTCGCAGTCGTCGGCATCGAAAGCGTCGCCGACGAAGCAGCGGTAGCACGGCTGACCGGCGAGGTGCCCGGCAAAGGCCGCGACCTGGCCCTGGAACCGCCCGACCGCGGCCGAGAGCAGCGGAATGCCCAGCGCGACGCAGGCATCCGACACCGCCAGCCGGGTGGCAAAATTGTCGGTTCCGTCGACCACCAGGTCGCATCCGCCGAGCAGGTCGGGGGCGTTCGCGCGGCCCAGCGGGCGATCGATCAGCTCGACCGCCAGCGCCGCGTCGAAGTTGGCCAGCCACTGGCGCGCGGCGACGGCCTTGGCGTGCCCGAGGTCGCGGGTGGTGTAGATCGTCTGGCGCTGGAGATTGCTCAGTTCGACCGGGCCCGGCTCGATCAGCCGCAGCTGGCCGACGCCGGCACCGGCGAGGTATTGCAGCACCGGCGAGCCGATCCCGCCCAGACCCACCAGCGTGACCCGCGCCTGCGCCAGCGCGACCTGCCCCGCGCCGCCGATCTCGGGCACGATGATCTGGCGGGCGAAGCGCTCCAGACGTTCGGGGGACAAGCTCATGGGCAAGCCTGTTGGCAGGCTGTGGAGCGGTTGTCGACAAGCAGGCGCGGCGCGATCAGCTCTCCAGCTGGCGCAGCAGGCTGCGCACGTCGCCGTCCATGTCGGCGTCGCGCTGGCGCAGATCCTCGATCAGCCGCACCGCGTGGATCACGGTCGAATGGTCGCGCCCGCCGAACTTGCGCCCGATTTCGGGATAGCTGCGCGGGGTGAGCACCTTCGAGAGGTACATCGCCACCTGGCGCGGGCGCACCACCGCGCGCACCCGGCGCTTCGAGCTCATTTCCGCCCGGTCGATGCGGTAGAAATGGCACACGGTGCGCTGGATCTCGTCGATGGTGATCCGGCGGCGGTTGGCGGAAAGGATGTCGGTCAGCTGGTCCTCGGCCAGCTGGAGCGAGACCTGCTGCCCGGTCAGCTGGGCATAGGCGATCAGCTTGTTGAGCCCGCCGACCAGTTCGCGCACGTTGCGGGTGATGGTGCGGGCGAGGAACTCGATCACGTCCTCGGGCACCTCGAGCGGGGCGAAGCGGGTCAGCTTCGATTCGAGGATCTTGCGGCGCAGCTCGATGTCGGCGGCCTGGATGTCGGCGACGAGGCCCATCGACAGGCGGCTGAGCAGGCGCGGCTCGACCCCGTCCAGAGCCTGCGGCGCGCGGTCGGCGGCGAACACCAGCCGCTTGCCCTCGGCCAGCAGCGCGTCGATCGTGTAGAGCAGCTCCTCCTGCGCGGCGGCCTTGCCGATGATGAACTGGATGTCGTCGACCAGCAGCAGGTCGAAGCTGCGCAGCCGGCCCTTGAACTCGATCATCTGCCCGGCCTTCAGCGCCTGGACGAACTCGACCATGAACCGTTCGGCGCTGCAGTAGAAGATCCGCGCGCGCGGGTGCTGGCCGAGATAGGCGTGGCCGATCGCGTGGAGCAGGTGGGTCTTGCCCTGCCCGGTCGCGGCCTTGATGTAGAGCGGGCTGAACTGCGGCTGCTCGGTCGCGGCCATGCGCTGCGCCGCGTTGCAGGCGAGCACGTTGGCCTCGCCGGTGACGAAGGCAGCGAAGGTCAGCGAGGGGTCGAGGCCGACCGGCGCGCTGAGCCCGCTGTCGACCAGCGAGCCGGTCGAGATCGCGATCATCGAGGTGTCGCCACCGTCGTTGGCGGGGCGGCGGCTGTCACCGGCGACGCTGATGTCGGCCAGCTTGCGCCGGCCGGGGTGGACGAGCACGCGCACCTGGCGCACCTCGCTGCGGGCGATCTTCCACGCCAGCGACAGGCGGTCGGCGAACCGGTCCTTGACCCAGTTGGCGGAAAACTCGGTCGGGAGGTAGAGATCGAGCGCGCCATTGGCCGGATCGAACCCGCCCAGCACGATCGGCTTGATCCACTGGCTGTGCAGCTGGTGCCCCAGATCCTTTCGCAGGCCCTGGCTGATATCCGCCCAGTCGGCAGCCAGGTTCACCGCTTCCAGATCCTCCATCTGATCCTGCTCCATTCGCCGCCGGGCCGCACGTCCCTGATCCCTGCTCTCGTTCATCTGTTTGCCCAGACCCCGCTCATCCGGCCGGCGCCGGTGGTTGTGTTCTCTCATCTTCAGGCAAGGCTTACCCGTGCCCGGAAACGCGGTTTCCGGGTTCTGCCCCCCGACGCCCATCGATGTAACGTGCCGGCTGTCCAGCCCGGCAGAGCCATGTGTTAGGGCCGCTGGCGCATGAGTCGCAAGTGGGCGAACGGCAAAAAAACTGAAATAAATCGGTTGACTCGGCGAGGCCCGCAGAGATGCTTTCAAACATTTGTTAAGCCTGTGTTTTAGCCAGAACAGGCAGCGCGAATCACCGGTTTCCCGCGGCGCGGCCGCGCGGCCACCGCGCGCCGGCGGGCGCTCGCAGCCATCTGACGGGCCGAATATGACAGGTCGTGCAACACGACGGGGCCGGCGCATGGCGCCAGCCCCGATGCTGTCCTGCCGGGTAGGGCGGCCGCGCCGCCGCCGGGATCAGAGCGCGGCGACGCGCTTGGTCAGCCGCGACATCTTGCGCGCGGCGGTGTTCTTGTGGAGCACGCCGCGGGCAACGCCGCGCGCCAGTTCCGGCTGGGCGGCCTTGAGCGCGTCGGCGGCGGCCTGCTTGTCGCCGCCGGCCAGCGCCAGTTCGACCTTCTTCACGAAGCTGCGGATGCGGCTCATCCGGGCACCGTTGATCTGGGCCCGGTTGGCGTTGCGGAGGATGCGCTTCTTGGCTTGCGGCGTGTTGGCCATGTTCGTCCTTGGTCTCGGGCCGCCACCGGCGACCGGATCGTGTCATGCTCGTGTGCGAAGAGGCGGCCGGGCCGCCGGAAAGCGGCGCACTTAGTGCCAAGTTCGCGAATCGTCAACCCGTCGCGCGCGGGGCCGCTAGCGCTGGCAGCGGGGGCACAGCCAGGTGCTGCGCCCCCCTTGCGCGATCCGCCCGATCGTCCCGCCGTCGCCGCGCAGGCAGGGCTGCCCCTCGCGCCCGTAGACCTCGAACCGGGTGGCGAAATAGCCCAGCTCGCCATCGGGCCGGGCATAGTCGCGCAAGGTCGAGCCGCCCTGCTCGATCGACTGGAGCAGCACCGCCCGGATCGCCGGCACCAGCCGCCCGAGCGCGGCGCGCGAGACCCGGCCCGCCGCCTTGCGCGGGTCGATCCGGGCGCGGAACAGCGCCTCGCAGACATAGATGTTGCCCAGCCCGGCGACGACCCGCTGGTCGAGCAGGCACAGCTTGATCGCCTGCCTGCGCCCGGCCAGCGCGCGGGCGAGACCGGCGGCGGTGAGGTCGGGGCCGAGCGGTTCCGGCCCCATTGCAGCGAATCCCGGCCACGCGGGCAGGGCGTGGCTATCGACCAGATCGACCCACCCGAACCGGCGCGGGTCGCACAGGGCGAAGCGGTGCCCGGCGGTCTCCAGCACCAGGTGGTCGTGCTTGTCGTCGGCCTCCGGATCGATCCGCCAGCGCCCGCTCATGCCGAGGTGGAACACCATCGTGCGCGCGCGATCGGTGTGGATCAGCCCGTACTTGGCCCGGCGCGACAGGCCGGTGACGGTCGCCCCGGTCAGTCCCTGGACGAGGTCGGCAGGGAACGGGCGGCGCATATCGGGCCGGTTGACCCGCACGGCGGCGATCCGCTCGCCTTCGAGGAACCGGGCAAGCCCGCGCACCGTGGTCTCGACTTCTGGCAGTTCCGGCATGGCTGCGGCCCCTATCACCGGCCAACACCCTTTGCCACGCGCCGATTTGCCCCTAAGGCGCGTGGCCATGAGCGATACGGTTTCCTTCGGCTACGAAGACGTCACTCCGGAGGAGAAGACCGCCCGGGTGGGCGCGGTGTTCTCCAGCGTCGCGGCGAAATACGACGTGATGAACGACGCCATGTCGGGCGGGATGCACCGGCTGTGGAAGGACCGGTTCGTGCGCCGGGTCAAGCCGCAGCCGGGCGAGGCGATTCTCGACATGGCCGGCGGCACCGGCGACATCGCCTTCCGCATGGCCGAGCGCGGGGCGGAAGTGACCGTTGCCGACATCAACCAGGACATGCTCGACGTCGGAATCGAGCGGGCGGTGGAGCGCGGGCTGACCGGGCTGACCTGGTCGTGCCAGAACGCCGAGGAGCTGACCTACCCCGCCCGCACCTTCGACGCCTACACGATCGTCTTCGGCATCCGCAACGTGACCCGGATCGACAGGGCGCTGGCCGAGGCATACCGCGTGCTGCGACACGGCGGGCGGTTCTGCTGCATGGAGTTCTCCAGCACGCAGTGGCCCGGCTTCCGCGAACTCTACGACCTCTATTCGCACAAGGTCATGCCGAAGATGGGCAAGCTCATCGCCGGCGACGAGGACAGCTACCGCTATCTCGCCGAATCGATCCGCCGCTTCCCCAGGATGCCCGAGTTCGAGCGCATGATCCGCGCCGCCGGGTTCACCCAGACCCGCATCGAGCCGATCCTGGGAGGCGCGGTGGCGATCCATTCGGGGTGGAAGATATGACGCCGACAGGTGCTGTGAGCCCCCGCGCAGGCGGGGGCCCCGGTCGGCAGGCGCACCACCGGAGGCCCGGGGGTGCCGCCTGCGCGGGGAATGGCGGCGCATGACCGCACCGCGCACGCATATCTTCCGCCTGCTCAAGTGGGGCCGCACGCTTGCCCGGCACGGCGCGCTGCGCGGGATCGAGAACGACCCCAACACCCCGCCGCCGGTCAAGCGGCTGGCGCGGATTGCCCGCTTCGGCGCGCGCCAGCCGCTCGTCCCCGACTATGCCGGCGCGTTCCGGGACATCGGGCCGGCGGCGATCAAGCTGGGCCAGACGCTCGCCACCCGGCCGGACCTGGTCGGCGAGGAGGCGGCGCACAACCTTCTGAGCCTGCAGGACAGCCTGCCGCCGGTGCCCTTCGCCGCGATCCGCGAGGCGATCGAGAGCAGCTTCGGCCGCCCGCTCGAATCGCTCTACGCCCATGTCGAGCCGGAGCCGGTCGGCGCGGCCTCGATCGCGCAGGTCCATCGCGGCGTCACCAGCGACGGCCGCCAGGTCGCGATCAAGGTGCTGCGCCCCGGCATCCGCGAGAAGTTCGCCCGCGACATCGAGACCTACGAATGGGCCGCCGCCCATCTCGAGGCGCTGGGCGGCGAGGCACGGCGGCTGCGCCCGCGCCTGACCATCGCCAACTTCAAGCGCTGGACCCTGCGCGAGCTCGACCTGCGGCGCGAGGCCGCCTCGGCGAGCGAGCTGGCCGAGGCGATGAAGGCCATCCCCGGCTACCACATCCCGCAGATCGACTGGGACCGGACCAACGGCCGGGTGATGACGGTCGAATGGATCGACGGGATCAAGATCTCCAAGCGCGAGGAGCTGATCGCCGCCGGGCACGACCTGCCCGACCTCGCCCGCCGGCTGGTGCTCGCCTTCCTCAACCAGGCGATCAGCGCCGGGTTCTTCCACGCCGACATGCACCAGGGCAACCTGTTCGTGCGCGCCGACGGGACGATCGTGGCGATCGACTTCGGCATCATGGGCCGGATCGACCGGCGCGCGCGGATGTGGCTGGCGGAAATCCTCTACGGCCTGACCACCGGCAACTACCGCCGGGTGGCGGAAATCCATTTCGAGGCGCAGTACGTCCCCAGCTACCACAACGTCGACGAGTTCGCGACCGCGCTGCGCGCGGTGGGCGAACCGATGCGCGGCAAGCCGGTGAGCGAGCTGTCGGTCGGCCAGATGCTCGACGGGCTGTTCGCGATCACCCGCGACTTCGACATGCAGACCCAGCCGCACCTGCTGCTGCTGCAGAAGACCATGGTGATGGTCGAGGGGATCGCGACCCAGCTCCACCCCGAGATCAACATGTGGGACGTCTCCGCCCCCTACGTGCGCGAATGGATTCGCGGCGAACTGGGCCCCGAGGCCGCGCTCGCCGACCGCATCCGCGAGGATACCGACACCCTGCTGCGGATCCCGGCGCTGGTCCGCCGGCTGGAGGAACAGTACCCGCCCCGCGGCGGCGCGCCCGAGCCGCCGCCGCTGCCGCCGATCGAGCTGATGTGGGACCGTCGCCCGCGCGGGGAGCGGCGCTGGCCGGGATACCTGCTGGCCGCGGGCCTCGGGGCGGCCGCGATGGCGGCGGCCGGCGCGCTTGGCCTGGGGTGACTAGCGCACCCGGTGCGGCAGCACCCTGCTGGCGACCAGCAGCAGGATCACCATCAGCGCCTCGACCAGCATCGGCACCAGGAACCCCGGCCATGGCCCGTCGATCGCCCAGCCGACCAGCCGGCCCAGCAGCGCCACGCCGAACAGGCCCGCCGGCACCAGCAGCAGGTCGCCGTTGCGGCGCCACGCGCCGACCATCATGCACACCGCGCCGACCACGAAGAACGCCGTCATGTCCGCCCGCACGCTGGCCTTGCCGTGCGCGCTGTCGAGCGCCAGGCCGAAGTCGGCACCCGCGGCGACCGGATCGACCAGGAAGCTCAGCCCCAGGAACAGGAACATCAGCCCGGCGGCGAAGATCAGCACGGTCAGGACCAGGCGCATCGTCGTTCTCTCCCCTTGTCGCAGCCCGGACTACCATCGCCCGGCGGCAAAGTCGCCCGCGATTTTGTCCTTGCGCCGGCAGGGGCTGGCGGACAGAGGCGGGCGCAGTTACCCTTTCCGGCAGGCCCCGGCAGCGGGCAAGCGGGACGGGGGCGAGCCGCGCAGACGCCGGCGCGGGGAGGACGGGAGCATGAGCATGACCCAATCCGGTTATCCGCGCATCCTGCTCGTCATCGGGGGCGGGATCGCCGCCTACAAGTCGTGCGAGCTGGTCCGCCTGATCCGCAAGGGCGGCGGATCGGTGACCTGCGTCGTCACCGCCGGCGGGCAGCAGTTCGTCACCCCGATGGCGCTCGCCGCGCTGAGCGAGAACCCGGTCCACACCACGCTGTGGGATCTGAAGAACGAGGCCGAGATGGGCCACATCCAGCTCAGCCGCGAGGCCGACCTGGTGGTGGTGTGCCCGGCCACCGCCGACCTCCTCGCCAAGATGGCCGCCGGCATCGCCGACGATCTCGCCACCACGCTGATCCTCGCCACCGACAAGCCGGTCATGGTGGTGCCGGCGATGAACGTGCGGATGTGGCAGCACGAGGCGACCCAGCGCAACCTGGCGTGGCTGCGGCAGGCCGGGGTCGAGATCGTCGATCCCGACGAGGGGCCGATGGCCTGCGGCGAGTTCGGCCCCGGCCGCCTGCCCGAGCCGGAGATGATCTGGGCCGAGATCGCCGCCCGCTTCGGCCTGGCCGCGAACTGCGAGCCGGGCGAGGACCGCGACCTGCTGGAGGCGCTGGAGCCCGAGGCGGAGGTGCAGCCGCCCGGCGGTGCCGCAGGGGGCCGGCTGGGCGGACTGCTGTCCTCGCTGGTTGCGCGCTCGACTCCGCAGCGCAGCGCGGAGGAGATCGAGGCGCAGTGGGCCGCTGCGCCCGCCTCGCCGGAGGAACCGGGGCCGCCGGCCGCGCTCCCGCCCCCGGCCGCCGGCAGCGCAGCCGGCCTGCTGGCGGCCAAGGGCAAGGCCACCGCCGCGCCGCCGACCGATCCCGGCGCGTTGGCCGCCGCTGGTTCCGGCCCCGCCGATGCCGATCCCGGCGCGGCCGGGCCCCCGCCGCTCGCCGGCCAGCCCGATTTCGACAGCGAGCCGGCCCACCGCCCGCTTTACGGCCGCCACGTGCTCGTCACCGCCGGGCCGACCCACGAGGCGATCGACCCGGTGCGCTTCATCGCCAACCGCTCGAGCGGCAGGCAGGGCTTCGCCATCGCCGCCGCCGCCGCCGCCGCCGGTGCGCGGGTCACGCTGGTGGCCGGCCCGGTCCATCTCGAAACCCCGCCGGGGGTCGACCGGATCGATGTCGAATCGGCGCGCGAGATGGCCGAGGCAGTGAGCCGGGCTCTGCCCGCCGACGCGGCGGTGATGGTCGCGGCCGTGGCCGACTGGCGCAGCAAGGACGTCGCCGCGCACAAGATGAAGAAGCGCGGGTCCGCCCCGCCCGCGCTGCTGCTGACCGAAAACCCCGACATCCTCGCCACCGTCGCCGCCGGGCCGCGCCGGCCGCGCCTGCTGGTCGGCTTCGCCGCCGAGACCGAGGACGTGGTCGAGCACGCCCGGGCCAAGCGCCGGCGCAAGGGGGCCGACTGGATCGTCGCCAACGACGTCTCGGGCGCGCCCGGCGCAAGCGTGATGGGCGGGGCGACGAACCGGGTCCACATCGTCCACGAGCACGGGGTCGAGCACCTCGACGAGATGCCCAAGGAACAGGTCGCCGCGGCGCTGGTCGCCCGGATCGCCGACGCGCTCAGCGAGGAGAGCCAGGAAGATGCGTGAACCGGTTGCCGTCGAGGTCAGGCGCCTGCCCCATGGCGAGGGGCTCGACCTGCCGCGCTACGCCACCACCGGGGCGGCGGGGATGGACGTGGTCTCGGCCGAGGACGTGACGCTTGCCCCCGGGGCGCGCCATGCGGTGGCGACCGGGCTGGCGGTGGCGATTCCGCCGGGTTACGAGATTCAGGTCCGCCCGCGTTCGGGCCTCGCGCTCAAGCACGGCATCACCGTGCCGAACACGCCGGGCACGATCGACAGCGACTATCGCGGCGAACTCAAGGTTATCCTGATCAACCACGGGGCCGACCCCTTCGCCATCGCGCGCGGCGACCGGATCGCGCAGCTGGTGCTGGCCCCGGTCGTGCAGGCGCGCTGGCAGGAGGTCGCCGAGCTCGACCGGACCGACCGGGGGAGCGGAGGGTTCGGCTCGACCGGCGGGCACGAGCGGCTCTGACACGAAAAAGGCGGGCCGATGCAGCCCGCCTTCCTCGTGTTTGCTCGCGCTGCGGCGGTCAGTCGATCCGGCGCACGGTCTTCTCTTCGGGCTTGATCGTGATCCGCACCGTTTCGCCCGAGTTGCCGGGGAAGTCGGTGAACATCGCCTCGACCAGGTTCGGCACGAGATAGGGCAGGCGGTTGGACGAGGACACCGCCTGGGCCTTGCCTTCGAACAGGCGCTGGCCGGTGGCGGCGTTGTCGATCTTGAGGTCGATGCCGCTGGTGTAGACGGTGTAGCTCTGCACGTCGCGGCCGCCGAACCACGGATCGTAGAAGCCGTAGCCCCAGGGCCCGACCGGGCGGAAGGTGCGCACGATCCCGTGGGGAGTGCGGTAGTAGACCGGGTGGTAGCCGTACCAGCTGTTCCAGAACGGATCGGCGAAGCCGGTGCTGCGGATACGCTCGCGCCCGTTGTCGACCCCGTAATCGAACCGGACCAGCAGGGTGGCCGCCTCGGGCGAGGGCGCCTGGACATAGCCGAGCCGCTCCATCTGCGCCTCGACGAAATCGGCATAGCGCGAGAACTCGAGCCCGCCGGCGAGCGCGGGATCGTCGGCCACGACCGCGAAGCTCTGTCCCTGCGGCGCGGGCAGCTGCGTCTGGAAGCGCGAGACATCGGCCCTGAAGCCGGTGGCGCAGGCTGCCAGGCTGGCGAGCAGGAGCGGCACCGCGGCCAGCTTGAGAAGGCGGCCCCTGTTGTGCATGGTGTTCATCATTCGACCTTTCCGAGAATGGCAACGCGCAGCGCGGCCGCCCTCTATCCGGTCGCACGCTGTCATCGATGGCCCGTGCTGTAAAGCAGCCGGGCTGAACCCGGTTTGAATGGCGGGCGGGTCAGCCGCGCACCAGCCCCAGCGCGGCATAGGCCGAGGCGAGCGTCGGCGCGCCCAGCTCGCGCGCCCGGGCGGCCCCCCGCGCGAGGATTGCATCGAGCGCCTCGCGGTCCTCCTGGAGCGCACGGTAGCGGGCGGCGATCGGACCGAGCGTTTCCGCCAGCAGCTCGCCCAGCGCCGGCTTGAACGTGCCGAAGCCCTGCCCCCCGAACCGCGCCAGCACCTCGTCCACCCCGGTGCCGGTCATCGCCGCGTAGATCGTCACCAGGTTGAGCGCCTCGGGGCGCCCGGCCAGCCCCGCCGCCTCGCCCGGCAGCGGTTCCGGGTCGGTCCGCGCCTTGCGGATCTTGGCCATGATCGTGTCGGCCTCGTCGACGAGGTTGATCCGGCTCATGTCGCTCGGGTCCGACTTGCTCATCTTGGCGCTGCCGTCGCGCAGGCTCATGATCCGGGCGGCCTCGGGCGGCACGATCGGCTCGGGCAGAGTGAAGACCGGTGCCTCGGCCGCGCAGTAGTCGTGGTTGAACTTCTGCGCGATGTCGCGGGCAAGCTCCAGGTGCTGCTTCTGGTCATCGCCCACCGGCACGTGGGTCGCCTGGTAGAGCAGCACGTCGGCTGCCTGGAGCACGGGATAGGTGAACAGCGCGACCGACTGACCTTCGCGGTTCTTGCCGGCCTTGTCCTTCCACTGGGTCATGCGATTGAGCCAGCCCATCCGCGCGGTGCCGTTGAGCAGCCACTGCAGTTCGGCATGGGCGGGCACCTGCGCCTGGTTGAACAGGATCGCCCGGTCCGGATCGATCCCGCAGGCGACCAGAGCGGCGACCATGTCGCGGGTGCTGGCGGCGAGGCCGGCCGGATCGTGCGGCAGCGACAGCGCGTGCAGGTCGGCGAGGAAGAACAGGCACTGCCCGCCGGCGGCGCTGACCTCGTCCTGCATCCGCACCCAGTTGCGGATCGCGCCAAGATAGTTGCCGAGGTGGAGATTGCCGGTGGGCTGGATGCCGGAAACGACGCGCATGGTGGTTCCTGAAGGGGTTAGGCCTGGCGGCGCATTAGGCGCGTGATCGCCGCCTTGTCGAGCACGCCGAGCAGGAAAGCGGAAAGCCCGAACGCAGCCAGCCCCGCCGCGATGATGGCCGCGATCGCCGCCGTCCGCTGCAGCGCGGTCCCGCTGAACCAGCCGTCGAGTTCGGGCATGAGGACCCACAGCGCCGCGCCCATCACCAGCGCGGCGGCCACGATGCGGGCGATCCGGCCGACGACCCGGCCCGGCAGGCGGAAGAACCCGCGCCGCGACAGGATCGCGTAGAGCAGCGCGACGTTGCACCAGGCCCCGATCGACCCGGCGATCGCCAGCCCGAGCACCCCGAGGCGCGGGACGAGGAGAAAATTGAGGCCCACCGTCACCGCCAGGCTGGCGGCCGCGGTATAGACCGGGGTGCGGGTATCCTTGCGGGCGAAGAAGTTGGGGGTCAGCACCTTGACCAGGACGTAGGCCGGCAGGCCCAGCACGAGTCCGCTGACCACCACGCCGGTGATCAGCGCATCCTCCAGCGTGAAGGCCCCGCCGACGAAGAACACCCGGGTGAAGGCGGTGCCGGTCACGAACAGCGCCACCGCGGCGGGCACCGTCAGCAGCATCGCCAGTTCGACCGCGTTCGATTGCAGGCGCGCCGCCTCGTCCGCCTGCTCGCGCCCGAGGTGGCGCGACAGGGCGGGCAGGATCGCGGTGCCGAGCGCGATGCCGATGATCCCCAGCGGCAGCTGGTTCCAGCGGTCCGCCATGGCGAGGTAAGTGTAGCTGCCGTCGGGCAGGGTGGAGAGGAAGAACAGGTCGATGAAGCGGGCGATCTGGTAGACACCCGCGCCGAACACCGCCGGCACGACCAGAACCCACAGTTCGCGCACGTGCGCGGTCAGGCGCGGGCGGCGCAGCGTTAGGGTGAAGCCGGCGCGGCGCATCCACAGCCACAGCCAGACGAGCTGGAGCAGGCCCGAGACGGAGACCGCGACCGCCAGCCAGAACCCGGTCGCCATGCGCGCGGCCTCGGTGCCCGGCTGCAGCGCGCCCCAGGTCAGCGCCGCGAGCAGGCACAGGTTGAGCAGGATCGGCGCGGCGGCGGCGGCGGCGAAGCGGCCGAGCGAATTGAGCACGGCGGCAAACAGCGTCGCCAGGCTCATGAACATGAGGTAGGGAAAGGCGATCCGCGCCATCAGCACGGCGTGGTCGAACAGCGCCGGATCGCCGGTGGTCCCCTCGTTGGCGAACAGCCCGGCGATCCACGGCATGACCAGCAGCGCCAGCGCTCCGAACACGATCAGCACCGGGATCAGCACCGCCAGCACGTCCTCGGCAAAGCGGCGCGCCTCGCCGGTGTCGCCCTCGTCGCCCATCCGCCGGTTGAACAGCGGCACGAAGGCGCTGGCGAAGGCCCCTTCGGCGAACAGGCGGCGGAAGATGTTGGGCAGCTGGAAGGCGAGCTGCCAGGCGTCGGCCACCCCGCCCGCGCCCAGCACCCGGGCGAGCATCACGTCGCGCGCGAAGCCGAACAGCCGGCTGACCAGGGTCAGCCCGCCGATCGTGCTCACGTTCCTGAGCAGGCTCATGGCAGCTCGCGGCCCGGCCTGGTTCGGCTCACCGCCGCGCTCAGGCGTCGGCGGCCGGCGCGCCCGCTTCGCCGCCAGCGGCGGCCTGCTGCTGGAGCCGCTGGAAATAGAGCCCGTTGAAGTCGATCGGATCGAGCAGCAGCGGCTGGAAGCCCAGGTCGCGGGTGGCATCGGCGATCACCCGCCGGGCGAACGGGAACAGGATCCGCGGCGCCTCGGCATAGAGGAAGGCATGGGCCTGCTCGTCGGGCAGGTTGCGCATCCCGACGAGGCCGCAATAGGCCAGCTCGACGAGGTAGACGTTGCCCTTGTCGGTCTTGGCGGTGACGTTGATCTTCAGCTCGACCTCGTGGACCTCCTCGCTCACCGGCTGCGCGCCGATGTTGAGCTGGAGGTCGATCTGCGGGGCCTCGTTCCACTGGAAGGCGTGCGGGGCATTGGGGTTCTCGACCGACATATCCTTGATGTACTGCGAGATCATCCCCGCCGCCGGGGTGGTGTCGGCGCCGTTGGGCAGCGGATCGGGGTTGACGTCGGTCAGGATGTTGCCTTCATCGGCCATGGGGCTGGTGCTTTCTCAAGATCGTGCATGGGGGTCGCCAGGGCGGGCGACCGGCTCGCCGGCGCGCCTAGCACCGTGATGCGCGCGCCGCAATGGCGCGACAATTTGCGCGGCGCGCGCGTTGTTCATTTGAAAAGCCGCGCCATATAGGGCACGACAGGGACTGGACCGGGACCGCGCCTGCGGGCGCGTTCCCCAAGCTGAACGGATATTGGTCGTGATCTACGAGATCGTCATCCTCGCCGCCATTGCCGCCTTCCTGGGGCTGCGGCTTTACTCGGTGCTCGGCCAGCGGGCCGATCACGAGGAGGAGCACGTGCCCGGCCGGTTCGAGGGGCAGGATGCGCCGCCGCCGCCCGCCGCGCTGGCGCGCACTCCCGCCGCCCCGCTGGCCATGCCGCAGGGCGAGCCGGTGATCCCGGCGGTGGAGCAGGGCGTCCGCGCGATCGCCGCCGCCGACCGGCGGTTCGACGTGACCGGCTTCCTCGAAGGGGCCAAGGGTGCCTATGCCATGGTGCTGGAGGCGTTCTGGAACGGCGACCGCGAGACCCTGCGCGAGCTGTGCGACGCCGATGTCTACGCCGGGTTCGACGCCGCAATCAACGCGCGCGAGGAAGCAGGCGAGACCTTGCACAACGCGCTCATCCGGATCGAGGAGGCGGTGATCCACTCGGCCACGCTCGACGGGACCACGGCCCGGGTCGCGGTCCGCTTCGTCGCCGACATCGCCGCCGTCACCCGCGACCGCGACGGCCAGATCGTCGCCGGCTCGCTCGACGATGCCGTGGTCAGCCGCGACGTGTGGACCTTCCGCCGCGACGTCACCTCGGCGGGGCCGGACTGGGTGCTCGACGAGACCGACGAAGGCTGACAGCCGCCGGGGGGACCATGATGAAGGCATGCGGGGCAGGTCTGGCGGCGCTGGTGCTGCTGGCCGGGTGCCGGATGATCCCCGATGGCGAGGCACCCCGCCCGCCCGGTCCGCTGCAACCGCCCGCCGGCGCGGTCGCCAGCGCCGCCTTCGCCGGGGTCGCGCGCGGGCCCAGCGTCGGGGCGCTCGGGCTGGGGCATGACGATGCCGGCACCGCGCTCGCCGCGTTCCGCGAATCCTGCCATGTCCTCACCCGCCGCCGCGACACCAGTGGGCTGACCTATCCCGCCGACTGGCAGCCCGCCTGCGATGCCGCGCGCACCTGGCCGGTCGGGCGGGCGAGCCAGTTCTTCATCGCGCATTTCGAGACCGCGCGGGTCGGCACCGGGCAGGCCTTCGCCACCGGCTACTACGAGCCCGAGATCGCGGGCAGCCGCACCCGCCGCCCCGGGTTCGAGACCCCGGTCCACGCCCTGCCGCCCGATCTGGCGCGCGGCTGGCCCGACGAGGTGCCGGAGACGGAGCGCACCGGCCGCCCGCCGCTGGGGCGCAAGGATTCCTCGGGCCGGTTCGTGCCCTATTACGAGCGGGCCGAAATCGACGCGGGCGCGCTCGCCGGCAAGGGGCTGGAACTGGCCTGGGCGGCCGATCCGGTCGAGCTGTTCTTTCTCCAGATCCAGGGTTCGGGCCGGCTGGTCACGCCCGAGGGCGAGGTGATCCGGATCGGCTATGCCGGGCAGAACGGGCGCGAGTATGTCGCCATCGGCCGGGTGCTGCGCGAACGCGGCGTGCTGGGCGACGGGCCCGGGCAGTATCCCGGCACCATGCAGGGGATCATGGCCTGGATCCGCGCCAATCCCGACGAAGGCCGCAAGGTCATGCACCAGAACCGCAGCTACGTGTTCTTCCGCGAACTGACCGGCGACGGGCCGCTGGGCTCGATCGGGGTGCCGGTGCGGCGGGAAGCCTCGGTCGCGGTCGATCCGGCCTTCGTGCCCTATGGCGCCCCGGTGTGGCTAGAGCTCGACCGGGCGGAAGCGAGCGGGCTGTGGGTGGCGCACGACACCGGCGGAGCGATCAAGGGCGCCAACCGGTTCGACACTTTCTGGGGCGCGGGCGAGGACGCGCGCACGATCGCCGGCGGCATGGCCGCACGCGGCTCCGCGCTCGTCCTGCTGCCCAAGGGCACGGTCGCGCGCCTCAACGGCGAATGAGCCACCCGCGCGGCCTGACGCCGGAGGAGGCGGCGCTGTGGGACAAGCTCTCCGAGACGGTCAAACCGCTCCATCCGCGCATTCCTCCCCGGAACGGGGAGGGGGACCAGCCGAAGGCTGGTGGAGGGGCACCGTCAGTCGTTCAGACCGGCGGAAAAAATGCGGCTGCCGCTCCGACCCAGAAGCCAGCGAAACTGCCGTTGCCCCGGTCGGCAGGGGTGCCCCTCCACCCCCGCGCCACGCGCGGCGGTCCCCCTCCCCGGCCCGGGGAGGAGCCGGGAGGGCTCGATTCGCACTGGGAGCGCCGCTTCAAGGGCGGTGTGATCGCGCCCGATTTCACGCTCGACCTGCACGGCCATACGCTCGATTCCGCCCATGCCCGCCTCGATGACGGACTCATCCAGGCCAAGGCCATGGGCGCGCGTGTCGTTCTGGTGATCGCGGGCAAGCCGCGCCCGGTCGAGGCCGCCGACCGGGGCGAGCGGCGCGGGGCGATCCGGGCCAAGCTGCTCGACTGGCTCGCCGCCGGCCCGCACGGGTCCGATATCGCCGCGATCCGCAAGGCCCACCGTCGCCACGGCGGCGAAGGCGCGCTCTACCTGGTGCTCAAGCGCAAACGCTAAGCCTCAACGACGTGGCAGCCAAAGCGCGACTGCGCGTCGCGGCCACTGCCGCGGAGCCAAGCGGGCCGGACGGCCCGCGCCCGGCGTCCGAGGGCGCAAACAAAAAAGGCGGGTCAACCAACCTGCCCCCGGTGCAGCAGCTTGTGGTCGGCCAGCACCAGCGCCATCATCGCCTCCACCACCGGGGTGCCGCGGATGCCGACGCAGGGGTCGTGCCGCCCCCTGGTCCGCACCTCGGTCTCCTCCCCGTCGCGGGTGATCGAGGGGACCGGCGTGAGGATCGAACTGGTGGGCTTGAACGCCACCCGGCACGTGACCGGCTGCCCGGTGCTGATCCCGCCCGCGATCCCGCCGGCGTGGTTGGCCGCGAACACCGGCTTGCCGTCAGCGCCGGCGCGCATCGCATCGGCGTTCTGCTCGCCGGAAAGCCGCGCCGCGCCAAATCCGTCGCCGATCTCCACGCCCTTGACCGCGTTGATGCCCATCATCGCGGCGGCAAGGTCGGCGTCGAGCTTGGCGTAGATCGGCGCGCCCCAGCCGGCGGGCACGCCCGTGGCCACGCATTCGACCACCGCGCCGAGCGAGGAGCCGGCCAGCCTCGCCTCGTCGACCAGCGCCGCCCACCGCTGCGCCGCCGCGGCATCGGGGCACCAGAACGGGTTGCGGCCGATCTCGCCCGCATGAAAATTGGCCGGATCGATCGCATCGCCGCCAATTTCGGCGACATAGGCCAGGATCGTCACCTCCGGGATCACCAGCCGCGCCACAGCGCCCGCCGCCACCCGCGCCGCCGTCTCGCGCGCGCTCGACCGCCCGCCGCCGCGATGGTCGCGCAGCCCGTATTTGGCATCGTAGGCGTAGTCCGCGTGGCCGGGGCGATAGGCGCGGGCGATGTCCGAATAGTCCTTGCTGCGCTGATCGGTGTTCTCGATCATCAGGCTGATCGGCGTGCCGGTGGTGCGCCCCTCGAAGGTGCCGGAGAGCACGCGCACCTGGTCCGGCTCATTGCGCTGGGTGGTGAAGCGGTTCTGCCCCGGACGGCGCGCATCGAGGAACGGCTGGATCGCGGCTTCGTCAAGCGCGAGGCCCGGCGGGCACCCGTCGACCACCGCGCCCAGCGCCGGGCCATGGCTTTCGCCCCAGGTGGTCATGCGGAAAGCCCGCCCGAACGTGTTCCAGCTCATTGCTGCCGTTTGGCGCACAATCGCGCGGCTGTCCAATCCGGGCGAACGTAGGATTTTTTGGTTCGCGCCAAGTCGCCAAGGAGCCAAGAGGTTGCGCGCGCGGCGAAGCCGCATTCGAAAGTCACGTTCCTCCCTAAAAAGCCGGCCCGAACGTGTTCCAGCTCATGAGGCTGCATTTGGCGCAAGATCGCGCGGCGGTCCAATCCGGGTGCGCGCAGGACTGTTTGGTTCGCGCCAAGTCGCCAAGGCACCAAGAGGTTGCGCGCGCGGCGAAGCCGCATCCCGATGTCACACCTCTCCCCAGGCTACAAGCGAAGCTTCCTAGCGCGGCTGCGCCGCAAGAGAGACATCTTGGCTCCTTGGCGACTTGGCGCGAACCATCAAAGACGCAGGTCTGCGGACAAACGCGAACGGTTGCTAGCCATGCGAACCGGATTGCGGCAGGAACAAACCATGATTGCGAAACTGCGCGGCCTGCTCGACGAAACCGGCACCGACTGGGCGGTGATCGACGTGGCGGGCGTGGGCTACCTCGTCCACTGCTCGGCCAAGACCTTGAGCGCGCTGGGCGAGCGCGGCGAGGCCTGCACGCTCTACACCGACCTGCAGGTCAGCGAGAACGATATGCGCTTGCTCGGCTTTGCGGAAGCCGGGGAGCGCGACTGGTTCCGCCTGCTGACGCAGGTGCAGGGAGTGGGCAGCAAGGTCGCGCTGGCGATCCTCAGCGCGCTGTCGGCGGGCGAATTGCAGGCCGCCTGTGCCAAGGGCGACGCCGCGATGGTCGCCCGCGCCAACGGGGTCGGGCCCAAGCTGGCGGGCCGGATCGTCAACGAACTGAAGGACAAGGCGGGCGGGATGCCGGGCGGGGGCATGGCCGGGGTGCCGGTGAGCGCCGTCACCCAGGCCGGAGCCGCCAGCGCCGACGCGGTCAGCGCGCTGGAAAACCTCGGCTTCAAACCCGCCGTCGCCGCCCGCGCCGTGGCCCTCGCGCAAGGCGAACTGGGCGAAGGCGCAAGCGAGAGCGACCTGATCCGGGTGGCGCTGAAGAGGGCGGCGGGGTGAGTGAGGAACAGGAAATCGGGACGGAGTTTGTTAAACTCGCGGCAGTCGAAGTCGTCCGGCAACTAACGGAATCGCGACAGCTCTTGCTGGAGCAGCATTCCTACTCCTTCAAATGGCTGACGGGGTCGCTGCTTGCAATCAACGGTGGTGCTGCTGTTGCGATCCTTTCGAACGAGAGCATTGAAAGCGCAGCAAAAGTTGTGGGTGGTGCCTTTTTCTCTTTTGGGGTTTTACTGGCGCTTCTGATTGGAGTCCTGAGTCAGCGAGCGAATCAGCGCGCCCTTGCGCCACTTAATGTCGCGTTAGGCTATTGGCTGACTGTCACCCAAAATGGCGAACGGGCACCAGAAATTGAAATCGAACATGAGGCGCAGATGAAGCCTGTTCTTAGACTAGGTGTTGTCGGTCAAATATTTGGATGGGCATCAGCGCTGATGTTTGCTGCAGGGGTAGTGAGTATTGGCTTGGAACTAACAGAGAAGCCGGCTGCTGCGCAGGTCGGTGATTCTCGAGCGGACCAAATTGGAGCACAGGGAGCTTCGATAACGATAGCTCGCTCCGCTCCCCACCCCGCCAGAAGGCATCAGTTCCGTGCTTTGATCATGCGGTAAAAGGACATATATCGAACCCATGGGCGAGATGACCTTCGACTTCCCCCCCGCATTGCGGCGATGGATCGAGCAGCGGGTTGCCGAGGGCGAGTATGCCGATGCTGCCGAATATCTGAACGACCTGATCCGGCGCGATCGTGCGGCGGGCGAGGATACGGCGCAGATCCGGGCGCTGATCGAGGAGGCGGAAGCGTCGACCATGTTCAGCGCCGACCCGGTCCAGCTGATCGAGGAAATCATCGCCGAGATGCCGGCCACGAATGGCTGAAATCCGCTTTCTCGAACCGAGCCGGTTCGACCTCAGGATCATGCGCGCCTACGGGCTCGATGCGTTCGGTGGCGAGGCGACTAATGCCTACATGCGCGGGTTGGCGGCCGTGCTGGTGCGGCTGAGTGAGCATCCCCGGATGGGGGTGGCGCGAGACGACCTGAGGCCGGGGACAAGGTCCTTTCCCTATCGCCGCCACCGGGTCTACTATCGTGTCGATGAAGAAGGGATCGTGATCCAGCGTATCCTCCACCATGCCCAGTTGGTACGCGACGACCTGTTCCCATGACCGACCAACCCCTCCACTCCCCCGCCCGCCAGCCGGACGATCCGGACGCCGCGTTGCGGCCGAAGTCGCTCGCCGAGTTCATCGGGCAGGAAGCGGCGCGGGACAACTTGCGCGTGTTCATCGAGGCGGCCCGCGGGCGGGGCGAGGCGATGGACCATGTGCTGTTCTTCGGCCCGCCGGGCCTAGGCAAGACCACGCTGGCGCAGATCGTCGCCAAGGAACTGGGCGTGGGTTTCCGCGCCACCAGCGGCCCGGTGATCGCCAAGGCGGGGGACCTCGCCGCGCTGCTGACCAACCTGGAACCGCACGACGTGCTGTTCATCGACGAGATCCACCGGCTCAATCCGGTGGTCGAGGA
>ERZ1066121.1039-NODE-1039-length-22412-cov-19.612426_pt1 | contig 22412 bp, 24 predicted proteins | sample MGYA00382768_ERZ1066121 | MGnify/ENA primary metagenome ERZ1066121 (study PRJEB33369, sample SAMEA5778351) | biofilm metagenome | biome: Industrial cooling water; feature: Water cooling tower basin; material: Biofilm | place: United Arab Emirates | collected...
GCGTCGCGGGCCGCTCGCGCGCCACCCGCCGCGCGGTCGAGCCGCTGGTGGTGAAGACGGTGATCGCGCTGATTGGCACCGTGTCGGCGATGGTCATGCAGGCATGGGCGAGCGCATCCGAGGTCGTCGCATCGGGGGGCGTGTCGAGGAAGCGCACGCGGGCCTTGTAGCCCTCGTCGCGCTCCACCTGCACCGCGATCCGGTCCATCATCGCGACCGATTCCTCGGGCCACTGCCCGGCCGCGCTTTCGGCCGAGAGCATCACCGCATCGGCCCCGTCATATACCGCGTTCGCCACGTCGGAGACCTCGGCCCGCGTCGGCGAGGGGCTCTCGATCATGCTTTCGAGCATCTGCGTCGCCACGATCACCGGCTTGCCCGCCCGGCGCGCGGTGTTGACGATCATCTTCTGGAGCGGCGGCACCTCGTAGGGTTCGAGCTCGACGCCCAGATCGCCGCGCGCGACCATGATGCCGTCGGCCATCTCGATGATCGCATCGAGCCGGTCGACCGCCTTGGGCTTCTCGATCTTGGCGCAGATCGCGGTGCCGTGGGTGCCGATGAGCTTTCGCGCCTCGGCGATGTCCTCGGGGCGCTGCACGAAGGAGAGCGCGATCCAGTCCGCCCCCTGCTCGGTGGCGAAGGCAAGGTCGCGGCGGTCCTTCTCGGTCAGCGCCGGGATCGGCACCTCGGCATCGGGGACGTTGACGCCCTTGCGGTCGGAGATCACCCCGCCGACTTCGGCGCTGCACAGGATGCGGCTGTCATCGGCCTCGAGCACCTTGAGGCGGATCTTGCCGTCGTTGATCAGCAGGCGCTGGCCGCGTTCCATGATGCCGAACAGCTCGGGATGCGGCAGGCACACGCGGTTCTCGTCGCCCGGGGTCTCGTCGCGGTCGAGCACGAAGTGGCCCGAATGGCGGATCACCGCCTGCCCGTCCTTGAAGGTGCCGACGCGCAGCTTGGGCCCCTGAAGGTCGGCGAGGATCGCGATCGGGCGCGCGAACTGCTTTTCCAGCGCGCGGATCGCGGCCACCACGGGTTCGTGATCGGCGTGGCTGCCGTGGCTCATGTTGAGGCGGAAGGCATCCGCCCCGGCGCGCACCAGCCGTTCCAGCATCTCGGGCGAGCGGCTCGCCGGGCCGATGGTGGCGAGAATCTTGACCTTGCGGCCGCGCGGGTCGATCCGTCGTGACATTATTGGCTATCCCTCTTGGGGAGAGCCTATGGCACAGGCGCATTTCAACTCAAGGAAAAGCCGCGATGAATAGCAATGCCGATCCGCTCGACGCGCTCGATGACGCCCAGGCCGCCGCCGCCTTCCGCCGGCTGGTGCGCCACCTGAGGCACCGCCACGATGCGCAGAACATCGATTTGATGGGGCTCGCCGGCTTCTGCCGCAACTGCCTTGCCGACTGGATCCGCGATGCGGGCTATCCCGGCGACAAGGAGCAGGCGCGCGAGGTGATCCACGGGATGCCGAGCCGGGAATGGAAAGCGACCCGCCAGTCCCCCGCGACCAAGGAACAGCTCGCGCGGATGGAGGCGAGTATGGCGAAGAACGCACAGGAATAATTTTCCGCAGCGGTTCAATCGCCGGGGGCGGCTGGCTATCGGGTCCCCCAACCGATTCTCGTTTTTGATGGAGACACCCCCATGGCCGACGCCACCGACGACCGCCTGCGCCTGCTGATCGAGCGCATCGAACGCCTCGAGGAAGAGAAGAAGGGCATCGCCGACGACATCCGCGACGTCTACATGGAGGCCAAGGCCGTCGGCTACGATCCCAAGATCATGCGCCAGATCGTGCGCCTCAGGAAGATGAAGCCCGACGATCGCAGCGAACAGGACATGCTGCTCGAAACCTACAAGACCGCGCTTGGGATGGCGTGAGCCGGCGCGCGCGCGCGGCGGAGCGTCATTGCAACGTCATCCGGCTGTGTTATGACGTTAACACAGCATTGAGAGGAGAGACGGCATGGCATCCCCCTGGAAAGACGCGCGCAGCGTGATCGTCAGCACCACCCCGACGCTCGAGGGGCACCCGATCCAGGAATACATGGGCATCGTCACCGGCGAGGTGATCGTCGGCGCGAACCTGTTCCGCGACCTGTTCGCCAACATCCGCGACATCGTCGGCGGGCGCTCGGGCTCGTACGAGCGGATCCTTGCCGATGCGCGCAACCAGGCGATCGAGGAACTGCAGTCCGAAGCCGCCGCGCGCGGTGCGAACGCGGTGGTCGGGATCGATCTCGATTACGAGGTGATCGGCGACACCGGCTCGATGCTGATGGTCAGCGCCAGCGGGACGGCGGTCAGGGTCTGAACGCAATGGCTGCGGTCCGTCGCCTCGCCCCCGGCGACGTCGCAGGCTTCCGGGCCATGAACGCCCTGTTCGCGGACGTGTTCGAGGACCCGGAGAGCTATGCCGCCGCCCTTCCCTCCGATAGGTGGGCGGCGGACTGGCTCGCCAATCCCGACCACATCGCGCTGATGGCCGAGGCAGACGGCGGGCCGGTCGGCGCGCTCGCCGCCTATGTCCTGCCCAAGTTCGAACAGGCCCGCAGCGAGATCTACATCTACGACCTCGCCGTGCTGGAGGCGGCGCGGCGGCAGGGCATCGCCACCGCCCTGATCGACGCCCTGCGCGCCATCGCCCGCGACATCGGCGCATGGACGCTCTTCGTGCAGGCCGACATCGTCCCCGAGGACGAACCGGCGCGCAGGCTTTACCGGAAGCTCGCCTCGGAGGAGATCACGGCGCTCCATTTCGACATCGCGCCGTGAGCGGGGGTCTCGCCCTCACCAGCCGTAATCGAGCACCAGCGCGACGGCATTGAAGGCGCTGTGATGGGCCACCGCCGCCGCCAGTCCCAGGCGGGTGCGGGTATAGGCGAGCAGCAGCCCGCCGATGGTCTGGGGCAGCACCACCAGCACCCCGAGGGGATGGGTCAGCGGCTCGTAATTGCCGAGGTGGATGAGGCCGAACTGCAGGGTCGATCCCCACACGAGCTTGCCGAAGTGCCGGATGAACCACGCAGGCACCGCGCGGTCGCGGTGGCGGGTGCGGCTCCAGTGTACTAGGCCCGCACTCACCGTCCCCACCCCCGCCAGCGCCAGAGCCGTCGCCACGCCGGGGCCGGCGAACAGGCTCCCCATGAACAGCGCCAACGCGGCAAGACCGTAGAGCGCGAAACGCAGCGCCGCGCGCCGTCCGCCGAGCCAGCCGCGGAACAGCAGCTCCTCCAGCAGCGGGGCGAGCAGCAGCGAGAGGAAGGCGTCTTCGGCGAATGTGATGTCCTCCTCGACCGGCTCGGGCAGGATAGGTACGAGGCTGTCCAGCCCCTCGGCCATGCCCATCGCCAGCAGCCCCAGCGCCAGATTGAGCACGAGGAGCGCCAGCAGCGCGAGCGCCGCCGCCGGTCCCCAGGCCATCGGCTGCGCAACAAAGGTCGGCCGAAGCGCGAAGCGGCCGGCATCGGCGCTCCGTGCGCGGAAGGTCATCGCGCCCACCCTTGCATCGGCCGCGCCTGCCGGAGTAAGGCCCGCGCTCACATCCCCATCAATCCGGTGAAGTTCGTCCAATGGCAGGCCATTCCAAGTTCAAGAACATCATGCATCGCAAGGGCGCGCAGGACAAGAAGCGCGCGGCGATGTTCTCCAAGCTGTCCCGCGAGATCACCGTGGCGGCCAAGATGGGCATGCCCGATCCCGACATGAACCCGCGCCTGCGCCTCGCGGTCAATGCCGCCAAGGCGCAGTCGATGCCCAAGGACAACATCCAGCGCGCCATCGACAAGGCCAGCCAGGCGGGCGGCGAGGACTATATCGAGATGCGCTACGAGGGCTACGGCCCCGGCGGCGTCGCGCTGATCGTCGAGGCGCTGACCGACAACCGCAACCGCACCGCCACCAATGTCCGCACCGCCTTCAGCAAGAACGGCGGCAACCTCGGCAGCGAAGGCTCGGTGAGCCACGGCTTCGAGCGGCGCGGGCTGATCGAATACAAGGCCGAGGTGGGCGACGAGGAGAAGGTGCTGGAGGCCGCGATCGAGGCGGGCGCGGATGACGTCGAAAGCTCCGTGGACGGCCACACCATCTGGACCGCCGCCGACGCGCTCCACGGGGTTGCGGGCGAGCTCGAGAAGGTGCTCGGCCCGGCCGACAATGTGAAGCTGGCGTGGAAGCCGGTGCTGAGCGTCGAGGTCAACGAGGAGGTCGCGGGCACGCTGATGAAGCTGATCGACACGCTCGACGACGATGACGACGTGCAGACCGTCTGGGGCAATTACGAGATCCCCGACGAGGTGATGGAGAAGCTGGGCTGAAACGCTGGGAATGGCTGCTGGCGATCGCCCTCGGCAGCGCCTTCCTGCTCGCCGCCGCCTGGCGCATCGGCCTGACGATAGGTCTGTGAGCGCAAGGTGCTGATCCTCGGGCTCGACCCCTCGCTGTCCTCGACCGGATGGGGCGTGATCCGCGCCGAGGGCGCGCGCATCGCCCATGTCGCCAACGGTCAGGTGAAGACCGATCCGGCCGCGCCCATGCCTGAGCGGCTGGCGGCGCTTGCAGCAGGGCTGGCCGCGGTGATCGCCGAACATCGCCCGGCCCGCGCGGCGGCGGAGGAGATCTTCGTCAACAAGAACCCTCAGTCGACCCTCAAGCTCGCACAGGCGCGCGGCGCGGTGCTGGCGGCTTGCGGGGCGGCAGGTCTGACGGTCAACGAACACACCGCGCGGCTGGTCAAGAAGGCGGTCACGGGCACCGGCGGGGCCGAGAAGGCGCAGGTGGCCGCGATGGTCAAGGTGCTGCTCCCCGGCGTGCAGATCGCCGGGAGCGATGCGGCGGACGCGCTCGCGGTGGCGATTGCCGATGCGCATCTGGGTCCGCGAATGTGAAGGGAGAGAAGCGATGATCCACCTCTACGGCATCCCCAACTGCGACACGGTCAAGAAGGCCCGCACGTGGCTCGACGCGCAGGGCAAGGCCTACGCCTTCCACGATTACAAGAAGGAGGGCGCCGATCCCGAAAGGCTCGCTGCGTGGATCGCGGCAGCCGGGCTCGATACCGTGGTGAACCGCAAGGGCACGACCTTCCGTGCGCTTTCCGATGAGGACAAGGCGAAGGCCGCCGACAGTCACACGGCTGTCGCTTTGCTCGTCCAGCACCCGAGCGTCATCAAGCGGCCCATTGCGGAGCATGCGGGCGGCGTGCTGGTGGGGTTCAAGGAGGAAGAATGGTCCGCAGCCTTGCTCTGATCGCGGCGCTGGCCCTCGCCTTGCCCGACCCTGCCATCGCCGCTGATCGCCCGATCGTCATCGCCCATCGCGGCGCAAGCGGCGAGCGGCCCGAGCACACGCTGGTCGCCTACGAACGCGCGATCGATCAGGGCGCGGACTTCATCGAACCCGATCTCGTCGTGACCAAGGACCTCGTCCTCGTCGCGCGCCACGAGAACGAGCTGTCGAGCACCACCGATGTGGCCTCGCGCCGCGAGTTCGAGGACCGGCGACGCACCAAGACCATCGAGGGGCAGACACTGAGCGGCTGGTTCGCGGAGGACTTCACCCTCGCCGAATTGCGCACTCTGCGGGTGAAGGAGCGGGCGGCAGGAATCCGCCCCGCCAATGCCCGTTTCGACGGTTTCTACCAGATCCCCACCTTCGAGGAAGTCGTGAAACTCGCCCGCGCCAAGGGGGCCGAGACCGGGCGGGTCATCGGCCTTTATCCCGAACTCAAGCACCCCACCGTGCTGCTCGAGCAGGAGGGCATCGACAGCGTCGATCTGCTGGTGCGCGATCTCAGGCGCTTCGGGCTCGACAAGGCGGATGCCCCGGTTTTCGTGCAGGTGTTCGAGGTGCGCCCGCTCCAGCGCCTGAACAAGCTGGTCGACACGCGGCTGATCCTGCTGATCGGCCCGCAAGGCGGGCCCTATGACGAGCAGGGCCTGCGCTGGGCCGACATGATGACACCCACGGGGCTGGCGGAGGTGGCAACCTATGCCGACGGCATCGGGCCGTTCCTCGGCCATGTCGTCACGCCAGAGGGCACGACCACCACCCTTGTCGCCGATGCCCACAAGGCGGGGCTGAAGGTCCACCCCTGGACCCTGCGCAAGGAGAACGGCTTCCTTCCCGAAGCGCTGCGCAGCCCCGGCGGGCCGGCGGCGGAAGGCGACTGGCGCAGCCTGTTCCGCGCCGCCATCGCCAGCGGGGCGGACGGGTTCTTCACCGACAACGTGAAGGAGCTGGTGGGGCTGCTCGATGGGCGGTGAGGCCGGCTTCGCGCCGCGGGCGATCCGGCTCGGCGCGCGGGTCGTGATGTGGCTTCACGCAGCGCTGTGGTCGGCCTTCGCGGTGGGGATGATCGTGCTGGCCGTCACGGATCAGGGCTCGCGCGAGAATGCGACCTTCCTTCAGGTCACGGCCGCCTCTGCGGTTGTGGCGCTGGGAAGCCTCGGTGCGGCCCTGCAGCGCCGGTGGGGTGCAGCGCTGGCGCTTGTCGGCGGGCTGGGCTTCATGCTCGCGTGGGTCGCCGGGAACAGCGGCCACGGCTACCGTCTGCCTGTCGCCGCGCTGCTCGGCCTGTTCGCGCTGGCTGCCTTGGCCGAGCGGCGCGAGAGGATCAGCCCGCCCGCGCGCTGAGGATGTAGTTGAGTGCCATGTCGTCCGAGAGGTGCAGACCCTTGCCCGGCCGCCACGCGACGCCGCGCCTTGCCGTCACCTTGAGTCCGATCTCGGCAAGCAGCGCCTCGAGTTCCTCGGGTGTGATGAAATCGTCCCAGTGGTGCGTGCCCTTGGGCACATAGCCCACCGCCTCCGCCGCGCCGACCAGCAGCACCCTGCTGGCCGCGGTGCGGTTGGGGGTGGACATGACCAGCAGCCCGCCGGGTGCCAGCCGCGCCGCCACGTCCTTGAGGAACGCCGCCTTGTCGGCGACATGCTCGATCACCTCGACGCAGGTGACGAGATCGAAGGTGCCGATGTCGAGCCCCGCGACCTCGCCCGCCATGTAGCGGATGTCGAGCCCCATTCCTTCGGCATGGGCCGCTGCCGCCGCGACATTCTCGGCCGCCGCGTCCACCCCGGTGACGGCGGCGCCGAGCCGCGCGAGAGGCTCGCACAGCAGCCCAGCCCCGCAGCCGATATCGAGCGCCGACTTGCCCGCCAGCGGCCGCGCCTCGCGCGCGGCACCCGGCCAATGCGCGTCGATCGCCTCACGGATGAAGGCGAGGCGCACCGGGTTGACCTGATGGAGCGAGGCCATCGGCCCCTTGGGATTCCACCAGTCGCGCGCCAGCTTTGCGAAAAAATCCGCCTCTTCGGGGCGAATGGTAACATTCGAGATGTTTGCGTTTCCCATGAAGCCCTCCTAACAGCGCGCGCGGACACTCACCAGCGGGAGCAGGACCCCTTGGCACGGATCGTGATGAAATTCGGCGGCACCTCGATGGCCGGGACGGAGCGCATCCGCCGCGTCGCCAACATCGTGCGCGCGCAGGCCGCGCGTGGCGATCAGGTCGCGGTGGTCGTCAGCGCGATGGCGGGCGAGACCGACCGGCTGGTCAACTTCTGCCGCGAGGCCAACCCGCTGTATGATCCGGCGGAGTATGACGTCGTGGTGGCGAGCGGCGAGCAGGTGACCAGCGGGCTGCTGGCGCTCACGCTTCAGGCCCTCGGCTGCAAGTCACGCAGCTGGCTCGGCTGGCAATTGCCGATCCACACCATCGAGGCCCATGCCAAGGCGCGGGTCGAATCGATCGATGCAGAGGCGCTGGTCGCCTCGATGGAAGCGGGCGAGATCGCGGTGATCCCGGGCTTTCAGGGGCTGTCGGAAGACAATCGCGTCACCACGCTCGGGCGCGGCGGCTCGGACACCTCGGCGGTGGCGGTGGCCGCCGCGATCAAGGCGGACCGCTGCGACATCTACACCGACGTCGACGGCGTCTACACCACCGACCCGCGCATCGTCGCCAAGGCGAAGAAGCAGAAGGCGGTGACCTACGAGGAAATGCTCGAACTCGCCAGCGTCGGGGCCAAGGTGCTCCAGACCCGCTCGGTCGGCCTTGCCATGAAGGAAAAGGTGCGCGTGCAGGTGCTTTCGAGCTTCATCGGCGAGGGCGCGCCGCCCGCCGACGACCTGCCGGGGACGATGATCGTCTCCGAAGAGGAAATGGACGAATTGGTGGAGAAGGGTGAGATGGAACGCCAGCTTGTGACCGGGATCGCGCATGACAAGAACGAGGCCAAGGTGATCCTCACCCGCGTGCCCGACCGGCCCGGCGCGGTGGCCAACATCTTCGAGCCGCTCGCCGCGGCCTCCATCAATGTCGACATGATCATCCAGAACGTCGGGCGCGACAAGGGCGAGACGGACGTCACCTTCACCGTCCCGCAATCGGACCTCGCCCGCGCGCAGGCGCTGCTCGAGGATCGCCGCGACGCGATCGGGTTCAACCGCATCATCACCGACAGCAAGATCGCCAAGATCTCTGTCGTTGGCGTTGGCATGAAGAGCCACGCAGGCGTTGCCTCCTCGATGTTTCGTGCGCTCTCGGACCGCGGCATCAACATCCAGGCGATCTCGACCAGCGAGATCAAGATCAGCGTGATGATCGACGAGGACGAGACCGAACTCGCGGTGCGCGTGCTGCACACGGCCTACGGCCTCGACGCGGTTAGCTGATCGGTAGGCCGGTCTATCTCAGTTAACCAATTCAGGTGACATCGTCTTAACCTTTGGGGCCAGAGTGTGCGCGCGCCCAGTTACGGGCGCGGAGTCGCACAGCATGGCCATAAAGGCACACCTCGATCACCAACCCAGCCCGGACGAAGGCGGGCGAAGCGCCCCCCGGCGGGCGCTGCGGCTCGAAACCAGCGGCTTCGTCATGGGCGCGGGCGAAGCGAACGTCACGATCCACAACATCTCCTCGACAGGGCTGCTGCTCGAAAGCGGCCTCGACCTTGCCGTGGGCGAACAACTTGCGCTCAACCTGCCTGAGGCGGGCGGGGTCATCGCGACCGTGGTGTGGCGATCCGAGCGGCTCTACGGCTGCGCCTTCGCTGAGGCGATTGGCCCCGCGGCGCTGGCCGCCGCGCAGTTGCAGGGCTTCGCTCCGGGCGTGCCGACCCGCACGCTCAACCCTGCGCCGGCAACACCCTCACAGCCCTTCGCGAGCGGCGATGCGCTCGGCACCCGGCTCAACCGATTGCGGCGCGAGGCAGGCCTGACCCTTGCGGATGTCGCCGCCGCGCTCGGGGTCAGCAAGCCCACGGTCTGGGCCTGGGAGAAGGGTAAGGCCCGCCCTCTGCCCGAACGGCTCGACGCGATCGCCGCCGCGCTGGGAGTCGATCCCGCCCAACTGTCGCTCGGCCCCGCTTCGCGCGAGATCGACGCGGTGATCGAGGAGTGCCGCCATCGCATCGCCGAGGCTTGCGGCACCTCGCCGGCGGGTGTCCGGATCATGATAGAACTGTGATCCGCAGCGGTTCCCGCGCCTAGAAACCCCTACTTACTGCGCCCAATACGGATTGGAGGGACTGACCCGTTGGAAAAATATGGTAAACGGAACCCGGAGGCGATTCGTTTTTTAGTCAAGTAACTTTACCGAACTAACAATAGAATGCTTTGCATCCGGGAAACCAGGGGTAATTTTCTTCTGTTCGCGTTCGTTAGTTACCAAGTAATTCTGACTAGGAGCGAGTTGGCGAATCTTTCATTGGACCGCTGGGGCACTGTCGGCATGAAAATCGGGCTGAGTGACGTCGAAGGGCATGTACTGCACGGACTGCTGGAGGAGACCTCCGGGGACATCGTGATCAGGCTGGACCGGCAGGGGTTCATCATCCACGCGTCCGCCAACATAGCCGAATTGGGCCTCGATTGCTCCGCCGCGCTCCTGCTTCCCCACATTACCGACCTTGCGGAGCGCGACCATGCGCCCTTCCTTGGCGAACATGTTGCCGCCGCCCTGGCCGGGCGCGGACAGACAGGGTGGATCGAGTTCCCCGTGATCGCCTGCCCGGAGCGCGACACCTGCCGCGAGACGGGATGCCAGCGCTGGTATGCGCTCAGTCTCAAGCCGATGCTGGATGAGGCAGGGACGCCCGACGGGGCGCTGTGCCTGATGCGCTCGGTCCAGCAGCTGCGCAGCCTGGAAGGCGAGCTTCACGCCCGCGCGATTACCGATCCGCTCACCGGCCTTGCCAACCGCCAGGCCTTCTGTGCCAGTCTGCGGCGCCATCTCGCCCACGGCGGCGGGCAGATGATCGCGGTCTTCGCGGTCGACGGGATGCGCGCGCTGCTGATGCGCTACGGCCAGCGCACCGCCGACGAGGTGGTGTGGGGCTTTGCCAAGTTTCTCGAAACGATGGCCCTGCCGGGGCACGAGCTTGCCCAGCTCGATGGAGAGCGGTTCGCGGTGCTGCTTCCGGAGATGACCTCGCGCGGGGCGCGCGAATGGGCCGAGGACGTGGTCGCGACCTTCGCGGGCCTCGCCGCCCCGGCCTCGGCCAAGGCGCCGCAGCTGACCGCGAGCGCGGGTCTGGCGCGGGTCGAATGTACCGTCGACTGGACGCTGCGCGAAGCCGAACTTGGGCTGGTGCTGGCGCGAGCGGGCGGCGGGCGGCAGGTGGCTGTGGCCGGGCACCGCCGGGCAGCGTAATCCCGATTGGACTCGCGGTGCGGCGCAGGTAAACCCGCCTCGATGAGCCACATTGCCACCATCCTGCTGCTCGGTTCGGGCGAGCTGGGCCGCGAATTCGTCATCTCCGCCAAGCGCCTCGGGGCGCGGATGATCGCCTGCGATTCCTATGATGATGCCCCCGCGATGCAGGTGGCAGACGGCCGCGAGGTGTTCTCCATGCTCGACGGCGCGGCGCTGAGGGCGGCGGCGGAGAAGCACAGCCCCGACCTGATCGTCCCCGAAATCGAGGCGATCCGCACCGAGATACTCGCCGATCTGGAAGCCGAGGGCTTCACCATCGTCCCCTCGGCCCGCGCCGCGCAGCTGACCATGAACCGCGATGCGATCCGCGATCTGGCGGCGGGCGAATTGGGGCTGGTGACGTCGCAATACGACTATGCGGAAAGCTACGCCGAGGCGCAGGCCATCGCAGAACGCATCGGCTATCCGCTGGTAATGAAGCCGGTGATGTCCTCCTCGGGCAAGGGCCAGAGCAAGGTCGACACGCCCGAGGCGCTGGAAGCCGCGTGGCAATATGCGGTCGCCAACATGCGCGGCGACCGGGCCAGGGTGATTTGCGAGCAGTTCATCGCCTTCGACTACGAGATCACGCTGCTGACCGTGCGCCATGCAGGCGGCATCGCCTTCTGCCCTCCGATCGGCCACCGGCAGGAGCGCGGAGACTACCGCGAGAGCTGGCAACCCGCCGCCATGAGCCCTGCCGCGCTTGCAAAGGCGCAGGACATGGCCGCCAAGGTTGTCATGGCGCTGCAAGGCGATGGCCGCGGCTGGGGGCTCTACGGGGTGGAGTTCTTCGTTCGGGGCGAGGAGGTGATCTTCTCCGAGCTTTCCCCCCGCCCGCACGATACCGGCATGGTGACGCTCGCCTCGCAGGACCTGACCGAGTTCGACCTCCACGCCCGCGCGATCCTCGGGTTGCCGGTGCCGGAGAGCATCGCCGCGCGCCCTGCGGCCTCCGCCGTGATCCTTGCCGACCGTGACAGCGACGCCTTCGCTTTCGAGGGGCTGACCGACGCGCTCGCGCTGGGCGACACCGACGTGCGGATCTTCGGCAAGCCCGTTACCCGCCCTTACCGCCGCATGGGCGTGGCGCTGGCCCGCGCGGCCGACGCCCCCGCAGCGGTCGAGCTTGCCAAGCAGGCGGCGAGCGCGATGCAGATTGTCTATTCGCCGCCGGGCGACTAAGCGCGCCCTCCATGGAAACCTATCCCAAGACCGCCGCGCTCATGCAGCGCGGCACCGACTTCCTCGGCTGCGAGACCGCGATCCTGTGCGGCGCGATGAGCTGGGTGTCGGAGCGCAACCTCGTCGCCGCGATCAGCAACGCGGGCGGCTTCGGCGTGATCGCCTGCGGGGCGATGACCCCCGAGCTGCTCGACACCGAGATCGCCGCGACCAAGGCGCTCACCGACCGCCCCTTCGGCGTCAACCTCATCACCATGCACCCGGCGCTGTTCGATCTCATCGCAGTGTGCCGCAAGCATGGCGTGACCCACGTGGTGCTCGCGGGCGGCATCCCGCCCAAGGGCTCTGTCGAGGCGATCAAGGCCGATGACAGCGGCAGCAAGGTGATCTGCTTCGCGCCCACCCTCGCCCTCGCCAAGAAGTTGCTGCGCTCCGGGGCGGACGCGCTGGTGATCGAGGGGATGGAAGCGGGCGGCCATATCGGCCCGGTCTCCACCAGCGTGCTGGCGCAGGAAATCCTGCCCGAACTCGCGGCCGAGCACCTGATCTTCGTCGCCGGCGGCATCGGCCGGGGCGAGGCGATTGCCTCCTACCTCGAGATGGGCGCGGCCGGGGTCCAGCTCGGCACGCGCTTCGCCTGCGCGACCGAGAGCATCGCCCACCCCGATTTCAAGAAGGCCATCTTCCGCGCCTCGGCCCGCGAGGCGGTGGCTTCGGTGCAGGTCGACCCGCGCCTGCCGGTGATCCCGGTGCGCGCGCTCAAGAACAAGGGCACCGAGGAATTCACCGCCAAGCAGCGCGAAGTCGCGGCCCTGCTCGACGAAGGCGGGATCGACATGGCCGAGGCCCAGCTCCAGATCGAGCACTTCTGGGCCGGTGCCCTGCGCCGCGCCGTGATCGAGGGCGATGTCGAGAACGGCTCGGTCATGGCCGGGCAGTCGGTCGGCATGGTCACCAGGGAAGAACCCGCTGCCGACATCATCGCCGAGCTGATGGCACAGTGCGAGGCGGCGCTCGCCCGATAAGATGGCCGAGCCCCTCGTCCTCACCCTCGCCTGTTCCGACCGGCCCGGCATCACCGCGCGGGTCACCGGCTTCCTTTTCGAGCGGGGCGCGAACATCCTCGACGCGCAGCAATTCAACGACCGTGCGGAAAGCGGCGGGACCGACCGCTTCTTCATGCGCGTGGTCTTCGATCCCGACGGTTCGACCGCAGACGGGCTGCGCAACGATTTCGCCGCACTGGCGGACGAATTCGGGATGGAATGGAAGATGGCGCGCGAGGATCGCCCGCGCCGCACCATCATCATGGTCAGCAAGTTCGACCACTGCCTCGTCGACCTGATTTACCGCTGGCGCACGGGCGAGCTGGCCATCGATCCGGTGGCGATCGTCTCCAACCATCCCCGCGAAGCCGCAATCCGGGTGGATATCGGGGACATCCCCTTCCACCACATTCCCGTCACGCCCGAGACCAAGCCCTCCGCCGAGGCAAGCTTGCGCGCTCTGGCGGAGGAGACCGGTGCCGAGCTGGTGGTGCTGGCGCGCTACATGCAGGTCTTTTCGGACGAACTTTCTGCGCATTTCGCCGGGCGCGCGATTAACATCCACCATTCCTTCCTCCCCGGCTTCAAGGGCGCGCGGCCCTATCACCAGGCCCACGCGCGCGGGGTGAAGATCATCGGCGCGACGGCGCACTTCGTGACGGCCGATCTCGACGAAGGCCCGATCATCCACCAGGATGTCGAGCGCATCACCCATGCCGACAGCCCGGAGGATCTGGTGCGCAAGGGCCGCGACATCGAACGCCGCGTGCTCGCCGAGGCGGTGCGGCTGTTCGCGGCCGAGCGCGTGCTGATGAATGGCGGGCGCACGGTGGTGTTCCGCGGCTAGGCCGGAAGAAGCCGCTTTCACACTATGTTAAATGGTTAATGGCATTGCCGGGGCAAGGAGATCGTTCATGCCCGCACTGTCATGGGAAATTCTGCGCCTGATCGCGCTGGTGGTGGTTTTCTTGCCGGTGCTGGTCGTCAACCTGCGCACCGGGACGCTGCCGAACTGGGGCTCCCTCGCGGTGCTAGTGGCGGGAGTCGTGATCGGCCTGTTCCGGCCCGATCCGCTCGATCTTCCGTGGCTGTTCTGGATCGGCGGTCTGGTGACATGGCTCGCCCTGTTCGCCGCGATGCGGGCACCGGCGGGGCTGGTCAAGATCGGCATCGCCTTCCTGCCGTGGTTCGAAGGCCCGGGCGAATATCTCGCCTTCATCGTCATCGCGATGCTGATCGTCGGAATGGCGGGGGCGACGATGCGCTTCAAGACCGTGCCTTTCGCGCCTGGCCTGATGATCTCCGGCCTCGGCCTCTTCGCGGTCACCGCCGCGATGTGAGGCATCACGGGGCGGGCTGTGCGCCCGCTCATTTCGCGGATTGCGGTGCCGGGCGCGGCGGGGCATTCTGGCCTGCATGATCGTCCAGCGCCTCGACCATGTGAACATCATCACCGACCGGCTTGGCGAGACCGCGCGCTTCTATGCCGAACTGCTCGATCTCGAGGAGCGCGATGGCCCGCCGCCGCTGACGCCCGAGAACGCGCGGTGGATGTATGACGCGGGCGGGCAGGCGATCCTGCACCTCAACGCGGTGGATTGCCCGCGCACCTTCGAGCGCGCCGTGACGCCCGGCGCCGAAACCGGCGCGATCCATCATGTCGCACTGCGCTGCGGGGAATTCGAGGAAGTGAAGGCACGGCTCGATGCCCGCGGGGCGGATTACCGGGTCAACGACATCCCCGCGATCGGCCTGAGGCAGATCTTCACCGCCGATCCCAACAACGTGCTGCTCGAGCTGAACTTCTTCGCTAGCTAGCGCGGGAGATCGGTCGCCTGCACCTCGGTGCCTATGGCGTAGAGCCTGACCCCTGCCCCTGTCGGTACGGCCTGGAACTTGTTCGCCGCCCGCGCAATGGGCACGCGCTCCCACGTCTGGCCGCCGTCCTTCGTCGCGAAGCCGCCAGCGGCAGTGCCGACGAAGCCGACGTCCTTCGAGACGAAGCCGATGCCGAACTGGCGCGCGGTCTTGTCCTGCGCCATTTCTATCTCGCGCCAGGTCTTGCCTCTGTCGTCGCTGCGGATGACGAGCTGGGTGGCGCGTTCGGGATCGTAGGACTGTACGGTAGCGTAGCCGGTGGCGCCGCCTTCGGGAAAGCTGGCCTTCCAGATCAGCTCGAAGGGGCGGCCCGAGCGGTAGACCTCCTTCCACGTTTTGCCGCCATCCTCGGTGCGCAGCACCAGCCCCTCGGCCTGCGCCGGATCGGGATGGGTGGCGGCAAAGACGAGGCCGGTCATTTCGTCGAAGAACTTGATGTCGAGGATCATTCCTGCGTGCGGCGTCATGTCGATCACGCTCCACGTCTCGCCCCCGTCGACCGAGCGCAGGATGCCGGTCGGCCCGCCGACCCTGCCGGCGGCATGGATCACCGTGCGCGGTTGCAACTCGCCCTGATAGATGCGGCGGGTATGCAGGATGTCGATCGCACAGACGCCCTTGATGGTCGCCGCGCCGGTATCGACCGCCTCCCATGTCCGCCCGCCGTCGCGGGTGCGATAGAGCGGGGTCGTGTCGGTGACGCCGGGGTAGTAATCGGTGCCGATGTTGCCGATGAAGCCGTTCATCCGGTCGACGAAGCCGACCGCGCGCACGAACGTGCCGGGGCGGCTGGCGACCTTCTCCCACGTCGCGCCGCCGTCCCTGGTGGCGAAGAGATCGCCCGCGCCGGTGCCGTACCAGCCGTGGTCCGCATCGACGAAGCTGACCGAGTCCCGTTTGCCGCGATAGGCCTCGGTCGTGAATGTGCGCCATTCGCCCGCCTGAGCAGGCGCGGCGGTGGATGCGGGCGCGGGGGCCTGCTCGGCGGCAAGCGGTGCGGTGATGGCCAGCGCGGCGAGCGCGGCGGCGATACGTGTTGTCATGGCGTGCGCCCCCTGTGGCCGGGCGCTATCGGCGGGCGATTTTCTTCCCCGCCTCCAGCGCCTTGTCTTCGTTGGCGCGCTTGATGACATAGGCGCGGATCGCCTCTATCTCGTCTTTCGACAAAGAGCCCTTGAAGCTCGCCATACCGTTGTCCTTGAGCGCGCCGCCCTCGACCACCGCGTTCCACGCCTGCGCGCTTTCGAGTGATCCGGCGCGGCGCAGGTCCGGGAGCACGGTCGAGCCGACCGCGCCCGGCGCGTGGCAGACGGCGCAGTAGCGGCCGTACTTGGCCTGCCCGACGGCGATGACCTCCGGCGCGGCGGTGCTTGGCGGCGGGTCGAGGGGCAGGTCGGCGAGCGCGGGCTCGGGCGGCAGCTTGGCGGTGCCGCCGAGCTTGAAGACGAGCAGGCGCGAGATGTTCCGCACCGGCGCCTTGCGCGCGATGATGTCGCCATCGACCGACAGGGCATAGGCCCCGCCCCAGCCGGCCAGCACGGCGACATATTGCTCGCCATTGACAGTGTAGGTGATCGGCGGCGCCACCACGCCGGTCTGGGCGGCGAAGCTCCACAGCTTCTTGCCGGTGCCAGCATCATAGGCGTTGAATTCGCTCCCTGTGGTGCCCTGGAAGACGAGGCCGCCGCCGGTCGCCAGCAGCCCGCCGTTCCACGGCCCCGGGTGCTCGACCGTCCAGCGCGCCTTCTGCGCCACCGGGTCCCATGCCACCAGCATCCCCCGCAGCGTGCCCGCGACCTGCTTGCGGAAGCCCCCGTTGGGCGGCAGGTCGCCCGCGCCGAGGTTGAACCCGACATTGAAGCCGCGTGCGCGATCGGGCTTCCAGTTGGCCTCGGGGGCATACATCATCCCCGCCTCGAAGGCCGGGATGTAGACGAGGTTCTCGGTCGGGCTGTAGGCCATCGGGTGCCAGTTGTGGCCGCCCAGCGCGCCGGGGGTGACAAGCGCAGGCTTGCCGGTCTTGTCGACACGTGTTTCCGGGTTCTCGATCGGTCGGCCCGTCTTGGGGTCGATGCCGGTCGCCCAGTTGACCGTCACATAGGGTTTGGCGCTGATGAACTGCCCCGTCTCGCGGTCGATCACGTAGAAGAAGCCGTTCTTGGGGGCCTGCATCAGCACCTTCCGGGGCTTCCCGTCGATCTCCATGTCGGCGAGCATGATGTGCTGGGTGGCGGTGAAGTCCCAGGTCTCACCGGGCGTGGTCTGGTAGTGCCAGACATACTCGCCCGTCGAAGGGCGGATCGCGACGATGCTGGAGAGGTAGAGGTTGTCCCCCTCCCCTGTCCCGTCCTTGCCGGGCGAGCGGTAGGCGCGATTCCACGGACTGCCGTTGCCGACCCCGATATAGAGCAGGTCGAGATCGGGATCGTAGGCCATCGAATCCCACACCGTCCCCCCGCCGCCGATCGCGTCATTGGCGCCGAGGACGTCCATGTTCCATGTGGCCGCCGCCTTCTTGAGATGCGCCGGCGCGTCCTCGCCCGGCCCGCCTTCGGGGACGGTGTAGAACTTCCAGAGCTGCTCCCCGTCCTCGGCATCATAGGCCGCGACAAAGCCGCGCACCCCGAACTCCGCGCCCCCGTTGCCGATGATCACCTTGCCGTCGATCACCCGCGGCGCGCCGGTGATGGTGTAGCTCTTGGACTGGTCGACGGTGACCGTCTCCCACGCCACCTTGCCGCTCTCGCGGTCGAGCGCGATCAGGCGGCCATCGAGGGTGCCGAAGAACAGCTTGTCGCCCCAGGCCGCAAGCCCGCGGTTCACGACATCGCAGCACGCCTTGACCGCGGTCTCGCCGGGAACCTGCGGGTCATACTCCCACAGCTTCTCGCCCGTGGTCGCATCGAAGGCCTTTACCTTGCTCCAGGCCGTGGTGAGATAGAGCCTCCCGTCGATGACGAGCGGCGTCGCCTCCTGCCCGCGGCCGGTGTCCATGTCGGCATACCAGGCCAGGCCTAGCTGGCCGACATTCTCCCGGTTGATACCCTCCAGCGGGGAATAGCGCTGTTCGGAATAGGTGCGCCCGTGGCTGATCCAGTTGGCGGCATCGCCGTCGGCCGACACCAGCATCGCGGCGGTGATCCCCTCGCCGCTCCCGTCTTCACCGAAAATCTGGCTGCAATTGGCCAGCGTGCCTGCTGACAGCAACAGCGCAGCCCCCAGCGCCCATCGCTTGAATTCCATCGATCCCGCTCTCCCCTGAGGCCTTGCACCGGCCTCTTTTGTCGCATGTTGCCGCGCACAGAACGGCTTGTCCATTCCCGCTTGTGGATCGCGCCCGCCCGGGCCAGAACCGGCAGCGCGGCGAGGGATGCGCGAGAGGAGTATTTCGATGTGCGATGAAAGCAAGCTGGCCGAATGGGCGCGGGCGACTGTCAGCCGCCGCCAGTTCGGCGCGCTCACCGGCGCGGCGGCGCTGGCCGCCTGCGCGAGCGGTGAAAGCGAGAGCCTGGCCCAGCCCCTCCCCGGCCTCAAGGAGCGCGGTGTCAATTTCGAGACCGCCGGTGGCCGGATGGACGGTTTTCTCGTCCAGCCCGAAAGCGGCACCCATCCCGCGGTGATCCTGTGGCCGGACATTGCCGGCATCCGCGAGGCCAAGCGCAACATCGCCCGCAAGCTGGCGGGCGCCGGTTACGCGGTGCTGGTGGTGAACCCCTATTACCGCGACGTCACCGGCGAACAGTTTGCCGATTTCGCCGCCTTCATTGCGCAAGGCGGCTTCCAGAAGGTCGGTCCGTGGCGCGGCAAGCTCAATGCCGAGACGATCATGCGCGACGCCAAGGCGATCACCGACTGGCTCGACCGGCAGGAGGGCGTCGATCAGGCGCGCGGGATCGGGACGCAGGGCTATTGCATGGGCGGACCCTTCACTGTCTGGAGCGCGGCCGCCGTGCCTTCGCGCATCAAGGCGGCGGCGAGCTTCCACGGTGGCGGGCTGGTGCGCGCCGATGCCCCGATGAGCCCGCACAAGGTCCTCGGCGAAGTCGATGCCGCACTGCTGATCGCTGTGGCGCAGGACGATGACGCCAAGGCCCCCGCCGACAAGACCACCTTTGCCGAGGCCGCCAAGGCCGCCGATGTCGACGCGATCGTCACCGTTTATCCCGGCAATCACGGCTGGATGGTGTCCGACAGCCCCGCCTACGACGCCACCGCCGCCGCTCGCGGCGAGGCGGACCTCAAGGCGCTCTACGCGAGGGCACTGGCCTAATTCCCGCCCCGGTCCTCTCGCCCGTTCGAGCGGGACGGGCGGAGGGTCGGACTCCCGTGACAAGGCAGATTGACTCGGGTCGGCGAAGCGCATAGGTCATGTGATAAAGTTTCATGGCTCTCGCCATGCGACGTTCCCATCCATTTCGTCCGGACCTGTCATGACCAAGAGCCGTGCCCTGCTGGCGCTCACGCTTTCGGGTGCCGCGCTTCCCTTCATCCATGCCCCGCTCGCTGCGGAAGACAGCGCCGACAATGCCAGCGAAAGCGAAACCCAGGGCAACATCCTGATCACCGCCACCCGCCCGGCCTATCGCGGCGAGTTCGAGCCCCTCGAGGTACCGCAGGCCGAGCAGGTGATCGGCCCGCAGCAGCTGCGCGACATCAACGCGCTCGACCTCAATTCCGCGCTCGACCTGGCGGCCTCGGTCGCGCGGCAGAACAATTTCGGCGGTCTGTGGAACAGCTTCGCCGTGCGCGGCTTCGTGGGCGACGAGAACCTGCCGAGCAACTACCTCGTCAACGGCTTCAATGCCGGGCGCGGTTTCGCCGGACCGCGCGACCTTTCCGGGATCGAGGCGGTCGAGATCCTGAAAGGCCCGCGCGCCGCGCTGTTCGGGCGCGGCGAGCCGGGGGGCACGGTCAACCTCGTAACCAAGCGCCCCCGCTTCGAGAGTGCGGGCGAGATCCGCCTGCTTGCCGGCTCCTTCGACACCTACCGCGCCGATGCCGACCTCCAGACCACGCTGGGCGATGCCGTCGGCGTGCGCTTCGCCGGGTTCTACGAGGACGCAGGCTCTTTCCGCGACACGGTCGAGACCGAGCGTTACGGCTTCATGCCCTCGGTCGCGGTGAAGCTCGGCGAGGCAACCCGGATCGTCTACGAGCTCGAATATGCCCGTCAGGAAATCCCCTTCGACCGCGGCGTCGTGGCGGTGAACGGCCAGCTCGGCGTGATCCCGCGCAGCCGCTTTCTTGGCGAGCCCGGCGAAGGGCCGAACGTCGCAGAGGTGCTCGGCCACCAGATCGAGCTGCAGCACGATTTCAACGACAACTGGAGCGCGCTCGTCGGGGTGAACTACCGCGACACCTCGCTCCTCGGCACCTCGACCGAGGCCGAGCTGACCGGCAGTCGGCAGCGCCTGCTGCGCGACGGGCGCACCCTCACCCGCCAACGCCGCCTGCGCGATTACGACGCGACCTATTTCGTCGCCCGCGCCGAATTGGCGGGCAACTTCACCACCGGCGATGTCACTCACCGCGTGCTGATCGGCGCGGATACCGACCGCATCGGGAACGATCAGGTGTTCCTGCGGGCGCGCGGGCCGACGCTGGCGAGCAACCCGACCGAGCAGCAGCTTCAGGCGATCGACATCTTCAACCCCGTCTACGGCAGCTTCCCGCTCGCGACCCTGGCCCCGCTCACCAATCAGGTCGAGGTGCAGAAGGCGACCGGCGTCTATGCCCAGTATCAGGTCGGTATCTCCGAGACCTTCGAACTGCGCATCGGCGGGCGTTATGACGATTACGACCAGCGCCTCACCAACCGTGCCAACGGGCGGGTGCGCGAGGCGGGCGAGAACCGCTTCAGCCCGCAGGTCGGCGCGGTGTGGCGGGCGACCCCCGAGATCTCGCTCTACGCCACCTATGGCGAAAACTTCCGCCCGCTTTCGGGCGCGGATTTCGCGGGCAATCCCTTCGATCCCAACCTGTCGGAAAGCCTCGAGAGCGGGATCAAGTATGCCGCCGCCAGCGGCCGGCTGACCGCCACGGCGAGCGTCTTCTCGATCCAGCAGGGCAACATCCTCGTCGCCGACCCGGTCAATGCCGGCTTCACTGTCGCGGGCGGCGAGGCGCAGAGCCGCGGCTTTGAATTCGACCTCGAGGGCGAGCTCGCCCCCGGCCTCGATCTGTGGGTGTCCTATGCCTATGTCGACGCCGAGATCGAGAACGACGTCGCCGACCCCGACTTCGGCAAGCTCATCCGCGCCGGGGACCGGCTGCTCAACATCCCCGAACACACGCTCAACATTCAGCTCGCCTACTCGACGGAAGTGGCCGGCCGCGACGTGCGCCTCGGCGGCGGGGTGCTGCACGTCAGCGAGCGGCTGGGCGAGGTCGGCACGACCTTCGAACTGCCCGACTACACCCTCGCCCGCCTGTTCGCGGAAGCCGAGCTGACCGAAGGCATGCGGCTGCGAGTGGATGTCGACAACCTGTTCGACACCACCTGGTACAGCAATTCCTTCTCGGAACTCTGGGTGCAGCCCGGCACGCCGCGCAACGCCCGCGTCACCGCCAGCTTCGCCTTCTGACCCCGCCCGGAGAACCGCCGATGCCGCCTGCTCTTGAAGCGCGTTCGCTTTCGCTGGTCCGCGACGGGACCACCGTTCTGAACGACGTCTCCTTCGCCGTCGCCCCGGGCGAGGTCTATGCCCTGCTCGGCGGCAACGGCGCGGGCAAGTCGACGACGCTGCTGACCTTCCTCGGCTTCCTTTCCCCATCGGGCGGCGAGGTACTGGTTGCGGGTCGCCCGGTCACGCAGGATGTCGAGGCGGCGCGCGGCGCCATCGCCTACCTGCCCGAGGCCGCCGCGCTCTACGGCCATCTCGATGCCTACGAGAACCTCGGCTATTTCCTCGATCTGGCCGGGCGCCGGGTCGACCGCGCCGCGATGGACGCCGCGCTCGACCAGGTCGCGCTCCCGGTCGAGGCGCGCGGGCGGCGGATGCAGTCCTACTCCAAAGGGATGCGGCAGAAGACCGCGATCGCGCTCGCCCTGCTGCGCGACACCCCGATCCTGCTGCTCGACGAGCCGACCTCGGGCCTCGATCCGGTGGCAATCGACGAATTCCACGCGATGGTGAAGGCGCTGGCGGCAGCGGGGCGCACGGTGCTGATGGTGACGCATGACGTCTATGGCGCGTGCCAGGTCGCCGACCGCGTCGGGTTGCTGCGCGGCGGGCGGCTGGTGGGAAGCTTCGAGGCGGCGCAGGGCGGGCGGATCGACACCGAGACCGTCCACGTCGCCTTTGCCGCGCGCGAGGCGGCATGAGCGCGCCGCTGCGCATCGCCCGCGAGGAATGGCGGCTGTGGGCGCGTTCGAGGGTGGTGCTGGTCGCCGCGCTGATCGTCGCCGTGCTGCTCGCCGCGACCAGCGTGTTGACCGCGCTGCGCCTTGCCGAGGAGGCCGAGCGCCGCAAGGCGCGGCAGGCGAGTGCCGAGGAGACCTTCTTCGCCCAGCCCGACCGCCATCCGCACCGGATGGTCCATTACGGCCACTACGCCTTCCGCACGCCCCCGCCGCTCGCCGCCTTCGATCCGGGGG
>ERZ1066121.1040-NODE-1040-length-22406-cov-7.616482_pt1 | contig 22406 bp, 16 predicted proteins | sample MGYA00382768_ERZ1066121 | MGnify/ENA primary metagenome ERZ1066121 (study PRJEB33369, sample SAMEA5778351) | biofilm metagenome | biome: Industrial cooling water; feature: Water cooling tower basin; material: Biofilm | place: United Arab Emirates | collected...
CCCGCTCCACCGAGCAACAGGACTGGCCTGCATTGCTGAATCCGCCGCTGACGAAGTGCTTGGCAGTGGCGTCTATATCGGCATCCTCCGCCACATAGGCCGGATCGCTGCCTCCCAGCTCCAAATGCTCGTACACCAGCTGTGACGAGGCGGCACGTCGGACTTCAAACCCGCCCCGTGTCGAGCCGATGAAGAACAGGCCGCGCACCAAACCACTTGCAAGTACGCGTTCGGCTTGCCCGTGTGTCAATTGAATGGCCTGAAAAACGCCATGGGGCAGCGAGGCCTCGATCGCACATTCCTGAAGGAGCGCACCGATACGTGCTACCTGAGGAGCATGCTTGAACAGGACAACATTGCCGGCCACTAGCGGGGCGATGATCTCACTGGCAGCCATCCCCATCGGATAGTTCCAAGCGCAGATGCTCAGGCATAGGCCGTAAGGCTCGTGACACAGCAGTCGCTGCTCGTGATCGGTGCCGGGCAGGCGTTCGTCCGTCAGCGCGCGCTCGGCATCCGACAAGTAGAAATTAGCGAGATCGACAAACACCTCGGTTTCATTGGCAAGGTGAAGCGGACGGCCCATCTGCCAGCTGATCAGTTGCGCGAACTGGTCGGCTCTTCTCTCGACGGCTTCGACGAAGGGCCGAATCGTACTGATGCGCTGCTCGACCGCCGTTGCTGCCCAGGCGCCGCGCGCCTGCGACGCTGCGACGAGCGCGGCGTCCACGGCTGCGTCGTCGGCATATGCACCCTGCCAATAGACCGATCCGTCTACAGGGCTGATGATCTCAAGGCGCTCTTGCATCGATTCCTCGCTGTTGCAAATGAATGGTCTATCTACTAATCCATTAAACAGGTCGGTGGAAAGCCGGTTTTTCATTTCGGGCATGTTCGCAAGGCGAATGCAAAAGGAGGGCGTAGAATGGGTCGACATCAAGGACGCGTGGCGTTTGTGGGTGGTGCGGCAGGCGGCATGGGTTTGCAGATCTGCGCTGACCTTCTTGCCGAAGGGGCATTGGTGATCGGGACCGACGTCGCTGAGGAGCCCGCACTCTTCAGCGAGCATGCCGACCGGGCGGGCTATCTGCGCGGCGATCTTACGGTCGAAAGCTTCGTGGCCAGTGCCATCCAAGAGGCGGTCCGGCGCTTCGGGGCCCTGAATTATGTCGTCAATGCAGCGGGTGTTTTGTGGTTCGATCGCGACCGCTCGCTTCTCGACATCGAAGAAGAGGTGTGGGATCGCGTCCTTGCAATCAACCTAAAGTCGGCCTTGTGGGCATGCCGTCATGCGGTGCCTCATCTCAGAGCGGCTGGCGGCGGATCGATTGTCCATATTTCGTCCGTCGATGCACTCGGCGGAGACTCGGCGCCGCAGGAGGCGTACGGCGCCTCCAAAGCCGCCATGCTGCGTCTTTCCAAGTCCGTCGCGGTGCAATTTGCGCAAGACAAGATTCGTTCGAATGTCGTTATGCCAGGAAGCACGCGCACGCCAATGCAGGCTCGGTTCGACCAGAACCCGGACATGGTAAAGGCGATTGAGGATTATGTGCCGCTCGGTCGGTTGGGGACAGCCCGGGATCAGTCGGCTGCCTGCCTTTTCCTTCTATCGGACGAGGCTAGCTACATAACCGGTGTCGAACTGCCCGTCGACGGCGGCATTCTGGCGTTGGTTTGATCCGTCCGGCATGAGCCTGCTTCGCTATGGTCGGCATGACAACTGAGGCTGCGCCCCGTTGGTGGGCGCGGCCCAAAGCTGACCTGCTGGTCGTCTGCGATCATGCTTCGAACTGGATACCACCGGCATTGGGTGGTCTCGGTCTCGGCGCGCCCGCACTGAACTCACATGATGCCTGGGACATTGGGGCGCTTGCGCTTGCTCAAGCCTTATCGCAGCGATTGCAGGCAGATCTGCTTGCCTCGCCGGTGTCGCGCCTCGTGATAGACTGCAATCGCTCTCCGAGCTCTCCCTATCTCATTCCGCTCTCTGCCGATGATCAGGCCATCCCGGGAAACGCGTCGCTCGACGCTGCCGAGGTGGCACATCGGCTTGCCGCATTCCATCAACCTTATCATCGCGCGATCGCGTCATGGCTCGAAGCGCGCGGGCTGTCGGCAAAGGCGCTGATCTCAGTTCATTCGTTTACACCGACTTTCGGACGCGAGTCGCGCCCATGGCTGTGTGGTCTACTGCATGATGAAGATGAGCTGTCGCTCCGTCTTCTCGGCGCGCTTCGCGACGAACTCGGCGATGCCGTGGGCGATAATCAGCCTTACGGGCCTCATCCTGACTATGATCATACTGTCCCTGAGCATGCGTACATGCGCAATCTGCCAGCCGTACTCATCGAGGTCCGCAATGATCAGTTATGTGACACTGCAGTGATATCGCTCTGGGCTGACCGGCTGGCGAAGGGCTTGATGATGGCACTAAACGAGCGTGGGCAAGGTCAGACCTCGACCAGATAGCGCGACCGCTCCCAGTCACTGACACTGCGAGAGGCCTGATCGACCTCCCAGCCGATCAACCTTGCATAGAATTCAACAACGGTCTCGCCGAAAGCTTTCCGCGCGTCGGCGGACATCGCAAACCGTTCCACCGCGTTGCGCAAATCATGCGGCAGAGGCGCGCGCCAAGATGGTTCAGGCAGTGACAAATCGCGTTCGATTCCCGTAAGTCCACCGGCGAGAATGGCACCAAAGGCAAGATACGGATTCATGTCCGCGCCGGGTATCCGGTTCTCGACCCGCCTATTTGGTCCCGACCCGATGACGCGGAGCGCCGAGGTGCGGTCATCGAGACTCCAACTGCTCTCGGTCGGTGCCAGCGCGCCGCCGTTCAAGCGCTTGTAGGCGTTCGTCGTGGGGGTGAAGAAGGCGCAAAAGTCGCCGGATGTCGTGCAAAGCCCTGCCAAAAACCTGGCCAGCATTGGCGGCAGGCCACTTGCCGGGTCGGTGCCCGTCGCCCGTGATTTGCCGTCGGCGTCCTGCAGCGAGCAGTGAACATGGCCGCCACTTCCGTCGTCATACTCGGACAATTTGGGTATGAAAGTCGCGACCAACCCGTTTCTGCGGGCAATCTCCTTGACGCTGTATTTGTAAAGCGCATGCCGATCCGCCATCACTAGCGGCTCGGCATGTCCAATCACAATCTCGTATTGCCCGCGCCCCCCTTCAGATTTGGAGTACTCGACATCAATGCTAAGGTCCGTGAGAGCTTGCCGCATCTGACGTATGACCGGCTCGTGGCGCGAGGCGCGCAGCAGGTGATTGTCCGGGCAGTGCTCTGCGGCGTTGATGCGGAGGCGTTCGTGCGAAGAGGGGCCGCCGTCTGGGCCGGGTTCGAGCAAATAGAACTCAAGCTCGGATGCCATCCGCGCATTGAGGCCGACATGGTGCAAGCGTGCAATTTGGGTCTTTAGGATGGTGCGCGGCGCAATCTCGATCAGCGTACGGTCGCTTAAGGCCGCGTCACAGATGACGATGGCTTCATTACGTGCCCAAGGCAACTGCCGCGCGGTTTCCCAATCGGGCATCAAGAGAATATCGCCGTGTCCAGAGGCAAGCGTGCCCGAAAGCTCCGGGATCAGACCCATGCGCGCGTCGCAGGCGAGAACGAGTTCGCTGATGCGGATTTCCATATCGGGGTGACTGCGAACATGGGCCGCGTCATACCGTTTGCCCATGAGGCGACCGTAAGCGTCCGGAAGCGCAAAGCACACCGTGTCCACCTCCGCCTGCTGGATGTCGTCTGGCAAGCGATTGGTCAGCACGATAAACCCCCACATTGATGCTTATCGACAATGGTCTATTCAAAGAACCTTTGCAAGCTTTCAGCTTATGGTTATCGTGCTTACGTTGGCAGGCTCTGGCGGGTATAGCAGCAATAGCCGCAACAAGAGGCCAGCCCCAATGGTGTTTTCCCCGCTCAATCGTCTTTCCGCAACCGATACGGTGATGAACGCGGTCCGTGACGCCATCCTGACCGGGCGCTTCCTCCCGGGGGACCGCCTCCCCAGTGAGCGCGAACTGGCGGATTCGCTGTCGGTTTCCCGCACCTCAGTTCGCAGCGCGATCGGTTTGTTGCGCGCAGAGGGTTATCTCGTCAGTGAACGTGGCGCTTATGGAGGTCATAGGGTTGCATCCCTGAAGATGCCGGCGCGGCAGGCCATGCAAGATGCGAAGCGCCGGATTGAAGAATATCATCATCTCATGGATTTCCGCGATGCCATTGAATGCGCGTCGGCGCGCGCGGCCGCCGCGCACCGCACGCGCAGTGACATCCTAAAGATCAAGACGGCGCTGCGTGATCTCAAAAGGAGCGCAGACCCCTTTCGATTCAAGAAGGCAGACAGCGACTTTCATCTCGCTGTGGCCGAGGCCAGTCGAAACCCGTTCTTCGTGCGGGCGATTGCGGATACGCGCGCAAGAGTATTCCTCCTCGTCGGCGATTTTGACGACGTCGTGCTCGAAACCACTTACGAAGCACATGCAGCAGTAGCCAAGGCGATTGAGGCTCGGGCACCGGATGAGGCTGAAGCGGCTATGCGAGCGCATATCGCCTACAGCCGCGATGAGCTGATCGCTGGACCGAGCGGTGCTCTCGACGCCGCTGTGTTTGCCGAGGCACCAGTTCTAACCTGACTTTTCAAGCAGGATCGGCTGAGGAGGCTCTTGCGCTCTCATCAAAAATGCTATTGGTATATAAAAAAGCCCAATAGCGGAGTCCCAGGTGAGTTTTCATGTCTGCCAATCTCTGCGTCGGGCCGCAGCCATAGCTGGCACCGCGACAGCCATAGTTGATGGCGATCTGCGGCTGAGTTGGGCTGCCTTCTTTCAACAGGTTCAAGCGGCTGCAAGCGGGCTGCGAGCAAGCGGTGTGCGACCAGGGGACCGAGTGGCTATTGCCGTCCCGAGTGGCTTTAGCTACCTCACCCTCTATTTTGCTGTTCCCTGGGTTGGCGCTGTGCTGGTGCCTCTCAATACGCGCTGGACGGCGCACGAGATCGCGCAAGCGCTTGACGACTGCGATCCGACGCTCATCATCGTCAGCCAAGAGGTGGAAGCGGCCGAGCACGCTCTTGCCATGGCAAATGTGCCATCGCGCGTCGTCTGGCTTTCCGAGGATGGGGGTCTTGGTGCCCTCGATCGTCTAAATGGACGCGAGGAGTTCTTGGCGTTTTGCGCGGACGGCGACGATCCTGCGGCAATCTTCTATACAGGAGGCACCACCGGGGGGTTAAAAGGTGCTGTCCTCAGTCACAACAATCTTTGCATCAATGCACTGAACACGCTCTGGTATCTCGGTCTGGATGACACGAGTGTCCATCTGCACTGCGGCCCGCTGTTTCATCTGGCGTCAGGAGCGCGGGTTTACACCTCGACCTTTGCAGCGGCGCGGCAGGTGATCCTTCCGCGTTTTGAGCCGTCTGCCGTGCTCGAAACGGTGGAGCGCGAGAAGGTCACTTCGCTCGTACTAGTACCGACGATGGTTCGCATGCTTCTAGACGAGCAGGCCCGGGCACGCCGCGATCTGTCTTCGCTCCGCATAGTTACCTATGGCGCAGCACCCATGCCGCCCGCGCTTCTGCGCGAGCTCATGGCTGCGCTGCCGGATTGCGGTTTTGCCAACGGCTACGGGATGACGGAACTCTCGCCGACGGCAACGGCTTTTACGCCGGCAGACCATCGGCGTTGGCCGCAAAAGCTTGGATCCGTGGGCCGCCCGGTGCCGGGCGTCGAGATTGAGATCCTCGATGCCAACGGGCAACATGTGCGCTGCGGCGCGCCAGGGGAAATCGCGGTGCGCGGGCCGACCGTCATGCTTGGTTACTGGAAGCAACCCGAGCTTTCGGCCAGCGCCCTCCGGGGCGGCCGAATGAACACCGGCGATGTCGGGTTTCTTGATGATGATGGCTATCTGTATCTGGTTGACCGCCTGAAAGACATGATCATCTCGGGCGGAGAGAATGTCTATTCGGTCGAGGTGGAAGCGGCCCTTGCTGATCATCCGGATGTCTCCGAATGCGCGGTGATCGGGCTTTGCGATATCGTGTGGGGCGAGCGCGTTCACGCGATCGTTGTGCCGCGGTCGGGTACCAGCCCGTCCGAGTCCGAAATCATTCGTTTTCTGCGCTCACGTCTCGCAGCCTACAAGGTCCCACGAACCGTCGAACTGATGCCCGACGGACTGCCCAAGACGGCGCAGAACAAGATCGACAAGCGAAAGCTGCGCGATTGCGCATGCCAGGATCAGCTTGGTGAATGAGGAACGAGACATGAGCGACAATCCATTCGTCGAATGGTTCAAGAGGGAATATGCCAAGTTCGACCACCATCACCAGGAGGGCGCGGTTCGCCGTAATCAGAACTTCACCGCAACCTTCACCCACTGGTACGAAGCCCCTTCCGGCGACAGCAGCAGACCTGATCTCTGGTGCTACACCGATCGGCTCTCCTATGCGCCCGGCGACATTGTCAGCTTTCACCTAAGCGGAAGCGTTTCTGCCTGCTCGTTGACTGTAGTGAGGGACGGTGCCGACCCAACCGAAGTGCATGTTATCGACCATTTGGCGATTGAATGTCACCCAACCCCGCCAGATGCCTATGCCGTAGGGTGCGGCTGGCCGGTGGCAGCAACCTGGCAGGTCCCTGACGATCTGCCGAGCGGCTTTTACCTGGTCATCGCCCGCTCCGAAGGCGCATGGCGGCCGATCGAGCAGCATCACGGATTTGTCGTGCGGGCCGCGCCTGACAAGGCTATGTCGAGGACGCTCCTCATCTGCGCCACCAGTACATGGATTGCGTACAATGATTGGGGTGGGGCAAATGCTTACGAAGGGATTGCCGGCGACAACGGCGACCGGTTTTCGCCGGTGCTCAGTATCGAGCGGCCCTTCGCCCGCGGCCTCATTTGGCTACCGGCTGGTGCCCCGCGCTTTTCGGCAGATGGGCCATTGCGCCCCGGCGATACGCCGCGCTACCCTAGCTTCGAGTACGGTTTCGCCAATGGTTTCGCAAAATATTTTGCGGCCGCCGGGTGGGCACAGTTCGAGCGACACTTCGTCATCTGGGCCGAACAAAATGGCTACCAGCTCGACTATGCGACCCAGCACGACCTTCACTACACGCCGGAAATCTTGGCAAGCTATGATGCGGTCGTCATCGTCGGTCATGACGAGTATTGGACGTGGGAGATGCGCGACGCCGTTGAGCGCTATGTCGAAGACGGCGGAAAGCTCGCCCGGTTTGCTGGAAATTTCCTGTGGCAAGTCCGTCTCGAAGATGAAGGCCGTCGTCAGATCTGCTATAAATGGGATGCGCATGACTGCGATCCTGTAAGGACGCTGGAAGACGTCAGCCGCCTTACTTCCTCATGGGACGACCCATTCGTCGGGAGGCCGGCGGTATCTACGATGGGGCTTTCCAGTTCAAAGGGCGGCTATGTTCGCGTCGGGTGCTGCAATCCGCGCTGGCCCGGAGGATATGTCGTCTATAGGCCTGAACATTGGGCCTTTGCACAAACCGACCTCTATTATGGGGACATGTTCGGCCAGGATGCCAGAATATTCTCTTACGAGGTTGATGGTGCCGACTATGAAATGCGCGACGGAAGGCCATTTCCGGTGCCTGGCGACGGGCCCGAAATCCTGGACATCCTCGCAATGGGGCCGGCAACGAGCTATGAGGATGACCACCAAAACCCCGGCGCAGTGCTGTTTATTGCGAAGGCCGACGTCGCATTCAAGGCTCTCGCGAAGTTCGGCGACACTTCGCCTGAAACGCTACGACGGGCAGGATCAGGTGTCGGGATGATGGCTCATTTTGCCAAAGGTCAAGGCGAGGTTTTCAACGCCGGCTCTTGCGAATGGGTTGTCGGCCTACAGCACGGGGACTTTTACACCGCCCAAGTGACGCGCAACGTGCTCGACCGTTTTTTGCTCCCAAATAGCTTATCGAATGAAAACAAGGCATAAACTCAGCAAAGCTACACGATTTAAATGGCTTGAAAATTATGCCAATGACCGATAGCGTCCTGACGCTGCGGCAATGTACCGGCAGCGCAAACGGCGCCTTGGGAGGGGCTTCAGGACGATGCGCTATTCGAATGTCATTAGAGTCTCGGTCAGCGCTGCTGTGCTGTCATGGGCGATGTTGGCCAATTCTGCTTCAGCACAGGAGGTTCGCGCAGAGCAGGAGGCCAGCACGGAGCCCGAAGCCCCCACTGGCGAAATCCAGGTTACTGCTTCGCGGCGCGCGACCTCGGTGCTTGACGTTCCTTATAACATCTCGGCATTCGGCGGCGCGGAGCTCGAACGGTCCGGTATCGACAGCATCGCCGATCTGGCGCGCTTCGCGCCTGGCGTAAGCTTTATTGATCGTGGCGAGCGCGCCGGCGGTACGAACAACGCCCTCATCATCCGCGGCCTGAATTCCAACCCCGCTGATCAGGGTGACCAGCCCTATGTCGCGGCGCCGACGGTTTCGACATATGTTGGCGAGACACCCTTGTTCGTGAATCTCCGGCTGCGCGACATCGACCGGGTCGAGGTATTGCGGGGTCCACAGAGCACTCTTTATGGTGCTGGCTCCGTGGGGGGGGCGATCAGGTTTATTTTCAATCGGCCCGACCCGGATGCGTTGGAGATCAGTACCTCGGCCACCGGCTCCCACACCCGTCATTCTGATTCCTTCAACGGCGCAGGCGACCTGCTTCTCAACCTTCCGTTGACGAGCAATCTCGCTATTCGCGCATTTGGCGGCTACGAGCGCAAAGCTGGATTCATCGATGCCGAGCAGCTTCATGTTCTTGACGCGAACGGTGTTCCGGCGCTTGCCGTACCTGGCGACATCGTGGCCAGCCCGCTGGTTACCCGCCGCGTTGAGGACGTGAACTTCGCTGAGTCGATCTTCGGCCGCATAGCGCTTGGCTGGGAACCCTCGGATTCAGTGAGAATTGAGGCGGCCTACATGCGTCAGCACGACAATGTGGGTGATCAACAGGCTGACACCCGTGGTTTTGGCTCTGGAGAGGCGTTCAGGCAGTATTTTGCTGTGCGCGAACCTCTGGTTCGCGATGTCGATCTTGTGAGCGTTGACGCGGAGGTCGACTTCGGCTTTGCGACAATGACGTCGGCAACATCCTACTCGCACAGCCGTTCGCGGTTCACGCGCGACGTCACGGGCCTGTTCCAGACGGCGCTTGCGGCATTTTACGGACCATATCCTCGCCTCACCGTGCCGGAACCCAATCGCACGGACGATGAGCGGTTCACTCAGGAGCTCCGGCTTGTTTCAGATGGCGATGGTTGGATCGATTGGACCGTCGGCGCTTATTACAGCAAGCGCGATGCGCGCTTCGGCGTTCGTGAGGTGATCCCCGGCTACGCGGAATGGGCTGGCGCCTCAGGCTTCCAACCGGGGCTTGCAACCGATGTCGCCTACACCCTCGACCGCGATATCAATTTCGAGGATCGCGCGATCTTTGGCGAGCTTACCTTCAATGTAACGTCGCGGCTCGATATCACGCTGGGGGCTCGACAGTTCTGGCAGAATTTTGGTCAGACAATCGTGCAGACGCTGCCAATCTGCGGCATTTTCTGCGGCGACGATGCGGCTGGCACGACGCGTGGTGTGATCGATCGAGGTTTCGATGACCAGATTTTCAAAGTCAATCTGGCTTATGAATTGCGGGACAATTTGAGGCTCTATGCAACCTGGTCGGAGGGCTTCCGCTACGGCGGCGGCAACGCTCTGCCGCTCACGGGTCCTTTCGCGAACCCGGCGGCCTTTCTCGAATTCCGGCCAGACAAGGTGACTAACTGGGAGGTCGGGATCAAGGGTCGCTGGTCGGGGATGAACTTCAGCGGTGCCGCCTTTTACATCGATTGGGACGATTTCCAATTCGATACGTTTTCGCCCGCCGGAAGCTTCCCGATGGTCTTCAACGGTGCAGGGGCACGCAGCCGCGGCTTCGAATTCGAGGCGTCAGGTGAGGTCGCGTCCGGCCTCAACGTCACGCTCGGCTACACGTTCGTTAACGCTGAAGTGACCGAACCCTTCACGTTCGGTCCGGTGCAAGTGAGGGACGGCGATCCGTTGCCGGCCACACCAAGGCATATCGTGAGTGCCTCGACAACCTACACGCAAGAGCTGACTGACGACACCCGGCTCGTCTACAACCTTCGGGGCTACTATCAGAGCCGATCGGTGGCGGCGTTCAATGCTACGAGTGCGAACTTCATACCAATCCCATCCTATAATCTCTGGGACGGCTCGGTGACGTATGAATCGCGAAATTGGAGTCTTGGTCTGTTCGTCGATAACCTGTTCGACAATCGCGTGGTGTTTGGTGGACGGACATCGCAAAACTGGGGCCAGCGATTCCAGTTCGATTTGGTGAACCGGCCACGCACGATCGGAATTCGGGTGGGCTACCGGCTCTAGTCGCTTATTTGACCTTGCTCAGGTCATCGATGCTGCTCCAACCAGCATCGGCGCTCCGCCCCTTGAACAAGGGTTTTCTGGTGACCCAAACTCATCATCGTGCATTGGCCGCCATTGCAAAGGGGGACACGGCCGATGCACTGGTATACCTTCGCAAGGATGCAGGAGGCGCCCAAGATTGGGCCGCCCTTGACGCGGCTGCAGCAACTGCCGCCGCACTGGGCGACCATCAGCTTGCGCTTGAGTTAAGCTCGCGGGCAGTGAAAGCCGCTCCTCGCGAGACGAAGGCCCTGTACAATTATGCGACCGCCTTGTGGGCGAATGGGCAATTGACCGCCGCAGCGGCAGAATATGGGCGTATCCTTTCGATCACTCCGGATGACCATGAGGCCTGGTTGCATCGGACCCAGATCGTACAGGCAACCCCGTCATCGAACCATATTGATGCTTTGCGCGTGCTGGCAAGTCGGGCTCCATCATGGCGGCCCGAGGTCAGCTATCGATACGCATTGTTCAAGGAACTCGATGACCTGGCACGGCACGATGAGGCATTTGAAGAGCTTAACCGTGCCGCCCGCCTGAAGCGTCGACACACTCTTTATTCGATAGAGCAGGATGTCGAGACGATGGACGCCATCGCACGGGCATTCAGCAAGCATTGGGCAATGCGCCCCATGCCAGCCTCCGCTCCTGCCGAGGCCCCAATCTTCATCGTAGGATTGCCACGCAGCGGAACGACCCTCATCGAACGTGTGCTAGCAAGCCATCCTGACGTGGCCGGCCTTGGCGAACTCAATACCCTGACCACAGAGGTCATGCGCGCAGCGAAAGCGCTGAGCATTGCACCGAAGGATCGCGCCGGGCTTGTCTGGGCTGCCGCGAATGAAATCGATCACGCAGCATTGGGACGCAGATATCTGGAGCAGGTACGCCCGCTTGCCGGGCAGAAGCTCCGCTTTACTGACAAGCTGCCCCTCAATTTTCTTTATGTAGGACTCATCCGCCGTGCGCTTCCCGAGGCGCGGATCATATTGGTCTCCCGGGGCAGACTGGACACATGTTTTTCGATGTACCGCACGCTGTTTCGGGATGCTTACCCATTCAGCTACGATATGGCAGAGTGCGGACTCTACTATCAAGCTTATCGCAAACTCATGGGCCACTGGTTACATGTGTTCGGCAACAAAATACATGAAGTCCGCTACGAAGATCTCGTTGCGGACTTCGAACCACAAGTGAGACATCTGCTGCACTATTGCGGTCTAGAATGGGATGCGAACTGCCTTGCGTTCGAGCGTAATCCGCAACCCTGCGCGACGGCTAGCGCCGCCCAGGTCCGGCGTCCCCTCTATTCGGAGGGAATAGGCTCTTGGCAACGCTATGCACGACATCTAGAGCCGCTCGCCATGGCGCTAGGCAACAGTTGATATAAGCAGATGATAGTTGCGTCGCCCGCTTCGGATATCGTCACCACAGCGTTCTTCACAGGCGTATTTGGTAACTACCTGAAGCCTGGCATCATGGCACGTGGCCTCGACCCAAACAAGCTGTCGACCGACCAGATCTCGATAAATCCGGCGAATGGCGACTTGAAAACCGCCAAGGCTTGGCGTGACGTGCGGGGGTGCGGCCAAGGTATAGGAGTGCTGACGAACATCGAACGTGTTGCCGATTTGATTGATCGATGCCGTGTTAAGTACGCAGATAGCTTGAAGCGCTTGGGGCATCTAAAGTGGAGCTTGCCGTCATCGACAGTTATCCGCGCTTGATGACGATCGAGATACGCCAGCTCCGCTATGCCGTCTTGACTGGCGACACCCAGAGCTTCTCACGTGCTGCTTCGGCTCTAAATATCAAGCAATTCACGCTCAGTCGGTGTGTGGCCGGCCTTGAGCAACGGCTTGGAATTGATCTTTTCAGGCGCAGCACGCGCGGCGCTATTCCCACCGAAAACGGCAAAGCCTTTCTGAGCGTATCCATTCGGCCGGGGCCGCCTCGCGTGGGGAGGTGGCGAGCGCTCTGTGCGTGCTCTTTTGAGCGCGCTTAGGAGTGGTCGATGGGTCAGGTGACGGTATTTTCGGGGCCGGAGCGGCGGCGTCGGTGGAGCCGGGAAGAGCGGCTGCAGATCCTGTCCGAGGCATTTGCGCCGGGCGCGTGCGTTGCCGATGTGTGCCGCCGTCACGATATTTCTTCGGCGCTGATCTACACTTGGCGGCGCAAGTTGCTCGATGCAGGCGTGGCGCAGGAGGCGGATGTGTCCGACGCGTTGCCGACGCCGGTGTTCGCCGAAGCGGTGATCGAAGAGGATGCGGTCGTTACCAGCGCTGCCGAGCGCCCCGCGATGATCATCGACCGTCCACGCGGCAAGCGGCTGAGCATCTTCGCCGCGGCAACACCGTCCCTGGTCGCCGCCGCGCTGAAGGCTCTGCGATGATCCCTTCCGGCGCGCGGGTGTGGATCGCGCTGGGTCACACGGATATGCGCAAGGGCATGCAGGGCCTGACGCTGCTGGTGCAGCAGGGGCTGAAGCGTGATCCCCACGGCGGCGATCTGTTCGTATTCCGCGGCCGCGCAGGATCGCTGATCAAGATCATCTGGCACGACGGGATCGGCATGTCGCTTTACGCCAAGCGGCGCGAGAAGGGCCGGTTCGTATGGCCGTCGGCTGTGGAGGGTTCCCTCTAAGCGGCCGGCGCATCGCGCCAGCGCAGTCCGTTCCTGATCACGAAGATGATACCGCTCACGATACGCCGATCATCAACCCGTGGGATCCCATGCGACAGCGGAAAATAGGACTCAATCCGGCGCATCTGCGCCTCGCTCAATAACCGAAGCTCCGACACAAGCAGCACCTCCTCAGTGCTGCCATTGAATCAACCGATCGGTTCCAGCGCAAGCGAATTAACGGGTCCTGAGCCTAGTCCTAGCGGCAGAGCCGATGAGCCATCGCAGCAGCGACGATTGGGCTTCCCGCAAAGAGCCAAAGCAGAGCTGTGCGGTGTGCGTCGGTCACGACAACGCTCCCATCGGCCTCAAACCCGACGGAACTCAGGAAAAGATATGACAAGGCAATCGCAGCGGCCCCGGCGATCTTGTTGAATGTGGCCAGGAGGGCGAAGGCCATTGAGGCGAGGCTGTCCTTGCTATGGGCATCATCAATGACGCCGGCCATCAGCGTTCGGGTAAGGAAGAGCGGTGCGCCGAAGGCTGATCCGGACATGATAACCGCAGCGCCGAACCAGAGGGCAGAGCCGGCCGGGACGAAGAAGTATGTCAGCGATCCCACCCCGGAGACGAGCAATGCGGTCCGCAGGACGCTTGATCCACGCCGCCGCCGGGCCAACCGGATCCAGAATGGCAAGGCGAGAAGCGCGGCGGCGAAGTACACAAGTATGAAGAGCGAGGCTCTGTCGCCCTGATCAAACACGTGCGTAGCGGTAAAGATAAAGACCCCCGCCGGAAGGCTCTGCATGACGCCGGTCAGAAACTCGAGGGCGAGGACCGAGCGAAAAGCGCGGTTGGAGAAGAGTCTGCGCCATACAACCATGCCGGGTGTCGGAATGACATCTGATCGGCGCGGCTTGTCTGGCAGGCTGCGCAGCAAGAGCACCACAGCCAGGGGCAGGAAGACCATCACCATCAGCCCCAGCGCCGCGAGCTGCTCGATCGCATCCGCGCCGCGGCGCTCGAGCAGCGCTGGTCCGCTGACGGCAACCAGGATGCCGCCAATGAGAAACATCTCGCGCGTCCCATAGAGGCGCGCGCGTTCGCCCGGATCCTCGGTGATCTCTGCTGCCCATGCCTGATGGGTCACCAGCAACATCGTGTAGCCGATGTAGAGGAAGAACAGGCCCGCTCCGAGCCGAAGTTCGGTTGTCGGGACATCGGGGAAATAGAGGAAGACGACCGCAAGGAGGATAATCGGGAGCGCAGCGGCCACCCAATGCCGCCGCCGTCCCCAGCGGCTTGGAAAACGATCGATCAGCCATCCCATCACCGGGTCGGTGACCAGGTCCCACACCCGCGCCAGAGCAAAGATGGTTCCTACCGCCGCAACACCGAGCCCTCCTTCAGCGGCATAGGCCGGGGGGAGGTAGAGCGAGAGCGGTAGCGCAAGGGCCGCGATCGGAAGTCCCACAAATGCAAAAGCGAGCACCGTGGATCGCTCAACGGGCCTTTCGTGAACCAATGTTTTTGCCCCTCTCACGCGTAGCCTTGACTTAGTGTTACCCAGCGGTAACAAAACGGGTAACAAAAGAGAAGGGGAGAGATCATGAAACGTGCCTTTCTGGCAGGGCTGCTCGCCAGCGCCTGCATTCCCAGCCATGCCCTTGCCCAATCCGAGGACGTCCCTGACCAGGCCGAAGACACAACAGGCGACATCGTCGTTACCGCGCAGCGGCGCGAACAATCGCTGTCAGACGTCCCCATCAGCGTCTCCGCCCTCTCTGCCGAGCGGCTTGCCTCTGAGCGCATTATCGATCTCCAGGCTGTCACGCAGGCCATCCCCGGCATTGGCTTCGATGCCCTTCCTACCGCGCAGCCACGATTGTTCATCCGCGGCATCGGCTCGACCGAGACCGGCGCTGGCGGCGATCCGTCGTCGGCACTCTTCATCGATCAGGCCTATGTCGGGCGCGCCGGAGCGGCTGCTGCCGAACTGTTTGATCTCGAACGAGTCGAAGTGCTGCGCGGACCACAGGGCACCTTGTGGGGCAAGAACGTGGTTGGCGGCCTTGTGCATCTTGTGACCGCCCGCCCGCGCTTCAAGAACGATGCCATGGTGCAGGCGACCGCGGGAAATTCCGGGCTGTTCGAGGGCAGAGCCATGCTCAACGTGCCCCTCTCCGATACCCTGGCCGTGCGCGCATCGGGCACCTGGCGGGAACGCGATGGTTTTGTGAGAAACACCTTCACCGGCAATCGCCTGTTCGATGACGACGTGCTCTCGGGCCGCCTGTCGGTTCTGCTCGAACCTTCCTCGGACTTCACCGCGCTTCTCAGCGTCGATCACTACCGCGCTGATCTTGCAGGCACTGCCCGCGAACTCGCCTTTTCGCCCAGCACGGCTGTCTATCCGTTCCCGGCAAATCCATCGCGCCGCGTTGTCGAAGCAGAGACTGACGGGTTCCAGAACACCCGCACCACCGGTGTGACCCTGACACTTGAAGGCGACACCGGCGCCGGAGTGCTGACCTCCATCACCGCGTGGCGCAACCTTGACCTCGACACGCTTGAAGATCTCGATGGCACCAACCCCGGCGTACTGATCAGAGCGCCCAACGGCAATCTGCGCTTCGCCGAAACTTCGCAGCAGATAAGTCAGGAAGTGCGCTATGCGGCCGACATCGGCCGGGTCAATCTGGTGGTCGGCGGATATCTCTTCCTTGCCGATATCGACCGCACCGAAGCGATCGATCTGGTGCTCTCGCCCCCGCTCGCATCCGCCCTCCTCGGCGCGCCCATTCGCAATGTCGTGACGGTTCCGAACAGCTGGGATCAGTCGAACAAGACCACGAGCTATGCCGTTTTCGGAGAAGCGGTGATCGACCTTGCTCCCACAACACGGCTCACGCTGGGAGGACGCTACACCTGGGAGGACAAGCAGTTCCGGGCTCAGGCTGCCGGCCTGAGGCAAGCCGGCCTAATCCGCTCGCCCTACAATGTGCAAGCCGACGAGAGCTGGGACGCGCCGACTTGGCGGGTTGTGCTCGATCACGATGTGGGGGCGGACGCTCTCGTCTATGCGTCGGCCGCACGCGGGTTCAAGAGCGGCGGCTTCCAGAGCCAGGCCGCCGATGCACGCGCTGCTGCCACGCCTTTTGCGCCTGAATTCGCGACCACGTATGAGTTGGGACTCAAAGGCGACATTGTCGGCCGCGCGCTGTCCGGCAACCTTACCGTCTTCCACACCGATTACGACGATCTGCAAGTTCGCCAATTCGTTGCAGCTGAGGTCGGTGTGCCTTCGTCGGTCGTCACCACCAATGCTGCGACCGCCCGAATCCGCGGGATCGAAGCGGGGCTGAGGCTTGTAACAGGGGGCTTCAGCCTTGATGCCGAATATGCGTTCCTCGACGCCGAATTCCGCAATTTCATCGACAATACGACCCCTGCTAGCCCGTTCGATCTGAGCGGCAACCAATTGACGCGCACGCCGCGCCACTCGGCCAATGTTGCCGCCGCCTATACGCAGCCCCTGGCGCGCGGCGGGGAGCTGACCTTCGGCGCCAATTGGGGATGGCAAAGCGCGATCTTTGATGATGTGACCAATTCAGCCATCTCGCGCCGCGAGCCGCGGCACCTCGTCGATGCCCGGATCGGGTGGACCCTGCCCGGCGATCAGCTCTCCGTGTTGGTGTGGGGCAGGAACCTTCTCGATGAAGTCTTCATCACGCATCAGCTCGAGACAAGCGGCGCCAACTTCGTGGTCTTCGGCGCGCCCAGAACTTACGGCGTAACTCTGCAGTGGAAAATGTAATGGCGCTTGAAGTCCTGGAGCCGCAGCCGATCCTGTCGGCTGTTTCTGCTGAGAAAAAGCGGCTCACGTTTCGCTCGATAGTCCAGAGCAACTCGCCGCTGACAGTGCCAGGCGTCTATGACGGATTGTCGGCGAGGGTCGCTGCGGGAATGGGAGCGCAAGCAGCCTACCTCACCGGCTACGGTGTCAGCGCGTCGCTGCTGGCGCGCCCGGATGCTGGCTATCTCTCGCTGCGCGATGTGGCGGACCGCACAGCCACTCTCGCGCCGGTCCTGCCGATCCCGCTCATCGTTGACGCCGACACTGGTTTTGGCGGCGTGATCAATGTGATGGACACCGTCCGCTCGCTCGAAAGCGCGGGAGCAGCGGCCATCCAGCTCGAAGATCAGGTCGCGCCCAAGCGGTGCGGCCATACCCTTGGGCGCGAGGTGATCGATACGGGCGAAATGGTACGCAAAATCAGGGCTGCCTGCGATGTCAGGCGCGATGCTAACCTCATGATCATCGCCCGGACGGACGCCCGCACCACTCTGGGGCTTGATGAGGCATGCCGCCGCGGGGAGCAATATCTTGAAGCGGGGGCAGACGTGCTGTTCGTTGAAAGCCCGGAATCGGCCGACGAGTTCGCGCTGATCGGCCGCCGTTTCGCGGGCGCGGCGCTCCTTGCCAATATGGTCCCGGGCGGCCGATCACCGGACCTGTCCGCCGAGGAGCTGGGCGAGATGGGGTTCAGCATCATTCTCCATCCGGGCGCTGCCATGGGGCCGGTCGTCGTGGCGCTCAAGGCTGCCTTCGGTCATCTCCTAAAGACCGGCACGTCGAAGGGGCTGCCGCAGTGGGCGCTGGAACCGAGCGAGCTTCATGGCCTTAACGGCTTTGCCGAGGTCTGGGCGCAGGATCTTCGCTATTCTGCTGCCGAAGAAGAAGCCTGACCGGCAGCAAAGGTACCAGCTCCCGACTCTGCCTCGGCAAGCTCGGACAGGAGACCTGCACGCCAGGCCCCATCGAGTGCTTGGGTGCCTGAAGCGTACCAGCGCAGAAACAGCGCGTCGTCCTCAGAACTTCCCGATTCAATCCAGCCCGCAAGAGCATCGATGGCCAGCACTGCGACCGCTCGTTCCGACAAGGCGGAAAGCAGAACACCGGACGGGCTCCGGGGCTTGGGCCGACCATCGGCGTAGATTGCCTTGATACGCTCGACGATCGCGCGTTGGAGTTCATCATAGGCCGAGCCGAACCGAGGATCGTCGCGCGAATGGCGTGCCACCAGAAGAAATCCTGACGGGTTCGTACGCGCAATCGCCAGGAGTCGGCGCATGCCTGAGCCAAATCCGGTCCACTCATCGCGCAAAGCTGTCACCATCGGCACCGCCGCGGCCTCAAGGATTTGCTCCACGAGATCGTCGCGCGAGGCGAAATGGCGGTATAGAATGACCTTGGCGACACCGATATGCGCAGCAACCCCGTCCATCGTCGCGTCCCTGATCCCGATCTCGCGAAAGGCTTCAGCCGCTTTCAGCATGAAGGCATCGCGCCGCGCTGCGCGATCTCTGCGGGATGGACGGGACTTCGCGGGAGCAGATGACATGGTCTCGCACCTACAGCGCCCCGCAGATTGTGTCACTTGTCCACTTGCCTCGGAAAAAAGTGACCCCGCCATCCACGGGACCGGATGGCGGGGCAGGTGCCCAATCACGAGGTTGTAACGATCCGTAGGCCTCGGGTCGCGGAGGGCGGCGGGATCACCTCGCGGCGGGGTTTCAAGCCTGCCTTCCCATGAGCAAAAGCCCATGGTGCAGGTCGCTATGCCCAATGGCCGCACCGCCGATGACCTTGTCAATACTTCACTCGTCGCAGCGCCTCACCATCATCAGCGGGGAGCGCTTTGCAGCAGGCTCACACCCTCTCGGCAAGGCGAGGCATCATTCCGCATAGTCCAATGCGCCGGAGACCGGCACCCCAATCGCCTGGCTTGATCGCTCGATGCGTGCTGCCGCGAACACAAGTGCCGCAGCGCAGCTGGCGGCCAATCCATTGACGAGCCAGAACACCATTCCGCTCTGCCACGTCGAGGTCACATTGACCATCACAGCGCCCACGAGCAGCAGCGCGCTTGCTGACCAGACATAACGGACGAGGCGCAAGGGTCGGCTGACCTTCCAGATTAACGTGAAGGTCGCAGCCCAAAGCGCAAGGCCTATGCTTGGCACCCACGCTCCCAGCCCGATATTGGCAAGCAGCGCTCCCAGAGACAGCGCCAACGTCAGCCCGGCCGTCATGCCCCGCCATGCCGCTTCTGATCCGGGCTTGGGCTGGCCTTGCTGGGCTTTGCGCTTGAACCAGATCATCATGCCCGTGCTCGTGATGTAGGTCAGGGCCAGCGCCAGAATGAAATACATCAGCTTGATCGGATAGCCGCCGAATGTGCCGTAATGGAGTGGCTGCACAGCACCAAAAACGCGCGCGCCCCACTCCGCGCCGCGGCCTCCAATCTTTTGCAGAAACTCTCCGGAATTGCGGTAAATATCACCAGTGTTCGAGGCGAGGATGCCGTCTTCGGTATAGACGATGCTGGTGGTGCTTCCGCTGTCCGCCGGGTTGCTTGCCACCAACAGCGTGATCTTGCGATCGGGTGCCTGCGAGCTGCGGATCATTGCGGCATAGTCAGGCGGCCCCTTCATTGCCGGCGCGCCAATTAAGGCTTGGGGACCATTGAGGACGGCTATCGCCTTCTCGGTATCGCCGCTGAAGGCAACGAAAGCAAGCGCCGAGACCGTGATGCCTGCAACCCCCAGAAACGCACCGGTGAAGGTCAGCACCAGATGGTAGGGCAAGCCCCATACGCTCAGCCGGTTGTGAAGATCCGTCCAGGCGAGACGCGCATTGCGGTCGGTCCGCAACTTGAAAGCATCTTTGATGATCGTTGGATGCGCGAAGATTCCTGAAAGGATGAGCGTGAACATGACCACACCCACCAGCCCGACCAGATACCGCCCCCACGGGGCCGGCAGATGCAGCGCCGTGTGCAATTCTTCGATAAAATGGGCATAAGGTGCATTGATCTCGCTCAGCAGAGCGCCAGTTGCCGGGTCGACGAGCCAGTCGGTCGATATGAGTTCGCTGTCCCGATCGGGCCGCTGGTTGAGCCGGACCGTCGGATAGGGGCTGAACTCACCTGGCGCATAAAAGATGACGTTGAGAATTTCGTTGCCCGGGGTCAGCTGCCCTTGTGCGTTCTCCAGCGCCCGGCCTGCAACCTCAGGCGTGACGGCAGACGTGGTTGGCACGTTGGCGTTCTCCCACAGGGAGATTTCCGGAACAAACAGCGTGAACGCACCTGTGAGGCTCACGACGTAGATGAGTGCAGCAAGGCCCAGCCCGAGGACCGAATGCGAATCGATCATCCGGCGTACGAGGCCGCTCTGCGGCGGTGAACTGTCTGCGGCGGAATTGCTCATGAGAGAAAGAACGCAGCAAACCCAGCCACGCCCAATGCGGCGGGCACGAAGGTGACCCGCCAAAGGCTGGGATCGACGGTCGCGTGCAGCGCTCCCATCGACCAAAATAATGGCGTTGTGAGCCCGCCTGTATAAAGACGGCTCACTTCGGTGGTCCATGGCCGGGTCGCGATGAGCAGGCTCACCGCCAACGCAGCGATCAGATAGAGTGGACCAGCTGAGAACAATTTGACAGCAAGGCGCATTTTGGAGCCGCTGGGCGAAGCGGGATTGCGGCGGCCATCACGCGGCGCGCGGGGCTGGCCGATGCGCTCGGCGCGGGTGAGCGGGTGAAGGATCAGGCCGTAAGCAACAAGCGAAATGCTCGTGAGCCCCCAGGCTGCAGCGATTTCCCATCCAAGCGAGGACGACAGCAGCGCGATCGATCCGAGAAGCGTTACAAGTGCGGCTGCCAGCAGCAGCCCGCTCGCACGAACCTGCGCACTGCGCAGCAGAGCGACCCCTGCCAACTGCCCCAAGATTGCACCTGCCAGTAGCATGCTTGTCCCCTGTGTCCGCTTCAACCCTATGGAACGTGTGCGGCCTTGTAAATAAGAATCACTTGCGATAGCGGACAGAACATTCTGCGAATGGCTCGCAGACATTCAGGGGATTTTTCATGCGCGCCGATTGGCTTCTCACATCCTCCTTGGCTGGTATTGCCTTGGCTTCCGCCAGCTCGGCCTCGGCGAGCGAAAGCGCACCCGCGGCACTCGCGCCCGCCACGCCAGAGGCCGAAGCAGATCAGCAGCAAGCAATCATCGTCGTGGAAGGCCAAAAGATCGCCCAGTCGCTGCAGGACGTGACCGCCAGCGTCGATGTCACCACGGCCGAGGAAATCCTCCGCGAACCGATCACGGATCTCTACGACATCATCGAGCGCATTCCCAACGTCACGGCCGCCTTCGGAGAACAGGGCTTCTCCATCCGCGGTGTCGACCAACGCGGGATCGGAGGCAATGGTGCGACGCTGACGGTCTATGTCGACGATTCGCCGCTCAGCAACTTCACAACCTTCTTCGGACCGACCGACAGCTGGGATCTGGGGCAGGTCGAGGTTTATCGCGGACCGCAATCGACCAATTTCGGACGCAACACCATCGCCGGTGCGATCTACCTTCGCACTCAGGATCCGACGTTCGATTGGGACCTGCGCGCGCGTGCCGAGATTGGTGACAATGGCCAGCGCCAGGCTGCTGTCGCCTTCGGCGGACCAATCCTCGAAGATGTTCTCGCCTTCCGTGTCGCCGGAAATTACCGCAGAAGCGACGGCTTCATCTTCAACACGTTCCTGAACGAACAAGCTGATGCGACCGAATTGAAGACGGGTCGCTTCAAGCTTCTTTTCGAGCCCGCCAGCAACCTGAGGATCATCGCGACCTCATCCTACACCGAGAATTTCGCGGGCGAGGATGCACTCGATCCCACCAACGGGAACCCCGGCAACCCTGTGGCAGCAGACGATGTGAGCCGGCAAGTTGCTTATGATGCACCGGGTCTGGAAGGAACCGAGACCTTCATCCAGTCGCTCAATGCCACATGGGACATCTCTTCGCTGGTGCAGCTGCAGTCGATCACCACCTATCAGGACACTGATTATGTGCGGCGGGAGGATTTCGATGGCACACCCGCACCGATCGCTGCGCTCGATCGAACCGGCGTCGACGAAGCCTGGTCGCAAGAGCTTCGGGTCAAATATCTCGGTGAGCGCCTGTCGGGCGCGGTGGGGTTCTATTACTTCACCAATGAGGAGGGATTCACCGACAGCTTCGTCATTCCTGCCACCCTGGTCAACGCCGCCCTCCCCCCCAGTATCCTGATTTCGCGCGTAGCGACGACCAACAACGCGACCACCAATTTTGCCTTTTTCGGCGATGGCGAATTTGCCCTCTCGGACCGCTTTGATCTGCTCTTTGGCCTGCGATATGACAATGAGCAGGTCGACAATATCGCGGTAGCGACGACCGGAAGCGTCAATCCGC